>Ga0181518_10001848_pt1 | contig 21256 bp, 18 predicted proteins | sample PEATcosm2014_Bin_28_FD_119751 | JGI IMG/M metagenome (GOLD analysis project Ga0181518, IMG submission 119751) | Peatland microbial communities from MTU Mesocosm Facility, Houghton, MI, USA - PEATcosm2014_Bin01_60_metaG | ecosystem: Environmental > Terrestrial > Soil > Wetlands > Peat | place... | reverse complement strand
GTAGCGGACCTTCATCATCCGTTGAAAGTCACGGCGCATCTCCAAGACGCGTTCGGGTTCGCCGCCCTCCATCATCGTGCGCTCGATCGCGGTGAACCCGTCGCTCAGCACGCAGACGATCAGATTGTCAAGGACATAGGTCTTGGCCTTGATCGGTCCGCGTCCGTAATGCTCGCGCATCAACGCGACGATCCGGTTGGTGATCTCGGCCAGCAGCTTGCCGCCCGTCAGCGGCCTGACCGCAGAATCGCTACGCTCTGGCACAGACTCGATCGGCTCGGTGTCGCTCACTCCCGACCTCTTGGTGTCCGCTTGCTTGCTTGCTTGCTCTGCTGCTCACTGGTCTGGTCTGCGGATTGCTCGCTTCCGCGGCCAACCCCAGGCGACCTTCGGCACGTGTGTGAAGGCTACGCTTTCCTGGCTTCTCAGGGATCCGCAGAGTCTCCGACCAGCCCCTAAGGCCCCGCCGCGGGTGAGGAGCCCTGAACTACAGACTTCGATTCTGTAGTTCGTGCTGCCGTTCGCTTCGCACCAGCCGCGCTGATCGAGGCAGTCCAGCAGCTGCGCCAGCACGAGCCCCCGACCGAAATCGTAGCTATCACAATGGACGACTGCTCGCCGCTCGCAAAGCACACGCTCAACGCCGGCGCGATCGGGTACGCACTCAAAGACATCGCGGACACCGAACTCCCCATCGCCATCCGGCGCACCGCCCGCGGCGACCGGTACACCAGCCCCCGCATAGTTTGGGGACCGCGCCCGGCGACTGCCGCCCGAAAGAGGCAGCCTGCGTTACCGCATGTGTAAACGTGCCGCCGGGACCGGCGATTGCTGTCATTGACAATGTAAACGACAGCTGCCGGCGCGGATCTCCGTCGGGAGCGCCTGCGCTGCTCCGCTGCGACCGGGCTCGTGCCCGGGGGGGGCCTGTCGAGGAGGCGCGACGCCGCGGTCGCGGCTGTTCGAGAAAGCCGCCGCCCGAGGGCCGCGGCCTCGCAGGCGCTGTGCTTGCGTGGTCGCACAACCGACGCGTTCTGCTAGCATTCTGCGGCATGATGAAGACGCTGTATCTGCGGAACGTGCCAGACGAGCTGAGCAAGCGGCTCGCGTCGCTGGCGGCGCGCGAGGGGATGTCGGTGTCGGCGTTCGCGCTACGGGAACTGGGGGAGGCCGCGCGCCGCGCCGAGAACCCGGCGCTGCTCGGCGAGCTGCCCGATCTCGACGTGTCAGCGAGCGATGTGATCACTGATCTCGAGGCTGGGCGCGCTGGCCGGTGATCGTCCTCGACGCCTCCGCTGCCGTGCTGGCGCTGCTCAACAATGGCGACGCGCGGCGATCGCTCGCGAGCCAGACGGTCGCGGTCCCGCACTTGGCCGACTCTGAGGTCGCCCACGCGTTGCGGGGGCAGGCACTGCGCCGCAGCGTCGGCGCCGAGCAGGCCGCCGGGGCGCTCGCGCGCTGGGCGCGACTCGGGCTGCGCCGCTTCGCGGTCGTTGGCCTGCTTGGGCGGATCTGGGAGCTGCGCGAGAACCTGAGCGCCTATGACGCGAGCTACGTGGCGCTGGCAGAAGCGCTCGCGTGCGAACTCCTGACCGCCGACGCTCGGCTCGCTGGCTCGCCCGGACCGAGGTGCGCGATCATCGTCGTCCGGCGCTGAGTTCGTCGCACCCGACCACGTGAGCACCGACCAGACCACTGCAGTGCTCGCCCACCGGTCTCCCGTCCCCTCCTGCCCGTTTCATAATCGGAATCGAGAAACGGGGCAGAAGAGACCGCGCGCAGGCGAAAAACTACTCCCGTGGACGCGTCCCCAGAGCACAACCGGTCGTGCGTGAGGCGTCACCGCCGCCGGTTGGGCTCTCGACCTCGCGGCCCCGATTTCACATTGGGATATGGGTGCGGGTCTTTAGAGTGACTGAAAATGTCGTTTTAGCAGGGAGTTTCTGTTTGCGTGTGAGTGGTGGCCGGCTGATACAGGGAGGAACGCAAAAGCGGGTGCCGGAGATCGGGTTGGAGAATGTTCAAGGTCGACCACGGAGGTGGCCGCGATGTGCGCCGATCACGACACCCGCTGCGATGAAGGCTATGCGTCTGGAGGCGAAATCCTGCCTGGTGAGCGGCCGGTTGCCCGACAGCCGGCGGGGGTGACGGCCGATCCCGGCCGGTCGTCTAACTGCCCGGCGCCGTTCCGGAGCATCACTAATGCCACGGCCACGTCGGGCTCTCGCAGCACCTGGCAGAAGAGAAGCGCCTGGGTGTGCGGTCCGGACGATGTGGCGACCTCCGATTAGGCGCACCGGCGGGCTCCGCGTGCTCGGCGGGGCCGCAGCCGATTTGTACGAAAGTGAGCATCCGGCCGATCGGCCAGCCTCTGCCACGACGCGGCGCTGATTACCGGTTTCGCAAGAGCAGGACCTTCGGACTACTAACGGGCCAGGGCGCTGGACCGTCGACGAGCCGGGAGGCTCGCAACTGGCGAACAGCAGGGAAGACCTGATCTGAGCAGAGAGACGTCTCGCCGCACGAAAGCGGGTCCGCGGATCCGTCGCACCGCGCGGTGGCCGCCCACACACGCCGCGGACGGCAAGTGCAACTCTGCCGCTGCGATCGCTTCTAAGGTCGAGACGCCCTCAGTGGGACGATCGCATACGGGATCCATAGGCGCGTTGCTTCCGCCGGCTCCCGCACGATCGGGCTGCCACTCGGCGCCTAACCGCAGATCACGGGCATCGTGGCCTGGAGCCGGGGCGGGGACGGTGGGCGGCCGGCGTCGTTTGGGACACCGGCCGCCCGATCGGCCCCTATTGGAATTAGACCGTGAACTTCTCGAGGTCGAAGTCGCCCCAGTACCACCCGCTGGCGTCGCCCTGGACGTCGACCGAGGGGCCGGAGGTGACCACGGACATGATGTCGCCGTTGTCGTCGCCTACGATCTTGCAGCCTTGGAGGAGGCATTCGCCCCAGACGATGTGGTTGCCTGCGACTGACACGCTGCTGACGCTGGCTCCGGTGGTCGGAGCTTGCAACTGGGAGACGTCCTCCGTCGGGGCGGGGGTAGGAGGAACGACCGGGCCTGGGCCTCCGACCGGGCGGTCGGCCTCGACGGTGATCGAGCCGCCGGGCTCGCCTGAGTAGACCGAGCCGTCATCCTCGCCCCAGTACAGGTGCTCGTTGGTCGCCGACGGCGGGTAGAGCGCGGTGATCGGGTACGTTGCGGTCACGACTATGGTGGACTGCCCGCCGCTGGTCGGGATGGTCAGGATCTGGTCGTCGGAGTTGTAGTAGAGCGTCTGGCCGTCGAGTCCGAGTTGCGAGATGCCGTCACCGCTGGCGAGCGTGTGGATCTGGCCGCCATTGATCGGCATCGCAAAGACGTCGACACTGTCGGCCCAGTAGAGAGACGACCCGTCGGTCACGAGATCGGCGTTGCCGATGTACGGCTGGGCGGTGGCGAGCACGACGGCGGGACCGCCGGCAAGCGGCACTCGGACGATCTGGGACTCGCTTGCGTACAGATAGTTGACGACCATGTAGCCGTACCAGGTGCCACCGACGTTGGCGTAGGTGATCGCTCCGAAGTCGGGCGCCGAATCACCTGATCCGGACTGCTGGTAGAGCACTCGCTCGTCCCCGGGCTGGCTGTCCTTCGAGGTGCGGTACAGGTAGGCGTACCCAGTCTCGCCCACGGTCTGATTTACCGTCCAATAGAGGTTGCCGGTGGACTGGATCAGACGGCTGGGCTGCGTGTCGGAGACCGTGCTGGGGAACCTGGTACCGGAGAAGTGGATGAAGCTATCCGGCCACGGCTCGCCCTGCGCCGGGTTGAGTTCGCCATCGTAGATCTTCATCCAGACCACCGTGGGCTTGCCGCTCCCGACAGTCCAGTTATCTTGGGAGACGATGATGTAGCTGTCGTTCGGTCCGACCTGCTGCACGATCGCGACGTGTCCGTCGCCCCCGATGTCTTGATCGTTCGCGTACCACTGCGCCACCGATCCGACGGTCGGAGTCTGGTTGACTGTCACCCCGTGGTCTGCAGCGTTCCCGGCCCAGTCTGTCGCGACACCGAGCCCGTAAGTCGGGGTGGCGACACCATAGACTTCTGATTCGACGTAAGCCGCGAAGTTGGTGCACTCGACGAGATCGCTGCCGGTGTCTGGCCAATACAGGGTGTTCTGTTCATTCTGGTAGTTGTAGGTGGTGTACGGCCCAGAGTTGCACTGGGAGTAGCCGGCGCACAGCACCTCAGACGCGGCGGCGGGGGGCGGCTTGGGAAGCGGCGGATCCGGTTCCGATATCGAGGGCGCCGCGGGCAGGGTGCCCGCGGCAGATGCGATCGGCGCGTCGATCGCGATCGTGGCGCCCGACAGTCCTGCCACGCCTGCCACGAGCGCGACCGCGGCCAACGCCCGTCGGACACGACCGCCCGCCGGCCCTCCCGACGGCACCGCCGCATCGACGCCGGCCCAGTCTGGCCGACTGGGATCTGAGGTCATCTCACGCATCGCGAAACTCCTTGGCTCGATACCCGGGAGTCCTGGAGCCACGGCCCGTCGCCGCTGGCTCTGCGTTGTCCCGAGCGAATCGCTTGATGCTCTCGATACGGGCAGCGGCCGCGAACGGTTCCCGCCACTCCAAAGACTTCGATCGGGGGCGACGGGGGAGCATCGTCCGCGTCGGACGTTCGCGAGCGCGACCACCAGCGTCAACCAATCGCCTGTCCTGGGGCGGGGCCGGTGGCACTCGGCACATGCCTGCCGGGGGCGACACACTGCGTCCCGCCGCGCGGCGGATGACGTCCGCCGGGTCACGTCACGCTCCGCGAACTGTTGCGGTGGGCCTTCCGTACTTCTCGTCACGGACACCAACCGCCGAGCACCCCCCACCCATGCTCGATTGCATCCGCACCGTCGCCCGCCGGTTCGTCGCTGTCCTCGCCGCGGCGGCGACGCTGGGCACGCCCCCGTCACCGCCCAGGCGTACACCGAACTCATCCTGGCCGCGCTGCCGGCCCGCGCGCTCGCCCACACCGGTCGCCACCAAAGATGCGAGGATGCGCAGCGGGGTGCTGAATATCGGCGGCAGGCAGCAGCGGGATCGGGACCGGATGGTGAGGGTGCGGTCACGCCAATCGCCGAAACGGACGCCGCCGCGAGTTCGCCGCGGGTGACCCCGACGGCGTCCGGATGGTCTACGAGCAGTAGGGCCGGTTCCGCGTGCTTCTGGCGGACCGACGTGGCTGTGAGAGGTGGTCGTCCGCGGCGATGGATGGCTCCGCGGAACGGGGATGGACGAGGTCTCGCAGAAGTGCGCAGCTTTCAACGGCGGCCGTGCGTCTGAGAACCGGTGGGAAACCAGGGGATTTATGGCCGCAGCGTGCCTCGAGTCACCCCCAAACGACGAGCAGAGCCGAATTTTCAGCCCGCTGGGGGCGAGCTGATGTCTGTGCGGTTGGTTGCGAGCGGCGCCGGCTTGCCGAGATGGAAGCCTTGACCGTAGGTGGCGCCCAGCTCGCGGCAGCGCTGCGCGACGGCTTCGTCTGTGATGTATTCGGCGACGGACGGTACGCCCATGCCCTGGGCGACATGCAAGATCGCCTCGACGATCAGGCCGTCGACGTGGTTTGAGACGAGCTCTTGGACGAACTGCCCGTCGATTTCAGCAGGTCGACCTCGAGCGCCTTCAGATAGGAGAAGCCCGAGAAGCCCGAGCCGAACTCGTCGAGGGCGACCGATGCCCCGAGCTCGCGCAGGCGTTTGCAGACCGACGCGGCATGGCCGAGCTCGGAGACCTCGAAGACGAGATCGGCGGGGTCCGCGCCGGCGTCGGCGAGCGCTGGGTGATGTAGGCGACGAGCCCGGGCTCGGCGATCGTGTTGGCGGCCAGGTTGACCGCCAAGCGCCGGCCGGGCGACTGGGCGGCCAGGGCTGCGGCCTGGGCGATGACCCAGCGGTCGATCGCGGGCATGAAACCAAAGCGCTGGGCGGCGGGCAGGAAGTTGCTCGAGGGAATGAACGTTTCTCGTCCAGCGGCGAAGCTGATGGCCAGCACGCCTACCCGAGTTGATCGCCTGCGCTGGGCCAAAACTAGACAGCACAACTTTGCTGCCGCCGACGCGAGCCTGAGGTTTGCGCTGATTCTCTGTTCTCCGGGAGCCCGCGTATATTGCGCCGGTGGGTGCGCGGGACCCGATCAGAACGCCGGAGTTCACAGAGTTGGAGACGTTTGTGCTCGCGATCGAGGAGGGGAGCATCGCGCGGGCTGCCGGCCGGCTGGGGATCAGCGCGCCGTCAGCCGCGAAGCGCATTCGCGGACTCGAGGCGCTCGCGCAGGACCCGCTGCTGGTCCGGGGGCGCCGCGGCGTGACCGCAACCGAGGCGGGGGCGCGACTGTATCCGGTGGCGCGCGAGCTGCTGGGGCATAGAAGCCGGCTGGTCGGCGCGCTGACGGGCGCGCCTGCGGCTGATCCGCTGCGGATCGCCGGGATCCATCAGCTGTTGGGCGCGATCCCGGTGCTGTCGACCGAGGAGCTATTCAAAGCCAGCGAATCTGTGTTGTCGGCGATCTTTCACGCGAGCGCCGACGCGATCCTGATCACCCGCGCGCAGGACGGACTGATCGATGAGGTCAACGACGCCGCGGTGCGCTTGCTTGGCTATGACCGCGACGACGTACGTGGGGGAAAGGTGTCCGAAGTGGAGATCTGGGAGGACAGCGCCCGCCGCGACGAGCTCGTGCACGCGGCTGTGTTGAGTCGCGAGCCTCAGCGCGCCGAGCTGGTCCTGCGCGCGCGCGGTGGTGATCGGCGCCTGGTCACCGCGCGCTTTGAAGCGATCGAGCTGCGCGAGGAGATCCACGTCCTGATCACGATCCGTGCTCTGCCGAAGCTTCTCAGCGCCCCGGGGGTCGGCGTCGGGGGCGCTCGCGGCAAAGATCGTGTCGGTGAGGAGCTGGCGGACCGGTTCTTGGAGGCGCTGTGGCGGGGTGAGCCCAAGGCGGCCGAGGCCGTGGCCGACGAGGCGCTGGATCGCGGCGTTGATGTCGCTGCTGTCCACACGGCGCTGATCGAGCCGGCGATGAGAGCAATGGGTGAGCTGTGGGAACGAAATCGCGTTTCGGTCGCCGAGGAGCATCTGGCGACCGCGATCTGCCACGACGTCGCGGCGCGCGTCTTCTGGCGAGCGCTTGGCGCACCGGCTCGCTCGCGCGAGCGGGTGATGCTGGCCGCCGTGCAGGGAGAGCAGCATGTCCTTGGTTTGCGTCTGGCCGCCGACGTGCTGGAAGGCGCCGGCTATGATGTGCTGTATCTCGGCACCGACGTGCCGCTGCAAGCGCTGCTGGACGCGTGTCGCATTCACCGCCCCGACGTGCTGGGGTTCACCGTCAGCATGTCGCTGCACGTGCCAACGATGATCTGGGAGATCCACGAGCTCACCAAGCTCGACCAGCCCCCACGGGTGATGACCGGCGGGCGCGCAGCCGCGGTCGCGGTCCCACAGGGCCTCAGCGCCCCAGTCGTTGAGCACTGCGAGCAGGTGCTTGCGGTGATCGAACGGCTGCTCGGCGCCCCACCCTCTCCCAGCGTAGTTTCGCCGGCGCTCGCCGCGCGCGTCGCGCTTCGCGCTCCATCTGGCCCGATCGCCGCCGAGCAGCTCGACACGATTTCCGCAGCGTTCTCCGCGACCTCGCTGGCGGCCGCCGACTCGGTGCGCGAGTCCGCCCGCCGCGCGTTTGAGATGGAGCGACTGGCCTACCGAGACGCGCTCACCGGGCTGTTCAATCGCCGAGCGTTCGAGGATCGGATCGCGGCTGTCACCGACCACGAGCTGCTGCACGGCGCGCTTTTGATGATCGACGTCGACAAGCTCAAAGCGATCAACGACACCTACGGCCATGAAAGCGGCGACCAGACGCTCGTCGCTGTCGCGCGCGCCATCCTGGGAGCGATCCGGGTCCCAGGATTCGCGGCCCGGCTCGGTGGCGACGAGTTCGTCGTGCTCCTCCCCGCCACCACCGGCACCGACGCTGACCGGATCGCCGACCGGATCACAACCGCCGTCACAAACCAGACCAGCAGCCCGCCCGTCACCGTGAGCGTCGGGATCGCGGACCTCTCCTGCAACGCGCGCCTGGCCAGCCGATCAGCCGACCGCGCGCTGTACCTCGCCAAGCAGTCCGGCGGCAACACGATCGCGCGCGCGGCGCCTTGAGGCGCCAGCCAAAACCCCAGGTTCTTGTTGGCGGCAACCACCGTGCTGTTCTAGCTCGTCCGTGTGGGGGCCGATAACTAGGGGGTAACGCTGGCTGAGTTAAAGGCTCCGCCAGCATGCGTCAGCGGCGTCGCCGCTGCGGTCCAACGCCGCTCCCAAAGAAGCTCGAGTTTTTGGAGACATGTCGGGGGGTGACCCTTGATCAGCTCTGGATGCCTGGCGACCTGGTGAGACCCGGTTCTTCATCCGATCACAAGGAGAGTCAAGCCCTATGAGTTTTCTGCGTCGTTCCACGGCGGCTTCCACGGCCGCCAGCCATGTCGATGATCAACGGGCGCAGCTGACCAAGCTGCTCGCCGAACGGCTCACCAGCCTTGATACCAAGTGTCTGGACGGGTTGGTGAAGGGGCTGGCTCTGGCTCGCGACGGGGATCTGACGTTCGCTGTGACCCCGGTCACGACCCCGATCGACGCGACGTCTGATGACCCGGCGATCGCCGAACTGGTGACGGTGTTCAACTCGATGCTGGCCAAGGCCAAGGCGGCGCTTGAGGGGTATAACGCGCTGCGCGAGCAGCTGCGTCTGGAGCTGGGCGATCATTCGTGCATGGGGTCTTTGACCGAACGGCTGCATAGCCTGTCTGATAACTGCCTGGCCAGTCTGGGTGCCGGCCTTGTCGCCGCCTCCCACGCCGATCTGAGCGTCGAGGCGAATCCCGTCACGACCGCGGTCGAGGCCGAGCGCGGACTGGCGCTGGGTGAACTGGGCGAGGTATTTAACACGATGCTCGGCCAGGCCCAGGGTGGGATGCACGCATATAACGAGATGCGTAGCGAGCTGGCGGGGATGATCCGCGAGATCTCGGTGACCGCCGGTCAGGTCGGGGAGTCCTCCCAGGCGATGTCGGCCGCGTCTCAGCAGACCAGCGCCGCGATCGGGGAGATCGCCCAGGCGACCGGAACCGTCGCCGCCGGAGCCGAGCGCCAGGTCGGGATGGTCCACGAGGTGCAGGGTGTGACGGCCGAGGCCGTCGAGCTCTCAGCCCGCGCGCGTGAGGTCGCCGCCCAGGGCGTGACGCTGACGGCGGAGATCAGCGCGATCGCCGATCAGACCAACCTGTTGGCGCTCAACGCCGCGATCGAGGCCGCTCGCGCCGGCGAGCAGGGCCGCGGGTTTGCCGTCGTCGCCGAAGAGGTCAGAAAGCTCGCCGAATCCGCCGCCAAGGCCGCCGGACAGACCAGCAAGTCCTTCCACGGGCTGAGCAGCAGCATCGAAGAAGTCAGCGGCTGCATCACCCGGATCAACGACGCCACCGTCCAGGTCGCGACCGTCGCAGATGAAACCGGTGCGGCGACCGAGCAGGTCTCCGCGTCCGCCCAGGAGTCCTCTGCGACCAGCGACCACGTCGCCAGCAGCAGCCAGGAGCTCGCCGGGATGGCCGAACAGCTCACCGAGCTGGTCGCCAAGTTCAACCTGTGAGCGAGACAAGGCACCATGGCAACGATCACCTCAACCGCATCGATGACGAGCACCGAGCTCGAACAACAGCTGGTCGTCTTCTCACTCCAAAGTGAGCACTACGCGCTGCCGATCACCTCGGTCCGCGAGATCATCCGCTACAAGCCCCCGCGCAGCATCGGACAGTCGTATGGCCTGATCCAGGGCGTGATCAACATCCGCGGCAAGATCCTGCCGATCCGTGACCTCTCAAGCCGGCTGGGTAAGACGCTTGAGATCCACGACGCCACCAGAATCCTGATCGTCGAGGCCTCCGGCGCCGCGGTCGGAGTGATCGTCGACGCCGTCGACGAGGTGCTGCACGTCGCCGCCGCAGACATCGAGCCGCTACCGATCAGCGACAGCGAGAGCGGCCTCGGCGACCAGATCGCCAAGGTAGGAGAGCGGCTGATCATCCTACTCGACGCCCAACGCGTCTTCGGCGACGTACTCGCAGACTGAGCACTCAACGAACGCTCAACGCGACCCAGACACACGGCCACGCCCAGATCGGGCGCGCTTGGAAATCGCCCGTGACGACGGGCTGTCGGCAGCGATCACGGACTGGTCCGTGGGCTGGGCGCTCGCGAGACCCGCCGGCCGGTTGCGGCTCTCGGGCATTCCCGACGATGGATGCGGTGCTCCCCGCGCAGCTGCTGGCGTGGGCCGGTCGGTGATCTACAACCACGCCCGCGGTCAGGTTGGGACCCCGATCAACCCATGACAGAGGATCGAAAACCATGACTAGCTTGTTAGACGCCGAGCCAGTATCGCGCGATACGGCGCGCGGCACGCGTCCGGTCGATCGCGGTCTCGAGCGCCGCCTCTCTGACACGGAGCTGTTCTTCTCGACGACGGACTCCAAAGGCGTGATCACGGCCGGCAACCGGGTGTTTGAGACCGTCAGCGGGTATCCGCTTGACGAGCTGATCGGGCGTGCACACAATGTCGTGCGCCATCCAGACATGCCGCGAGCGGTCTTTCAATTGCTCTGGGACACGATTCGCGCCGGAGATCCAGTGGCCGCCTACGTCCAGAACCAAACCAAGGACGGTGCCTACTACTGGGTGCTGGCCAGCGTCGTGCCGATCGCGGACGGATATCTCTCCGTACGCCTAGCCCCCGGCGGCGAGCACTTCGCGATCGCCAAGACGCTCTACCGGGAACTGGTCGCGCTGGAACGCAAGACCGAAGGCGCAGACGTGCGCCAGCGCAAGGCCTCGATCACAGCATCGGTGGCGCTCCTGGGAGAGCGGCTGACCCAAGCAGGATATGCCGACTACCGCGCGTTTATGCAAGCGGCACTCCCAGCGGAGGTCGCGCGCCGCGCCGCCCGGCTGCCCGACAGCCACCGCCAAGCCATCGCCATCGCACCGCAGCACAGCAGCCAGGCCGTGGTCGAGATCCTGGCGGCCTACCGGTCATTGAGCGAGTTCCTGGCCGGCCTGGTGACCGACCTCGCGCGCTACGCCACGGTCGGCCAAGCGCTCGCCCAACAGTCCTCGTACCTGAGGACGATGGGCGACGAGGTCCAACTGTTCGCGCTCAACGCCCAGATCGGCGCCAGCCGCCTCGGCGAGCAAGGCGCCGCGCTGGACGCCGTCGCGCGCCTGCTGACCGAACAGTCCCAAGCGACATCGCCGCTCGTCGGGACCGTCGTCGAACAGGCATCCAGCGCCGTCGCCAAGATCGAGGAGATGATCTTCCAGCTCGCCCTGAGCACCGTCCAGGCTGAAATGATCGCCGTCTTCGCCCACGAGACAGCAGAAGAGCCGACCGTTCGCCATAGCACGTCGGTAAACATGGTCGCACTGGCCGACGCGCTGCAAGGCGGCAGCGACCGCACCTTCGCGACGCTCGCAACGGTCGCGCGGACACTCGCCAGCGTAGTCGAGCACACCGAGCACGTCCGCACGGGCATCGACAGACTCGCGCGCCTGTCGCTCAACGGACGCGTCGAACTCGCCAGCGTGCCCGACGCAGGATCGATCAGCACCCTGTTCTCCGACGTCGAAAGCCAAGCCATCGACGCACGCACCCGACTGGCCGGGTTTGCGGCAATCCAACAGGCCGCCGACGAGCTACAGCGCGCCGCCCACCACGACGCCATGCACGCCGCCGAGCGCCTACGGAAAAGCGCCCAGACACTGACATAGCTGCCACAAAGATCCGGCTTAACCTAACGCATCACCGTCTACACAGTTCACCTGACGCCCTCGCCGCCGGAGACGTCGCCGCTTGCAAGCGCAGCGCGAGCTTCGGGCCGCGGCGGCTGGTGGCGGGTTGGAGGATGAGGGTTGGCGGGTGCGCTGGCGAGGCGCAGTTCAGGGCCCTGGGGCACGATCAGCGACTTTCTGGGTCAGGAGCGCCGCCACCATCGGGGAGCTCGGCGACCGCTGCGGCAGCCGCAGAGAGCCGGTCGCTCACGCCCTTGGCCAACCCGATCAGAGAAGGGTTCCCGCGCGCGACCTCGGCGGCGATCTCCAGATCACGTACGAGCCGCAGGACTGGAAAGTCTCGCGCGGCGAGAACGCGCGCCAACCATGACGCCTGCTCGCTCAACCGCACCGTGGCGTCGCGTGCGTCCTGAAAAGCCCAGGCCAGCAGGTACAGGTTGTCGTGTAGGCACCATTGGATCCCGGCGTCGCCGTATCTCTCTTGCTCGTCGGGGAATTCGGCGCGGTAGCGAGCGCAGATCTCGCGTGCGAGGGGCCGCAGGTCGATTGCGGTGCCGTCCGGCAGGTAGCACTCGACTGGTGGTGCGGCGCCGCTTGGGGGGGCTGGTCTGGTCATTCGGCCACCACGTGTAGGTGCTCTAGCGATCGGAGCTTGATCGCTCGCTGTAGGTCTGGGTCGATGCGTGCGTGGGATCGGCGATGGTCCTCGCTCTTCATGTACGCCGTAAAGCAGTCGCGATCACGCCAGCGACTGACCATCGACACCTGACCGGGGTCGCGATCGGACTGCAGCACCTGGAGATCGATGAACCCGTCGTGGCGCTCCACGTCACGCGAGCGGCCGCGAAACGCCTCCAGCAGCTCGGGTACCCGGTCGGGAGCGACCTGCAAGCGGGAGACCGAGACGTACATCCGCTCACTCCCCCGATGTAGCGATCTGGTTGCGGCCGGTGTCTTTGGCGCGATACAGCGCACCGTCGACCGCGAGCCGGGTGGTGAGGCTGCTCTCAGATGTGAGCGCCACTCCGATGCTCACCGTCACCGCAGGATCAACCAGGTTCTTTTCAACCGCGACTCGGATGCGCTCGGCCACCACCATGGCTTGTTGGGCGGTCGTCGACGGCAGCAGGATCATAAACTCGTCGCCTCCGAACCGGCTCGCAAAGTCTGACGGACGGATCGCTGCCGCGATCATCTCCGCGACGTGGACGAGCGCGGCGTCGCCCGCTTCGTGACCGTAGGTGTCGTTGATCGTCTTGAACTTGTCGATATCGAGCATCAGGACAGCGGTCGGCGAGCTGCGTTTCTCGGCCAGCGCGAGCAGCCGATCATCGCACGCGCGGCGGTTCCAAAGGCCGGTCAGCTCGTCTCGATAGGCCAGCTGCTCGATCGCGTGCCCACGACGAGCCGCGTCGCGGACGGAGTCCGCGGCGGCCAGCGCGGTAGCCGAAAACGCCGCCGGTATCGTGCCGATCGCCTCGAACGAGATCGACGACCCCGGCCCCCGCTGCGGGATCCGTGCCGCCAGGGCTGGCGCGACGTAAGGTGCTTGGGGAGGATCAGCGATCAGTCGCCCGACGACCGCGACGACGTGCTCGCTGTCAGCGACGACCGGCGCCGATAACCCCTGGTCGATCGCGTCTGCCAGCCCGCGACCGCCAACCATCACGGCCGGCGGGTGATCGAGCTTGGAGATCTCCCCGATCTCCCACAACAGGGTCGGAACATTCAACGCCATGCTGACGGTCCATCCCAGAACCGCGGGCCTGTATTTGCGGCACGTCTGTAGCAGCGACTCAAACGGCACATCCGCTCCCAGATACATCACGTCGTATCCGGCGCCCTCCAAGACATCAGCAACCATTCGCATCCCCAATACGTGATGCTCGCCCTGCGTCGCCGCCAGGATCACTCGATCGCGAGATCGCGCCTCGCCCTGCAGCAGGTGTCGAAACAATCGAGCCGCGATCGCATGACTGATCGCCGTCGCAAGATGCTCGTCGGCGACCGAGATCCTGTCCTGCTCCCAAAACTCGCCGATCATCCGCATCGCCGGCGCGAGCACCCGCGCCTGCACCGCCGCCGCGTCCTGCCCCACCACGAGCGCCTGATCGGATACCTGCTCAGCGGTCTTGGCGCTACCCGCAAGCAACGCGTCTCTGAATCGCTCGGAAAGATCCTCGTAGAAAAGATCGTACTTCCGGCGAACCGCGGGCGCCCCCCAACCCATCAGCCCGCCTCCACCGACGGTCCAGTCTTCCCGACGCCCGAGGCCGACCCGAGCGTCACGCCACCGTGATTGCAAGCGCGCACGCCGCACAGTCTCACCGATTGCAGCCGACGCCGACCTCTCAACACCCGAATCCGTAGTCCACCGGGGCTTCGCCGACCGCGACGTAGCCGCCGAACGCCAGAACGTGCGATGAGGCTACCTGGGGATCACCCTCCATGGCCCGACGCGCGGTTTCCGTAACTGTGCTCGATAGCACTGGTTATGTAGTCCTACCTGCAAATGGCCGGATTTTGGGGCGGCGACCACGTCGTAAATGCGGTGCGACGCCGAGCTCAACGCGTGTCGCTGCAGCGGCATCGTCGGCCTGAAGTGGCTCGTCGTCCTCGCCGAGCTGACGCGGGTGACGCCGGCGGCATCGAAGATGGTCTTGTGCTCGGTCACCCCGGCGGAGTTGAGCGGTACGCCTCGAAGTAGCGGCGCAGCCGCTCGGTGTCGCGCCGGCGGATTCTCGGCTCGTCGAGCTCCTCGACGTCGTGGGTGAGCAGGTCCTGCAGGTAGCTGGCCAGCCACATCCGCCGCGGGCGGCCCGACAGCAACAAGGCGGCGGTGGGCAGGCCACTCTCCAGGCACAAATCCACGTACCCACGCAGATCCCGGGGGTCGGCCGAGACGGTGAGTGGGTCCCCGTCAGCGAGCCGGTCGATGAACGTTTTGCCGTCGCGTCGCCAAAACGTTCACGGACCGTCATGGAATGCATGGCCAAGCGCACAAACCGTCCGGTGCCGGGGCAGCGGTCGGCCAGCCCGGACGCGGCCGCGTCGAGGCCGCGGTCGGTGAGCACCGAGGGATGGATGCCGCGCACCAAGTCGCGCAGCTCGACCATCGCCTTCTTGGACTCCGAGCCAGGAGCCGCTCGAGGCAGCGCCGGACACTAGCGGCGCCGCCAGCGCGGCGAGCGCGGCGGACCATAGGCACAGCACGATCGCGCCGGTGAGGACCCCGACCGGGCCGAGCAGCAGCATGTAGCCGAGCTCCTTCCAGTTCGCTCGGTTTCTCAACCTCCCGCGCCAGCGGCCTAACCACCGAGCGGCCCTCGGTGGCGCCGGCGGGCGCGGGATCGGGGCGCCGAGGACCAGCGCCGCTCGCTCGCGCTCGGTATTCGCGCCCCACTGAACGAGCACAAGCGTGGCCGCGAGCAACGGCAGGCCGACGATCACGACCGCGGTCGCGATCCCGACCGCAAGCGCGGTCAGCAGCACGATCAACCATGCGAGCCCGAGCGGCACGCCGGCAGTCACATACAGAAACTCAGCGCCGGCGCGCCTGATCGCGGCTGAACGGAGGCTCGTAATCACGCCTCAAACCGTATGCCATGCCGGCGCCGGCGCCCAGCCTGCAAGCGTGCGGCTTGAGGGTAGGGCGGACCCTACCTTCGCGGCCGCCGGCGGCCGGCGCGTGGCGGCTCGGGCCGGCGTAGGGCTAACCCCACCACGTCGCCGGGTGATTGCCGCAGCGGCGCTCCACCGGCTGGTCGGCTGGTCGGTTCCGAGCCCCGGTGCGACGGTGTCGAGTAGGACATTGGCAACTCGTGAGGAGGACAGACGCATGAGACGACGAGGTTTGGCGGCCCGCGCCGGAGCATGGAGCGCGCGGCATCGCACATTAGCGATCCTGCTGTGGATCGTGTTCGCGGTCGGGTCGGTGGCCGTCGGCAGCGCCGTCGGCACAAGGCAGCTCGGCAGCGACGCCGGGGGCGCCGGGAGCTCGGGCAGGGCCGACGCGGTGCTGCAGCACGAGTTCCCCCAGCCGGCACAGGAGGACGTCCTCATCCAGGCGCCCGTCGGTCAGGCGGGCGCGGCGAACGGCGCGCGCTTCCACGCCGGAGTCGCAGACGTGATCGCGGGACTGCGGCGCGTGCCGGTCGTCGAGGATCTGCGCTCGCCGTACGGGCCCGGCGGCCACGGACAGGTCTCGGCCGACGGGCGCTCGGCCCTCGTGCGCTTCGACGTGCGTGGCGACGCCGGCAGCGCTTCGGACCGAATCGGCCCGGCACTCGCGGCGGTGGCCGCCGCGCAACGCGCGAACCCGGGACTGCGCATCGCCGAGTTCGGCGACGCCAGCGCCGACAAGGCCCTGAACGCCACGTTCGCCGGTGACCTGCACCGCGCCGAGACCCTCTCGATCCCGCTCACGCTGGCGATCCTGGTGGTCGTGTTCGGGGCGCTGGTCGCCGCCTCGGTGCCGGTGCTGCTGGCGCTGTCGGCGGTCGCGGCCACGCTCGGGCTGATCGCGCTGCCGAGCCACCTGGTGGCTTTCAACCCCAGCGCCTCGTCGGTGATCGTGCTGATCGGGATGGCCGTCGGGGTCGACTACGCACTGTTCTAGATCCGCCGCGCGCGCGAAGAGCGCAACGCAGGCGCCTCGTCGGCGCAGGCGCTGGCGCGGGCGGCAGCGACCTCGGGCCGGGCCGTGCTCGTGTCGGGGATGACGGTGATGATCGCGATGGCCGGGATGCTGCTCACCGGCAACGTAACGTTCGCCTCGTTCGCGATCGGGACGATGATCGTGGTCGCCGTGGCGATGGTCGGCTCGGTGACCTTCCTGCCGGCGCTGCTCGCGACGCTCGGCGACCGGATCGACAAGGGCCGGCTGCCGTGGCCGGGGCGGGGCCGTCGTTCGCACCGCCGAGCGGCCCGGACGACCGCGTGGTCGCGTCTGGTGGCGCCGGTGCTCCGCCATCCGCGCTCGGGAGCGCTGGCATCGCTCGGCGTGCTGGCGGCGCTCGCGCTGCCGGCGCTCGGACTGCACACGGTCATGCCGGGCGTGCAGCGTGCCGGCCAGCCTGCCGGTGATGCAGACCTACGCGAGGATCCAGGCCGCCTTCCCCGGCGACCCGGCTCCGGCGATGGTCGTCGTGCAGGCCCCCGATGTCGACGCGCCGGCGGTGCGCGCGGCAATCGGGGCGCTCGAGACCGCCGCGGGCCGCACCGGCCAGATGGGAGGGCCGATGTCGGTGAGCGACAGTCGGGCAGGCACCGCCGCGGTGCTGCAGCTCTCGCTGGCCGGCAACGGGACCGACCAGACCTCCTACCGCGCGCTCGCCACGCTGCGCGGGCGGCTGATCCCGGACACGCTCGGCCACGTCCCCGGGGTGCGGGTGAACGTGACCGGCACGACCGCTGAGTCGCTGGACTTCAACAGCCTACTGTCGGCGCGCACGCCGCTCGTGTTCGCGTTCGTCCTCGGGCTAGCGTTCCTGCTGCTGCTGGTCACGTTCCGGTCGGTCGTGATCCCGCTCACCGCGATTGCGCTGAACCTGGTGTCGGTGGCGGCGGCGTACGGCGCGCTGGTGCTCGTGTTCCAGCACAGCTGGGCTCAGGGGCTGCTCGGCTTCCAGTCGATCGGCGGCGTCACGAGCTGGCTCCCGCTATTCATGTTCGTGATCCTGTTCGGCCTGTCGATGGACTACCACGTGTTCATCCTCAGCCGCATCAAGGAGGCGCACGACGGCGGCATGTCGACCCGTGAGGCGATCGCGCACGGGATCGGCGCGACCGGCGGCGTAGTCACGAGCGCCGCGGCGGTGATGGTGGCGGTGTTCGCGATCTTCGCCACGTTGAGCGAGGTCGAGCTCAAGCAATTCGGGGTCGGGCTCGCCGTCGCCGTCGCCGTCGACGCGACGATCGTTCGTGGCGTGCTGCTGCCCGCGACGATGACCATGCTCGGCGAGGCCAACTGGTACCTGCCGAGCCCGCAGGCCTGGTGGCTCGAGCGGCTGGCGCCGCGGGCCGGTCAGGGATCCGTGCGGCTCGAGCAGCATCAGCACGAGCGCCTACGCACCGAGCTGCAGGACGAGTCCGCCGGGCCGCCTGCTGGACGCACAGCGCCTGCTTTGTGAATTAGGATCAGGGCGCTACATACGCGGGTGAGGAAGGCTTCGTGATCGTCACCGAAGCAGGCGCTCGCCGCTGATCGCCGGCGCGCCGGCGATCAGCGGGCGCCCACGCTTAACTTCTTCGTGTCGCCGCCGACGATGAAGGTATGAGCAATTCTGGCGAGGTCGTCGGCGTGCGTGACCGTTGGGTTGGCGTCGGGCACGAGGTTCAGGTCGGGCCGCTCGCCGGTCAGCAGGCGGCGATCTCGGCCCTCGGCGGCCGCGAGCCGTCCGTTGTCGTCGTGTTTGCCTCGCCGGTTCACGACCTCGGCGCGGTCGGCGCAGCGGTGCGGGATGCGGCTGGGACCGCGGTGCCGATCGTCGGCTGCACGACGGCCGGCGAGATCACCGAGGCGCAAGTGGGCAGCGGCGGCGTCGTGGTGTTGGCTCTTGGTGGCGATGGCTTTGCTGTCAGCACCGCGGTAGGCAATCTTGCCGACGGCGCCCACGCTGCAGGGGCCGCGGCGGCTGCGGGAATCACCGGCATCCACAGTCGGCATCGCGTGTTGATGATGCTCAGCGACGGCCTCGCAGGCGACCGCCTGGCGATGCTGCGTGGGGCGTACAGCGTTACTGGTGCAGCAGTACCGCTTGTTGGCGGCTGCGCGGGCGATGACTTCGCCATGCAAGAGACACGACAGCTGTTCGGCGACAGGGTCCTGACCCAGGCAGTGGTCGGAGTTGCGATCGGCTCCCAGGCGCCCATCGGTGTCGGCATCGGGCACGGCTTCCACAGGACGGGCGAGCCGATGGTCGTCACAGCCAGTACCACCGATCGCGTCCTGCGCCTTGACGACGAGCCTGCCCTCGATGTGTACCTCACGCGCATGAATGCCGACCCGAGCGCCTACGAAGACCTCTCAATCCTCCGGGAGATAGCTTCACGCCATGCGCTGGGGCTCCAGCGAGTGGGCGGCGAGGAACTTCGCGCCGTGCTCGGAGCCGACTACGGGGAGCGCTCCCTGACGGCGGCTGACATACCCGAGGGCTCGATGTTATGGGTGATGGAGGGCGATGCGGATTCGGTCCGCGACGGCGCTGGCGTGGCGTGCGAAGAGGCGTTGCGGCTGCTCGAGGGTCGAGACCCGATCGGGATGGTTGCATTTGACTGCCTCGGCCGACGGATGATCCTCGGCGAGGAGGGAATCCGGGAGGAGATAGCGTTGATCACCAGCTGCGCCCCCGGAGTGCCGCTCGCGGGCTTCTACACGTATGGAGAAATCGGGCGGGTGCGAGGTTCCCGGGGCATCCACAGCGCCACGCTGGTCCTGCTAGCGCTCGCGTAATGCTCGACCGCGGGTCCTCGCACCAGCTGGTCGAGTTCCTCACAGCCGTCAGCGGCCACGAGCAGGAACGCGACGCGACTGCGGTAGCGGCAGAACTGGCGGCCGAGCAATTCAACGCGGAGATCGGCGCGATCATCGTCGGCAACGAGGTCAGCGCGGCCGTCGGATTCGGCAGCGATGCTGTGCCCGCCGAGCAGCTCTGCCGAGCGCGACCAGGCCAGCGGACGATCGAACTTCCCACAGTCGGAATGTGCGACGTGGCGGTGACGAGTTGGGAGGGCAGCGAGCAAGGCAGGGTCGTCGTCGTTCGTCTCGGCGCTCCCTTTAGGCCCGAGGAGCGAAACCTGCTGATGGGCATGGCCCGCGTGCTCGGTCTCTCGCTGCGTCACATCGCCGTGCTCCAAACCGAGCGTCGCTTGCGCACCGAACGCGAGCGACAGGCCGACGAGCGACTGGTTCTGTTGTCTTCGCTGCGCGAGCGACAACAGCTGCTCGAGGTGCTCCTAGACATCCAACATTCGATCTCGCATCGCGCGCCGTTGCGCGACGTGCTTGGCGAGGTGACCGCCGGTGCTAGTGCGCTGCTCGGCAACTGCGCGGTCTCGCTGGTCCTCGACGACGCGCTCGATCCTGGGCGGCCGATCGTCGCCTCGACGAACCCTGACACGGCCCGCGGTCAGGATCACGCCGTCGTGATCGCGGCCGCCGGGACTGCCCGCTCGCGCGAGCCGTCCCACGCCGGCACGCTTGTGGCGACAGTGCACGTGAGCGGCAAGCCAGCCGGTGCGCTCGTTGCGATCGGCAGCGATGGCGCACCGTCTGATCAAGGCCGGCGCCGGATGCTCGACGCATTTGCCGAGCATGCCAGCCTCGCACTTACCGACGCGCGAACCGTCGAGGCGATGCGGGAAGCCTTCCACGACCCGCTGACCGCACTACCCAATCGGGCACTGTTCATCGATCGCCTGCAGCATGCGCTCGATGGCACGAGTGCCCACGGAAATGCCCTCGCGGTCCTGTTCATCGACCTCGACCGCTTCAAGGCCGTCAACGACACCCTCGGCCATGCCGCCGGCGATGAGCTCCTGCGCAAAGTCGCCGAGCGGCTGCTTGAGTGCACGCGGTCCTCGGACACCACTGCGCGGTTCGGCGGCGACGAGTTCGCCGCGCTGCTGCAAGACGGCGCCGCCGGCCGGCAAGCTGAGCGCGCGGCCGAGCGGATCATCGCCGCCATCCGCCGTCCGTTTCGGATCGGACGACGAGACGTGTTCGTCGGCGCGACGATCGGGATCGCCCACGCAAGCGACGACACGACCGTCGCGCATGAGCTGCTTGGCAACGCCGACCTCGCGATGTATTGCGCCAAGAAGGCCGGCGGCGGCCGTCTCGCGACCTACCTTCCAGACATGCGCAGCGCGCTGATCGAACGCGTAGAGCTTCAGGCAGACCTACAGCACGCGCTCGCGCGCGGGGAGCTCTCAGTCAACTACCAACCCCTGATCGATTTGACCACCCAACAGCCAATTGGAGTCGAGGCCCTCGCCAGGTGGACTCATCCCACGCGGGGTCCGATCCCGCCGGCGATGTTCATCCCAATCGCCGAGGAGACTGGCGCGATCAACGAGGTCGGACGTTGGATCCTTAACGAGAGCGCTCGCCAGGTGACCTCGTGGCGCCAGCTCACCCCTGAGCTGACGCTCAACGTCAACCTCTCGGCACGCCAACTGGAGGACGACGACGTCGTCGCGCACGTAGAGCAAGCGCTGGGCAGCAGCGGGCTGCCGGGATCCGCGCTAACGCTCGAGATCACCGAGAGCGTCCTAGCGGCCGGGCAGAGCGCGGTGGCGAGCAGGCTGCGACGCCTACGTGAGCTTGGCGTCTCGATTGCCGTCGACGACTTTGGGATCGGCTCCTCGCT
>Ga0181518_10001847_pt1 | contig 21262 bp, 33 predicted proteins | sample PEATcosm2014_Bin_28_FD_119751 | JGI IMG/M metagenome (GOLD analysis project Ga0181518, IMG submission 119751) | Peatland microbial communities from MTU Mesocosm Facility, Houghton, MI, USA - PEATcosm2014_Bin01_60_metaG | ecosystem: Environmental > Terrestrial > Soil > Wetlands > Peat | place... | reverse complement strand
CGCTTGGGCGACAAGCGCCAGGGTGAGCCCGCGCCAGGCATCAATCCCGTGGAACCGTCTCACTCCTAACGCGTTGACCCTTGCCTGCCGTTAGGGCGCTATTTTCGGGTGCCTGACCATGCGCAAAATCAGTACGTTCGTTGCGATTGCCGCGCTTGCCGCAGTCACCTTTTCGCCGTTTCCGAGCGCGGCCTTTGGTTTGCGTATCGGGCCATTCTATTTCGGCATACCGTATTTCGGCTACCGACACCGTCATCACGCTAGCCACGCGTTGCGCAATGAGGCGAGCCTCAAGACGGGGGCGCCCGCGCAACCGGGCGCAGGATCGCAAGCGACCGCGCAACAAGGCCTGATGTCGCCGCTGCTTTACCCTGCCCTCGCTTTGCCCGCGGTTTATGACGAAATCTTTTCGCCGTCATCGTCCTCACCGTGGCCGTTCAGCTATGACGCCATTTTGCAGACGGCGTTCGCCAAAACCGCGCCGGATCAAAATGCGGCGGCATGTCCGCAACCCAATCGCCAGTCCGCCGTCGTCGAGCGGATTCGCGCCGAAATCAGGCCGAGCGGCAATCAGTTGCAAGCGATGCAAAAACTCGGTGGCGCGCTGGGCTTTGCTTCCGACTATTTGGCCAAAGCCTGCCCGAGCGAGCTTCCGCAAGACCCGGCCGCGCGACTGCAGCTGATGGAATGGCAGATCGAAAAACTTGCCGAGGCGCTCGATTTTGTCCGTCCGCCGTTGCAGGAGCTCGAGCAATCGCTGAACGACACGCAACGCGCCCGCTTCGGCGTGCCGCGTTCGACGGCGGCCGCCAGCCCCGATCGCGCCAATACGATCGCACCGGCCTGCGCTGTTGCGCCGACCAGAGTCGACGCTTCGATCGAGCAGATCTCGCTCGCGGTGCAGCCGACCGGCGCTCAGCGCGATGCGATGGATGGTCTGAAACAAGCCTTCCGCGACGCGGCCAGTGAGCTCGATGCCAATTGTCCGGTGTCGTTGCCGGGCGACCCGCTGGCGCGGCTGGAAGCTATCGAAGCGCACCTCGACGCGACGTGGCGAGCGCTGGTCTCCGTCCAGACCGCGCTCTCCGACTTCGAAACAAAACTCAGCGCCGACCAGCGGGTCCGCTTCGATGCCACCGACTTTGCCGCGGCCCAATAATATCGCCCATCAGTTCTGAAAGAACCGGTTCGTCGGCCGCGGCAGGCCCAAATTCTCCCGCAGCGTCGCACCTTCGTATTCGCGGCGGAACAGTTTTCGGCGCTGCAATTCGGGAATGACCTGATTGACGAAGTCTTCAAGGCCGCCCGGCAAATACGGGAACATGATCGTAAAGCCGTCGGAGCCTTCGGTCTCCAGCCATTCCTCCATCTCGTCGGCGATGGTCGCAGGCGTGCCGACCATGGCGAGGCCGGAATAGCCACCAAGCCGTTGCGCGAGCTGCCGCACGGTAAGGTTCTCGCGCTTGGCGAGCGCAACGGCGCGCTCGCGCCCGCTCTTCGACGCGTTGCTTTCGGGGATTTCCGGCAGCGGCCCGTCGGGATCGAATTTCGAGGCATCGTGGCCGAGCGCGATCGACAGCGAAGCGATGGCGTTGGCGTAATTGACGAGACTGTCGAGTTTTGCGCGCTTGGCCTTCGCCTCCTCGACCGTATCGCCGACCACGACGAAGCAGGCCGGCAATATTTTCATGTGGTCGCGCGAACGGCCGAGCTTCTCCATGCGGCCTTTGACGTCGGCATAGAACGCCCGGCCGACGGCAAGATCGCTCTGCGCCGTGAACACCGCTTCCGCGGTCTCGGCCGCGAGCTGGCGGCCGGAGTCCGAGGCGCCGGCCTGCACGATCACCGGCCAGCCCTGGATCGGGCGGGCGATATTGACCGGGCCGCGCACGGAGAAATATTTGCCCTTGTGATTGAGCACGTGCATTTTCGCCGGATCGAAAAAGACGCCGTCCTCGACGTCCCGCACCCAGGCATCGTCCGCCCAGCTGTCCCACAGCCCGGTCACGACGTCGTAAAACTCCCGCGCGCGGCGATAGCGCTCGCCGTGCTCCATGTGCTCGTCGAGGCCGAAATTGAGCGCCGCGTCCGGATTGGACGTGGTGACGATGTTCCAGCCGGCGCGGCCGCCGGAGATCCAATCGAGCGAGGCGAAGCGCCGGGCGATGTGATAGGGCGCGTCGAAGGTGGTCGAGCCGGTGGCGACGAGCCCGATGCGCTCGGTGGCTTGCGATAGCGCCGACAGCAGCGTGAACGGCTCGAACGAGGTCGAGGTGTGGCTGCGCTTGAGCGCATCGATGGGCATGTTGAGCACGGCCATGTGGTCGGCCATGAAAAACGCATCGAACTTCGCCCGCTCCAAAGCCTGGATCGACTGCTTGATGTGCGCGAAGTTGAAATTCATGTCGGGCCAGGCGCCAGGATAGCGCCATGCGCCGGTATGAATGCTCGCTGGCCGCATGAAGGCGCCGAGGCGCAACTGACGTGCCGCAGCCATGGATAACCTCGATTACTTGCGCTTCGATCGGGTTTGGCGTGCGGCGTAGCGGGCGTCCCTGGCCGCTTTTTGCTCGGCTTTCAACGCGATTTCGCGCTGCGCGCTTTCGGCCTTGTCGCGCTCGGCCTGCAAGGCCGCGTCGCGTTCCGCCTTAAGCGCGCGTTCGGCATTTCGCGCTTTGGTTTCGGCCTTTTCGGTCTCGCGGACATTTCTAGCCGCCTTGCGCTCGGCGGCACCCGCTGTTCGCGCCGTCAGCCGTTCGGCAAGTGCCGGATCGGCGGCCTTGGCGAGAAATTTTTGCAGTGCCGCCTTCCTGGCCTTGGCGGCGGCCTCCTGCCGCTCGAGGAGATCCGGATTCTTAAAACCAGCCATCGCTTTCGACCTCGCTTGTCCCGCCGCAGACCGGAAGGCTCAAGTGCACCCAATACCCTTCAACGCACGCGCCAGCCAAGCACCGTTGCTTCGATAGGGGTGCTCGTCTTCACGCTTTGCCAAGCGCCGCTCGTCCATCGGCACGGGAACGGAACGACATAGGTGCCGACGTGATCCTCGCACAGGAGCTCAAGGGGCTGGTCCGCCGGTGGCACGCCATCATGGGTGAAATCGCCGATTCGATCTTGCCGTGTCGCCATGCGATCCTGGTGATCCGTGCCGTTAAGACTTCGATGCACCCACATCGATGCTAACATGTGGCGCTGCGACGGCATCGCAGAGTGCATATATAACGCTGATAAACGAGGAATCAACCAGCGAGCGCCCCCATGGCATTCAAGCCGAACTACGGAAGAGATCGCGCCGAGCGAGCGAGAACAGCACGGACTCGCAGCGAGGAAAAGCAGCTCAAGAAGGACGAGAAGACTGCCCTGCGCAAAGCCCGGCGCGCCGAAATGGATCCCGCACCGGATGACACCAATCCGCCACCGGATGAAACGCAAAGTTGACGCGTAAACCGCCCGGTACAACAGCCAAAACGTCGGAGTTTTTTGCAATGTCCACGTCTGCCCCAGCGGCGACCCACGCGGCCGCCGCGCCGCCGGCCGATCCGCGCAGCCCCCAGCGCGTGCGTCACGAGCCGCGCCGGCGCACGCTGACGATCAAAGAGGTCGAAAAGATCGCCGCCCACATGATCCGCGTCACGCTGACCGGCGATCTCGAAGGCTTCAAAAGCTTAGGCTTCGACGACCACATCAAGCTGTTCTTCCCTGACGGCACCACCAACGCCGAAGGCGCGCCCAACATGCTGGCGCGCGACTTCACCCCGCGCCGTTATGACCCGATCGAAAATACGCTGGCCATAGACTTCGCCATTCACGACGCCGGTCCGGCAACGCGCTGGGCGGCGCAGGCGCAGCCGGGCCAGACGCTGTCGATCGGCGGCCCGCGCGGCTCCTTCATCATCCCGACCACCTACGATTGGCATTTGCTGGTTGCCGACGAGACCGGGCTACCGGCCATCGGGCGGCGGCTTGCCGAATTGCCGGCGGGGACGCGGGTTGTCGTCGTGGGCGAGGTCGACGGTGCGGCCGACGAAATCGCCTTCGAGACCAAGACGAACGCGACCGTCACCTGGGCGCATCGCAATGGCGCGGCTGCCGGCGAAAGCGACGCGCTGGCGAAGGCGCTGTCGACGCTGCAACTGCCGGCCGGCGATTACTACGCCTGGGTCGCCTGCGCGTCGCTCACCGCCAAGGCGCTGCGCCGCCAATTGATCGCCGACCACGGCGCCAATCCGAAATGGACCCGCGCCGCCGGCTATTGGCGCCGCGGCACGGTTGCCGTGCACGAGATGCACGAGGAGTAAAGGGCCGCCCGGTTTTCTGAGTGGCCCTCGTGCTTTCATCGCAACGTTGCGGGTGATCCGATCATCCCCAGCGGATGGCGATGGCGCTAGCGATCGAGAGCGGCCGGGTGCGAACCCGGTTACCGTCGTTGCCGGATTCGATGATCCATTTGCCGTCCTCCTGGCCGACGATCTTGCCGACGTGGTGCGACCAGACCACGACCGCACCGACGCCCGCGGGTCCGGATTGTCCCCAATGCGCCCAGTTGCGCGCCAGATTGAACGCGGGGCCCGGATCGCCGGACACCAGCTGCCGCATCTCCCATCCGCACCACGCCGCCGGACGACCACCGACATGGGCACCGATTTGGCCGCCATGTGCGCTTCGTTCCGGATAGTTTTGGTCTGAGTAATTTTGGCTGGAGTAATTTTGGCCGAAATCGCTTCGCGCGTTCTCGGTAAACATGTTTTGCGCGGCATAGTCGCCGCGTCTTGGATCACCAAGTCCCTGCGACGAATAATGCCGGGCAAAATGCGCGGCATGCTGCCGATGATGGCGATAATGCTCGCGCGCTTGTGCCGATTGCGCAAACACGAACGTGGCCGCAACGGCGACCGATATTGTCGTTAACTTCATACGCTAGACTCCTACTCGTTACTTTTTGGACGCCCGCGCTGTCCTCATTCGCAAATGAAAACCCCGCCAAACAGGTTGGCGGGGTCAAGCAACGCAAAGCGAGAGGCGTCTTAGCACCAATGGAGTCATTCACACGGCCCGGGATTGCATAGCGCGTATCAGCTGAGCGGCCAGGCGAGTCTCATTTTGGCCCCTTTGTGCGACCCGGAATCCGTTGTGTAAAAGTTCCGTTCAAGTTATCTACGTGGCATGTGACCCTGCGCCGGGTTAGCTCAGCGGTAGAGCAGCGGTTTTGTAATTCGTAAAACGGTGCCCCGGCTTGCCACAAGTCGCCGCAACACCCCTTATTTTATTGAGCAAATCAGACCGGCATGGCGCATCTTGCCGCATTCTGTTTTAGTCAGTCTCAGAACGTTGGGTAGCAATCGCGGTAGCATGATCTTGCTGGCACGGTCTAAGGAGGCAGCAATGTGGAAAACGATGGCAAGCGCGCCGAAGGACGGTAGGGCAATCCTGTTGATCGCGCGCGCGGTAATCGGCGGTGATCAATCCGCCGCAGTCGTCGGGCATTGAACGGAGGATCGATGGCGCACTAAGCCGATCCCGAGCGGGCTCACTTGGGAGCCGTTCGATCTTGAAGCACAGTATTGGATGGCGATTTCCGCGTTTCCTTCGGACGTGAACGCACGATAGCGGCCCGTTCGATTCGCCAATGCCCCGCCGCTTCCCGCCGCCCTGGTCGATCGAGGAACGTCAGGAGTCCTTCATTGTGAAGGACGCCAACGCCCAGCAGCTTGCGAGCACCGGGCGCGCTCGCTAGGTTTGGGCGATGACAGAATGCTTCGCTCCACCTCCGCTGATCCTGCCGCCGCGCGCTGATCGGCTCCCGCTGATCCGCGAGGCGTTCCGGCTTGAATGGCTGACAATCGGATGGATGACGGTTGAGGCCGTCGTCGCCATCGTGGCAGGCGTGACCGCCGGAAGCCTTGTGCTGGTCGCATTCGGCCTCGATAGCGTGATTGAGTTGGCATCGGCCGGCGTGCTCATGTGGCGACTATCCGTCGAGCTACGCCATGGGCAAATGTTTTCCGAGCGTGCTGAGCGCATCGCAAGCCGCATCGGCGGCGGCCTGCTGTTCCTCTTGGCGGCCTATGTCACCGCAGCGGCCGTGTGGCAACTGTGGACAGGAACCGGCGAAGAGTTTTCTTGGCCGGGCTTCATCGTCGCCCTCATCGCAATCCCGGCAATGCGCTATCTGGCGCGACGCAAGATCGCCATTGCCGAGAAGATCGGAAGCCGCGCGCTCCGCGCCGACGCCATGGAAGCCGTGACGTGCGGATGGCTGTCATTCGTGGTCGTCATCAGTCTCGCCGCGCAATGGCTTGTCGGCGCGTGGTGGATTGATGGCGTCGGTTCGCTGGCAATCGTGTACTTCCTGGTCAAGGAAGGCCGCGAGGCATGGTCTGGCGACAAATGCGGCTGTTGCTAAATCCCGCCCGGCAAGAATAAGCGGTTGTCGCGCGACGAGGCATTCCTTATCGGCGCATAATTCCAGCGATGCAGGCCGCGACGCAAAAATACGCGATCAGGAAGAATACGCTGGCCATGAACGGTACGCTGGCCATGAGCCACCCCCTCCGCGCCCCCAGCATGTCGCCCTCACTGGCGATAATTATCGCGCTAGACGCACGCGGCGGCAACAAGCCCAGCCGCCGGCCGGCGGTCATTTTAACCGTCTTGCTTAACGCGGCTCGCACTCGGCCGCGGACGTGGTCGCGAAGGCGCAGGGCGTTCTGTCGGAGCCCGAGCTGCTGCGGGCGATGCTTCCCGCCGAACACGCCGCCGCCGGTCGAGTGAGCGTGCAAATCGTGCAGGGTACGGGCTGATAAATCTCGCCTTTGCCTTCGGTCGGATCGTCAGCGACCCAGCCTTGCACGTTCAAGCCGGTATTCGGGCAGCGGTAGACAAACGGCGGCATCGCGCACCGTAGGACGCTCAATCAGCGTCTGCAATGAGCCGCGATGCTCGCCCTGCTCGGGGCTGATAAAGATTAGCGCGGGGCGAGCATCGCAGCCGTGCAATAAAAAAAGCCCCGGCTGGCACACCGGGGCTAATTGATGCCATGTAACACCATCTGTAAGCCGGCGCGCGAGAAGGAGGGTCGAGCACAACGCCGGCCCGACGGATTGGCTGACAGTCTACCACGCGCGCAAAGACAGCGCCGGCCAAAAAAGAGGCCCCAATGCCTCGGAGGGGGCGTGTGGGGCCAAAGTACTCTCGCAAAGGGCGGAGTGTCCTCCACCCGCATTTAGAGTACTCGCGACCGACGGGGGCGAGCAAGCGGGGCGAGCATTCGGCCGGCCCCGCGCTTCGCCTTTAACCCAGCTTGTTCGCGCGAGAGTTTCGCGTCGGGTGCGCGTCGAGAAAGGCGATGTCATCGGCGATTGCCTTTTCGACAAGCTCTTTTTTCACCCAGAAGGACTTGCTCAGTCGCTGGCGTTTCCAGTTCACCGCCGCCACATCTGGCGCGGGAGTGAGAAGTTGCTTGCCGATGGCTTCGCGATAACTTTCCAGGATCGGCCAGCGCGCCTCTTCACTGATCCCAACGTGCGCTTGAGCTTCCTTCAAGCCATGCCTTTTCGCGTGCAACACTGCGTGATTGAAGTCTAGCAGCGCGCGCCAGTAGTCCGTGACGGCTCTGGCCCTCCGCCACACTTCCCATCTCGCCGATCGCAGGCGGGCGTTCTTCCCTGTTATCGTCGTCGGCGGCGGCATTCCGGCCGTCTTGTCGGTGACAATCCAATCGCGAAGTCTGTCGGAAATCCCTTCACTCACGCGGCCGACACTGCTGCGATCAATATGCTTCGGTCGCGGGATTGTTGTGAAATCAATGATCTCGGCGGTCATGACTGCACCGCCTTGCGCGCGTGCGCAGCGGCCATGCGCCTCAGGTCTCGCGCTATCGAAGCCGGCGGGTCGAAGCCGGCGCGCGCCGCCATATCCCAAAGCACGTCCGAATCGGTGCAAGAAATACCGTCTCCGTCGACAATCTGAGCCGCGGCACGGATGCCGTCACCGACGCGGCTATTCGAAGGTACCCTGAGAATTGCCCGCGCAACGGCGTATTTCACGTCGCACACGGCATTCCACTTTTTCGACGCAGCGCTATAGCCGTTCTCTTTTGCCTTGGCCTCAAATTGGCGCTTGGCTGCATCGTTTGCGCGCCCCTTCGGCTTTTTGTCAAAACCCGACGCCTTCCAAGCGGCGTCATAAAGACGGCGATCAGGTTTCAGCTTCGCGGCCTCCGCAGTGACCGCTTTCAATCGTTCGCCAAGGGCGATGAGCTCGGCGTCGATCGGGGGGCCAACCGTCGCCCGGAGCGCGGCTCGTGCAGTAATCAAGCCCGCGACGTCGCCGTCAACCAACCAATCGAGCGATTGGCCGTGATCGTGCATCCAATCGAGTACGATCCTGAATTTGGGGCAGTCGCCGTCGTTTTCGTCAAAGGTTCGGACGCTCTCAACAAATTGCGCCCCGCGTTCCGCGTCCAGCTTCCATCCTTCGCGGACGTAACAAGTACCGAGCAGATCAACCATCTGCTGTGCCCGGATTACCATTGCCTCCCGGCTATCAATCGCGGGTGCAGCGGCGGCGGTTGGCAGTGCGGCGGCGGGCAAGACGGCGGCCGGCAAGGCGAGCGCCGGCAACGCGGCTGCGGTGGCGACTAGAGTGCGACGGGATAGTGGCGACATGGCTTCTCTCCAATGGTTTGGGGATTGCCCCAACGCCAAGGCGGGAAGCCAAACGACTCGCATATATTGAGATTGGTCATCGACGCTTCCCACGAGGCTGTCGGTGGCAAGTGGCGGCGGGTCGTTGGTAGCGATCCGCCGCTGCGCACTCATGATGCGCCGCGCCGCGAGTCGGCGTCAAGGCGGGATTTGGTCTAGATCACAGGCACACCATGCCGCGAAAGCGTTTGAAACTGCCTCCGATAAAACAGGTTCGCATCTTTGAACCGAAAGATGTCGTGTCCCTGCTCCGATCGGAGATAAATCGAGTGGGAGATCAAGGGACTTGGGCAAGAAAAGCTGGCCTTGATCGGACTGGGCTCAATAAAATTCTTAACGGTCGCCGGCCTCCCACAATGGCCGTTGTTAGGGCGTTGGGACTACGCACTGCTATTGTGTCCGATAAGGGCCGACAAAAAAGTCCGCGACCTTAGTCAGGCACCGCCGCCGCGAGTCGCGCAAATGTCGAAGGTCTATGCCGTCCTACTTGTCGTGGTCGCGCTAATCACTATGGCGGCGATCGGCACGCTGGCCTTGGTTGTCGTCTCAGATGTCGGCTATCTGGCGTACCAGGCGCTAAAGCCTGGAATGAGCCCCTAAGCGCGGCTGCTGGCAAATCTCAACGAGAAACTTTGAGATTTTCTGCTGACGACTTGCCCCGATTTTCCACGATTTCAAATTCAACCGCTTGGCCTTCATTCAGCGTGCTAAGCCCTGCGCGTTCGACGGCGGAGATATGCACAAACACGTCCTTGCCGCCGCCGGTCGGTTGAATGAACCCGTAGCCTTTCGTTGGATTGAACCACTTCACCATGCCTGTCGCCATTTTGCCGAGCTCCAAGAGTCTCTCTGATCGAATCAACGTATTTTAATCGGCGCCAACCAAACCGGCAAAACAAAGAAACCCCGGCGTGTGGTGTGCCGGGGCCTCCCTGTAATGCCGAGGCCTCAGACGTTCCCCCAGCCGCGCAACGCTAGCGGCAATTACCTACCCAAATATGAAAAACCGGCCCTGATTGATAGGTAATTGCCGCCGCGGCGAATCCGCTACAATGGCCGCGTGAACGGAAAGCTGGTTCACGGGGGCGCCTCGACAATATGAAAAAATCAGAAAGCCTATCTACCTGGTTTAGGCATTCTGGCGCGTTCAAATGGGCTAGGCGGCATCGCTTTACTGAGCGGGAATATGATCCCTACACCAAACTAATCGGCCAAGTATTGCTTGCGTGGAACGATTTACACGAGAGGCTGGCTACTCTTTTTGTAATGGCGATGGGCGGTGGATATGTAAATCGTCCACTGGCAATTTGGCATAGCGTAAGAAACGACGTTGGAAAACGGCATTTACTGCGGACGGCCATCGAGAATTTGACCCCGAAGGAAAGGGCCGTAAGACCAAAATTAGTCGATGAAATAAACTGGATATTGGAGAGGGCTGATAAATTAGAGGGACTTCGGGATGACTCCGCTCATACGCCATTGAGCCGTCTTTCGAGCATAAGAGTGGTTGCCATCCCGATTGATCTGGATATTGGCAACCGTCTTCCTGACGTATTGCCGGATACAGGGTTTCTAAATCCACGCGCAATGAGACTCGACAAAAAAGCCAGAGATTTGCTCGTCGAGTTTCGATACGCGCGAGAGCGCATTGTTGTATTGCGCGATTACGTTATTGCGATCGATTCCGCTTGGGGCAACGCGCGTCTTCCATGGCCAGATAGACCTGCTCTGCCAGAGAGGAGGCCCAGGAAGAAACGGCAATCTCGGGCCGAAGCGCAGAGGCGAGAATAGCTTCCTCGCCCGCCTCAATCATCTCGAGCGTGATTACGGGCTTATCAATGCACTCGGCAACATCGGCCATGTGGTTATCCCATATCCTTAGATAAGCGCGGCGCGGATGATTCGACCGAACTAACCCCGCACGTCATCATCTAAAATGCGCAGGTGCCTTAGCTCGATACCATCCGGTAGCAACGGTTCAGCCAGCGCCCAAAACTGCGGCTGTAGTTTTGTCCCCAGATCGTTAGTGTCTATGATGAGTGGAAAATATTGATTGCCTGTCCAATATCCGACCGTCACTTCGCTCTTGCCGATCAGGTTTGCATCTGCCGTTCCGCCCGCCGTCGCAACAGAAACTATCAGAAATAAGCGTTTTTTGATCGGCGGTCGCTTTTGCGCGTCAATCCATTTTGCCATGTTCGTAGCCTCTGTTGCTTGTTGATAAGTCCGGAACGTCTTGCGAACTGTGCAATGTGCAAAAAAGAGGCTCATCGTTTTATACCGCGTTGCCGCTCGACTCGCCCCGCTCACCTCTGCCGATCGCCAGAGGTGCGATCAAGGCGACGGATTGGTTTGGCATCACGCAGTCACCACGCCAGCGATGCCTTTCAAGACATCGGCACCGGCACCGAGTTCGCCGCCGAGCAAGGCCGTGCTCGATGCCTGCCGAAGATAAGCCGCGTTGGCTTCCTCCTCCTGTGCCTGCGCGGTGATTGTGTCGACGGTGATGTTCTTGCGCTCGGTCTGCGTCTGCTCGACATAATCGCGCACCGCGGCGCCGGTCGGCGAGGTAGGATCACCATGGGCAGCAGCGCGCACCGCATCGATGTTGCCGAGCGAGATATTGAGATTGCGCGTCAACTGCGCATTCGTCTGTGTGGCTTGGAGCTCACCATACTGCGCCGCGCGTTCAAGCGTCTCGGCCTTGTAGGTATCGGCCGACGCCGTGCCTTCGGCGCCTATGATCGAACTGGCGGCGGAAAAGCCGAGCGACGCGAGCGACATGCCGGATGCGCCGACGCCTGCCTGAGAAAGCTTGCCGCCACCTCCTGTGTCGCCCATGTCCTATGCCACTCCTCGACGTGCAAATTCAGCCGCCGCGGCGTTGGCGATGGCAATTCGCGTTGAATAGTCGCAAACGTCGCGCGCTATGCCAGCGATGTACGCTTTGGCCGCAATGGCGAAGCGCACCCTGTCAAGGAATTTCTCCTGGATATCATCGAAGTCCGCCACAATACGCGGACGAAACCGAGCAACGATTTTCGCCTGACGCACAAGGGCATCAAACGGCGCGTCAAATACAATATCGCCGGGCCCATGCTCGATGATTTTTGCAGTCGTCATGTTCTACCCGCGCGGTTCACGTCGTGTGGATTTGGCGGCATTTTCGATTGATCGAAGCCGCGGCAATAATCGAGCCGTTCGGCGTCGCTCATTTTTCGCGCGGGCGCGGCCGGCTGCGTGCCGTTCTGCTGGTCGAGCCACGACTGCACGACACGCGCGGCGGCGGCAACGTCGGGCGGCGGGTTGTTGGCGCTCATCGGCTGTTCTGCGGAGCGGGCGGATCGATGTCGTTGATGTTTGGTCCCATTTGCCCGAACGGCGGTCGGCACTTTCTCAAGCGGCTTCATCGACAAGATACCATCGGGCATGGCCGTTCCGGCGCTCACGTCAACGGTCGGAAAAGCCTTGTTGCCGGTCGGTGTCAGGCTGCGATTGTTCTCGTTGTCCATTGTCTAGGTCTCCGTGGTTGTGGCTCTACGCAACGCCGTTGCGGACCGCGCGTCGCCGTTCCGCACGCGTAGCCGGCGGTCGCGCGCTGGGTTGCTGGTCGTGCGATGCCATTGCCGGCTGCGACCAATGTTCCGGCCGCTCGAAACCGTCGCCCATCACCATTGCAGGCGCGGCCGGCGCGGGAAGCTTGCCGTATGCTCGGCGCGCTTTGGTCAGCGGGTCGCCAAGTTGCGGCGCCTGAATCCCGTTGCAGACAAAATCGCTTTCGCCGATGTTGCGCCAACTTCCATACAATTCGGAAATGCGCGAGCGGCGCGGCTCGAACGTCTTTCGCTTTTCAACCACGGCTACATGACGATCAACCAAGGCGTCCTTCTCGGCGACAAGCGCGGCGTGACGCTCGCGAATGTCCGCGTCGAACGGCTCGCGCTCGGCGGCAAGCGCCGTTATGCCTTCCTCGGCGGCGACCAGCCGCGCCCTCAATTCGGCAATGCGAGCGGCGCACGCTTCGGGATTGGCAAGGAGTGCGAGCAAGCTGTGCACTGCCTCGAAGCCGGATGCCTGATGTGCGACCGCCGCGACCGCCGCGCGCAGGAGCAACAATTCCTGGCCGATGCGGTCTAGCTCGGCTCTGTCGGCGGTGTCGGTAGTGTTGTCCATCGCGGTTGTCCTCAATTCAGCATTTGGGTCGGCCGATAGGGCGCGTCCTTAGGCAAGCCGAGCCCTTCCCATTCCGATTCGTCATGGAGAATGGAGTGTTCCTCCCGCTCCAATTCGCTTTCGAGGCGTTGAACGGTCTTGCGCGTTTCCGCCACGTCGGCGTCGCGTCTTGCGAGCGCGGCGCTGGCGCCGGCCTGGTGCTGCGCAAAATCCTGCCGCTTGCCGGCAAGCGCCGCCTCGGCGACGTCAACGCGGGCGGTGAGCTTCACCAGCTCGGCATGGCGCGCGGCTGCGGTCGGGTCGGCAACCACGGCCAAAAGGTCGCCAATCACGGCAAAGGTTGCGGTGTCGCTCATCGTGCGGCTTCCTTTTTTGTCAACACGGCGGCCACACGGTCGCGAATGTCGGGATTCAATTTTGGTAGCTCGCGGTCCAAGGTCGGCGCAATCGGCGGATTAGTCGCCATGACCACAGCACCGATAAGTGCGGCAGGGTTGTCGCGCGCAATCATGGCGCTGTCCTCTGGCCTTGGGGGCCGGTTGGCGTGATGTCGATTATCTTCGCCGACGGCGGCGGCGCGGGTGTGCGGCCTTCCAAATTTATCACATAGCCGGCGCGCGGCATTTCGCTGTTGAAATTCAGATTTACGTTTGTCTGCACTGGCTGCACGCCGGCGCATCCCAAAACAAAGGAACTTGCTGAATCCCGGATGTGAGAACTTTCACAATCTAAAAGGTCGACCTTGACGGCCGCCGCCCTACCAGCGGCGAGCGCAATCGTTCGCGCCGACATGGTGCGCGCGTATTCGGCCACATGGGGCAGCGACATTGAGCGACTCAAATAAGGGCGACTGATCCCCGCCCGCTCGGCCGCGTCCGTGATGGTCTTTGCAGCGCCGCTGTTCAGTGCGGCAATGGCCGCCCGAACTTTGCGGGGCACCGTCCGCTTTTTTTCGCGCTTCGCCGTCGGCGCGGTCGGCTCTGGTAGCGTCTCGCTCACATCAGCCTCCCGATGATCCGCCGGAGCCCGCCAAAGGGAGATTGCTCAACGTGCGCAAATCCTGCTCCATGCCCGCCAAGTCGGCTTCCCTCTCGGCGATCACAGCGTCGCCAACCGCGAACGCTTCCGGCTCGCGCTTGTCGAGTGCATCGAGCCGTGCGGCCCACTGGTCGGCCTTGGCGTCGTGTGCGGCTTTCTTCGCCGCAATCCGTTCCCCGATGGCCGCGAGCTTTGTCATGGGCTGCCCCTTTGCGATTGCTGCAACCAAAACCGCGTCGAGCCGTCCGCCCGCGGCACGAACTCGCTTGAACCGTTCATCCGCTTCGATCTCCCATGCGGTTCGCGTGTCACGGCGCGGCGGCATCAAAATTACTCACACCGCCGCCCCTGCGGCGTGCTGCTCGACCGCGCGCAACAGAGCACGGCGGGCAAAACTCGCGATGGTGCGGTCCTCTTGTCGGGCAGCACTCTCGACCTTCGCCCGCAATGCCGGATCAACCGGAATCGAAAGCTGGTCGCGCCGCTGCTCTTGCGTGTTCGCCATAATCGTCACTCCAAATCATCTGACGCGATGGTGAAGCCGACGCCAAAACGGCGCAACGCACCGCCCCTAGCAGCGACACCCGACGACACTCATCGACGGTTTGCATGGGAAAAAAATGCAGATGATATGGGGGTCGACGTCGAGAGCGTGATCCGGGCAACCGCGCGCGACTGAACTTTTCCCTGCCGGCATGGCCTCGCGGAGATTTCGGCGCTCGACCCCCCGCCACCGGGTCCTGGCGCGGGTCCTGGCGCCTCGTGCGCGGCCTCGCGCGTGTGCGCTCGCGCACGGCTGCGCGCGTTAAGTATTTCTCTCTGAGAGAGTTATTATACCTTCCGGGCGCGTAAAGGTTCGCCGAACGGATATGGAAACCGCTGCTCAGTCGATGCAATTGCCTCGATTTCATTGCGTATTTCTGGGCTCGCGACCTGCGCTGCTACCGCGCTCGCTACCGAATGATGCCGAGATCGATCGAACGCGCCGCGGCGGTCGCGGTGGTGATCGAGCTGCCGCGCCTGGTGCTCGGTGCGCGCCGCACGATCTGCGCGCCACGATCTGCGGTCCATCGGCGCCGGCCGTCGATGGTTTTCGCTCCGGCGCGCGCACCAAATACCCCTCATGACCGGCTTTCGGCTGAAACCGTAACCTTATCGGCAGGCAGGAAAACGCTGCGTTCCCCTATAGGAAAGAACCTGGAACGAACGCTCCCAAATAGGCAGACTTGGTGCCTGCCTTTTGGGCGTCCGCGTTCCAGTGGAACGGCATGACTTGCCAGCACAATTTGCGTTTTTTTGCTCGCTGGAACGCTTGGAACGTTCCATGGAACGCTGCTGCTCAAATCAGCGTTTTGCGTTCCAAGGTCGTGGAACGCTCGGACCGGGCGTTTTGTGGTGGTCACGCGGGGGTGTCGAAACAGGGTCAAAATCGCGCGTTGTGGTCACGCTTCTTGCGGCTTTGGACGCGATCTGCGCTGCCAACGTGCCTGGGCGGCCTTGCGGGCGATCTCGCGGCGCCGGTGTGGGGTGAGTGCGAGCGTTCGGCGTGCCGACATGCGGCGACCCCATTTGCTATTCTTGTTCGTGCGCCAGTGCTTCCGCCGCGGCGGCGCGTTGAGGTCGCAAGCATCGGCGGTAGCATTTAGTTGCTGCTCGATGAGCGCGAGCGCTTCGTCATCCTGCACGATCAGGATTGCGAGACCCGTTGCCTGCAGGACTGGTCCGAGCGTGCGATTTCCGAATTTGCTCACGGCGCGGGTGGACAGCAGCTTTCCGGAATGCCCGTCGGCCAATCCGACCCTGGCATCGAGCTCGGCGCGGGTGATGCGGGCGACGACGCACCAATCGGCTATAGCGGCCCGTAGAGAATCGTAGCCGCGCACCACGGCGATCGGCTGCACGGCGGCGACCGGCACACTGGCGGCCTCTGGCGTGGCGCTGTTGCTGCCGGTCATGGTGTGGCACCGTTCCGGGCCGCGGCCTTGGCGGCTTTGTCGCCGCGCTCGGTCAATTCGTAGGTTTCGCCGCGGCCTTTCTTGACCAGACCGGTGCGCTCAAGTCCTTTGATGATGCGGTGGGCTTTCGATTTCTGCGGTTCGCCGCCGCTCGAGACCCAGCCGCACGCGGTCGCAAGCGCAGCGATCGGGCGGAACTGCTCGAGCATGGCAATAAGGATTTCATCCTCGTTGCTTCTGGTGGTGCGCGCCAAGTCGTCTTTATCGGTGTCGGTGATGGCGACGGCGAGCACGGTGGGGCTCTGGCGGCCTTTGGCGTCGAGCAAGGCGTCGCACAGCGTTCGCGCAAGCCGGAACGTCAGGGGTTCAAAGCCGGGCCCGCGTAGCTTTTCGGTGTGCCAAAGCTCGGTGATCTCGTCGGTTCGCCATAGCGTCAGGTTGCCGTCCATTTCGGCGATAAACGCCCCGCCGCCTCGCGGTAGGAGCGCGCTTTGCTCGCTGGCGTTCTTGACCGGGTGACACAGGACCAGCACGCAAGGGCCGCCGGGCAAGGTGGTGAGGGTGCGCAGCCGGCGCGCATGGCCGCCGATTTGGGAATTGCTGTTCTCGTCGTCGTCCGAAAAGTAGGCCGCGGACGTGTCGACCACGATCAGGTCAACCTTGCCGCCCGGGATTGCCGCCGTTCTGGCCTCGCATTCGGCGCGCATGGCGTCGATTGCGAACGTGCCGGGGATAATGCTGATGCGGTCCCGCGAGCAATCGTGTTCGGATTTGGCATCGGCGGCGATCATTCGGTTGCGCAGGTCGTCGGGGTTTTCGCCGGCAAAATAAATCACGGTGCCCTTGTCGACCGCGTGACTGCCGAGCATGGCGTCGCGCCGGTCGCGGGCGGCGACGCGCTGCGCAATCAAAAGCGCCACGGCGGTCTTGCCGTCGCCGGTCTTGGCGGTGAGCGAATAGATAAACCGGCGCTGCAGGATGGTATCGACCAGCCAATCGGGCGGCGTGTAGCCGGCAAGAAATTCGGCCTTCGACAACAAGACAGGCTTGGGCGTCGGTTGCGGTAGCGCGTCGTCGCGTGGGATCTCCGGGGCGACGTCGATCGCCGCTCGCAAAGTTGCGACGCCTCCATTGCGCAGGATGTCGTTGGCGTCGCGCCCGCTCATGCCGCTGCGCTCCATGTCACGCCGGGGGCGAGCCGGATCAGTCGCACATTGCAGCGCTGCTCTCGAAGTCGGCGCGCGAGTTCTGCGGCGTGGCGTCGGCCGTCCGCGTCGTCGTCCGCAAGGATCGTGATGCAATCGACGTAGGCCGGTATCGCTGGCGCCAACGCCGGCAGGAAGGACGCGGCGCCGGCCGCCCATGCGCCTAAGCCGGTGGCGACGTGAGCGGATAGCGCGTCCTCGATGCCTTCGGTGATGGCGAGCCCCAGGCCGTCGTTCGGCGGTGCGAGTACGATCGGCGAGCCGGCCGACAATCCGACCATGATCTTGTCGCGCTCGGTGCCGGCCTTGCCTGAGCCGTCGGGAGCAAGGCGGGTGATGTGAACGGCGCACACGTCGCCGGCGTCGATGTCGATGCGGCCGGGCTCGGGCTCGGTCGCCATGCCGAATGCTGCGAGCATTGCAGCGCCGTGGTCGCCGCGTGACGGCAGGAAGCGCAGCGTTGCTGGTAGCGGGCCGGCATAGCCGCGGGCGTCGCGCAAATAGGATTCGGCGACGGTGCCGGCGATCGAGCGGCTTCGCGACCAAAGCCATTGCGCCTTTGATAGCCGCTCGGCCCTGGTGATGCGGTCGCGCTCCGCTGCCTCTGCTTTCGCGCGCGCGATTGCAGCCGGGTCAATGCGCGCAATCGAGCCGTCGCGGGTGTGGCCTTTCATGCCGCACCGCGCGCAATGGTAGGACGCAAAACGCTGGTCGATGCGCCAGATGCGCAACACCGGCTTTTTTTGTTTGATCGGTCGGCGCCGCTCCGGTCCACATTGCGGGCACGCCGCGTCGAATACGCCAAAGCGTCCGCGTGCAAGCTGCCCGATGATTGCGAGGTCGAGCGCGCTCATGTTTTCAACTCGTACGGACGCTCGGTCGCATGACGTTTTGAAACAATGCAAGAAACGTCGATGAAACGGGCATAAGTTGCAGGTCGTCGGTGCATGGCGGCGCTCAAAAAGGTATCTCGTCGCCAAAGTCGACGGCACGTGCTGGCGCTGCTTGGCCGGTCGGCTGCTCGTCGCGGGATTTGCGCTTTGGTTTGTTGCGGCCGATCTGTGCCAATCTGCAATGCCATGACATGCACGAGAGGCTTGCACGCTTGCTGCCGTCACCGGCCGTGTATTCGCCAAGCGTCAATCGGCCTTCGACATAGACCCTCGCGCCTTTCAAGAATTTGTCGGCTGCCTCGATGGCTGCGGCATCAAAGGCTAGGACGCTGATCCATTGTGCGGCGTCGCCGTCGCCAACGCGGACGTTTGCCCGCAAGTAGTTTTTGCCAGCGGCTGAGACTTTGGGCTCAGCGTCGCGGCCAAGCGCGCCGAAAAATGCAGCCTCGATGCCGCTCATTCGTCGGGCTCCCCGCGGTGATCGGCGATGGACCGAATACCGACGGCGCCGTGGCCGGTCGTATCAATCCAACATGCGCTATCGAAGTCCGGCACCATTGCCGGCGCGTCGAGAAACATCGCGGCCGGTGTGCGCGACCGGGTGACGTGACGCAAAAAATGATAGGAGCGGCGGCGCGGTCGTTCGGTTTGTATTGCCGGTTTCATGTTCGGCCCTTTCTGAGTTGGGCCGCGCTATGCCTTGCTACCGGTTCGGGATGCGAATATGTGAGCGGTTGTCGAGGTCGTTCACTATTGCGCCTGCCGATCCGCTGCGCAAAGCCACGCGCGGCGGATCGTTCAGGCGGCTTGCCTCTGCAATTTTGCCTGCAAGTCCTTCATCAGAGCGTCGAGCAGCGCAGGGTCGTCGCCAGCCGCCCGACGAAGGCCAACGCGTACCGGCACGCGTTTCTTTCCGCCCATTTCGATCGTGGGAATATCGCCCCGCTCGGCCGCGGCGTAGGAGCTATTTTCCCCGATTTCAAAGACGAGTTTTCCGAATTCCGGCACGGACATTGTGAGTGGAAGTGCAGTTTCGCGGCTGCTCATGTGGTCCTCTTTTGCCTTTTCGATCCTCAACTGTCCGTCGAATACCCCATTCGCTATTGACTTGCCATTCCTTACGCGGATATATTCGCGTTATCCGTTTCAATGCCGTTTGGGCTTACCTCATGCCAACGATCAGCATCGGTTTTGAATGGCCGCGCGGGCGCGATTACGAGATCGTCGAGCCTGACTTGCCGCGATCGGAGCGTGACCCGTTCGCCAAAACTATCGACGAGCCGCATATTCGACAGGTCGGCCCAAATGAAAGAGAGAGGCCGGCACGACGACCGCTTGAGATAAGCCCCTCGCTCCATCTCGACTTCGCCAAGCTCAGACATTCTCGCGAAGATTGCCTGCGGTTTGCGCGAAGCTGGGGGCTTCTGAGAACTTATGCCCAGCCTGGCGCTCAAGAGCCGTTAAGTCGTTGGTTCAAGGAAATCGATCGGATGAAGGCGAGTGTCGGAGGGCTGCGGCGCGCGTTTGAGGAAAAGGTGATTCCAAAGCCCGGCTTCCTGATAACTGAACTCGATGTGATCCTCGTCCCAGGGAAGCCGGATGGAAGGCTGGCTCTCTCGCTTCGTCCCAAGGTCCTGGTGGATGCAATGCGCGTTCAACTCGCGCAGTCGATAGCCGGCGGTAACGAGATCAGCGTTTGCGAGGTTTGCGGTAGTTGGTTCGAAAAAGGTGGCCGCGGTGGTGATGCCAAGCGTTCCATCGCACGTTTCTGCTCAGACAAGTGTCGCAATCAATTTCATAACGAGAGGAGGGCTTCAAAATGAAGGGCCATATTCGCGAGCGTTCGCCCGGGCATTGGGCCATCGTGATCGACCTGCGCGACGCCGCGGGAAAGCGGAAACGTAAGTGGCATAGCTTCGCCGGCACAAAGCGAAGCGCTCAAGATGAATGCGCCCGCCTGATATCCGAGCTCAAAGCCGGCAACTATGTCGAGGCGAGCAAGGAAACGGTCGCGGCATTTCTCGACCGCTGGCTTGCAGACGTCAAATCGCGCGTCTCGCCGCGGACCCATGAGCGCTATGTCGAACTTGTTCGCAAGAATATCGTCCCGGCACTTGGCGCGCTCGCGCTCAAAAAACTCCGAGCAGCGGACATTTCGACGGCCTATGCAACAGCACTCGCGAGCGGCCGGCGCGACGGCAAGGGCGGCCTTTCAACGCGTACCGTCCTGCATATTCATCGTGTTTTGAAGCAAGCGCTTGCCCAAGCTGTGCAGTGGGAAATGATCGCACGAAACCCGTGCAGCGGCGTCAAGCCGCCGAAGGTCCCGCCAAAGCCCATGCACACCTACGATCTGGCGCAGACGATGGAACTGATAGGCGCCATGCGCGGCACGCGGCTGTTCGTACCAGTCGTGCTGGCTGTTCTCTGCGGCCTGCGCCGCGGCGAGATTGCGGCCCTTCGCTGGCGCAACGTCGACCTGCCGGCGGGGCAAGTTGCGGTCGTTCAATCAGCCGAGCAGACAAAGGCCGGCGTTCGCTACAAAGAGCCCAAGAGCGGCCGGGCGCGCACGGTGGCGTTGTCCGCAACGGTGGTCGAGGAATTGCGCGCGCATCGGATCAGGCAAGCCGAGGAGCTTCTACGGCTCGGCACGAGGCTATCGGACGAAACCTTTGTGTGCGCCCGCGAGGATGGCGAGCCGTTGCAGCCCAATTCGTTCACTCACGATTGGGATCGCAAGATCGCGCAGACCGCCCTGCCCCGGATCAGGTTTCACGATCTGCGGCACGCGCACGCCACGCACATGCTCGCAAGCGGCGTGCATCCCAAGATCGCCAGCGAACGGCTCGGGCATTCGAAGATCGGGATTACGCTCGATCTGTACAGCCATGTGCTGCCGAACATGCAGGCGGACGCCGCTGCGGTCGTTGACGCGGCCCTGCAAGCCGCCCTAAACAAACCAAGACCGAAAGGGTAGCATTTTGGTAGCAGCCACCGGGTATGGTGGCATCGGGGTTGCTCAGAAATGCTTATTTATTGGGGTTCGCCGGGTTAGCTCAGCGGTAGAGCAGCGGTTTTGTAAACCGTTGGTCGGGAGTTCAATCCTCTCACCCGGCACCAGTTTTCCGCCGCGACGAGACTGCGCTCTCGCTGACGACCGCGCCCTATAGCGTCCGTTGCTTGTCGCCGCATTCCTTGCAGGTGTAGGCGACGCGGGTCTCGCCCGGGGCGGCGGTGACGCGGTTGGGGGCGCCGCACTTGCCGCAGATGGCTTCGATGCGGGTGTTGCCATG
>Ga0181518_10001844_pt1 | contig 21274 bp, 11 predicted proteins | sample PEATcosm2014_Bin_28_FD_119751 | JGI IMG/M metagenome (GOLD analysis project Ga0181518, IMG submission 119751) | Peatland microbial communities from MTU Mesocosm Facility, Houghton, MI, USA - PEATcosm2014_Bin01_60_metaG | ecosystem: Environmental > Terrestrial > Soil > Wetlands > Peat | place... | reverse complement strand
GCATCCGCTAAAGGGGGGAATTCTTACCTGGACAATGTGATGGCTGCGACCGCGACGCCGTCCGCCCCCCAGGTGTGGATGGACCCGGCGATGCAAAAGTGCGCGGCCATCGTACGCAAGGCGTACCCATCAGATGCCATTGCCGCGCCGGTCAATCCGAACAGTCCTCAGGCTGCGTCAAGTGGTTCGGACACGACCTATGCCGCGGTGGAGGCGGCCTGTGTGTACCTGGCGCTCTTTGGCAAGATCGCCGATGCCGCCGGGAAGAATCTGACGGTGGCGAGCTTCACCAAGGCGGGCTATCAGCTCAGAAATGTCACCCTTCCCGGTAGTGGTGGACCTGTCTCGTTCGGACCCGATCAGGCCTACGCCATAGGGAAGGCGAACGTCGTTGTCTATGACCCTCGGTCCGGCGCGTTGGTGCCTGCTCCAGCATCTCGGAGATGAAAGCAGACAGACCTGCGTGCGTGTCCTCGCTACGCGGTCGCCAAAATGAACACGCATCCAAGCGACCTAGTCGGAGATTGTCCGACGGCCTCACCACGAGCGAGGTTGAAAAACTGCCCCTGACCTGGTACGTTGGAGCGGAAGACGGGATTCGAACCCGCGACCCTCACCTTGGCAAGGTGGTGTTTTCCGTCTGCTGGGTCGGCTCCAGTCCCCCGCCGGGCGGTCCCGTCCACCCTGTTTCCACCCCGTCCACCGAGTCCGCCCCTGTAGTAGAGCGGTCTGCTAGCGGTGCCGGCGGATTTCACATCGCCAGTCAGTCATACGAAGATGTAATCGTTGCCGTCCACATGGCGGGTCCATTCCCAGTAGAGGTCGAGGGGCCAGGGGGACAACGTGAAGACCTTGCCTGTGGGGTTCTTATAGTGGCTGTGTTTGATTGAGGGGTGTGACCACACCATCTGGCCGATCTCCGCCTGGTAACGCTCCGCGTAACGAGCATGGGCCTCCGTCGTAACCTCGCACGACCGCGCCCCCAAGGTCAGGGTGTCACGAATCGCCTCCATGGCGTAGTGGACCTGGAACTCGGAGTGATAGAAGAGGCTGGCCCCAGCGGCGAGGTTCGTCCCCGGACCGTAGACGCAGAACAGGTTTGGGAAATTCGCAATGGTGATACCGAGGTAGGCGGTCGGCTCGTCGCCCCATTGGTCACGCAGGGAAACCCCACGGCGACCGGTCACGTCCATCGAGGCGAGGAAGTCATTGTGCCGGAATCCGGTCGCGAAGCAGATGATGTCGGCGGGAGTATGTGTGCCGTCAACGGTCACAACACCGTCGGGCACGACGCTCGCGATCGGGGTGCGGACTAGCTCGACGTTCGGACGCTGCAAGCACCGCAGCCATGACCCGTCATCCTGCAAGACACGTTTACCCAGGGCCGGATAGTCGGGCACAACCTTCGCCGCAAGGTCGGGCCGTTCGGCGATTATCGACTTCATCCAGGCGAGAAGTGCATCCGCCCGGGTGGCGTTCACGATGTTGACCGACCGGCCCGTGTGATCCTCGTACCCGGGTTCGACCCGATACGGGTCCATGCCGGCAGCAATGCCCCCGAAGGTCATGATGAACCTGTACCACCGTCCATAGAACGGGAGGTGCCGCAACGCCCACCTGTCTCCCGCCGGTACCGCCGCGTGATACAGCGGATTCGGGATGATCCACTGAGCAGTGCGTTGGAAGATCGTGAGCAGCTCGACGTCGCCAGCAATGGCCGGACCGATCTGGAACCCGCTCGCACCGGCACCGACTAAGGCGAACCGTTTGCCGATCAGCTCGAGACCGTGGGGCCACCGAGCCGAGTGAAACGACGGTCCGCGGAACGTATCAATCCCCGGTATGTCAGGGAGTTTTGGGATATTCAGGGACCCGACGGCGCTCACGACAAACCGGGCATCAATGACCTTCTCTGTCCCATTGGGTCCGCTGACGTGAACACTCCACCGAGCATGCTCGTCATCCCATCGCAGCTTGGTGACGGCAGTGTCGAACTGGCAGTGCGGCCGCAGATCGTATTTCTCGACAATGGCAGTGAAATACTCCAACAGTTCGGGCTGCTGGCAATAGAACTCGCTCCAGTGATCGGTTGGCTCGAAGGAGTAGCAGTACTGGTGACTGCCAATATCGACTCGCGCTCCCGGGTAGCGGTTCTCCCACCACGTACCGCCGGGACCTGGGTTCTTCTCGATGATGACGAACGGCAGGCCTGCCTGCTTGAGGCGGATACCAGCAAGAATCCCGGCCATACCGCAGCCGATGACGACGACCGGAGACGCCGCCTTGACGTCTTCTGGGATTTCGTCGCCCCAGGCGACAGCGCCCGTATCAGCGCCATCGAACTGCAGGTCGTCAAAGAAGAGACCCGCAAGGCGACCCTCCACCGCCCGGCAGCCAAGAAAGGACATCATCTCCTGCAACAGCTCACGCGGCAGCTCCTTCGGCAGGCAGCCGCCGTCGCGGTACACGCGGATCGCGGGCAGAGCCAGGCGACGAACCTGCGCTCGTTCATCGGGTGGGATGCCGCTCTGTATATCCAGAGAGATTGCGACCCGGGGACGAATATCGCCACGGATCCACGCAGGATCGCCCGTCATGTGCACCAGGGAGCACAAGAGCGCAGGAACACTCACGTCCTCAAGCGCCGCCGCGATCACCTGGTCGTCATCGGTAAACGGCTCAGCTGCGTGGGGGTTTCGAGTCATTCCTGCCCCCTTGTGGCCGAAGCTGCCAGCAGCGTCCAGCGGACCCCGGCGGAAGCGTTCCACGTTCCTCGGACCAGGGATCTGACTAACTCGCGGGGCCGGAGACGAGGAGTCGCGGCCGGTCGGGACACGCCCCTAAATATATGGTCTGGGAGAGTCAACATGGAGGAAGGATCGTATGGACAGTTTGAAGTTCGACGGTCGAGTGGCGATTGTCACCGGGGCTGGGCGGGGAATCGGCTTTGAGCATGCTCGGCTACTGGCGTCGCGTGGCGCGCACGTAGTTGTCAATGACCTGGGAGTCGGAATCGACGGAAGCGGTGGAGATGTCGGACCAGCCCGACACGCTGCCGAAGCTATATGCGCCGCCGGTGGGTCGGTTGTGGCTGACGCCTCTGACATCTCGACCGCGGAGGGAACCACGCGGCTGGTCGAGGTAGCTCTCGAGGCGTTTGGTCGGCTGGACGTGCTGATCAACAATGCAGGCATCTACAACACGGATGAGTTCCCCGATGTCGAACTTTCCGACCTTCGGCGGCACCTCGATGTGCACGTTATCGGCAGCTTCTTGACGGTCCAGGCCTGCTGGCCCCATATGGTGGCCAACGGTTATGGGCGAATCGTGCTCACCACTTCCACTGGAGCTCTGGGGATGCGCAGTCTCACGGCCTACGGAACCGCGAAGGCGGCGGTCATCGGACTAACCCGGGCTCTCTCAGCAGTCTCTGCTGGCCACAGCAGCGACATCAAAGTAAACGCACTGGCACCCATGGCGAACACGCGCATGATGTCAGCCCGGGACCTGGGCGGTGCCGACCCGGATCCCGAACCGGAACGTCACCCGGCGCTTGTCGCCCCGATGGCGGCGGTCTTGGCGCACGAATCCTGCCCGGTCCAAGGCGAGGTCCTCATGGCGGGAATGCGACGCTACAGCCGCCTGTTCCTAGCCGAGACCGACGGCTACGTACATGATGGTCTGGACGTGAGCCCGGAATTGCTGGCCGAGCAGTGGGACACCATCTGTGATCCATTTGATCACGAGACACTCGAGAGCACTGAGAGCTGGAGTGCCCGCAACCTTCGAGCGATCGAGGCCAATCCGATCATCTGAGACAGACCCGGACCTCGCTGTAACCGGTCACAGTCAACCGCACATGGAGCGGAAGACGGGGTTCTAACCCGCGACCCTCACCTGGGCTTATCCGACCTCCTGAAGGCGAAGCAGGATCGCGACGGAATGCAGCGAATTCCGATTCTGTGGGAAATTCATGGGATCCCTCGGCCAAACACTTCGAATTAGGAGGCCTGATGCGCAGCGACATACGTGAAGGCGGGATGTTCCCCGACTATCAACTGGCCGATCAGGCCGGCAAGCGGCGATCTCTGTCAGAACTCCAAGGGGGCAATGCGATGGTGCTCCATCTGTCCCGGGGCGGCTTCGATCCGAAAGAACATCGGTTTCTTCGGCACCTGGTCGACGCGTATCCCGACTTTCGAAACGCATACACGCGACTGGTTCTCATCTCGACCGACAATCAGCTGAACATCAATGAGTTCCGCGATGCTCTCGGCGGCCACGTGGCCGTTTCTGTCGGACCCGGATCGAATGATTCAGAAGGATCTCGACATCAAAGAGTTCACGGACGAGCCACACGATCCGATGATCCCCCACACGTTCGTTCTCGAACCGGGACTCAAGATCTTCAAGGTTTATAACGGCTACTGGTACTGGGGCCGCCCCACGATGACAGAGCTGCATATCGATCTGCGGGCAGTCCTTAAGAAGATTCGACCGGACTTCGACCTTGGGACCCCCGGATTGAAGGAGGCCTGGGAACGAGGAGATCGTGATCAGTTCCTCGTCGACACACTGGAGGAGCCGATCCGATACACCGAGGGCAGGAGCATCGGCATCAAACGCTGACTCTCTGGGCGCGGTCGCGTGTCTGGAGTCAGACACCGCGCCTGACCAGCCATTTTGGAGCGAAAGACGGGATTCGAACCCGCGACCCTCACCTTGGCAAGGTGATGGTTTTGGTCCATCTGGTCCCGGCCAGTCCTCTGGAGTGCGGGTCCGTCCACCCAGTTTCCACTCCGTCCACCGAGTCCGTCCCCGTAGTAGAGCGGTCTACTACAGGTCCCCGCGCCGGCAACCTCACTCGGCCAGGATGCGATATGGCTCATCAAGTTCTTGTATCCGGACGTATCCAGCTTCCCTTGCACGTCCGCTGGAGCGACCCTCCCAAGACGTACGACGTCGATGATCGCCGGGATCGCGCTCTGGTGTACGAGCAAATCCTGCGGGAGGGCACCGCCGAAGACGTCCTATGCTTCATCGACGTTGACGAACTTATCGACCTTTGGGACGACCTCGTCTTGCCGCGATTTGTTCGTCGCGCCTGGGCTGAATGGTTCCTGTGCACACGACATATGGAAATTGCGTGCTAACACCTCTTCAACGCCAAATCGCGTCGGTAGTTGGCGGCTTACCAGAGGCTCACAGTTCGCTCTAGCCGGTGTTGCGGGACTGATCGCCCGTTTGCCACCGGGTTCTCGCTCAGAGAGCTCGCCTCTATCGGCCTTCTCCGTCCAGTTGGCTCGCACACGGCATGCGGGGGGTGCGGGATCGCTGGCCAGGTTGTGGCGTCCGGCTTTTGCGGTGACCCCCTGGACGCGACGCGTGACCCCGTCTAGGAGCTCGGCGTTCTACGTTCGGTAATGCAGCCCGCAGTTGTTCCGCTCGCACCAAGTGACCCCATTCCCTCGGCGGCACGCATCCGTCTCGCAGCGCAAGGACGCCACGACAGCTCCGGCATCCGGGTTGCCGCCCCGTCTCAACACGAGTCGCCCAGACGGTTGACCGAGGCCGAGGTCTCCGCTGACTACGGTGGAGCCGTGGTTCGGCCCGTCGCCCCAGAAGCTGCCGCGATCGCGTATTTCTCCATGGAGATCGCCCTCGACGACGCGATCCCCACCTACAGCGGGGGCCTCGGCGTTCTCGCCGGCGATCATGTGCGCGCCGCGGCGGACCTCGGACTGCCCCTGGTGGGGGTCACACTCGTCTACCACGAGGGCTTCTTCCGCCAGTCGCTCACCGACAACGGGGCCCAGGTGGAGCACCCCGAGCACTGGTCGCCCGAGGAGCTGCTCGAGCCGCTCGATGCGAAGGTCACCCTCAATCTCCGCAATCGAGCCGTGACGGTCGGGGCTTGGCGCCACCTGGTCACCGGGGTGCGCGGCGACCAGGTGGCGATCTACTTCCTCGACACGCGCCTGCCCGAGAACCACCCGGCGGACCAGGCCATCACCGACAGCCTCTACGCTGGGGACCGCCTCCTGCGGCTCTCCCAGGAGGCGGTCCTCGGGCTGGGCGGCGTCGCCATGCTCTGCGCCCTCGGCCACGACCCGTCCACCTTTCACATGAACGAGGGCCACGCCGCGCTGGTGCCCGTCGGGTTGTTGGCGCAGTCCGTGGGGGGGCCGGTGGGTGAGGCGACAGAGGCCGATCTCACATCGGTGCGTGCCCGCTGCGTGTTCACCACCCATACGCCGGTGCCGGCCGGCCATGACCGGTTCAAGAGCTCGGTGGTCTCCGAGGTGCTCGGTGCCGGGCTCGCCGGCGACCTCAGGCGCCTGGGTTGTCTCGAGCGGGGCCAGCTGAACATGACGAAGCTCGGCATGTTCTTCTCCCATTTCGTCAACGGCGTCGCGCAACGTCATGCGGCCGTCTCCCAGGCCATGTTCTCCCACTACAAGGTGCACGCCGTGACCAACGGCGTGCACGCAGGCACGTGGGCGGCACCGAGCTCGCAGCAGCTCTTCGACCGCCACGCGCCGTGCTGGCGCGCCGACAACGCGTTGCTGCGCTACTTGTCGACAGCCCCCGTGGCGGAGGTCCGTGCCGCCCACGACGCCGCGAAGCAGGCATTGCTCCATGAGGTCGCCCGTCGGACAGGACGCGTGCTCGACCATGACGTCTTGACGATCGGGGTGGCCCGGCGTGCTGCGGCGTACAAGCGCAACGACCTCCTCCTGTCCGACCCCGACCGGCTGCGCCGGCTCGTGGACGACATCGGACCCTTGCAGATCGTCTACAGCGGCAAGTCGCACCCGATGGACGAAGCAGGGAAGGAGATCATTGAGCGGATCGGAGCGGAGGCGCGCGCGCTCGGCGATGACATCCCTGTGGTGTACCTCGCGAACTACGACCTCGCGCTCGGCGCGTTGCTGTGTAGTGGCGTGGACCTCTGGCTGAACACGCCGGTGGCACCGAACGAGGCGTCGGGCACGAGCGGCATGAAAGCGGCGCTCAACGGCGTGCCGAGCCTGAGCGTGCTCGACGGCTGGTGGCTCGAGGGGCACATCGAGGGTGTCACGGGGTGGGCCATCGGCGGTGACCCGGGCCTCGCGGTGGCGGAAGGGCTCGACCGAGCGGCCGGTGCGGCCGACGCGGCGGAGATGTACCGCATGCTGGAGGAGGTGGTCGCGCCGCTGTACTACCGCGACCGCGACGGGTTCACCGCCGTCGGACGGGGGGCCATGGCCCTGAACGGGTCGTTCTTCACGACCGAGCGAATGGTCTCGCAGTACGCCGAATCGGCGTACGGCTCTCGCCGTGCTTGTCCGGCCTGACCGCCTGGTCAGGTCCGCGGCCCGTGCCGCGCTGGCCTGCTTCTGCGTCGGGCGGGCCATCACCGTGTCCGTTTTCCACGGCATCGCCGAGGTGACGAAAGGCGTCAGCGTGGCCTCGAGTGAGGCGGGCGGTCGGGCACACGGCGCCGCCGCGCCGCGGGGCGACGCCATCGCGACGGCGGCATCCGACGCCACCGGCACGCTCGGAGACGGGGCGGCCGGCGTCGAGATCGGCATCGAGGCCTCGGGACGGGTTCGACCGGTCATCAGCGACGTGCGCCCATCGGTGGACGGTGGCCGCTATCCGGCGAAGGCCAGTCTGGGCCTGCCCGTGGTGGTGACCGCCGACGTCTTCACCGATGGGCACGACCAGGTCGCCTGCACGCTCCTCTTCCGGCACGAGGACGAGGCGGAGTGGACGACGGCACCCATGGTGTCCATGGACAACGACAGGTGGACCGGTGACTTCGTCGCCGAAGCGCTCGGCACGCATCTCTTCTGCCTCCGCGCCACCGTCGACTGGTTCGGGACCTGGCACCACGATCTGGCGGCGAAGGCGGAGGCGGGGCAACCCGTCGACGTGGAGCTGCTGGTGGGGTCCGACATCGTCGCCGCCGTGGCAGAGCGAGCGGAAGGGCAGGACGCGGTCTCCCTGCGCGAGTGGGCCGACGCACTGCACGACACCGCAGTAGCTGCCGCCAGGGGTGACGCGGCGCCCGGCCTCGAGCTGGCTGCCTCCGCGCCCCTTTTCGAGGCCGTGGGGCGATGGCCCGACCCGGTGCCTGCAGCGACCTCGGACACGTTCCGAGTCCTGGTCGATCGCGAGAGGGCGCGCTTCAGCGCCTGGTACGAGATGTTCCCTCGTTCGGCATCTCCGGACTTCTCGCGGGCGGGCACGCTGGCGGACACGACGGCTCGCTTGCCGTACGTGGCGGCCATGGGCTTCGACACGCTCTACCTGCCACCGATCCACCCTGTCGGCACCACCAACCGCAAGGGCCGAGACGGCAGCGACACCGGCGAGCTGGGTGACCCGGGAAGTCCATGGGCGATCGGCAGCGCGGCCGGCGGGCACACCGACATCGACCCCGCCCTCGGCACCTTCGTCGACTTCGACCGCCTGGTGCGCGCCGCTGCGGACCTGGGCATCGACGTGGCGCTCGACCTTGCGTTCCAATGCTCACCCAACCATCCGTGGGTGTCCGAGCACCCGGAGTGGTTCCGCCATCTCCCTGACGGCTCCATCCGCTACGCAGAGAACCCTCCGAAGCGCTATCAGGACGTCTACCCGCTCGACTTCGGCACCGAGGCGTGGCGCGACCTGTGGGCAGCCTTGCACGAGGTCGTGCGGTTTTGGATCGCCCGCGGCGTACGGGTGTTCCGAGTAGACAATCCGCACACGAAACCGATGCGCTTCTGGGAGTGGCTCATCCCGTCGGTCAAGTCCGAGTTCACCGACGTCATCTTCCTCTCCGAGGCGTTTACGCGGCCGCGGATCATGGAGTACCTGGCCAAGATCGGATTTTGTCAGTCGTACACCTATTTCACCTGGCGCAACACGAAATCGGAGCTCGAGTCGTACCTGACGGAACTCACCAGGACCGACATGGCCGACTACTTCCGCCCGAACCTCTGGCCCAACACGCCCGACATCCTGCACGAGACGCTCCAGGCCGGTGGCCGCGCCACGTTCGTGGCCCGCCTCGTGCTGGCGGCCACCCTGGCGTCGAACTACGGGATCTACGGTCCCGCCTTCGAACTGCAGGAGCACGTGGCGCGTTCTGAGGGGTCAGAGGAATACCTCCACTCCGAGAAGTACGAGGTGCGTCACTGGGACCTGGCTCGGCCAGACAACCTCGCACCGCTCATCGCGACGGTCAATGCCGCCCGGCGCGCGCACCCCGCCCTCCAACACAACCGCACTTTGCGTTTCCATCACGTCGACAACGACGGGCTGATCGCCTACACGAAGACCGCGCCGGGTCCCGACATCGTCCTGATTGTCGTCAACCTCCAGGCCACGCGGCCGAACGAAGGCTGGGTGCACCTCGACGTCGACGCGTTGGGGATCGACGCCGATCGCCCCTTCGCTCTCCACGATCTGTTGCATGGGGTCAGCTACGAGTGGCGGGGTGCCACCAACTACGTCGTGCTCGACCCGGCCACGCCCGCACACCTCTTCCACCTCGTGCCTCCGGGTTGATGCGACCGTTGGACCAGCTGGCCCGGCGCCACGGGGTTCAGACGATCCACCGGGACCGGAACGGCCGGCCGCGCCGGGCATCCGACGAAGCCGTGATCGCGGTGCTGCGCGCGCTCGGCGTGGCCATCTCCCGACCCGGGGACGCGCCCCGGGCCCTGCGCCCTCGCTCCGGCGGGGCACGCGCCGTGCTCGAGCCGGTATTGATCAGGCGGGCCGGCGTGGCGAACCGGCACGACATCACCTTGCCGGCGGCGCTGGACCCGGCGCGCGTGGGCGTGACCCTCCTGTGCGAGGACGGCCGGGAGGAGCGGGCTGCGCTGGAGGACCTGCTCGTGGCGACGCCTGCCGACGAAGGCCCAAGCGCGGCCGTTCGCCACCAGTTCAGGCTGCCGACCGTCCCCGACGGGTATCACCGCCTCCTCGTGGAGGGGCCACGCGCGCAGGCGGAGGCCCTGGTGATCGCTGCGCCGGCCCGGTGTCCGCAGCCCCGGCGGGGTTGGGGCGTGCTGGCGCCTCTGACCTCGCTCCGCACGGAGACCGACTGGGGGGTGGCGACATACCGGGACCTGGCGGCAGTGGGCGACTGGGTGGCCGGCCTCGGTGGCACCTTCGTCGGGACCCTGCCGCTCTTCGCGGCCTTCCTGGAGGGGCCCTTCGCCGACCCCAGCCCCTACCGCCCGGCCAGCCGGCTGGCCTGGAACGAGCTCTACGTCGACGTGGAGGCGCTGCCAGGGCTGGAGCGCTGCGCCGAGGCGCGCCGGGTCTTGCGGTCGGGGGCGCGGTCTCGGCGGGCGCGGCGCGAGGCGGCCGTTGCCGATCCCGTCGCCACTATGACCGCGAAACGCGGCGTGCTCGAGATCCTGGCGGCCGAGGCCTTCGCGGGCGGCAACGCCGCCCGGCGCCAGCTCGACACGTTCGTGTCCGCGCACCCCGAGGTCCTCGCCTACGCTCGGTTTCGAGCCGCGCTCGAGCGCGACCCGGGCGCCACCCCGCGGCGGCGGCCCCGGTCCGAGGGGGCCGACGACCCACGGGTCCGGTACCACCTCTACGCCCAATGGGCGGCGGACACCCAGCTGGCCGCGGCGACCGCCCAAGGCCTCTACCTGGACCTGCCCGTCGGTGTGCACCCGCGCGGCTTCGACCCTTGGTGGCGGCCCGACGCGTTCGTGGACGGCGTGTCGGCCGGGGCGCCGCCCGACGACTTCTTCGCCCGCGGCCAGGTCTGGGACTTCAACCCGCCGCATCCCTCCGGCCAGCGGGCCGGCCGCTACGAGTACCTCGCCGCCACCCTGCGCGTCGCTATGCGCCACGCGTCGGTCGTACGGATCGACCACGTGATGGGGCTGCACCGGCTGTGGTTCGTTCCCGACGGCATGGACGCGACCGATGGCGTCTACGTCTGCTACCCGGAGGAGGAGCTGCGCGCGGTCGTGGTCCTTGAGGCGGCGCGGGCGGGTGTCGCGGTCGTCGGTGAAGACCTCGGGACGGTTCCTTCGGAGGTGCGGAGGGCCATGCACCGCGACGGGATGCTGCGCTCGTTCGTGTACCAGTTCGAGGCCACGCCGCACAGGCCCTTCCCCGAGGCGCCGCCCGATGCACTGGCCTCGCTCGGCACCCACGACCTGCCCGCCTTCGCAGCCTGGTGGGCCGGGGAGGACATCGACGACCGTGGGCGGCGTGGGCTCACCCCGCCCGCGGACGCCGCGGCCGAGCGAGGAGAGCGCCGGGCGCTGCGCGCCGCGGTGAGCCGGGCCCTGGGTCCGCCGACCGGGAGCGCCCGGCCGGACGTCACCGCCCGCAGCGGCGGCAGCGTGCGGGCGGTGACGTCCGGCCGGGCGCTGCGGGCCTGCTTGGAGCACCTGGCAGCCAGCAAGGCCCCGCTGGTCCTAGTGGATCCTCCCGACCTCTGGGGAGAGCGGGAGCCCTACAACCGGCCCGGCACCGGGGCCGAGGAGCCGAACTTCCGGCGACGGTGGGCCAAGATCTGGCCCGAGGACCTGGCGTCGCCGGCACCTTCGGCCCCTTCGACGATGTTGCGCATGGTCGAGCGGGCCCGTCGGGGCACCGAGGTCTCGGAACGCCGACAACGACAAAACACACCGGGGAGGACACTGGCACCATGACAAGCACGGCGGCGGGAGAGCAACGTCCACCCGGCGGAGCGCCGTCGTGGCAGCTCACCGAGCACGACCTCTATCTCTTCAACGAGGGGACGCACCGGCAACTGGCCAAGAAGCTGGGCGCCCACCTCGCGACGGTCGCGACCACCGGGGAGCCGGCGGTGGCCTTCTCCGTGTGGGCGCCGAGCGCGCGGCGTGTGTCGGTCATCGGTGACTTCAACGGTTGGGACCCCTGCGCACACCCGATGACGCCCCGTGCCTCCTCGGGCATCTGGCACGCCGTAGTGCCGGGGGCGGCCCGGGGCGACGTCTACAAGTACGCCGTGACCACGGCCGGGGGGGAGCGCCTCGACAAGGCCGACCCGTTCGCCTTCTCCTGCGAGATGCCCCCGCGCACGGGCTCGGTGGTATGGGACCTCGCCTACGGGTGGTGCGATGGCAACTGGATGCGACAGCGAAAGGCCCGGATGAGCCTCAACGCGCCGGTGTCCATCTATGAGTTGCACCTCGGCTCGTGGCGGCGTCCAGCCGGGCGCCCCGATGAGCTGCTCGGCTATGCGGAGCTGGCAGACCTCCTCGTCGAGCACGTCACGCGGCTGGGCTTTACCCACGTGGAGTTCCTGCCCGTCATGGAGCACCCGTTCTACGGGAGCTGGGGCTACCAGACCACGGGGTACTTCGCGCCGACCGCGCGCTACGGGACCCCCCAGGGCTTCATGTACTTGATCGACCAGCTCCACCAGGCGGACATCGGCGTCATCCTCGACTGGGTCCCGTCACACTTCCCGACCGACGCCTTCGCGCTCGGCGACTTCGACGGCACCCATCTCTACGAACACGCTGATCCTCGTCAGGGATTCCACCCCGACTGGTCCAGCTACATCTTCAACTATGGCCGCAACGAGGTGCGGAGCTTTCTCGCCTCGTCGGCCGAGCACTGGCTGTCCGCCTACCACGCCGATGGGCTGCGGGTCGACGCGGTGGCCTCCATGCTCTACCTGGACTACTCGCGCGAGGGCGGGGAGTGGATTCCCAACCGCTACGGCGGGCGGGAGAACATCGAAGCCATCGACTTCCTGCGCCGGCTCAACATCGGCGTTTACGCCGACCACCCCGACGTGCAGACCGTGGCCGAGGAATCGACGGCCTGGCCCGGCGTGTCGAAGCCCACCGACACCGGCGGGCTCGGTTTCGGCTACAAGTGGGACATGGGGTGGATGCACGATACGCTCGTCTACCTGCACCGCGACCCGGTGCACCGCCGCTACCATCACGAAGAGATCACCTTCCGCGGCCTGTACGCCTTCACCGAGAACTACATGCTGCCGCTGTCGCACGACGAGGTGGTGCACGGGAAGGCCTCGCTCCTCTCCCAGATGCCAGGAGACGACTGGCAGAAGTTCGCCAACCTGCGACTGCTCTACGGCTACCAGTACACCCAGCCCGGGAAGAAGCTGCTCTTCATGGGCTCCGAGATCGGCCAGTGGCGAGAGTGGTCCCACGACGGCTCGCTCGATTGGGACCTCCTCCAGTTCGACCGCCACGCCGCGCTGTTCCACTGGTTGGCCGACCTCAACCGGGCCTACCGGAGTGAGGCGGCGCTCCACGAGCTCGACGCCGACCCCACGGGGTTCGAGTGGGTGCAATCGGATGACGCCGCCGGGTCGACGCTCAGCTACGTGCGCCGCTCCAAAGGGGGGGAGACTGTGCTCGTGGTCTGCAACTTCACCCCAGTGCCGCGCTTCCACATGCGCCTGGCCGTCCCGTGCGCCGGGAGGTGGAGCGAGCTCCTCAACAGCGACGCCACCGTGTACGGAGGCGGAGGGGTCGGGAACCGCGGAGCGGTGACGGCGGAACCGGTCCCGCTGCACGGCCGTGCCGCCAGCGTCGAGGTGACGGCACCGCCGCTCGGTGTCGTGGTGCTTAAGCACGCGCCGTCGTGAGCTTGCGGATCTGGCCCGGTCTCCCCTTTCCGCTGGGTGCGACGTGGGATGGGGAGGGGACCAACTTCTCCATGTTCTCCGAGCACGCGACGGCCGTGGAACTGTGCATCTTCGACCATCCGGGCGACGGGGAGCCGTCGTCGGTCGTCCCCATGCCCGAGGCGACCGACTGGATCTGGCACTGCTACCTTCCCGACATCCTGCCCGGGAGCTGCTACGGCTACCGGGTCGACGGCCCGTGGGATCCCGAGGCGGGGCACCGCTTCAATCGGGCCAAGCTGCTCATCGATCCCTATGCCACCGCGGTGAGCGGCATGATCCGCTGGAGCGACGAGCTGTTCGGGCACTCGCCCGATGCTGACGACGCCGACCTCGTGCGCAATCAGCGGGACTCGGCGGGAGCGATGCCCAAGTGCGTGGTGACCGACCCCGCCTTCACGTGGGGAGACGACCGCCCGCCGCGCACACCGTGGAACCGCACGGTGATCTACGAGTGCCACGTCCGCGGGCTGACCCTGCGTCATCCGGGCGTGCCCGAGGCCGTCCGCGGTACCTACCGCGGCCTTGCCTCCGATGCCGTCATCGACCATCTGGTCGGATTGGGCGTGACGGCCGTGGAGTTCATGCCGGTGCACCAGTTCCTGGCCGACCGCCACCTGGTCGAGCGGGGTCTCACCAACTACTGGGGTTACAACTCCATCGCCTACTTCGCACCGCACGTGGGGTACGCCACGGGTGGGCTGGGACAGCAGGTCACGGAGTTCAAGTCGATGGTCAAGACTCTGCACCGGGCGGGCCTCGAGGTGATCCTCGACGTCGTCTACAACCACACGGGCGAGGGGAATCAGCTCGGGCCCACCGTCTCGTTACGAGGCATCGACAATTCCGTCTACTACCGCCTCGACCCCGAGAACCCCCGCTACAACCTCGACTTCACCGGGACGGGGAACAGCCTCAACATCGTGCACCAACGCACCATGGCGCTCATCATGGACAGCCTGAGGTACTGGGTCACCGACATGCACGTGGACGGTTTCCGCTTCGACCTCGCTCCGGTGCTGACCCGTGGCCTCGACGACCACCCCAGTTCCTTCTTCGAGGTGATCCACCAGGACCCGGTGCTCTCGCATGTGAAGCTCATCGCCGAGCCGTGGGACCTCGGTCCCGACGGGTACCAACTAGGCCGCTTCCCCCGTGGCTGGGCCGAGTGGAACGGCGCCTACCGCGACTGCGTCCGGCGCTTCTGGCGGGGCGACGCCGGCCAGGTGCCCGAACTGGCATCGCGCCTGACCGGGTCGAGCGACATCTACGCTCCGGGCGGCCGGCGCACCTATGCGAGTGTGAATTACGTGGCGAGCCACGATGGGTTCACCCTGACCGACCTGGTGTCGTATGAGGAACGGGACAACTGGGCCAACGGTGAGAGCAACGAGGACGGCCGGACCGAGGGCTTCAGCCGCAACTGGGGTGTCGAGGGCACGACCGACTCGTTGCGGATCAGGCGGATGCGCGAGCGCATCAAGCGCAACCTACTGGCCACCCTCTTCTTCTCACAGGGCGTCAGGATGATCCTGGCCGGCGACGAGTTCGGCCGGACGCAGCAGGGCAACAACAACGCCTACTGCCAGGACAACGAGATCAGCTGGCTGAGCTGGGACTTCGACGATGGGGGCCAGGAACTCCTGGAGTTCACGAAGGAGCTCGTCCGGATCTTCTCCTCCAATCCGATCCTGCGCCGCCGGGGCTACTTCGACGGCAAGCCCTTCACGTCGAGGGGCACGAAGGACGTCACCTGGGTCCGAAGCGACGGCACGGAGATGACCGAGGAGGACTGGTCCGACCTCGACCGGCGTACCATCGGCATGCTGCTGTCAGGCCGGGCGACGGACGAGGTCGACCAGCGCGGCCGCGTCAGCTACGGCGACACCGTGCTCCTGCTCCTGAACGGTGGCAACCGCTCTCGCCCGTGGACCCTGCCGCAGATCGAGTGGCCCGGGGCGTGGGAAGAACTCCTCAACACCGCCCACGGCCTCGGTGCTCGGCCCGTGCGCGGTCAAACCATCAACCTCACCGCGCACTCGGCGATCCTCCTCCGCCACAACGACAGGCTGTAGGGGGTCGAGGGCGCCCAGGGTGGGCACGCCGGGCGTTTTCACGCGAAGTTTTGCGCGATTGTCACGATCCGACCTAGTCGCGGGACGAAAGTCCCTACGACGATCTCTCGCCCGGCAGTACATTTGCCTACATGGCAGAACGCACCCTTTCGTCACTGAGGTACTGAGGGTGCACGGGCGCGCCCGCCCCGGCCAGACAGGCCTACGCGCGGCGGGCCCGCCGGACGTCGGGTCCGTATGAGGGTCGCCCTTCTCTCGCGGGAGTTCCCTCCCGAGATCTACGGCGGCGCAGGGATCCATGTGCAGTGCTTGGCAGCCGCGTTGGCGCCGCTGGTCGACCTCGAGGTGCACTGCTTCGGGGCGCAGCGCCCGCCCGACCCGTCCATAGAGGTCGTCGCTTACCAACCCTGGGAGCTGCTCGGCGGCGAGTCGCCGCTGCTCGGCGCGCTCCGGGCGATGTCAGTGGACCTCCGGATGGCGGCGGCGCTCGAGGGCGTCGACATCGCGCACAGCCACACCTGGTACACGAACTGGGCGGGCTACCTGGCCCATCTCCTCTACGACGTGCCCCACGTCGTGACGGTCCACAGCCTCGAGCCGCTGCGGCCGTGGAAGGCAGAGCAGCTGGGCACCGGCTACCGCCTGTCGAGCCTGTGCGAGCGCCAGGGGATCGAGGGGGCGGACGCGGTCGTCGCCGTGTCGAACTCGGTGGCCAAGGACATCACCGCCTGCTACCCGCTGGCCGACCCGTCGCGTATCACGGTGATCCCCAACGCAGTCGACCCCAACGAATTCCGGCCGGACCCCGGCACCGGCGTCCTGGAGAGGTACGGCATCGACCGCCATCGCCCCGTCGTGCTCTTCTTCGGGCGGGTGACGCGACAGAAGGGGATCAGTCACCTGCTCAGAGCGTTCCGAGACGTGGACCCGACGGCGCAACTGGTGCTGCGGGCAGGAGCGGCCGACACCCGTGAGCTGGACCGCGAGCTGAACGAGGGTGTGCGCGAGCTGAACGAGGAGCGGGGCGGCGTCATCTGGATCCGGGAGACCATTACCCGCCGCGAGCTGGCTCAGCTGCTCACCCACGCCACAGTCGTCTGCACTCCGTCCGTCTACGAGCCGTCCGGCATGGTGAACATGGAGGCAATGGCCTGTGAGGTGCCCGTGGTGGCCTCCGCGGTCGGGGGGATCCCCGAGGTCGTCGACGACGGCGTGACGGGCTTGCTGGTTCCGTTCGAGCCGAGGAGCCAGTCGGACTCGGAGCCCGCCGACCCCGTCGCCTTTGCGCACGACCTGGCCGCCGCCCTCAACACCGTCACCGGGGATCCGGGGTTCGCCCACAAATTGGGCCAGGCCGGCCGGCGGCGCGTGATCGACAAGTTCAGCTGGACCGCTGTGGCGCAGCGGACAGTCGAGCTGTACCGGTCCCTGCTGCCCTGACGCCGTCTCGCTCGAGCCGGGCCGCAGCTACCGCTTCCGTTATCTACTCGGCGGGAGCTGCAGGGAGAACGACCGGGCGGCAGACGGCCTCCAGCCCAATCGCTTCGGGAGCGAGGACTCTGTCGTCGAAGTCTGAGGTCTTCACCGTTTGTGCCAGCTATGGACGGAACCCGGAAACGGCCTCCTCTCGTTCCGTTGGTCATGAGGCAGCCCCTCCCTGTCTAAGACGGAGAAGCCGTGTGAGACGGGCGGTAAGTTCCGCTGGCTCCCTTCGTCGCTCTCGGCGCATACGTCGACAGTGGCGAAGGCGCCCCGGCGCGTGACGGCCGCGTGACCTCCGCGAACTGTTGATGGACGAGGTGACGCAGCGCTGATGTCAGGCCTTGGTCCTCTGGCCGAGGCGCGCCCGGCGTGCTATCACGACAGACGCGGGGCCTCCAAGTCGAGGAGCACGATCAATCCCACGTCAGTTCGTCAAGAAACCGCAAAACCGCAACAGGTAATTGGGCGCTGGAACACACAGGAACGGTGCAGCCATGAGCTCGGAGTCCGAACGGGTCAAGAAGTTCGGGAGGCCGGAGGACGGGCTGCGCCAGTCCGGGAAGTGGTACCAGTGGGGCCCCTATGTGAGCGAGCGCCAGTGGGGCACGGTGCGCGAGGATTACAGCGCCGATGGCGAAGCTTGGGACTACCTCCCCCACGACGAGGCGCGCTCCCGGGCGTACCGCTGGGGTGAAGACGGCCTGGCCGGATTCTGCGACATCGAGCAGCGCCTGTGCCTGGCCCTGGCCCTGTGGAACGGCCGCGACCCGATCCTCAAAGAGCGCGCCTTCGGCCTGACCGGGGCAGAGGCCAACCACGGGGAGGACGTGAAGGAGTACTGGTGGTACCTCGATGCGCTGCCCAGCCACGCCTGGAACCGTTGGCGGTACCACTACCCGCAGCAGGCCTTCCCCTACGAGAATCTGCTCGCAGTGAACGGCGAGCGGGGCAAGCTCGACCCCGAGTACGAGCTGCTCGACACTGGCGTCTTCGACGAAGACCGATACTGGATCGTCGAGGTCCAATACGCCAAGGCGGACGGCGACGACCTGCTCGTGCGAGTGCTGGTCACCAACGCCGGTCCCGAGGTCGACACCGTCCACGTGCTGCCGACCACCTGGTTCCGCAACACGTGGGCGTGGGACGTCGGCGCGCCCAAACCCAGGCTGAGCGCGGCGGGACCGGCGGCCGTGGTCATCGAGCACCCTTTCCTGGGCGACCTCGAGCTGCTGGCCGGCCCGGGCCCCGACGGGGCCACCCCGAGGCTCCTGTTCTGCGACAACGAGACCAACTACACGCGCCTCTACGGCGCCGGCCCGGCCGAGCACTACCCGAAGGACGGCATCAACGACCACGTGCTCACCGGTGCGCCGACCGTGAACCCCGAGCAGCACGGCACCAAGTGCGCCGCCTGGTACACCCTGCGCGTCGAGCCCGGCCAGACGGCCGAGGTGCGCCTGCGCCTGCGCCCCCAGGGGAGTCGACCGAAGCCGCCCGGCGCGCTCGAGACGGACTTCGAGAAGGTGATGGACACGCGTGAGGCGGAGGCCGACGAGTTCTACGCGGAGCTGGCGCCGCCCGGCGCTTCGGCCGACGAGGCCATGGTGCTGCGCCAGGCCCTGGCCGGGATGCTGTGGTCCAAGCAGTTCTACTACTACGACGTGCGCCGCTGGCTCGATGGCGACCCGACCCAGCCCACGCCGCCGGCCGCGCGCCTCTCGGGACGCAACGCGCGGTGGCGCAACTTCGACGCCTTCGACATCATGTCGATGCCCGACAAATGGGAGTACCCCTGGTTCGCCGCCTGGGACATGGCCTTCCACTGCGTGGCCCTGGCCCACGTCGACCCGGCCTTCGCCAAGTACCAGCTGATCCTGCTCTGCCGCGAGTGGTTCCAACACCCCAATGGCGCCCTGCCCGCCTATGAGTGGGACTTCGGAGACGTCAACCCGCCCGTGCAGGCCTGGGCCGCCCTGCACGTCTGGGCCATCGACGGGGGCCGCGACATCGACTTCCTGAGCCGGATCTTCGACAAGCTCATGGTCAACTTCACCTGGTGGGTCAACCGGGAGGACGTCGAGGGCAACAACTGCTTCGAGGGAGGCTTCCTCGGCCTGGACAACATCGGACCCATCGACCGCTCGCACCTGCCCGTCGGCGCCACACTCGAGCAGTCCGACGCCACCGGGTGGATGGGGTACTACGCGCTGGCCTTGCTGTCCATCGCCGGGGTGCTCAACCGCAGCGGCCAGCGGCCCGGCGTCGACCTGGTCCTGAAGTTCGTCGAGCACTTCGCCGCCATTCGGCAGGCCCTCGAGGACCAGGGCCTGTGGGACGAGGACGATGGCCTGTTCTACGACCGCCTGGTCGCCCCGAGCGGGGCAGTGGTACCGGTCAAGGTCCGCTCCATGGTCGGCATCATCCCTGTGGTGGGGGCGGCGGTAGTCGAGGAGGGCATGCTGGACCGCTCCATGCGGGTAGCCAAGGAGCTGCCGCGCCTGTTGCGCCAACTGGGCCTTGGGAGTGAGGAGCACCTCGCCACCGCCGGACTACTGCGCGGTCCGCCCGGGCACCGCATGCTGCTCCTCGGGGTGGTCGACACCGACCGGCTGCTGCGGATCTTCACCAAGCTCTTCGACGAGAGCGAGTTCCTCTCCCCCCACGGGCTGCGTGCGATCTCGGCCTATCATCGCGACCACCCTTACGCGCTCGAGGTGGAGGGCGTCCGCGCCACCATCGACTACGAGCCCGCCGAGTCGACCACCGACATGTTCGGCGGCAACTCGAACTGGCGGGGGCCACTGTGGTTCCCCCTCAACTACCTCGTCATCGAGGCGCTGGAGCGCTACGACCGCTTCTTCGGCGACGAGTTCCTCGTCGAGTACCCGACCGGGTCGGGCACCAAGCTCACCCTGGGGCAGATTGCCGGCGACCTGCGCCGGCGCACGATCTCGATCTTCCTCCCCGGGCCGGACGGGCGACGGCCCTGCTTCGGGGGCGTCGACAAGCTCCAGCACGACCCGGCCTGGAAGGACAACCTGGTGTTCAACGAGTACTTCCACGGCGACAACGGCGCCGGGCTCGGCGCCTCGCACCAGACTGGGTGGACCGGCATCGTGGCGGACGCCATCCTGCGCTGCCACGGGGCGGTCGAGCCGCTCGGCGACGTCATTCGCGACATGCCGGGCCGGGCCCGGCGCCAATGAGTTCGCCCGCCGCCACGCCGTCGGGCGGCAATCCACCATGCACCGCTCCGTCGACGACCGGACCCCCGATCACCCGGCCCGGTAGCCAATTTCCCCTCGGGGCGACGCTGGTCGACGGCGGCACCAACTTCGCCATCACATCGGGGGTGGCCCAGGGCATGGTGCTGTGCCTCTTCGACGCCTCGGGTGCGGAGACCCAGATCCCGCTGATCGAACGCGACGGGGGGGTGTGGCATACCTTCGTGCCCGGGGTGGGGCCGGCGCAGGCGTACGGCTACCGCGCCACCGGCCCCTATGACCCGGCGGGCGGCGTTCGCTGCAACCCGGCCAAGCTTCTGCTCGACCCCTACGCCCGGGCCACCACTGGAGCCGTCCGCTTCGGGCCCGAGCTCCTCGACCACCGCCCCGGCGACCCCGACGCGCCGAGCGAGCTGGATTCGGCCGGCCACGTGGCGCGCGGCCTCGTGGTCGACCCGGCCCACGAGTGGAGTGCACACGAGCGCCCGCACTACCGCTACGCCGACACCGTCGTCTACGAGCTGCACGTCAAGGGCTTCACCATGACCCACCCCGACGTCCCGCCCCAGCTGCGCGGCACCTACGCCGGGCTGGGCCACCCCGCCGCGCTGGCCCACCTGGTCGACCTCGGGGTCACGACGGTCGAGCTCCTCCCGGTGCACCAGAACGTGCCCGAGCCGTTCCTGGTCGAGCGCGGTCTCACGAACTACTGGGGCTACAACACCATCGGCTACTTCGCCCCGCACGACGCCTACTCGGCCGAGGTGCGGGCCGGACAGCCCGGTGGCCAGGTGGCCGAGTTCAAGCGCATGGTCGACACCCTCCACGGCGCGGGGCTCGAGGTGATCCTC
>Ga0181518_10001842_pt1 | contig 21278 bp, 29 predicted proteins | sample PEATcosm2014_Bin_28_FD_119751 | JGI IMG/M metagenome (GOLD analysis project Ga0181518, IMG submission 119751) | Peatland microbial communities from MTU Mesocosm Facility, Houghton, MI, USA - PEATcosm2014_Bin01_60_metaG | ecosystem: Environmental > Terrestrial > Soil > Wetlands > Peat | place... | reverse complement strand
CGGCGCGCTCTCGGAGGGATGCGCCGCCTGCGCCTCCAACGAGACGACCTTCAGGACCTGTAGCCACTTGGCGCCGCGGACCGCTTCGCAGGCGATGCGCGCGCCCGCCTGCGCGACGTGGAAGCCATCCTTACGCAAAGTCGTCACATGCAAAAGCACGTCCGGGCCGCCCTTGTCGGGCGCGACGAAGCCGAAGCCCTTGACGGCGTCGAACCATTTGACCAGGCCGGACACTTCGACGATCTCGTGCGCGCCAAGATGAGCGCCAAGCGGCGCCGCGTCCGCGTCAGAACGGCTGCGCGGCGAACTCAAATCTCCGGCGCAAGATTTTTCGGCCACGGATGCACCTCCGCCCAAACTGCTCTCAAAAGGCGCGCTGCCGTAAGGCGCGGGTCCTGGAGGGCGCGGTCTTGGAGGGCGCGGAGAGAATCAGCGGCGACCGCGCCTCTTCCGCATCAGGATAGCATCGAGCCGGCCCCGCAAAAGCCGATCGGCCCACTAAGGTGTGGATGACTTCAATTTGCGCCCGCGCGCGGAAATTTACGCCCGCGGACGAAAAGCGCAAAAATCCGATCCCGCCACAATTGGGCTCGGCTGGACACTTAAGGAACAAGCCGTTATCAGCGCTTTTCCCTGCGCTGGCGGAATGAGAAAAAACGGCGACCGGATTTCCGCCGGCGTCCCGCTCCAACTCCTCGCATTGATCGCATTCAGGATTTTGGATTGCGAGCTGACGAGCGAAGCGGATCCCGGTCTGTTCTGGAAAAATGGCTAAAACAAAGAGTTAGAGTGTTTTCCTATTCCATCTGAAAACACTCCAGGCGTGGTGGAGGCTGGAACTGGCGATGGCGAGAAAGATTCCCCTTTTCATTCAGATCACATTGATCCCTCTCCTTATCGCGGCGATCCTATTGGTCGAGCTGAAGCATCCGTTTGCGAAATTCCGCCTCGCCACGCTGGCGCTGGTCTTCGCCCTGATCGTCGATCTTGCGATCCTGGCGCGTGGCAAGACGCGAAACCTGATGGTCGTGCTCGCCTCGCTTGTCTTTGGTCTTTCGCTCGCCGAGGCCGCGGCCGGCGCCATAACGCCGCGCTCGGTTGTGAAGATTGATCGCGGTTGGTCTGTGCGCCAGCCGATGATCGGCTGGGGCCCCGAAAAGGCCGGCGCCTACCACGCGCAGATGATCGATCCGAGCGACAATTCGATCATCTACGAGACCGATTACACCTTCGATTCCGATTTGCTGCGGCACACGGTTTCCGCCGACTCAGGCCCGGCGATCGTCTTTTTCGGCGATTCCTTCACCTTCGGCGACGGCGTCAAGAACGAGGAGACCTTGCCGCAGGACTTCGCCGATCTCACCGATCGCAAAGTGCGCGTCCTTAATCTGGCCCTGACCGGCTACAGTCCGCAGCAATTCCTGCGTGAAATGGAGACGAGCCGCTTTGACAAGGTCATCGGTCCGGATCCGAAACTGTTTGTTTTCCTCACCGCGGCCTGGCATGCCGAGCGAACGGCCTGCAAGGCCTATTGGACCGCGCATGCGCCGCTCTACGCATTGGAGGACGGCCGCGTCGTCTTCAAGGGCGACTGCAACGAGGGCGCGAGCCTCTGGTGGCGCGAATGGCTCGGCAACTCCGCCCTTTACAGCTACCTGATGGAGCCGTGGCGCCACAAAGTCAAAAATAGGGACATCCAACTCTATGTCAGCGTATTGGAGGCGGCGGTGAAGATGGCGAAGGAGAAATACGGCGCTCCGACGATCATCCCCTACCTGCGCCAACCCAAGGAATATCTCGAGGGAACGGGCTTTACCGATGACGCGATCATGCAGCGCCTTAGCGATGCGGGCGCCATCGTCATCGACGCATCCCTTACCAAGGAAGCAGCCGGAGGCGCGCAGATCAGCATCAGGATCGACGGCCATCCGGCGCCGCTCGCCAATCGCTTGAGGGCCGCACAGATCAAGGCCGCCATCGACGAGAAATTGCCCGGCGCGCTGTTGGCGGACGCGAAATGACGAGAGGCGAATGATCGATCAAGAGCGGCGGCGGCCGCTTATCCGGCGTTCGCTGTTGGCATTTGAAATCGCCGAGGGCCGACCGGAGGCGACGGTTGCCCCTGCGTTGGCTTGTCGGGCGGCCTTACGGCGCGGTCAGCGCGCTCTATTGCTCGTTGATGCCGACCGCCGCGTCGAAGAAGCCGAAGCGGTCCGTTCGCACGGCGCCAGCGCGATAATGCCCCATATCCCTGAAATAGGGCACGCCATCGACGTCAACGGTCGGGCAGCGATGCTCGTCGCAAAGATAGTCGAGCGGCTCGAACAAAGTCGCGCCGATCGCCGAGGCCATCGCGACCAGACTGCGCTTCACGAGGGCGGAGTCCTTTTCGAACTGGCCCCGGTCGAAATAGGCGACGTCTTGCGTATTCATGCCGAGAAACTGGCGCTTTAAAAGTTCGTCGGGCACGTTCCACTTGCCATAGGGCGTCGCAGAGACGATGACGACCTCGGTTCCACGCTCCCTGAATTTGCGCAGGATTCCGCTCAGCCGCGCAAAGATGGTTTCGAGGTGCGGAACGAACCAGTCCGGATCACGAAGCCTCATGACGCAGGAATCGCCGTCGACGAAGCAGTTTTCGTCGTTGGCGGGATTGAAATAGGAAACCCAGTTCGCGACGAGCACAATGCGGGCGGGGTTTCGTCGGGCGGCGTAGGCGAAGGCCTTGTCGAAGAAGCCGTTGCAGCGGAATGTGTCTCTGACATAGCGAAATCCCGTAACGGGAGGACACCCGGAGGACGTCAAGAAGGTGAAGGAGCCATTTAGATTGGTCTTTTCCGCCTCCAGGCGATGGTAGACCTGCTTCGAGAACGAATCGCCGAATATCAGCGTTTCCGGTCCCTCCGACCGGCCAAGATGGCACGGCCGCAAGTTTCCGGCGTCGTCGACGCCGTCGCAATCTTGCGGGAAGTCCCAATCGGCGGAAGCAGTTTTATAGATTTGAACTTGCCTTGCGACCTCCGGCGTCCGATTCGCGAAGCCCCGCGTCGAATCGACGGCGAGCGCAAAGACCAAGGTGACGACGAAGCTGGCGGCGAGCCCGCCCGCGGCCCATGCCGGCAGCGGCGCGGCGGCGGTCCAGTCGATGCGGCCCGCGAGCTTTTTTCCGCCCCAGAGCAGCAGGGCGCCGCTCAAAATGATCGCCGCCAGAATAGCGAGATGGCAGAACACGAGGGCGGCCGTCGTCCGCGTAAAGTTGAAATAAACGAACATCACGGCGATCGGCCAATGCCAGAGATAGATGGAATAGGACCATCTCCCCAGGGTCTGCACGGCGCCGTTCCTGAACGGCGAGGCGCCCGCCTGGTTCGCGGCGATGACGAGGCAGGTTCCAAGGACCGGCGCGACGGCCCAATAGGACGGCCAGATCAGGTTCTTGTTGAAGAAGAGCACCGAGGCGCCGATCAGCAGAAAGCCGGCCGAAAGGAGCAGACCCGAGTGTTTCGGTGCCCGCGCCTTGAAATTCAGGGCGACGATGCCGCCGGCGGCCATCTCCCACGCCCTCTGCGGCAGCAGATAGAAAGCCGTCGGCTGGTCTTTCGCGGAATAGTAGATGCAGAGAGCCAGGGAAACAGACACGATGGCGACCAGAACCGCCGTCATGTGGCGCCGGGTAGAGGCGAACTTGTTCAATCCCATCAGCAGGATCGGGTACAGCATATAAAACTGCCACTCGACCGAAAGGCTCCAGGTGTGCAGCAGCAATTTCGCATGGTATTCCGGCGCGAAGTAGCCTTGCGATTCATTGAACAGAATATTCGAATAAAATAGTATGGCGGCGATGCTGGTGTAGCTGAGCGTATTATAGTGTACGGGATCGAGAAAGAAGTATCCAAACACGAGCAGGCCGAAGCAAAGACCGAGAAGGCCGGGCACGATTCGCTTCGCGCGATCGTGATAAAATTTCAGAACGCTAAAATTATCTTTCCGCAGTCGGCTGACGATAATATCCGTCATGAGATAGCCGGAGATGACGAAAAATATATCGACGCCCGCAAATCCGCCGGGCAAGAAAGCGACATTGTAATGATAGCCGACGACCGCCGTGACAGCCAAAGCGCGAAGCGCATTTATGTCATATCTGAATTTCGTCATTGTCCCCGCACGCCAATGGCTTAACTCGCTCCCATCAATACTTCGGCGGGATCAGTTAATATAGAATTGAGCTTGGTGACCCCGACCGTCGCCGCCCCCGGCACCGCAGCATTTCCATCAGCATCCCTATGTCTTGAAAAATTGTGACTTTCGTCGGGCGGACGGGAAAAAATTCCGCCGCCTTGATCCGGTCGTATGAGAAAGAGCGGCTGGTGGAGATTCCCGCAAAGCACCCGCAATTCACGATCGCGCGGGGCGTTCTATGGCGGGGCAATTACCGGCCACGCCACCGAAAAATTGACAGATTGAAGAGATAGCTGAGGCCATATCGCCGTTAGCACATCTCCGCGATATTGCTGTCCCAGCTGGAGTAAGCATCCTGAACATTCCCATGCGGCCGCAGGCGCCAGAGGCGGATGCGCTGAAGACGATCGCATTATCGAGGCTCCTGCGCCTCGCCGCTCTTCCAATTCTGGCCGCTCTCATCCTATGGGTGGAGACCAGACGGCAGCCGGGCTTCTTTCGCCTGATCAGTTTAGCCCTGACGTTCCTCATTGTCGCCGACATCGCTTCGCTGCTGCGCGGCGCCGCGCGGGACGTTTCCCTCATGCTCGCATCGCTTTTGTTCGGCCTCTCGGCCATCGAGGCGGCGGCCTATGTGATGCAGCCGGGCCAGCTCATCGCATCGAGCGATGGCGCCACCGTTCGCCGTCCCGTCATCGGCTGGGGACCCGAGCGCGCCGGCCGCTTCCATTCGGAAAAAAGCGATCCGAAAACGGGCGCGCCCATCTACAGCGCCGACTACACCATCGACTCAAATCTGATGCGGCAGACTCTGTCCGCCGAAGCGAGCAGGCCGGCGATCGCCTTCTTCGGCGATTCCATCACCTTCGGCGTCGGCCTCAACGACGCAGATACGCTGCCGCAGCGATTCGCCGATCTCGAACCCGGCGAGCGCGTCATCAACCTCGCCTTTACCGGATATGGACCGCAGCATTTCCTGCGTGAAATGGAGACCGGCCTGGTCGACGCCGCGATCGGTCCGCGGCCCAAACTCTTCGTGTTCCTCACGGTCCCCTGGCATGCGGAGCGCACCTCCTGCAAGGCCTCATGGGTCGTCGACGCGCCGCGCTACGCGCTGGAAAATGGCAAGGTCGCTTTCAAGGGCGCCTGCTTCGAGGGAGTGGCCTTGCAATTGCGGCAGTTCATCTGGAACTCGGCGGCCTACCGTCTCATCTTCGATCCCGATCGCGGCAAGGCCAGTCACGAAGACATCGAACTCTATATCCGCATTCTGCTGGCGGCCGTCGATCTCGCGAAAACGAAATACGACGCCCCGACTCTGATTCCGTTCATGCGCGGCGCGGATGAATATCTGCGCGGAACCGGCTTCACCAATGAGTCGATCATGGCGCGCCTCGCCGCAGGCGGCGCCGACGTCGTCGACGTCTCGCTTGTCAAAGAGGAAGCCGCAGGGGTGAAAATCGCCATTCCGGGCGATGGACACCCAACCGCACTGGCGAACCGGCTGCGGGCGGAAATGCTCCGGGCGTATATTGTACAAAACATGGCGCATGTTTTGCTTGCGGCGGCGCCAACGACGCCGAACTGAGCCGCTTTCGCCAGGTTTTCCTAACCGTTTGCGAAGTGTTTCACGTGAAACGGTTCGCGTCCCCGGACCCCGCAAGGTGTTTCACGTAAAACATTTTTGACCGATTGAGGCGGCAAACCGGTCAAAGCGGGAACGCGATCTTACGTGGCGGGATGTCGCCCGGCGCCTCAGTCGAGTTCGAAGGCGTTCTTGTAGTCGAGCTTCAGCGCCGGATCCTGGCGGTCCTTGACGAGGACGCAATTGCCCACAGCGAGATATTCGATCTCGCTGCCCATGAAGCAGCGGAACGCGTCTTCAGGCGTGTTTACAATCGGTTCGCCGCGGATATTAAAGCTTGTGTTAATGAGCACCGGGCAGCCGGTCAGGGCCTCAAAACGCGTGATCAGCGCGTGGTAGCGCGGGTTCGTTTCGGGGTGGACGGTCTGCACGCGGGCCGAATAATCGACGTGGGTGACGGCCGGAATGTCCGATCGCTGCACATTCAGCTTGTCGATGCCAAAAAGGGCAAGCTCCGCCTCCGACATCTTGCGGCACCGCTGCTCTTTTACAGGGGCAACCAACAACATATAGGGGGAATCGGCGTCGAGCTCGAACCAGTCGGCGACCTTTTCGCGCAGCACCGACGGCGCGAAGGGACGAAAGCTCTCGCGGTATTTCACCTTTAGATTCAAGGCCTTCTGCATCGTCGGCGAGCGCGGGTCGCCAAGGATCGAGCGATTGCCGAGCGCGCGCGGACCAAACTCCATGCGGCCCTGATGCCACCCGACCGCCTGCCCCGCCGCCAGCGCGGCGGCTGTCTTTTCAATGAGTTGCGCGTCGTCGACGACGGTAAAGACCGCGCCGGCGGCCTTGAGCCGATCCTCGATCTCGCTCTGCGCGTAGCTCGGCCCGAGATAGGCGCCGTGCATGGAGTCGGGCCGCTTCGCATTCTTGATCGCAGAGCCCTGATTTTCCTGGAAATACACCGCCAGCGCCGCGCCGAGCGCGCCGCCGGCGTCGCCCGCCGCTGGCTGAACGAAGATTTCGTCGAACTTGCCGTCGCGCAGGATCTTACCGTTGGCGACGCAATTCAGTGCGACGCCGCCCGCAAGGCAGAGGTTGCGCTGCCCGCTTTCGCTGGCCAATGCGCGCGTGAGCCGCAGCACGACCTCTTCGGTGACGGCCTGTACCGAGGCGGCGAGATCCATATGGCGCTGCTCGAGCGGCTCGCTGGCGCGCCGCGCCGGTCCGCCGAAGATCGCATCGAAGCGCGCATTGGTCATGGTGAGGCCGGTGCAATAGCCGAAATAGTCCTGGTTGAGCCTGAATGAGCCGTCGTCCTTGACGTCGATCAGATGCTCGAAAATCAGCTTCGCGAATCTCGGTTCGCCATAGGGCGCGAGGCCCATTACCTTGTATTCCCCGGAGTTGACCTTGAATCCGGTGTAATAGGTGAACGCCGAATAGAGCAGTCCGAGCGAGTGCGGGAAATGAATTTCCCTGGTTATGCGCAAGTCCGCGCCCTCGCCAATCGCAGCCGAGGTGGTCGCCCATTCGCCGACGCCGTCCATCGTCAACACGAGCGCCGACTGGAACGGCGAGGGGTAATAGGCGGAGGCGGCATGCGAAAAATGATGTTCGCAGAAGCGCAGCTTGGCTTTGTCGCCGAGCGCCGGATCGATCGCTTTCAATTCACGCAGCAGAAGGTCGCGCTGGAACAGCTTCTCGCCGATCCAGAGCGGCATGGATTTGCGGAATGACGCAAACCCATCCGGTGCAAAGGCGAGGTAGGTCTCGACGAGCCGCTCGAATTTCAGAAACGGCTTTTCGTAAAAGACGACGCGATCGATCGCCGCGGCGTCGATCTTCGCCTCTTTCAGGCAATAGGCGATCGCGTGCGCCGGAAAGTCGGGATCGTGTTTCTTGCGCGTGAAGCGCTCTTCCTGCGCCGCCGCTATGATCTCGCCATCGCGAATGAGGGCGGCGGCGCTATCGTGGTAGAAGGCGGAAATCCCCAGAACCAGCATCGGAACCGGATCAGAACAGCGTGTAGATGAAGGGCGCGACGACCGAGCCCTGGCTCAGCACGAACAGGCCGCCGAAAATAAGGAAGAGTGCAAGCAGGGGAAGCAGCCAGAACTTCTTCCGCGCGCCCAGAAACTCGAAAAGCTCAGCAAAGATCGACATTTGTTCTTCCTCAAAACTGCTTCGTCATTGCGCCCTGTCCGGGGGCTTCCGGCTCGCGCGTGATCCAATAGCTCCTGGCGTCCGGCTTCATTTTCAGACCGAGCGGATCGCCGCCCCTTTTTCGCATAAGCCAGCCGAGCGGCGTGACGGCCGCAAAAAACATCAGCCCCATGATGATCGGGTTGACGATCTGGTTCAAAAGCATCCCCAGCTTGAACCAGGCGCGATTGAGCGGCGTCAACCGATCCGGCGCGACCAATGCGAGAGCCGCCATGATTGCGCCCGCTACGAGAAACCCCCATCGCGGCGAATGATGGTGAAAGAGTGGCCACAACGCCATTAGCGCAAAAATGGCCCCAAAACTCAGGCCGAATTTGAGATTTGAGCCGAGAACCACCTTTCGGAAGCTCGACACGTTTTCATGCGTCTGCATTTCAGGACCTGTGGTTCGTCCGCGCAAGAGCGGACACTTTCTAGGGCGATCCCCTGCCGTCAAGGTTTCGCCGGTTCACCGCAAACTGTCGACCGCGCCGGCTCATCGATTGGTCGGCCGACCGGCGCGCCCACTCTCCCATATTTTCCAATTACGGCGCTTTTGTCATTTCCCTCGGCCCGGCACAAGTCCGACGGGGCGTTCAAGGCTAAGCAAGCTGCGGCGGAAAACAGGGAGTTAAGCCGTGGAAGCCTACAAAAATGATGGACATTAGCCGAAAGGCTTCATATCTCCTGTAAGGGAATCAGTAGGAAGCGCCCTCGCCTGCGCCCCGGAAATCGCCAGCGGAGTTCGTATGCTCACGAAAAAAGGCAAATATGGGCTGAAGGCCATGGTTCATCTGGCTGGGCAGCCGCCGGGCGAGGCGACGCTCGTCACGGATATCGCCGTTTCGAATCACATTCCGAAGAAATTTCTCGATACGATTCTCGGCGAGTTGCGCAACGCCGGATTCGTTAATTCGAAGAAAGGCAAGGGCGGCGGCTATACGCTGGCTCGGCCGGCGCATGAGATCAGGGTCGGCCATATCGTTCGCGTGCTCGATGGGCCGCTGGCGCCCATTCAATGCGCCAGCAAGTCCTCCTATCGGCGTTGCGACGATTGCACGGACGAAAAGCATTGCAGCGTTAGGCTCATCATGCTGGAGGCGCGCAACGCAATTTCAACGGTGCTCGACAATCGTACCCTGGCGGAGATGCGCGCATTGACCGAAAGCGATTCCGCGCATCTCATGTATTATATCTGACGGATCACCGGCTCAAGCGCCGCCCTCCCGCGTCGAAGCCGCAGCCTTCTTCCGCTCGTGCAGTGCGCGTTCGATCGCCGCCGAGACGTCGTCGATCGGCGCCATCCCGTCGACGGCTTTCAAGGCGCATTTTGCTGCGTAAAATGCCGACACGGGGGCCGTTTGCGCGTGGTATGATTCGAGGCGTTTCCGGAAGGCTTCCGGATTGTCGTCGGCGCGAACAGCATCTCCCCGGGCGACCGACTCCTGCGCTCGCTTTTCGATCCGGGCGAGCAAAGCCGTATCGTCGACCACGAGTTCGATCACCGCGTCGAGATCCATATGTTTGGCGTGCAGGATCGAGGCGAGGGCTTCGGCCTGTTTCACCGTGCGCGGAAATCCGTCGAGTATGAAGCCGGCTTTGGCGTCCGGTTCGTCGATGCGCTCGGCGATGATGCCGACGACAGTTTCGTCGGGGACGAGGCCGCCCGCATCCATGATCGCCTTGGCTTTTAGCCCGATCGGCGTTCCGGCCTTAACAGCAGCGCGCAGCATGTCTCCGGTGGAGAGTTGGGGAATTTTGTATTTGTCCTGAAGACGCGTCGATTGCGTCCCTTTCCCGGCCCCTGGCGGGCCAAGAAGCACGAGCCTCATCTGCGTCTCCCCCTCAATTTTGCTTTCTTGACGAGCCCCTCATATTGGTGCGCCTGGAGGTGCCCGAGAATTTGGGCGACCGTATCCATGGTGACGCTGACCACGATGAGGAGCGACGTCCCGCCAAAATAGAACGGAAGCGCGGCATAGGAAATAAGCATTTCAGGCAAAAGACAGATCACGGCGAGATAGGCCGCGCCAATCACGGTGATCCGCATCAGGATCGTATCGATATATTGCGCGGTGCGCTCGCCCGGACGAATTCCGGGGATGAAGCCGCCGTGCTTTTTCAGATTGTCGGCGGTTTCCACCGGATTGAAGACGATCGCCGTGTAGAAAAACGCGAAAAAGACGATCAAGGCGACATAGGCGACCATATAGAGCGGTCGACCATGACCGAGGTAGCTTGAAATCAATCCAAGGACGCCGGTCTGGTTTTGCGAAAAATTGGCGATGGTGGTCGGCAGCAGCAGCAGCGAGGAGGCGAAAATAGGCGGAATGACGCCCGACGTGTTCAGCTTCAGCGGCAGGAATGAGGTTTGACCCTCATAGACCTTATTGCCCTGTTGCCGCTTGGGGTAGGTGATCAGAAGCCGTCTTTGCGCCCGCTCCATGAAAACGATGAAAGCGATGACCCCGATCGACATGGCCAGCACGCCGATGATGACCCCTGTCGAGATCGCGCCCTGGCGCCCAAGCTCCAGCGTGTTGATGATCGCCGCCGGGAAAGCCGCGACGATGCCAGCGAAGATGATGAGAGAGGAGCCGTTGCCAATGCCGCGCGAGGTGATCTGCTCGCCGAGCCACATCAGGAACATTGTGCCGCCCATCAGGGTCAGCACGGTCGACAACCGAAAGAACCACCCTGGCTCGGTAACGACCCCCGCCTGGCTCTCGAGCCCGACGGCGATGCCGTAGGCCTGGAAGGCGGCGAGCACCACGGTCAGGTAGCGCGTATATTGATTGATGACCTTACGCCCGGACTCGCCTTCCTTCTTCAGGGCCTCGAGCGTCGGAAACACCGACGTAAGGAGCTGAATGATGATCGAGGCCGAAATGTACGGCATGATGTTCAGCGCGAAAATCGCCATGCGCTGAACGGCTCCGCCCGAGAACATATTGAACAGTTCGAGGACGCCCTGCTTGTTGCCGGTGAAATTCGCCTCGAAGGCGGCGGGATCGATGCCTGGCAGGGGAATATAGGTGCCGAACCGGTAAATGATCAGCGCGCCGAGGGTGAACCAGATGCGCTTTTTGAGTTCTTCGGCCTTGCCGAAGGCGCTCCAGTTGACGTTTGCCGCAAGCTGTTCCGCCGCCGATACCATCTGGTGCTCCTCAGGCGCTTTTCGCGCCGGAATGCTCTAAATTCAAGCCTTGCGCCGCATCGAAACCCCGGCAAGCGGCCGTCCCAGCGTTAGCCGACGGTTCGAAACAACATGGGATCGGCGCCTCGGATCCGCCAGCTTGGCGGCGCCGGCGAACCAGATCAAAAGGCCGCCCGGCGAGTTCCTTATAGGTCAGGCCAAACGGGATCGAAAGCCTTTCGGCCGTTCTGCGGGCTTGCGCGCCGCAGCGGAGCCAACCTTCCCCAGCTCTTCTGACTTGGCCGGACGAGACGTGAGCCTCGGCGGCGCGACGCCGGATTGGTTCAGCCGGCGTCCGCGGCGGTTGGGGCTTCGACGGGCGCCGCCGTGAGCTTGATGGAGCCCCCGGCAGCCTCGATCGCAGCCACGGCGCTTTTCGACGCCGCCGCGACCTCAAACGTAAGTTTCGCCTCGAGTTTGCCGACGCCGAGAATTTTGACGCCGTCGCGCGGCTTCGAGATCACGCCGCTGGCGATCAGGGCCTCGTTGGTGACGACGCCCTCGGGATCGAGCTTGCCGGCGTTAACCGCGTCCTGGATGCGTCCGATATTGACCTCGTTATAGTTGGTCGCGAACGGATTCCAGAAGCCGCGCTTCGGCAACCGCCGATGCAATGGCATCTGGCCGCCCTCGAACCCCTTGATCGCGACGCCCGTGCGGGCCTTCTGGCCCTTGACGCCGCGCCCGCATGTCTTGCCCTTGCCGGAGCCGATGCCGCGTCCGACCCGCATGCGGGACTTCGACGAGCCCGGATTGTCATGAATATCGTTGAGTTCCATGTCTTTTATCCTCAGTCGGCCGCAGCCTTAGACCTCGTCGACGACGCGGACGAGATGGGCGACCTTCGCGATCATGCCGCGCACAGCAGGCGTATCCTTAAGGGAGGAGCGGCGGCCGATCTTGTTGAGCCCAAGACCGATCAATGTCGCACGCTGCTCCGCAGGGCGTCCGATCGGGCTCTTGGTCTGCTCAAGCGTCACCGTTGTTTGGGCTTTAGTGGTCATAATCGGCTTCCTCACCCTTCGCTGGCGGCTTCCGCCTCGCCGCCCTGGCGCCGCGCCTGAAGGGTCGAAACTTTCAGATTGCGGCGGGCGGCGACGGCGCGCGGGGAATCCTCGCGCTTAAGCGCATCGAACGTCGCCCGCACCATGTTGTAAGGATTGGACGAGCCCTGCGACTTGGCGACGACGTCGTGCATGCCGAGCGTCTCGAAAATGGCGCGCATCGGACCGCCGGCGATGATGCCCGTGCCGGCTGGCGCGGCCCGCAGCACGACGCGCCCTGCCCCATGGCGTCCATTGACGTCATGATGCAGCGTGCGGCCTTCGCGCAGCGGCACGCGGATCAGCGCGCGCTTCGCCGACTCGGTCGCCTTGCGGATCGCCTCCGGCACTTCGCGTGCCTTGCCGTGACCATAGCCCACGCGGCCCTTCTGGTCGCCGACGACGACGAGCGCCGCGAAGCCGAACCTGCGGCCGCCCTTCACCACCTTGGCGACGCGATTGATATGGACCAGGCGATCCATGAATTCGCTGTCGCGCTCCTCGCGGTCGCGGCCACGCCCGCCTTCACCTTCACGCGCCATGTGTTTGTTCCAATCCCAATCCGTGTTCCATATCGATCCCGCGCGACCTCAAAAGCTGAGGCCGCCTTCCCGCGCGCCTTCGGCCAGCGCCTTGACCCGCCCGTGATACATATAGGAGCCGCGATCGAACACGACTTCCCTAATGCCTGCTTGCGCCGCGCGTTCGGCGATCAGCTTGCCGATCGCTTTCGCCGCCTCGACGTCGGCGCCGGTCTTCAGGCTCTCGCGGTTGACCTTCTCAAGGGAGGAGGCGGCCGCAAGCGTGCGCCCGGCGGCATCGTCGATGATCTGGCAATAAATCTGCTTCGACGACCGGAACACCGAAAGCCTTGGCTTGCCATAGGCGCGCGCGCGCAGCGAGCGTCTGACGCGCGCTTGGCGGCGGGCTGTGGCCACATTGTCCTTTGCCATGACTGGCTCCTGATCCTTAACTCGAAATTACTTCTTCTTGCCTTCCTTGCGGAAGATGAATTCGCCGGCGTATTTGACGCCCTTGCCCTTATAGGGTTCGGGCGGGCGCAAGGCGCGGATTTCGGCGGCGACCTGTCCGACCTGACGCTTGTCGATGCCGCTAATCGCCACTTCGGTCGGTTTCGGGGCGACGATCGCGATGCCTTCCGGAATCGGAAAGTTCACGTCGTGGCTGAACCCGAGCGACAATTGCAGGTTTCGGCCGGAAACCGCCGCCTTGTAACCGACGCCCGTGATCTCCAGCTTGCGCTCGAAGCCCTTTGAGACGCCGGTCACGAGGTTGTTCACCATCGACCGGGTCATGCCCCATAGCGCCCGCGCGCGCTTGGTTTCGTTGCGCGGCGAAACTTCGATCCCGCCCTCGCCCAAAACCACGGCGACGTCCTCCGGCGCGGCGAAAGAGAGGGCTCCCTTGCCGCCTTTCACCGAAACCAGCTGGCCGTCGATCTTGGCCGTGACGCCGGCTGGAATTGCGACCGGCTTTTTTCCGATACGAGACATAACACTATTCCCAACTCAAAATTTGCGGCGCTTCCGGTCAGAACACCTTGCAAAGAACTTCGCCGCCGACATTGGCTTCGCGCGCGGCGTGATCGGCCATCACGCCCTTCGGCGTGGAGACGATGGTGATGCCAAGGCCATTGGCGACGCGCGGCATCGCATCGACGGCGGCGTAGACCCGCCGTCCAGGCTTCGACACGCGCTGAATCTCCCGGATCACGGGCAGACCGTCGAAATATTTGAGTTCGATCTCGAACTCGGTGCGGCCATTGCCGTATTCGGTGGTCGAATAGCCGCGGATATAGCCTTCCGACTGCAGAACGTCGAGCACATGCGCGCGAAGGCGTGAGCCCGGCGTCTGCACCTTGCCCTTGCGACGCATCTGCGCGTTGCGGATGCGGGTGAGCATATCGCCCAACGGATCGTTGACTGCCATGATCCGTCCCTCCTACCAGCTCGACTTGACAAGGCCGGGGATGAGGCCCTGCGACCCCAGTTCCCGCAGCGCGATGCGCGACATCTTCATCTTGCGCGTGAACGCGCGCGGGCGCCCGCTCACCTCGCAGCGATTGCGGATGCGCACGGCCGCCGAATTGCGCGGCAGCTCGGACAGCTTGAGGCGCGCCGCGAACCGCTCCTCGACGTTCAGGCTCTCGTTGTTGGCGATCGCCTTCAGCCGGCTGCGCCGCCCCGCATATTGCTTGACCAATTTGATCCGGCGCTTGTTCTTCTCAATCGAGCTTTTCTTGGCCATAAACCTCTACCTTCTGGTCGCCGCGTCTGAAACGATTGCGTTTCACTGCCGGAACGGGAAGTTGAATGCGCGCAACAGGGCGCGCGCCTCGTCATCGGATTTCGCCGTGGTGCAGACGATGATGTCCATGCCGACGACGCTCTCCACCTGATCATAGTTGATCTCGGGGAAAATGATGTGCTCCTTGATGCCCATGGCGTAGTTGCCGCGGCCGTCGAAGCTCTTCGGGTTCAATCCCCTGAAGTCGCGAATGCGCGGCAGGGCGATCGTCACAAGCCGATCGAGGAACTCGTACATGCGGGTCTTGCGCAAAGTCACCTTGGCGCCGATCGGCATGTTCTCGCGCACCTTGAACGTCGCGATGGCCTTGCGGGCATGGGTGATGACCGGCTTTTGACCGGCGATGAGGGCGAGGTCGGCCGCCGCCAGCGTCACCTTCTTGGTGTCGTTGACGGCTTCGCCGACGCCCATGTTCAGCACGATCTTCTCGATGGCCGGCACTTCGAGCAGGTTCTTGTAGCCGAACTGCTCGATGAGCTGCTGGCGGACCGTCTCGTCATAATGCTTCTTGAGCCGCGGCGCGTAATCCTTCGGCGCGGCGAGATCCGCCGCGGAGGCGGTCGCCCCCGTTGCGCGCTCGCGCCCGCCGCCCTCGCCGCCGGCAGGCTGCTTGGCCTTGGTCGCGGTCTTGGGCGCGCCCTTGGCGGCGTCCTTGCCGCCCTTGGGCGGGACGCCCTTGCCGCCCTTGCCTGCTTTGGAATCAGCCATCGATCACGTCTCCAGAACGTTTGGCGAAGCGGACCTTGCGGCCGTCATCGAGAATCTTGAAGCCGACACGCGTCGGCTTGCCGTCCTTCGGGTCGGCGACCGCGAGATTGGACAAATGGATGGTCGCCTCCTTCGAGACGATGCCGGCTTCCTGCTTGGCGGTCTGCCGCTGGTGCCGCTTGACGAGATTGACGCCGCGAACGACGGCGCGCCCCTCCTTCGGAATGACTTGCAGCACTTCGCCGCCGCGACCCTTGTCGCGGCCGACCAGCACGACGACCTTGTCGCCCTTCTTGATCTTGGCGGCCATCACAGCACCTCCGGGGCGAGCGAGATGATCTTCATCTGGTTGCGGGCGCGCAATTCGCGCGGCACCGGCCCGAAGATGCGGGTGCCGATCGGCTCCGATTGGTTGTTGATCAGCACCGCGGCGTTGGAATCGAAGCGGATCACCGAACCGTCGGCGCGCTTGATGTCCTTCGCGGTGCGCACCACCACGGCCTTCATGACATCGCCCTTTTTGACGCGACCGCGCGGAATCGCCTCTTTGATCGAGACGACAATGATGTCGCCGACGCCGGCGTATTTCCGCTTGGAGCCGCCGAGCACCTTGATGCACATCACGCGGCGCGCGCCGGAGTTATCCGCGACGTCGAGGTTGGTCTGCATCTGGATCATCGTTTCATACCTTTCTTGTCAGACCGGTTTCCGTCGCGCCCGCGCGCCGGACTTCGTCTGAAGGAGGCGCGCCCCCTTAAGAACCCTAAACCGCAAACTAGAGCCTCAGCCGTTGTTTCCCGGCAGCACGATCCAGCGCTTCAGCTTCGAGATCGGCTTGGTCTCCTCGATGGACACCGTGTCGCCGACCTTGAACGCCTTGGCCTCGTCATGCGCGTGGTAATTCTTCGAGCGCCGCACCGTCTTCTTGAAGAGCGGATGCGTGAATCGGCGCTCGACCTTCACGACGACGGTCTTTTCCTGCTTGTCGCTCACCACGACGCCCTGGAGAATTCGCTTCGGCATAGTCTTTCAAACCCGTTCTTTTCCGACCCGGCGAAACCGCCGCTGAACCCTATTTCGCAGAACCGCTGCGCAGCTGCGCGGCGATCGTCTTCAGTCGCGCGATGTCGCGGCGAACGACGCGCACGCGCGCCGTATTTTCGAGTTGCCCGGTGGCGCGCTGGAAGCGGAGATTGAACTGCTCTTTCTTGAGGTTCAAAATCTCCTGCTCGAGTTGATCGCCGGACATCACCTTGAGGTCGGACAAACGCTGCTTGGCTTTCATGACCGATCCTCCCCTATTCCTGAATGCGCTGGATGAAGCGCGTCTTGATCGGCAGCTTGGCGGAGGCGAGGCGCAACGCCTCGCGCGCAAGCTCCGCCGGCACGCCGTCAAGCTCAAACATGATGCGGCCCGGCGCGACGCGAACGGCCCAGAGCTCCGGCGCGCCCTTGCCTTTGCCCATGCGCACTTCGGTCGGCTTTTTCGACACCGGCACATCCGGGAAGATGCGGATCCAGACCCTGCCGGCGCGCTTCATATGGCGCGTCATGGCGCGGCGTGCGGCCTCGATCTGGCGCGCGGTGATCCGCTCAGGCTCGAGCGCCTTCAGGCCGAACTGCCCGAAGTTCAGTTCGAAGCCGGCTTTCGAGGCGCCGTGGATGCGGCCCTTGAAGGCTTTGCGGAATTTGGTGCGCTTTGGTTGCAGCATGATGCAAAAACTCTTTAATGTTCAGGCTCAGGCGGCGTCGCGGTCGCGCCGGCGTCTTTCGCCGCCGCCGTGATCCTGCTCAGCCATTTTCTTGTCCTGGGCCATTGGGTCGTGCTCAAGGATTTCACCCTTGAAGATCCAGACCTTGATGCCGCATGTGCCATAGGCCGTATGCGCCGTCGCGGTGCCGTAGTCGACATCCGCGCGCAGCGTATGCAGCGGCACGCGTCCCTCGCGATACCATTCGAGGCGGGCGATTTCCGCGCCGCCGAGTCGGCCCGCGCAATTGATCCTGATGCCCTCGGCGCCGAGCCGCATCGCCGACTGCACCGCGCGCTTCATCGCGCGCCGGAAGGCGACGCGGCGCTCGAGCTGCTGCGCGATCGAATCGGCGACAAGGGTCGCGTCGATCTCGGGCTTGCGCACCTCGACGATGTTGATGAGGACTTCGCTGTCCGTCATCTTCGCCACGAGCTTGCGGATCTTGTCGATGTCCGCGCCCTTCTTGCCGATGACGACGCCGGGACGGGCCGAATGGATCGTCACGCGGCACTTCTTATGCGGCCGCTCGATGATGATCTTCGACACGGCGGCCTGCTTCAAGGTCTTCATCAGGACCTCGCGGATCGCCATATCCTCATGCAGGAGCTTGCCGTATTCGTTCTTGCCGGCGAACCAGCGCGAGTCCCAGGTCCGGTTGATGCCGAGCCGAAGGCCGATCGGGTTGACTTTCTGTCCCATCTTCTCTCCTCAGGCCTGCGCCGCGGCGGCGACTTCGCGCAGCACGATCGTCAGATGCGAGAACGGCTTCTCGATCCGGCCCGACCGTCCGCGAGCCCGGGCGCTGAACCGCTTCATCACCAGCGCTTTGCCGACGTAAGCCTCGGCGACGACGAGATCGTCGACATCGAGGCTATGATTGTTCTCCGCATTGGCGATGGCGCTCTCGAGCGTCTTCTTGACGTCGAAGGCGATGCGCTTGCGCGAAAATTCAAGATCGGCCAATGCGCGATCGACTTTCTTGCCGCGAATGAGCTGCGCCAGCAGATTGAGCTTCTGCGGACTGACGCGCAGCATTCGCGCCACCGCCTTCGCTTCGTTTTCTTTGAGCGCCCGCGGCGCCTTCTCCTTGGACATGATCAGCCTCTCCTGGCTTTCTTGTCCGCCGCATGGCCGTGGAAGGTCCGCGTCGGAGAAAACTCGCCGAATTTGTGGCCGATCATCTCCTCGGTCACGTTGACCGGAACATGTTTGTGGCCGTTATAGACGCCGAACGTCAGCCCGACGAACTGCGGCAGGATGGTGGAGCGGCGGCTCCAGATCTTGATGATTTCGGAACGTCCCGAGCCGCGCGCGGCATCCGCCTTCTTCAGCAGATAGCCATCGACGAACGGGCCTTTCCAGATCGACCGAGCCATGATCAGCCCTTCTTCTTGCTCTTGTGACGCGAGGTCACGATGAATTTCGTTGTGGACTTGTTCGAGCGCGTCTTCTTGCCCTTGGTCGGCTTGCCCCACGGGGTCACAGGATGACGCCCGCCCGAGGTGCGGCCTTCGCCGCCGCCATGCGGGTGATCGACCGGGTTCATGGTGACGCCGCGATTGTGCGGACGCCGGCCAAGCCAGCGGCTGCGTCCCGCCTTGCCGATCGAGGCGTTCATATGGTCCGGATTGGACACCGCGCCAACCGTCGCGAAACATTGGCCGTGGATCAGCCTCTGTTCGCCGGAATTCAGACGAACGATGACATAGCCCTGGTCGCGGCCGACCACCTGCGCGAAGCCGCCGGCCGAGCGCACCATGGCCCCGCCCTTGCCGATCTTCATCTCGATATTATGCACGATCGTCCCGACAGGCATGTTGGACAGCGCCATCGCATTGCCGGGCTTCACGTCCGCCTGCAGCGAGGCGATCACCTCGTCGCCGACGGCGAGCCGCTGCGGCGCGAGGATGTAGGATTGTTCGCCGTCCGCATAGCGCACCAGCGCGATGAAGGCGGTGCGGTTCGGATCATACTCCAGCCGCTCCACTTTCGCCGGGACGTCGAGCTTGCGGCGCTTGAAATCGATGATCCGATAGCTCTGCTTGTGGCCGCCGCCGCGAAAGCGGACCGTGATGCGACCGTTGTTGTTGCGCCCGCCCGACGATGCCTTGCCCTCGGTCAGCTGCTTCAGCGGCTTGCCTTTGTAGAGGTCGCTGCGATCGACGATCACGAGCTGGCGAAGGCTTGGCGTGATCGGTTTGAAGGTCTTCAGTGCCATCGGCGCAATCCCTAAATCCTAAACCTCAAAGACCCGTCGTGACGTCGATCTTGTGACCGTCGGCGAGGGTCACGACCGCTTTCTTCACGTCGGACTGGACGCCGCGCGTCCCCTTGAACGTCTTGCGTTTGCCTTTGCGGATGAGCGTGTTGACGCCAGTCACCTTGACGTCGAACAACCGCTCTACCGCCGCCTTGATTTCCGGCTTCGTCGCGTTTCTGCGGACCTTGAAGATCACCTGGTTCGCTTCCGCGGCGAGCGTCGCCTTTTCCGTGATGACCGGCGCGATGATGACGTCGTAGTGATGCGCGTCGAGCGCGAGTTTTGCGGTGCTCATTTGAAGCGCGCCTCCAGGGCGTCAATCGCCGCCTTGGTCAAAACCAATTTGTCGCGGCGCAGGATGTCGTAGACATTGATGCCTTGCACAGGCAGCACGTCGATTTGCGGAATGTTGCGCGCCGCGAGGCAAAAATTGGCCTCCGGCTCCGCGCCGTCGATGATCAGGGCGTTGGTGAGGCCGATATGCGCGAAACTCGCCTTGAGGCCCTTGGTCTTCGCATCGGACGCCTTCGCGTCGGACCACACGATGATGCCGCCGTCCTGCGCCTTCGCCGACAGGGCGTGCTTCAGGGCTAGTGCCCGCACTTTCTTCGGCAGATCATGCGCATGGGAGCGCACGACCGGACCGAAGGCGCGCCCGCCGCCGCGAAACTGCGGAACGCGCGCCGAGCCGTGGCGGGCCGAACCTGTGCCCTTCTGCTTGTAGAGTTTTTTGCCGGTGCGCGCGATCTCGGCGCGGCCCTTCGTCTTGTGCGTGCCCGCGCGCCGTTTGGCGAGCTGATAGCGCACCATGCGCGCAATCAAATCCTCGCGCGGCGTCAGGCCAAAAATCGCGTCGTCGAGTTCGATCGACCCGGCAGCGTCGCCGCTCAGCGTAGTAATGTCGATCTTCACGATTGCGCTCCCGTCTCGGCTTCGGCGGCGGCTTCACTCACAGGCTCGCTCGCCAGACGATACTTACCGGGCTTCGGCGCGTCCTTCGGAAGCGCCTTCTTCACCGCGTCGCGCACATAAATCCAGCCGCCGGCCGTTCCAGGGACAGCGCCTTCGACGAGGATCAGCCCGCGCTCGATATCGAGCTGGACCACGCGCAGATTGAGCGTCGTCACGCGGTCGGTTCCCATATGCCCGGCCATCTTTTTGTTCTTGAAGGTCTTGCCCGGATCCTGACGGCCGCCGGTCGAACCGTGCGAGCGGTGCGACAGAGACACGCCATGCGTCGCGCGCAGGCCGCCGAAGTTCCAGCGCTTCATCGGACCCGCGAACCCCTTGCCGGTGCTGGTCCCCGTCACGTCGACGAACTGGCCGACGACGAAATGGTCCGCCGTGATCTCGGCGCCAACCGGAAGCAGCGCATCCTCCTCGACTCGGAATTCGGCGAGCTTCAGCTTCGGCTCAACCTTCGCGATCGCGAAGCGGCCGCGCTCAGCCTTCGAGACGTTCTTGACCTTGGCGAGGCCAATGCCCAGCTGCACAGCCGTATAGCCGTTCTGCGCCTTGGTCCGATGCGCGACGACCTGACAGCCGTCGAGCTTCAAAACCGTGACGGGCACATGCTCGCCGACGTCGCTGAAAACGCGCGTCATGCCGAGCTTTTGTGCGATGACACCTGACCGCATGGTTCAATCCTTAAAGTCCCGGGCGCGAGACGGCCGATTGGCCGCCGGGCGCGGGGTTCGTCTTATAAAAGCCCGCTTGCGCTAAAGCTTGATCTCCACATCGACGCCGGCGGCGAGATCGAGTTTCATCAACGCGTCCACCGTTTGCGGCGTCGGATCGACAATATCGAGCACGCGCTTGTGCGTGCGGATCTCGAACTGCTCGCGCGACTTCTTGTCGACATGCGGCGAACGGTTCACCGTGAACTTCTCGATCTTCGTCGGCAGCGGAATCGGACCGCGAACCTGCGCGCCCGTCCGCTTCGCCGTCGAGACGATCTCCTTCGTCGAAGAGTCCAGGATTCGATGATCGAATGCCTTGAGGCGAATGCGGATGTTCT
>Ga0181518_10001836_pt1 | contig 21297 bp, 21 predicted proteins | sample PEATcosm2014_Bin_28_FD_119751 | JGI IMG/M metagenome (GOLD analysis project Ga0181518, IMG submission 119751) | Peatland microbial communities from MTU Mesocosm Facility, Houghton, MI, USA - PEATcosm2014_Bin01_60_metaG | ecosystem: Environmental > Terrestrial > Soil > Wetlands > Peat | place... | reverse complement strand
TTTGCAGTCCGCTCCCGGGCGGCTTGGGCATCATGTCTCCCGGCATTACGACCGGGGTGGGAGGTGCATCCCTGGGCTGGGACAGGCGAAGGCGGGTAACGCCCGTTCAGACCACGTCCCAGGAAGCCTGGCCTGAAGCCGAGCCTTTGGGATGAGATACTCCCTGAGGCGAGAGCCGCGGTGGAACGCCGTCAAGCGTGCGCGCTCCGAAAGGGCGCGCGCCGCATCGCAAGATGCGGCGGTGGTACCCAGCGTTTGCCGGCGTTCCGCTTCCTTCAATTTCTTAGATTGATCGGACGAAACCGGAATAACGGAAGACCGAAAGTCAGGCCCCACCCCTGCCCTTGCCTTGGACCGGACCGGTTTCGCAATTGATGTGACCGTATTTGCCTAGCGCGCGATCCATTCCCGATCGCGCGCGGAAAAACTCAGGCGCCGAGACGCGCCGCGAGAACGGAGATGCTTGCGATGAAAGTCCGCGAAGCTGGCACAGAGAACTCCCTCTCCCCAGAGGGGAGAGGGTTGGGGTGAGGGGGTTCGGAAGTTCGAGAAAAAGCTCCAGCTTCCGAACCCCCTCATCCTGTCCTTCTCCCCTCTGGGGAGAAGGGACGCAGCGTGCCGGCCGCGTTACTCCTGCGTCTCACAAGGAGAGAGGTGAATTACCCCGTCCGCGCCTCCAGCACTGCCTGGATAGAGATATGCGACCACGCCGAAATCTTGTCGCGAAACGCCGTGTAGGAATCGTGCACCTTGCGCGCCCTGTCGCTCTTCGCCGCAAGCTCGCCGAGCACGTCGCTTGCCGTCGTGCGCGCCGCGGCGACAATATCCGCCGGAAACGTGCGCAGCTGCGCGTTGTCGCGCGTCGTCAGCGTCGCCAGCGCTTCGATGTTGAGCCGCTCCATCTCGGCGAGCGCGAAGGCGGCTTCAGCGGCGCAGGCGGTTTTCACGATCGCCTTCATTTCGTCGTCGAGCGCTTCCCAGGCTTTGAGCGAGACGATGCATTCGCCGGTGCCATTCGGCTTGTTGAAGCCCGGGCCGTAATAGAACGGCGCGAAGCGGTACAGGCCGAGCGCGATGTCGGAGCCGGGGCCGACGAATTCGGCGCCGTCGATGACGCCGGATTGCAGCGCCACCAGAATTTCGCCCGGCGGCGTCGTCTGCGGGATGGCGCCGAGCCGGCGATAGACTTCGCCGCCCAGCCCGAGCGAGCGGATTTTCAAGCCGTGCACGTCGTCGCGGCTCTTGAGCTCGCGGCGGAACCAGCCGCCCATGCACACGCCGGTATTGCCGCCCATGAACGGCTTGACGCCGAACGGCGCGTAAAGCTCGTCCCACAGCGTTTGCCCGCCGCCGGCGTCGATCCAGGAGACGTGCTCGTTGGGAATGAGGCCAAATGGTACGGTAGTGAAGAACGCCGCCGCCGGCTCCTTGCCCTGCCAGTAGAACGCCGCGGTGTGGCCCATCTCGGCGACGCCGGAGCCGACCGCGTCCAGCACCTCGAACGCCGGCACCACTTCGCCGGCCGCCGACACCGTGACTTCTAGGCGCCCGCCCGACAGCGCGCCGATGCGCTCGGCGATGCGCTCCGCCGACATGCCCGGCCCGGGCAGGCGCTTCGGCCACGACGTGATCATGCGCCAGCGGCGCTTGTCGCTTTGCGCCAGCGCCGGCGTGGCCAGCGCGCCGACCAGGCCCGCCGCGCCGGCGCGCGTAATACCGCGGCGTGTGATTTTGCCCATCATGGTCTCCCTCGCGGCCAATTCTAATGTGTTGGCGTGCGACTTCAAATCGCTGCGGAAATCGCGCCACGATGGCGCGCAGCCACCTTGCACCGTCGGGTATTTTCGGACACAGGTGGGCGGCGCTTAAGACGCAGGGTGGGAGAGCGATATGGGAGCGAATTTCGGCATCGCGGGCTTGGATTGGCAGCAGCGGGTCAACTGGGACCGGCTGCGCAAATATCGTACCGAGCGGGCCCGCGAGATGATGAAGAAGCACGGGCTGGGCGCCGTGCTCTGCATGTACGACGAGAACGTGCGTTACATCACCGGCACGCTGACGCCGGGCTGGAACCGGCTCAAGCCGGGCCTGCGCTACGCCATGCTGTGCGGCGACGGCGCGCCGATCCTGTTCGAGCAGGGCGATCTCGGCTTCCAGATCGAGCGCCATTCGCCGTGGATTCCGAAGGAAAACGTCCGCCACTCGTTCGCCTGGATCAAGGGCGCGGCGGGGCCGGCCTCGACCCAGCAGGTGACGAAATTCACCAAGGCAGTGCTGCAGGCGATGAAGGAAAACGGCGTCGCCGGCCAAAAGCTCGGCGTCGACTTCGTCGACATCAACATGATCAACATCTTCAAGGAGAACAACATCAACTGGGACGACGGCATGAGCGCGATGATGGACGCGCGCGCCGTCAAGAGCGAAGACGAGCAGGAATGCTTCCGCATCGTCGGCGCCATCGGCGACGCCACGCACTGGGAGTGCATGAAATTCTTGCGCCCCGGCATCACCGAGAACCAGGTGACGGCGCATCTGATGCAATATCTCTACAACATCCCCGGCATGGAGGACGTCGAGGACGTCATCGTCTCTTCCGGCCCGAACACCTGGCCGAACTGGCGCAATTTTTCCGACCGCATCATCCAGCCCGGCGACATCGTGTTCATGGATTTGGCGGCGCTGACCTGGAACGGCTACAAGTCCTGCTATTATCGTACCTATTGCGTCGGCAAGGAGCCGTCCAAGGAGCAGAAAGAGACTTACGAGACCGCGCTGAAGTGGCTGTACGATTCGATGGGCGCGGTGAAGGTCGGCGCCACCACGCGCGACATCGCGCTGAAATGGCCGTCGGCGATGGAGACCTGGGGCTACGAGGACGAGGACCAGGCCGCCGCCAATCTCTGGGGCCATGGGCTCGGGCTCGCGCAATACGATCCGCCGGTGATTTCGCGCATCTGGTCGCTCGATCATCCGGTCGAGATCAAAGAGGGCATGACCTTTGCGCTCGAGACCCAGCACGGCAAGCAGTTCCGCTATGGCGTGCGCATCGAGGAAATGCTGATCGTGCGCAAGAACGACATCGAGATCGTCTCCAATTTCCCGGTCAAGCAGATCACCGTGGTCGATCCGCTGCCGGGCTACGGCGATCATGTGAAATAAAAGGCGAGGCGCTGAAGCAACTTCACCTCTCCCCGGAGGGGAGAGCGTAGGCGTCCTTCGGACGCCGTGCTTGGAGTAAAGTACGCCGATCCGAAGGATCGGCTATGTGAGCGAAGCGAACGAGGGTGAGGGGGCTCGGACATTTGAGAAGAACTGCAGCGTCCGAACCCCCTCACCCCTACCCTCTCCCCTCAGGGGAGAGGGAGTGCGCAGCGATACCGGCGATGCAGAGTATAGAATAATGCGTTTCATCGTCCCGCTCAGCGACCGCAACGCCACCGATCCCGATCGCGTGGGGCCGAAGGCGGCGAACTTGGCCAAGCTGACGCATGCGGGATTGCCGACGCCGGGCGGCTTTTGCATTTCGGCGGATGCCTATCGGCGGCAGATCCAGCACCTCGGACTCACCGAAGCGCTCCGCGAATATCCGAACGCCGATCAACCGACGCAACGCCGCCTGTCGGTCGAGATCAGGCTGAAACTTTATCAAAGCGATCTCGCGCCCGACTTGCTCGCGGACATCCTCGCCGCGTGGCGGGAGGAGCCAAAACCGGCAGTGGTGCGTTCCTCGGCGCTGATCGAGGATCGCGCCGACACCAATTTCGCCGGCCAGTTCGAAAGTTTTTTAGGCGTGAACGACGACACCGAGTTCCTCACCACGTTGCGCGCCTGCTGGGCGGCGCTGTGGACCACCAACGCGCGCCGCTACATGGCGCAGCACGATCTCGATCCGGCCGATACCGCGATGGCGGTGCTGGTGCAGCCGCTGGTCGCCGCGCGCGCTTCCGGCGGCGGTTTGAGCGAAACCGCCGACGGCCACATGCTGCTCAGCGCCACCTGGGGGCTCGGCTCGGCCATCGCTCAAGGCGAAGTGGTGCCGGACCGCGTCGTGCTCAGCCGCCACGGTTTTTTGCGCAGCAACGAAGCCGGCCGCAAACATCATCGCGAGGCTTGCGTGCATGGCGCGGGCACGCTGCCGCAGGCGGTGCCGGAAGAGATGGTCCGCGCACCGTGTCTTGAAGCCGGCCAGGCGACGACGCTCGCTCGCCTGATGCGCAAGGCCGAGGACGCGCTCGGCATCCCGGTCGAGATCGAATGGGCGCTCGACGATGCGGGATTCAAGCTTTTGCAGGCGCGGCCGCTGCGCGTCGTCGAGCCGCATGTGCCCGACGAGATCTGGCTCAAGCATCCCGGCCTCAACGGCCATCCCGCCGGCATCGGCTGGGGCTCCGGCCGCGCCGTGGTCGTCAATTGCGAATGTGAGCTCAGCCGCGTCGCGCCGGGCGACATTCTGGTCACCCGCGTCGCCGGCCCGGCGCTGAGCCATATCCTGCCGCGCGTCGCCGGCGTCGTGGCCGAGCTCGGCGGCTCGACCTCGCATCTGGCGTCGCTGGCGCGCGAGCGCGGCATTCCCATGGTGCTCGGCGTGCTCGACGCGACGCGAAAAATTCCCGACGGCGCCCAGGTCGCGGTCGACGGCGTCGCCGGCGTGGTGCGGTGGCTCGCCTGATGGCCGCGACAGCACCGCGACCGCACGTCTTTGTGACGCAGCCGGTGTCGGAGCATGCGCTCAAGCGTCTGCGCGCGGTGGCGCGGGTCACGATGTTTGCCGATACGAGCCGGATCATCCCCAAGCGCACGCTGATCGCGCAAGTGCGCAAGGCCGACATTCTGTTCTGCCTGCTGCACGACCGAATCGACCGCGACGTGATCATGGCCAATCCGAACCTGCGCCTGATCGCGGCGCAGTCGATCACGCCGTCCAATATCGACGTCGCCACCGCGACCGCCCGGCGTATTCCGGTCACCGTGACCGCGCCACTCACCACCGAGGCGACCGCCGATCTCACCTTCGGCCTGATGCTCGCGGTGGCGCGGCGCATGATCGAGGGCGATCGGCTTGCACGGGCCGGTAAATTTCCCGGCGGCCAGTCGGCGCATCTCATGGGCGCCTCTGTCTGGGGCAAGACCATCGGCCTCGTCGGCGGCGGCGGCCTGATCGGCAAGGCGGTGGCGCGGCGCGCCCACGGCTTTTCCATGCGCGTGCTCTATTGGACGCCGCGGCGCAAGCCGGAGCATGAGGAGCGCGAGGCGGGGCTCAGCTATGTGCCGCTCGACCAGTTGCTGCGCGAGGCCGATTTCGTCTCGATCCATTCGCCGCTCAACAAGGAGACCCGGCATCAGATCGGCGCCAGCGAGCTGCGGCTGATGAAAAAGACCGCGTACATCATCAACACCGCGCGCGGTCCGATCATCGACGAAGCCGCCCTCGTTCGCGCGCTGACCAAAAAGCAGATCGCCGGCGCCGGCCTCGACGTGTTCGAGCACGAGCCGGAAATCGACAAGGCGTTGACGAAAATGCCGAACGTCGTGCTGACGCCGCATCTCGGCAGCGCCGTACCCGAGGTCCGCGAGACGATGGCAAACATCGTCGTCGACAATATATTGGCGCTGCTCGGCGGACATAAGCTGCCGAACTGCGTCAATCCGCAGGTGTTTGCGTTATAAGGCGTTATAAGGATTGTCATGCCCCGCGAAGGCGGGGCACCCAGTAACCACGGAAGTCGAAGAAAATACTCGAGCGTCGGCGGATACTGGATCATCCGCCTTCGCGGATGATGACAAGAGAAACCAATGCGGCCCACGATCGCAATCACCGATAGCGTCTTCCCGTCGCTCGACCCGGCAAAAAAAGCGCTGGCGCGGCTCGATCCCGAATACCGTATGGCGAAGAGCGCTGCCGCCGAGGACATTCTCGCCGTGGCGCGCGATGCCGACGCCATCCTGGTCACCTATGCCAAACTTCCCGGCGAGCTGCTGCGGCAGCTCACGCGCTGCAAGGCGATCGGCCGCTTCGGCCTCGGCGTCGACAATATCGACCTGCCGGCGGCCAAGGAGCTCGGCATCGCCGTCAACTACGTGCCGGATTATTGCCTGCGCGAAGTGTCGGACCACGCCATGGCGCTGTTGCTGGCGCTCGCCCGCAAGGTGACGCTTTCCAACAAGCTGGTGCAATCCGGCCGCTGGGAGGTGCCGCCGATCGTGCCGCTGCGCCGCCTCGAAGGACAGGTGCTGGGGCTTGTCGGCTTCGGCAATATTCCGCGGACGCTGGCACCGAAAGCCAAAGCGTTCGGCTTGAAAGTCCTGACATACGATCCCTACGTGGTGGCCGAAGCGCTCGCTGCGACCGGCGTCGAAAGCGTGAGCTTCGATGATTTATTGGCGCGCTCCGACTTCATCTCGGTGCATGCGCCGTTGCAGCCGGCGACGCGCGGCCTGATGAACGCCAAAACCTTCGCCAAGATGAAAAAGGGCGCGTTCCTGATCAACACCGCGCGCGGGCCGCTGGTCGATGAGCCGGCGCTGATCGCCGCGCTCGATTCCGGCCACCTCGGCGGCGCCGCGCTCGACGTGGTGACCACCGAGCCGCTGGCGAAAGATTCAGCCTTGATCGGCCGCGACAACGTGATCCTGACCCCACACACCGCGTTCTATTCGGTCGAAGCCCTGGAGGAATTGCAGACGAAATGTGCGAGCGACGTCGCGCGCGTGCTCAGCGGAGAAAAAGCGATCTACCCGATCTCGGCTTAGTGCCTGCGTCAATAGCGCAGCGCCTGGCCCTCGATGGTGCAGCGGCGCATCAGCCGCGGCTCCTCGCGCGGAAAATCCTTACGCGCATGGATCGAGCACCAATTGTCCCAGACCACGAGGTCGCCGAGCCGCCATTCGTGCTCGTAGACGATGGCCGGATCTTCCGCGATATCGAACAGCTGCGCCAGCGCCGCCTCGCTTTCGTCAGGCGAAAACCCCTCGATGCGCGCCGACATCAGCCGGCTGACATAGAGCGCCTTTTTGCCGGTCGCCGGATGAGTGATGATGATCGGCTGCTCGTGGTGCAGGATCTTTTCCAGCGCCACTTGCGACAAGTCGATGCGCTCGCGGCGTTTGTAGTCGTGCACCTGCAGCACGTTGCGGCCTTCGAGACGGTCCCGCAGCGCGCGCGGGATGTTGTCGTAGGCCTTGTACATGTTGGAGAAGCAGGTCTCGCCGCCCGACGACGTGAGCTGCATGGAATACAAAAACGTCGCGCGGTGCGGTTGCGGATAATAGCTGGTGTCGTGGTGAAACCACATCTCGCCGTCGCCGAAGGCGCCGACCGATTTGCCGTTCTCGACGATGTTGGTGACCATCATGAACGGTGTGTCGTATTCGCCGCCGGGCGTGCGGCCGTTGGCCGGACGGCGGCGGATGTGGACCTTGCCGAAATAGCCGGCGGCGCGCAGCTGGTCGGCCTCCGACAATTCCTGATCGCGAAACACGACGACGATGTGCTGATCGAACGCGGCGTTGATGGCCCTGATCGTCGCCTCGTCCAGCGGCCGGCGCAGATCGACGCCCTTGATCGCGGCGCCAAGGGCCGGCGACAGTGGCTCAACCGACATCGTCATCCGTTTCCTCCGTCGTGCATGCGGCATAAAGCCCGAACTTTGGCGAATATTCGTGCTTTTCCGATCCTGCCGCAAGGCGGCGCTTGTCTGGCGTGGATCGCCAAGCGATATTTCGCGCGCATGCCGCACCGTCGACCGGATCGTGTCCTTGAGATTTTTCTCTCCGCCGTCGCCGGCGCAAGTCTGCTGTTCGGAGCAAACGTCGCGGCTTACGCCGCCGAGCCGGACACGTTCTACAAGGGCAAGACCGTCATTATCTATATCGGCTTCGCCCCGGGCGGCAGCTACGACTATTTCGGCCGCCTGGTGGCGCGGCATCTCGGCAAACATCTTCCCGGCAACCCGACTGTAATTGCCGAATCGATGCCGGGCGCCGGCAGCTTTACCGCCGCCAATTTTCTCTATGCGCGCACTCCCCGGGACGGTACCGCGCTCGGCATCGTCAGCCAGACCGTGGCGATCGAACAAGTGCTCGGCACATCGGGGGTCCAGTACAAGGCTGCGCAGTTCAACTGGATAGGACGGGCAACCTCCGTCAACGAAGTTTCGTTGACTTTCCATAGCTCGAACACCAAGACAATTCGCGACGCGATCGCCCATGAAACAACGATGGCGTCTACCGGCGCCGGCTCACCGTCGGAAACCTATCTGAAACTCCTCAACGCCGTGGCCGCGACCAAGTTCAAGCTGGTCGGTCCGTACCCGGCTTCCAACGACGCCATGCTGGCGATGGAACGCGGCGAGGTGGACGGCGCGTTCACGTCCTACGACACGCTCAAGGTTTCCCGGCAGGATTGGCTGCGCGATAAAATGATCAACATCCTGGTGCAATACGGCGAGCGTTCGGCCGACCTGCCGGACGTTCCGTTTGCGGTCGATCTCGCCAAGACCGAGGAGGACCGGCAGCTGATGGCCTTCTATGTCAGCTCCGAGCAGATCGGGCGCGCGTTCCTCGCTCCGCCGGAAATTCCGGCAGACCGTGTTGCAGTTTTGCGAAGGGCCTATGATGAGACCATGCAGGACGGCGAATTCCTGCACGAGATCGACCAATCGCACTCGGAATTCAATCCGCTGTCGGGCGACAAGCTGCAGCGGATGGTGGCGGCGGCCGCGGATGTGCCACCGACAGTTGTCGCGCACATTCGCAACATTATCGGTGTCGCCCGTTAAGGCTGGCAAAAAACATGGCCACGGCCCATATCGGAAAACGGGGCTGTAAAGACATGCGGAGGTGCATATGGCACTGGCACGCAAACGAGCCACCGACGAGCCCAACCAAGTTCCTGACAAGATTGCGATATCGCTGACCGTCAACGGCGTCGAACGGCAGCTCGATGTGGCGCCGTGGACGACATTGCTCGACGTCTTGCGCGACCATCTCGATTTGACCGGCACCAAGAAGGGCTGCGACCACGGCCAATGCGGCGCTTGCACGGTGCTGGTGGACGGGCGGCGGATTAATTCCTGCCTGACGCTCGCGGTCATGAAGGACGGCGCCAAAATCACCACCATCGAGGGCTTGGCGACGGACGGCGTGCTGCACCCGCTGCAGCAGGCCTTCATCGACCATGACGCGTTCCAATGCGGCTATTGCACGCCTGGACAAATCTGCTCCGCGTTGGGCTTGATCGCGGAGGGCAAGGCAAAAACCGCGGACGAGATTCGCGAGCTGATGAGCGGCAACATCTGTCGCTGCGGCGCCTATCCCAACATCGTCGCGGCGATCCGGCAAGTGATGGGGCAGTCATGATCAATTTCCAGTACGCGCGCGCCAGCGACGTCGCCGACGCGGTGCGCATGATCGCCGCCGATCCGGCGGCAAAATTCATTGCCGGCGGCACCAACCTGATCGACCTGATGAAGGAGGATGTCGAACGGCCGACGCGGCTGATCGACATTTCGCGGCTGCCGCTGAAGAGTGTCGAGGAAACCGCGTACGGCGGCTTGCGGATCGGCGCGCTGGTGCCGAACTCCGACCTCGCCTATCATCCGCTGGTCGCGCAACGCTATCCGCTGCTCGCCAGCGCGATCCTCGCCGGCGCCTCGCAGCAGTTGCGTAACATGGCTTCGACCGGCGGCAACCTTCTGCAGCGCACGCGCTGCGCCTATTTCTACGACACGGCGACGCCCTGCAATAAGCGCGAACCCGGCAGCGGCTGCTCCGCCCACAACGGGCTCAACCGCATGCACGCGATCCTCGGCACCAGCGAATCCTGCATCGCGACCCATCCGTCCGATATGTGCGTAGCGCTTGCGGCGCTGGATGCGACGGTTCATGTCGCCGGTCCTGCCGGCGAGCGCGCGATAGCATTTGCCGACTTCCATCGATTGCCCGGCACCACACCGCAGCGCGATACCAATTTGCAGCCGGACGAGATCGTCACGGCGGTTGAGCTGCCGGCGCGGGGCTTTGCCAAAAATTACAGCTATCTGAAAATCCGTGACCGCCTGTCCTACGCGTTCGCCCTGGTATCGGTCGCCGCCACGATCGAGCTCGACGGCGACACGATCAAGGAGGCGCGGCTGGCGCTCGGCGGTGTCGCGCACAAGCCGTGGCGGGATGCCGGCGCGGAGGCGGCGCTGCGCGGCCAGACTGCAAACCCCACGACATTCGCCCATGCCGCCGACCTGCTGCTGCGCGACGCCAAGGGATTCACGCACAACGCGTTCAAGATTGAACTGGCGCGCAAGGTCATCGTCCGCACGCTGACACAAGCCGCGCGCGGCACGCCGCAGTCGCAATCCAACAAGAAGATCCGGTGACCGCCATGGCTGGTTTCAGCAAAATGGCCCCTTACATCGGTACGCCCACCTCACGCGTTGACGGTCATGCCAAGGTCACTGGTGCCGCGAAATACGCCGGCGAATTCAACGTGCCCGGCCTCGCCTTTGGCGCCGTCGTCACCTCCACCATTGCCAAGGGCCGCATCGCGCGCATCGACGCGAGCGAGGCGTTACGGGTGAAAGGCGTGCTCGACGTACTGACCCACGAGAACCGTCCGCGCATGGCGGCGACGAACGCCGCGTACAAAGACGATGTCGGGCCGGAAAAAGGCTCGCCATTTCGCCCGCTCTACGACGACAAGATCCTGTTCAACGGCCAGCCGATCGCCTTGGTGCTGGCCGAGGAATGGGAGATCGCCCGCTTCGCCGCGTCGCTGGTGCGAGTCGAATACATAAAACAAACACACGGCACCGACCTGTTGGCCCGGCTCGACCAGGCCTTTGTGGTTGAAACCCCGGAGCGACTGCGCGGCAAGGCCGATAAGGCCTACGCAGGCTCCGCCGTGCGTCACGAAGCCGAATATTACATCCCGATCGAGCATCACAATCCGATGGAGTTATACGCCTCCACGGTGCTGTGGGAGGGCGACGGCAAGCTCACGGTCTATGACAAGACCCAGGGCGTGCAGAATGTGCAGCGCTATCTGTGCGGCGTGTTCAAGATGAAGCCGGACGACGTGCGCGTGGTATCGCCATTTGTCGGCGGCGCATTCGGCTCCGGACTGCGTCCGCAATATCAGGCGGTGCTCGCCGTGCTGGCGGCGCGCGCGCTGCAACGCTCGGTAAGGCTGGTGCTGACCCGCAGGCAGACGTATGGGTTGGGCTATCGGCCGGCCACGATCGAACGGCTTGCGCTCGGCGCCACCGTGGACGGAACGCTCGAGGCGATCAGCCACGAAGCGATTGCAGTGACCTCACAATACGAGGATTTCTACCGCAACGACACCGGATGGGCCGGCCTGCTCTACAAGAGCGCCAACGCCAAGAACCGGCACAAGCTGGTGCGACTCGATCTTCCCACACCGTCGGACATGCGCGCGCCGGGCGTGGCCACCGGCGTTTATGCGCTCGAATGCGCGATGGACGAGCTCGCGGTGGCGCTCAAGCTCGACCCGCTGGAACTGCGCTTGCGCTGCTACTCGGACCGCGACCAGCACGAGGACGTTCCCTATACCAGCAAGAACTTGCGCGAATGCTACCGGCAGGGTGCGGACGCGTTCGGCTGGAGCAAGCGCAGCGCAGCGCCGCGCTCGATGCGCGAAGGCAGCGAGCTGGTCGGCTGGGGCATGGCGACGGGTGTCTGGGAAGCGCTGCAGATGGAATGCGCCGCCCGCATCGTGCTGACGGCGAACGGACACGCCGAGGTCGTCTGCGCGTTCTCCGACATCGGCACCGGCACCTACACGATCATGGCGCAGGTGGCGGCCGACATGCTCGGCCTGCCGCTCGATAATATTACGGTCAGGCTCGGCGATTCGACGCTGCCGCAGGCGCCTGTCGAGGGCGGCTCGTGGACGGCGGCCTCGGTCTCGCATGCGATCGTCAGAACCGCCGAAGCCGTGCGCAAGGAGTTGCTGCGCCTGGCCAAGACAATGCCGAATTCGCCGCTTGCAGGTTCGAAGCTCAACGACACCGCCCTTATTGACGGCGGCATCGTCAACAGGAAAACCGGGCGCGCCGTGTCGATCGCGGACGTCATGCGTCACGGCGCCGTCGATCGCATCGAGCGGGAAAGCACCGCAAGCTTCAAGGATTCGAAGGCGCATGCGCGCAACACGCACTCGGCGATCTTCGCCGAGGTCAAGGTGGACGAGGAGCTCGGCGTCATTCGCGTGACCCGCGTCGTCAATGCGGTCGCCGCCGGACGCATCCTCAATACCAAGACCGCGCGCAGCCAGATCATGGGAGCGGTGGTGTGGGGCATTGGCATGGCGCTGCACGAGGAGACGCTGTTCGACCACGAATTCGGCCGCATCATGAATGCGAATATCGCCGAATATCATGTGCCGGTGAATGCCGACGTGCACGACATCGAGGTCATCTTCGTCGACGAGCCGGATGCGATCATCAATCCGCTCGGCATCAAAGGCATCGGCGAAATCGGGATCGTCGGAGTTGCGGCGGCCATCGCCAACGCGATCTACCATTCCACCGGAAAACGCGTGCGCGACCTGCCGATCACGCTCGATAAATTACTGCCGCGTTGAGAAAACGAAAATTGTCGATTAGGCCTTTTACGAAGTTGCCAGCATAGGCGCTGACAAGCGATACTCAAGTGACGGGCGAGCGACAACAACCATGAAGAAAGCAACACCACCATGAACAGCAAGAGCGGCTCGAAGGAAGGACAAGGAGGAGGCTCTCCCTCCCGGCTGATCGATGCAAGAATCAAGGAGCTGGGTGATTGGCGGGGCAAGACGCTGGCCCGGGTACGATGTCTCATCAAAGAGGTCTGCCTCGATGTGGTCGAGGAGTGGAAGTGGGGAGGGGTTCCGGTGTGGGAGCACGCCGGTATTATCTGCACAGGCGAGACGTACAAGGCGGTCGTAAAGTTGACCTTCGCCAACGGCGCCTCGTTGGCGGATCCTTCAGGCCTCTTCAACTCCAGTCTCGAAGGCAACATGAGACGTGCGATCGATATTCATGAGGACGACAAGATCAATGAGCGTGCTCTGAAAAATCTCGTCCGTGCCGCCGTTGAATACAATCAGACAAAAAAGCAGAGGAAAGCGCCTGCGGCTACGCAAGCGAAAGTACGCAAAAATAAAAAGACATGAAGCTATAAAGCCTAAGCCACGCATCGACCGCTTTGTAAACAGCGCCTAGTTCTTCTCGCGCTCCCACACCACGATCACCCGCACCGTCTTGTCGTTGATGTTCGGGTGCGGCATCGGCGGGCTCTCGATGTAGAGCCGGTCGCCCTCGAACCTGATATTGCGCACCTGCTCGCCGCCGACCCAGGCTTCGTTCCAGGCCGCCTCGACTTTGGTGATGACCTGGCCGTTTTCGACCCGATAGCGGCCGGTATAAGCGATCATGGATTTGAGCGCCTGCGCGCGGTCCGCGTCGGTTTTCGGAATAGCCCGGCCCTCGGCGGTCATCAGCGCCAGCCAACGGCCCTCGGGCGTTGCGATCTGAATGCCGCGCGGATGTTCGCCATAAACCGGCGTGCGTTCCTTGCTCGCTGTGTCCTCATAGACGACGGAAACGAGCGCCCAAGTGCCGACGATCTGCCGCTTCAGCTCGGCGTCCTCCATCGCGCTTACTCCGCTGTCCAACCGCCGTCGAGCACCAGCGCCGAGCCGGTCATCAGCGATGATGCGTCAGAGGCGAGGAAGACGATGGCGCCGGAAAGCTCGTCCAGCTGGCCGAGGCGGCCGAGTTTTATCTTCGACAACACCTCGTCGCGAAACGCCTTGTTCTCGAAAAACGGTTTGGTCATCGGCGTTTCGAGAAAAGTCGGGCCGAGACTGTTGACGCGGATATTGTGCGGCGCAAGCTCGATCGCCATCGCCTTAGTGAAACCCTCCATGGCGTGTTTCGAGGCGCAATAGACCGTGCGGCGCGCGGCGCCGACATGGCCCATCTGCGAGGAAATATTCACGATCGAGCCCGGCAGCTTCGCCGCCATCAGCCGCACCGCCACCGCCTGCGCCATGAAGAACGCGGCGCGCACATTGAGCGCAAAGATGGCGTCAAAATCTTCGACTTTGACGTCCTGCAGATGCGCCGGCCGGTTCATGCCGGCATTGTTGATCAGAATCTGAAACGGCTCAGCTGCGGCGACCACCGTTCGCGCGGCCTCGATGTCGGTGACATCGAGCACCAGCGCATCGGCTTTCTCGCCGCGGGCGCGGATGGCGCTGGCCGCATCTTCGATTTCAGTCCTGGTGCGCGCGGCGAGCGTCACTTGGGCGCCGGCCGAAGCCAGCGCCGATGCCGCCGCAAGCCCGATGCCGCGCCCGCCGCCGGTGACGAGCGCCCGTTTGCCGTCGAGCCGGAAGGAAGCACCCTTGGTGAGTTCGACCGGCACCATGGCCGTCACACTTTTCCCTTCGCATAGCGTTCGAGCCGTTCGGCGAGCGTGCCGGTATGGAGCTCGAACAAGTGGTTGTCGTCGTCATAGAAATAGATCGAGCGGCCCTCGCCGGGCACGCGCTCGCGCGGCGGGCGCACCTCAAGACCCATCGCCTTGACCTTCGCCGCGTAGGCTTCGAACTCGGCGTCTTCGATCTTGAAGGCGACATGGTTGTAGGTCCGCGACGGCAACGGCTCGCCTTCCATCACCGCGATCCAGAGATCGCCGACCTGGAAGAATTTTTCGCGTGCGGCGGAGAACGCCTCGTTGCCGCTCGCATAGACTTCCCGGGCGCCGAAAACGCCGGTCAGGATGCGCGTCATCCGCTCTAAATCACGGACGACAAAGGTCATGTGCGACAGGCCTTCGATCACTCCGCCGCCTCCCCGTACGGCACATTGCGACCGCCGTAGCGGCGGACGCGAACATTGGCCTGCTCGGCGTGGGCGACAAAACCTTCAAGCATGCACAGCCGCGAGCAATATTCGCCGATCATGGCGCTGGCCTGGTCGGTCAGCACTTTCTGATAAGTGCAAGTCTTTAGAAATTTGCCGACCCATAACCCGCCGGTATAGCGCGCCGCCTTTTTCGTCGGCAGGGTGTGGTTGGTGCCGATCACCTTGTCCCCGTAGGCGACATTGGTGCGCGGGCCGAGGAACAACGAACCGTAGTTTTTCATATTGGCGAGAAAATAGTCCGGATCGCGTGTCATCACCTGCACATGTTCCGAGGCGATGCGGTCGGCCTCGCGCACCATCTCGGCCTCGTCGTCGCAGACGATGACTTCGCCCAGATCGGCCCATGCCTTGCCGGCGGTCTCGGCGGTCGGCAGGATCGCCAGCAGCCGGTCGATTTCCTTCATGGTGTCGCGGGCGAGCTTTTCCGAGTTAGTAATCAGGATCGCAGGCGAGGTCGGGCCATGCTCGGCCTGGCCGAGCAGATCGGTGGCGCACATTTCGCCGTCGATGCTGTCGTCGGCGATGATCAAAGTCTCGGTCGGCCCGGCGAGCAGATCGATACCGACCCTGCCGAACAATTGCCGCTTGGCTTCGGCGACGTAAGCGTTGCCCGGCCCGACGATCATGTCGACCGCGGCGATGGTCTCGGTGCCGAGCGCCATGGCGGCGACCGCCTGCACGCCGCCGAGCACGAAAATCTCGTCGGCGCCGCCGAAATGCATGGCGGCGACAATCGCCGGATGCGGCCCGCCATGAAACGGCGGCGCACAGGCGATGATATTCTTCACGCCGGCGACGCGCGCGGTGACGATCGACATGTGCGCCGACGCCACCATCGGATAGCGGCCGCCCGGCACATAGCAGCCGATCGAATTCACCGGGATGTGTTTATGGCCAAGCACGACGCCGGGCAGCGTCTCGACTTCGAGATCGCGCAGCGTTTCCTTCTGCTTCTGCGCGAAATTGCGCACTTGTGCCTGGGCGAACTTGATATCGTCGAGATCGCGCTTCTTCATCTCACCGATGGCGCGCTCGATTTCTTGCGGCGTAAGCTTGAACGAGGCCGGTGCCCAGTTGTCGAACTTTTGCGACAGCTCGCGAACGGCGACGTCCTTGCGCGCGTCGATATCGGCGAGGATCTGCTCGACCGTTTCGCGCACCTTGGCATCAGCCGCCTTGATGGCGCTGGCGTCCATTCCACGCTTGAGGTGCTTGGCCACGACGCTCCTCCTCGTCATGGCCGGGCTTGACCCGGCCATCCATGCTGCATTTGTGCTTGTTCAAGCGCTGTATGGACCCCCGGGTCAAGCCCGGGGGTGACGCCTACGGCGTCACTTGATCGCCTGCGGGTTGATCGGCGAACCGGTGCCGCCGGTGATGATCAGCGGCGGGCCGCAGAAGAAAAATTCGTAGACGCCGTCCTCGGCGCAATCCTCCGAAAGCTCCTTGAGATAGAAGATCTCGCCCATGCACAGCCCCATGGCTGGGATCACCACCCAGTGCCACGGCTGGTTGGCTTCGCTGGTCTCGTTCGGCCGGACCTCGACGCCCCAGGTGTCGGTGCAGATCGCGGCGATCTCTTTTTCCTGACACCAGTAGCAATTCTCAAATTTGACGCCCGGCGCGTCGCCGCCGGCATAGCCGCCCCACTGCTTCTCGCTGATGCAGCGTTCCATCTGCCCGGTGCGGACAATGACGAAATCGCCGCGGCCAATCGAGACGTTCTGGTCCTTGGCGCATTTGTCGAGCTCGTCGTTGGAAATGCTTTCGCCGTCGGCCATCCACTTCACACCGCGGAAGCGCGCGATGTCGAGCAGCACGCCGCGGCCGACCATCTTGTTCTTGGAATGCTCGATGCCGAGGACGTTGAGGCCCTTGGCATCGATCAGCTTGGCGTCGTGGCCGTTATAGGCCTTGTCCTCGTAGAACACGTGGCCGAGCGCGTCCCAATGGGTGGCGCCCTGCACGCACAACATCAAAGTGTCGTCGGCGTAGCGGATGCGGTTCCAATCCTGCCGGCCGGCGATGGCGTCGGTGCCGGTCGCCAGCATCTGGTGGATCGGATTGAAGCGGCCGCCGAATAGCCCGTTCTGCGGACCGTTGGCGTCAAGCGGAATGCCGAGCGCAAACACCTTGCCGGTACGGATCAGGCTCGCCGCCTTGACGATGTCCTGCGGCGTCACCTGGTTGAGCGTTCCGACATGATCGTCCTTGCCCCAGCGGCCCCAGTTCTTGAGCTTTTCCGTCGCCTCGGCGATTGCCTTCTTGCCGACCTTGATGTCCATCGGAGTACTCCCGTTTCCCCTGGTGTCTATTCCCGCGACGGTCAGAGGGCCGCCGGAGGGTGCTTGCCAGTTTGCCATAAATATTTTGCAGCGTGCGCGGAATATCTGCGCCTGCGCAACCTCCTTGCTGCGTGTCCATTGGCCATTACACTGCCACCGTCGCAAAATCGGGAGTTACGACATGAAGCTTTTGAGTTTCGCCGCCGACGGCAAGGCGTTTTTCGGCGCGGTGAGCGGCGACGGTGTCGTCACCCTGAACGAACGCGTCGGACAGCCGAGCTTGCGCGCTGCGCTCGCCGCTGGCGCCATGGAGGCGATGCGCAAGGCTGTGCAGGACGCAAAGCCCGACCGCAAGCTCGCCGACATAAAATTCCTGCCAGTGATTCCGCATCCGGAAAAAATCCTCTGCGCCGGCGTCAATTACCGTGCCCATGCGTCGGAGGTCGGCCGCGAATTGCCGAAGCAGCCGAGCATGTTCATCCGCTTCACCGACACGCTGGTCGGCCACGACGGCGCGATGATCCGCCCGAGCCTATCGGATAATTTCGATTACGAAGGCGAGCTGGCGCTGGTTATTGGCAATGGCGGGCGCCACATCGCAGCCGAAAATGCCCTTGACCACATCGCCGGCTATACGATCTTGGTCGATGGCTCGGTGCGAGATTATCAGAAATTCTCCGTCACCTCCGGCAAGAATTTTCCCGGAACCGGCCCGCTCGGGCCATGGCTCGTCACCACCGACGATATTCCAGATCCGAGCAAGCTCACCTTGACGACGCGGCTGAACGGCCAGCAGGTCCAGCATTCCGGCACCGACAAGCTGATCTATTCGATCCCGCAGATCATCGCCTTCTGCTCCGACTTCACCGCGTTGTCGGCGGGCGACGTCATCGCCACCGGCACCCCTGAAGGCGTCGGCCACAGCCGCAAGCCGCCGCTATGGATGAAGCCGGGCGACACGCTCGAAGTCGAGATCACCGGCATCGGTGCTCTGCGCGCGCGCATCGTTGATGAGAGTGCGTGATCTCTCCTTTTTCCCTCTCCCCCTTGTGGGGAGGGGTAGGGGCGGGGGTCGTGAGACGGCGCGCTAACGTCGACAATCACGCCGGCCAAACCAGTTGAGCTTCAGCGGGCGACGAAGTGCGCAAGGTCGAGCACGCCGATGCCAAGACGCGGCATGCCTTGCCAGATGATGACCCAAAACAATAATCCCTGCGCGACAACTGCAATGGCGAGACCGGCGACGCCCTGGAGCGCGAGCACGATCGCGACGAGAAGGCGACCGTAAGCCGGGAGCGCTTCTGCTGCCTTCGCCTTAACAGCCAGCCACGACGACATGCCGGGCACACCACACGGTAGCGAGACGCCGGCAATGAACAGGTTGGTCAAGCTCGGCAGCACGGTCGAGAACAGGGTGGCGTAGATCCACCAGTATTCCGGATTTACCGGGTCGGCCTTGATAGCATCGAGAAACTCGAGCATGGGCGGAAACACAGGTTTGCCGCCACCGGACGCTGCAAGGCCATCGAACAATTGCACCGCGGCGACCACAGCCACGGCCAAAACAGCGATGACGGCCGAAGCCAAGAGCGCGTTGATCACGGCGTAGAGATAGGGCCACCACTTCCCGCGTTCGAGGCCGCGCCGCATCAAGGCGCGCATGAGGCCGAGCGACGATGCGACAGCAAAGCCACGTCGGCAAAGCACATCACAATCATGACAATGACGAAGAGAGACGGAACGATACGTTGCCATCCGTGTGCTTTGAAATTTTCCTGCGCGACAAACACAACGTTGGTGCCAATGAACGCCACAGCGAAAGCGACAGCGCCAGCGCCAGTGCCAGTGCCAGCGAAAGCGACAACTAAAGCGAAAGCGACAGCGACAGCGCAGGAGCCACCGCGACCGCCAGCGTAAGCGACAGCGAACGCGAAAGCGACAACGAAAGCGAAAGTGCCGGCGAAAGCGAAAGCGCCAGTGCCAGCGACGGCGAAAGCGGAAGCTACAGCGACAGCGACAGAGGCAGCGATAGCGCCAGCGCTAACGAAAGCGCCAAGGAGATCGCCAGCGCTAGCTTCGGCGACATGGACAGCGAAAGCGACAGCGGCGGCGAATGCAAGTGCGAGAGCGACAGCGCCAGGGCCAGCGCCAGTGAGAGCGAGAGCGACAGCGACAGCGCCAACGACCGCGACGGCAAAAGCGCCAGCGCCAGCGAAAGCGCCAGCGACGAAAGCGAGAGCGGCAAAGACCGCGACAGCGAGAGCGAAAGCGACAGCGCCAGAGACAACGCCAGCGCCAGCAAAAGCCACAGCGACAGCGACAGCCATAACGAAAGCGAGTGCCAAAGCGCCAGGGTCAGCGCCTGCGCGAGCGCTTGCGCGAGCGACAGCGATAACGGCAAAACCGAAAGCGAAAGATAAAGCGGCCGTGACAGCGACGGCGACAGGCAAAGCAACAGTGAAAGCGACAGCGAAAGTACCGGCGACAGCGACATCGCCAATGCCAGCGCCAACGCCCGCGCCTGCGACAATGACGCTGACAGCGACAGCGACAATCAGCCACGCCAAGCTGCGTAATCCCTTGGCGAGTGCAAAACGTCGAACTGCGAATGCCAAAAATGCGATAGCGACGAGAGTCGTCGCCCGGCGCCAATCGTCCGTGGCGTGCAGCCCGAGCGCGGCCTCAGCCGGTCCGACATGGTTGCTGACGGCCCAGATGATTACGATCGCCGCGATCAGATAAAAGAGGGCGAGCAGCAGGCAGCGATCGAAGGCTGGCGCGGTCCACAGTGGCGCCGGTTTGCGCAAGCCAAAGGCGTGCGGAAACAAGGTCAGGTTCGCCATGTCCGCGTCGCCGAAGAAGTGATCGACGGCAATGAGGAAGCTATTCAGTCTGAGCGCATATTCGTTCCAATTGCCGTTATGGTCGTTGCGCTCGCTCGTAGCGACCAGCGCGGCGCCCGCTCCGAGCGCACGGAAATAGTGCAGGACGGCGAGGCCAAAGGCAGCAATTCCGACCAGGATGAAAACGCCGATCAGCGCAACCAGCGGCGCGCCGAGCGCGGGCCGCATATCGAACCGGAAATCGTGCCAAAACGGAGCGAGAATTGCGCCAAGAATCGCGGCAAATACCGCAGCGCACAGTGCATCCAGCGCCCTTATGTTCAAATTCGCCCCACGACGCAATGGAACCGCCGCCGTCCGGCAGCGCGACCCCGTCGCAACTATAGCGCGATTTTGCCTACGTTAAAGAACGCTTGTTTCGAAGGGTGGGCCGTCATTCCGGCCGAGCGAAGCGAGAGCCGGAATCCATAATCGCAGATTTGGCATAACTGCCCCCGGAGCAATGTTCCAGCACACTGTGGTTATGGATTCCGGGCTCGCGCCTTTGGCGCGCCCCGGAATGACGCTATGGCGCCAGCCCGAACAGAATCTCGGCATTGCGATAACAAATCTTCTCGCGCTCGGCGGTCGACAGCGGCAGCGAGTTGAGGACCTTTATTGTGTCGCGGATGTAGCCCGGCCCTTTCTCCTTGTCGAACGGGCAATCGGACGCGAACACCACGTGGTCGGCGCCGAAGAAATCGAGGCCGCACACCGTCGCGGCGCGGGCGCCTTCCACGGCGGTGTCGCCGTAAAAGTCCTTGAAGTAGTCGTACGGCCGCTTCTTCAGCGATTTCAGCAGCGCGCCGTAATCCTCGTCCGAGGTGCGCACGCCGAGCTGATCGAATGAATGGGCGACGCGGCCTTCGAGATAAGGTATGACGCCGCCCAAGTGGTGCGCGATCACCTTGAGCTGCGGAAACTGATCCATGATGCCGGAGAACACGAAGCGCGCCAGCGTCACACCGGTCTCGTACGGCCAGCCGAGCACGCTGCAGATTTCGTATTTGGAATATTTCTCGGTCGGATAATCGGGCATGTCGCGGGTGCGCGACGGATGCAACAGGATCGGCTTGCCGGAATTGGCGACGATCTCGAAGATCGGGCGGAACTGCGGCTCGTCAAGCGGCACGCCGTTGGCGTTGGTGGCGAGCTGCACCGCATTGGCGCCATTCTTCAGCGCGCGTTCGACCTCCTTGGCGG
>Ga0181518_10001820_pt1 | contig 21377 bp, 21 predicted proteins | sample PEATcosm2014_Bin_28_FD_119751 | JGI IMG/M metagenome (GOLD analysis project Ga0181518, IMG submission 119751) | Peatland microbial communities from MTU Mesocosm Facility, Houghton, MI, USA - PEATcosm2014_Bin01_60_metaG | ecosystem: Environmental > Terrestrial > Soil > Wetlands > Peat | place... | reverse complement strand
TGTAGCCGTCCCGCACGGCCCGGACGAACAGGTGGTAGGCACCGGCGTGATGCAGGACACCGGCGTTGAACAGCGGCCCGTAGCCGAGCACCGCTCCGGCCTCGACGATGGGCCGGTCGCGCAAGCGCCGGACCGGGCGCCTTGGAATCCCGATCACCGAGCTGTCGTGCACGGCGCCTCCTGCTCGGATCGATGGGGTGGTAACACTCGCGTTATCGACACGATCTGAGCACGGCTTGACCAGGTAGGTGGTGGATGCTGATGAGCAACCAAGCCGATCCTCGCGGACTGCTGCAGAGGTGCTCGGGAAACCCGATCCTGGGGCCGTACGACTTCCCCAAGATGGTCAACGCGGTATTCGACCCGGTTCGGGGGTTGCAGCCACAGCCGGACCGTTTCGAGGAGCACTGGGGGATCGAGGACCCGAGGATCACGCGTGTCGGCGACGAGTACTTCGTGGACTACGTCGGGTACTCCACCGCTGGTCCGCTCGTCTGTCTGGCCAGGGCGCGTGACTTCGTGCAATGGGAGCGGAGCGGTGTCCTGCAGCCTCTCGAGGACAGGGACGCCGCACTGCTCCCCAAGACCTTGATGGGCGGTGGGCCTTGATCCACAGGCCGGCACCGGCCATGCCGGGGTTCGGCGTTCGGACCTGGCTGTTGGTCGGACCCGATCTGGGCCACAATCTCACTTCGACGAGGCCGGTAGCGGGGTACGGAGCTCATTGAGAAACCTTGACCCAGTGTGGTTGGTACTGGCCGGCTTTGGTGGCGGGCTATGCGGCAGCGTGGCCGGGCTGGCCTCGCTGATCAGCTACCCGGCGCTCCTCGCGGTCGGCCTCCCGCCGGTTGCCGCCAACGTGTCCAATACCGTTGCCTTGGTATTCAGCAGTGTCGGCTCGGTGTGGGGGTCGCGCCCCGAGCTGCGCGGCCAGAGGGCTCGGGGCGAGCGACTGGGCGTCGTCGCCATCGGCGGTGGGATCACTGGCGGCGTGCTGTTGCTTGCCCTGCCTTCGAACTGGTTCGTCCTGGTCGTGCCCTGGCTGATCGGGATGGCGTCGTTGAGTATCCTGATCCGGCGCAATCCTGCCCGTGCTGCGACAGCCCCGTCTCACGAACCGACCTGGGCGCTCGGTCTGGGCGTCTTTCTCGTTGCCATCTATGGCGGCTACTTCGGTGCCGCTGCCGGCGTGCTGCTGGTCGCCCTCCTGATGCTGAGCACGGCCGAGCCGCTCGCAAGGAACATCGCCCTGAAGAACCTCCTGGTCGGTCTGGCCAACGGCGTGGCGGCCCTGGCGTTCGCGGCCTTTGGCCCGGTTCACTGGTCGGCGGTTGCACCCCTCGCCATCGGGTTCCTCGTCGGCGGCCGGCTCGGGCCCCTGGTCGTCCGTCGGGCTCCGGCCGGCGCCCTGCGGGCGTTGATCGCCTGTGCCGGATTGGGCCTGGCCGTGCACCTGGGGCTCGACGCCTACGGTCGATGAGTGAATGGCCCGGCGTGTCCGCAATGGCTTCAGAAACCGACCTTGTCCCGGGTGACGCCGGCGTCCGATGTCCCCAGGAGCTGGTTGAGGCTTCCCATGTCCGGCGGGCCAAGCACAACCCAGCTCACCGTCTGGCCCACCTGGGACAGGCAGCTCAAGGGTGCGGGCCCCCGGAACCTTTGACCTCCCTGCCGACCCAGGCTCTCCCGCCGTCGGCCGCGCGATCGAGCCAGCTCGTGGCCGAGGCGTTCGGCGCAGGGGTCGCCCGGCTAGCCTTCGACGGTGCGCTCTTGGCGCGTCGGAGCGGTGTCGCTCACCGTGGCGGTATTGCTTGCCTCGGCATGGGCAAGCGGGTGGCATCGCTTCACCTGGGGTGCCCGGCTCGGCACGCTTAGCTGCGCCCTGGCAGTGCTGGGCGTCGGTCTCTACTGGCGGCACCGTCAAGCGAACGCCCGATCCTCAGGCAGCGATGGCGCCGCCCCGCTCCCAGCCGTCAATCACACGGGCGCGGCACTCTGGCTGGTGGTCATCCTGGTTGCGGCCGTCTGGGACGTGCTCGGCCTGCTCACCCCGCCCGGCCAGCACCACCTCACCCTGAGTGCCCTGGCGCTCGCCTACCGGCCCCTCCATGCCCTGCTGTTCGCCTGCTGGTTGGCCATCGGATGGGTGCTCGCGAGCAAACCGATGCTGCGGCAAGGACGGTAGCGGCCATGGCATCGGCGTCGCACCTGGGCGCCGTCCTCGGCGTCGCCTGCCGGACCTTCTCGGTGGTGATCGGATCGAACAAGGCGGTCGGCCTGGCGTTCTGGCTGGCTGTGATCGCCGCGCTCAGCACACTCGAGGCCCTGGCCCACCTGACCAGGGGGCCGGTGCCCAGCGCAGGAGAACTCGTGGCCCGCTACCTCCACCGTCCGGCCCTCCGTGCCGCCGGCATCGCCGTATGGCTCTACGCCGGATGGCACCTGTTCTCCCACTGAGCGGCGGGTACCACTCTGACACTCGTCGGTTCCATGTTGCGTACGACCACGAGTGAGCAACCGGCATGCTCGGTCGGCCGACCTGTCGCCACCATGTGAGATTCGGTGGCATTGGCGAGCGGGCGGAGCCCGGATCTTGACGGGCTGCCCGCTAGGTCCTACGCGCGCCAAAGAATCCCAGGTGCCCTCGGCCCGGTTTGACGGGAGGACCTCGATGACATCGCGCAACAACGAGCTGTTCTTGTCGTAGAGCGGAGACATCCCCTTTCCGTGTCCTGTGACTGTGGCCTCCCGATCGCAATCCCAACCGTCGGCTTCGAATGACGAGGCAGGGTCTGCAGCCGGACGGAAAGTGACCTGATAGAGAAGCGAGTTCTCCATACAGCCGGTCCTTGCGGTCCAAGCTGCAGGGAATTGGAGGAGATGCTTGGTGTACCAGCGACACCGTGCACAACCTCCCCGAAAAGCCCTCGTGGCAGGAAGCGTCAGGACGGCTCCGGGCAACCGGCGAAGGCCGTCACCGCCTGTTTGCAAAGGGAGCCGGCGTGAGTGTGCGTGTAACTGCTGCACACTCGATCGCGACAAAGGTTCAAGAACGTCGGTTGCCGTGCAGGTGGTGCAGGTGCCGGTTTCCACCATATGGCGATGGCCACTGGGTGGCCTTCGGCTGAACGACCAAGCTCAACCGAGGAGGACCACCCAGTGGCCAGTGGAGACTCTGACTTCTCCGAGCTGTTCGACGTGATCTGCGCCTGCGGCGACACCGACGTGATCAGCCCGACCCGGCCTTACGCTCAGGAGAACGTGTAGCCGGGGATCCCTGTCCCGGAGTGGACCGCCTTGACGTTCATCGACGACAGCATGGGACAGACCTGCACGGGGAAGTTCCCTATCTCATCGGCTTCAGCCGCCGGCTTGGGAAGGAACTGGCCGGGCGGGACGACCCTCAGGCCTGCCGCCGCAACGCCATGGCCTGCGCACAGTGCGCCTGTGTCCACGACCCCCAGGACCGCATGAGCGGTCGCGCCGGGCTTGAGCGTGAACGTGCTCGCGACGCCTCCGTGCGATGCGGGCTTGCCTATCTGGACGCCGTACCGACTGACGGCCCACACGCGGGGGTAGCCGTGCAATGTGCAGGCTTGGCTCCCGATGTTGCTGAACTCCAGCTCGTAGTAGATGGTGCCGGCCGTGCCGGTACCTTCGACCGCCGCCCAGACCTGAGTGTTGGCGGCGCGACAACTCGTTAGCACCGCCGGTGCGCCCGAGGCAGCCGAGGCGGCCAGGGCGGCTGTGGGGAGCACAATCGCCCCGCAGGCCAGAGCGGCACCGACAGCGAGTCGCCGGGTGTCACGCAGTGTCAGTTTCATAGTGGTTCCTCCTTGGTTGGTCTTCCTCGACGTATCGCAAATTCAACGCGGCACCGGTCGGCACCGGGAAGACGAATGCCGCACCGATGAGGGCGTTTCGTGACGCCGGATAGCACCGCTCGAACTTGTCTCGGTCAGCACCGTCAACCGTCATGAGACCTCCTACCCAATACAACGCTCGAGCCGGCGAGCGCGCTGCACCCGAAGTTGTCGAATCGCTGACGGGGAAGCGATCGGGTGGAAGCTCCGGCCAGCGCGGCCCACACCGACAGTGGTGACGTCCTCTCATCGCCGGCGACCTGGAGCGCGGGTCAGCTCCTGATCGCGACCCAGTGCCACGTCGCGCCCCCGTCGTTCGACTCGTACAGGCGAGTTGTCGCGGTAGGCGGGCCACCGTGCTCGAGCAGGGCGTAGGCGCGAGCCGGGTCACTGAACCCCGCCCAAGAGACCGTTGAGGAGCTCGACACGGTCAGGGTGGTTGAGTAGCTCCTGCCTCCGTTCGTCGTTCGGTCCAGTGCGCCCGGTGGGGCCTTGGAGATCTCCTGTGGAGGCCACGCGAGCACGACCGATGAGGAGGCGGCAGCGAGCCCCACGTCGTTGAAGAACTCTGTGCTCGATGCGGGGCCGCGCCAGGTCGTACCGCCGTTGGTCGACAGCAGTATCGCAGCCATCGTTCCCGAGGGACAGGCCGCCCAGAGCGTCGGATTCCCATCGGCGGCGGCCGTCAAGCTGCCGCCGAGGAGGGGATTGCAGGGATCGGTCCGCACGCTGAAGGTTGCCGCATCGTCGGCGGAGTGCAAGAGGACGTCAAGCGGCCCGTCCCCACTGAAGACGTAGAGGTTCGGGCCGCTCACAGCGAACTGCGCCCCGGAGCCGAGCGTCACAGGCGTCGACGCCTTCTGCCACTTGAGTGATCCGACCCGCGAACGGAGGAGGTCCATCAACCGACAGTTGGCAAAGCCATCGGGGCAGGTGAGCGCATACGCCTCACCATCGGCCGCCTCGAGCTCGGCGACCGGCCCAGGGGTGGGAACCTTCGTCCAGCTTGCTCCGCCGTCTGTTGTCTCCCACAGCTGTGGGTCGAAGCCATACCCGTCGAGGGCGTTGGCGAAACGCAACTGTGTCACCTCAGTCGCGCTCACCGGCGGGCCCGGGATGCCGGCGAACTTGGAGCCCCCGTCGGTCGTGCGAACGATTGCGCTACAGGTCCCATGACCGGTGTCGCATCTGGCGGTGCCGAGCATCCACCACTCTTCGAGGCTCACAGCCGTGAACGAACTCGGCTGGAAGTCTGCCGGGACCACGCCCAGGGACGGGCCCGGTTGAGTGACGGGCGTGGGGCCCAAGGGGCCAGAGCCGAAAAGGTGCAACTGCGGCAGCGGCACCAAGAAGACGACGACCGCGACCAGGACGACAAGTCCCGACAGGGCAATCCTCCGACGTCGGGCGAACCTGCGTCGCAGGGTGCCCCGTTCGATCGCCTTCGCCGGGTCGAGCACGTACGCGAGACCGGCGGCATGTTGCGCCGCATCTTTGAAGAGCTGATCGATGTCGTTCGAGCTCTCGTCCATTGTTCTCACTTCCTGGCTACTAGACGGGTGTCGGATTCGATCTGGGATGCGAGCGCGGTTCGTGCGCGGTGGATCCAGGAGCGCACGGTGCCGGCAGGCGCCTTCATCTCACGGGCAACGTCGTCGACGGTGAGGTCGAACACGACGTGCAGGACGAAAGCTCGTCGTTGGTTCGCGGGCAGCCGCGCCACGAGCCGGGCGAGATCGAGATCATGGGTGTCCAGTGGTTCATACGCCTCGGTCCTGGACGGGGCGCGTGCCTTCTCGAGAGCGAGGCGTCGCCAGCGGCTGACCACCAGGTTGTAGAGAACGACGCGGTTCCACGCGTCACGGTTGGCGTGCCTGGAGACGACGTCCCAGTGCTGCCACGCACGGGCGTAGGTCTCCTGGGTCAAATCGAGGGCCTCGTCCATGTTGCCGACGTAGAGGAAGGCTGCACCGATGAGGGCGTTTCGTGACGCGACGTACCACCGCTCGAACTCGCCCTGGTCAGTAACCTCGAGCGTCACCAGACCTCCTTACTCAATTAAACGCTCGAGTCGGGGATCGCGCTGCACCCTACGTTGTCGGGTCCTCCGGCTGGCAGGGAGACGATCAGGTGGAACCTCCAGCCAGCGCCACGTGCAACCTCCAGCCTCCCCTTGCCGCGTGCGGCGAGCAAAGCGTCGCGGATTCGCCGCGGGGCGTCCCGTGGTATGCGCTGTTGGGTTCGTCAGCGGCATACCGGTGTTGATCAGGGGAAACCTCCCGGTCGGTTCGTGAGAGTGCCCGGAGGACCGCGACCGGCTCAAGAGTGAGAGACTGCTCGCGCGAACGGGGAGGCGACCTGCCATGGCTATCGAGACTTCACTCAGCTATCCGGACATCAGTGCTCAGGGCTTCGCCCATCCGGCGGACCGGGCGGCCGCCGCGGCGCTGCATACCGTCCCGATGCTCGATCGCGTGATCAAGAAGCTCAGCGAGATCGGCTACGAGCGCAAGCTTCGCCAGCTGATGCTCGGCACTGCCGTCCGCCTCGGAGAGGACCAGCTGCCCGAGGTGTGGGCGATGCAGCGTCGTTATGCCCACACCTTTGACATCGCAACGTGCCCGCAGCTGTACGTGACCCAGTACCCGGTGGGCAACGCGCTCACCATTGGCGCGAACGAACCGGTGACGCTCGTCTCCTCGGGATTGGCAAGATCGTTCGAATCGGACGAGTTGCAGGCGGTGCTGGCCCACGAGATGGGCCACGTACTGGCGGACCACGTGACCTTCATGACGACGTTCGAGCTCGTCCAGCTCGTCATGAACGGCGTGCTACGCGGTGCCCCGTTCACCGGCCTGCCCCTGAGAGCCGTCTACTACGCGCTGCTCGAATGGGCGAGGGCCGCCGAGCTGACGGCTGATCGCGCCAGCGCGCTCGGCACCGGTGACCCGCTGTTGACCTGCCGGACCCTGATGCGCATGGCGGACGGCCCGGTGCCTGGCCTGGACCTGGACGCGTTCATCCGCCAGGCCACCGAATACGAGGGAGAGGGCGACCCCTTCGCGCGGTACTCGCGTTTCTGGTCGGAGATCGGCACGACCCACCCCTTCCCAGTGCGGCGGGTCAGGGAGGTTGTCGCCTGGGTGGCGTCGGGGGAATTCGACCGGCAGCGTTCCGGAGGCTACCTCCGCCGTGGCCAGGAGCCACCGCCGTCGGCCGAGTTCGACGCGGCGCTCAAGCACTACAGGCAACGTTTCGCGAGGATCGTCGAGCGCGCCGGTGGTGGTGTGCAGCAGGTCGTGAGCCGCTTTGCCACCTGGCTCGACAGCGACGACGGCGATGCCGACGACGAGGGGTTCGAGCCCTGAGCGGCTCGGCTCAGGCCAGGAACGAGCGGGGCAGAGCCTCGAACATCTCGGCGGAAAGTGCCAGCGATTCCACGTCGACTCGTTCGTCGTCCCCGTGGAACATCGACAGGAACTGCTCGAAACTGAGCCGGTCCGAGAACATCCCGAAGCCGTACGCGACCGCTCCGCGCCGGCGGAAGAACCGCCCGCCCGTCGCTCCTGCGGAGAAGTAGGGCACACTCTGGGCACCGGGGTGGAACCGCCGCACCATTGTGTCGAGCTCGTCCCACAGAGGGGTGCCGACCGGGGACTCGCTTGCGGGGTCGTCGTGGGCCCACAGGATCTCGATCTTGTCGCCGAGATCCCCTATGGCTTCGCCGAGGAGTGAGCGCACCTCGGTCTCGGTCTGACCGGGCAAAGTCCGCACGTCGAGATCCAGTTCGACTTGATCGGGGATCACGTTCAGCTTCGTGCCCCCGTGGATGATCGTCGGGGCGATCGTCATGTGCGTGCAGGCGTGCGCCTGGCGGGCGAGGCCGACATCGGGATACGACTTGCAGAAATCGTCGATGGCGTCCGGGTCGACGAGCGTCGCGGCGATCTCCGGGGCCAGCGCCATGCCGACCACGAAACGGCGCCATGCATCGTGCACGCTCGCCGGCGGCTTGAACGCCACCAGGAGCCCTATGAGCTCGGCCGCGGTGGCGAGCGCGTTGTCGGTGCGCAGAGGTGCCGAGGCGTGACCTGCCACCCCACGGATCCGTAGGCGGCACCAGCAGCTTCCCTTCTCGCCCACCATTATCGGGAGCCGACGACCGCCGGCCGTCTCGATGGGGACGCCCCCTGACTCGGTGATGACGTAGTCGGCCCCTATCGACGAGGCCGCGTGCTCGCTCAGCCACCCTGCGCCATGGGAGCCGAGGGCTTCCTCGTCGGCAACCGCGGCCAGGATCAGGGTGCCCCGGGGACGGAAGCCGCTCCGGGCGAGCCGCGCGAACGCGACGGCCATCGAGGCGGTGATGTTCAACATGTCGACGGCGCCCCTGCCCCAAACCTCACCGTCGACGAGCTCGCCGCCGAACGGGTCGCGGTTCCAGGTGTCCGGGTTGACCGGCACGACATCGGTGTGGCCGAGGTAGCAGAGCGCGGGTGCGCCAGGGTCGCTCCCCTCGATGCGCGCCACGAGCGAGACCCGGCCCGGGAGCGGCTCGTAGCTCTCCAGGTCGCAGCCTGAGCCTTCGAGGCCGGCGCGCAGCACGTCCGCGTTGGCGACCTCGTGACCGGAGGCGTCCGTGCCGTCGTTGACACACGCGTTGCGGATCATCTGTTGGAGAAGCTCGACCACCTCAGGGTCGCGCACCTCGTGGTCGCGCGCCTCAGAGCTGTAGGTCATGGCGCCTTTCTCGGTTCGATCCGTCGCCACATGACCACGTGCGGTCCGTGGATGGGCACGACCCATTCGTCGCCCCAGGTCACAAAACCCGCCCTCTCGTAGAAGCCGATGGCGTGCACGCGCGCGTTGCACCAGACGAGATCACCGCCTTCGGCCGCCACGTGGTCCAAGGCGGTGTTGAGCACCAACGAGCCGATGCCCTGGCCCTGGAGGTCCTCACGGGTGGCCATCGCGCGCAGGCGCCACGTCGACGCCTCATTTCCGGCACCGAAACGGACCCCGGCTTCAGCCGCGTCAAAAGGTGCCGGCTCGCGGAACACCGTCGCGACTCCGACAACAGCACCGCTGGCGCGGTCGATAGCGCCGAAGGTAGCCGTGCCCGGCTCGCCGTCTTGTTTGAAGGGCACCTCGTCAATGCTCTGACTTGGCCTGAGAACCGCATGGCGTATCGGGTAGCTAGCAGCTGCCGGGATCAGTTCGACGTCCACTTCCACACCCCCGAGCGTACCGACGAGCTCCGGCGTGCTCCAGGCGCGTTTCTTGCACCGTGCTTCGCTGACGCCTAGCTCTGCGGTGCCTGCTTGTGGGGCCTGGTCACGGGGAGCTCCAGGTGCTCGCCGGCCCTGAACTGCGAACGAGTCCCGTCGCGGTCAAGCCGCCATACCGACTTCTCGCCGTGGACGGTGAAGTCATCGCCGCTGCCGACCAGCGCCGTCTCCTCGTCGATGCCGACCAGCACCGCGTCCGGCGGGGTCCGGGCGAGCACGCGGTCGGTCAGCCCGGGTGCCCACCGCTCGAGACGGTCGAAATGCGGCAGCACGACCAGGTGCGGCACGACGGCGAGGCCTTCGCCGCTGTAGCGCCCAGGCCGAGTGAAGTCGTCCGCGATCCGGCTCAGCGCACACGCCCCGGCCGAGCAACCTGCGAGGGCGGCACCCGAGCGCCACGCTTCGAGGATCGCCTGCCAGACGCCCGTGCCGGCGAGAGTATGGGCGAGGTACCCGGGATTTCCGCCGGAGAGGTAGACGAGACCGGCTCCGGCCACTCGCGACGCCAGCTCGGGGCGCTCGGCGTCCTCACGGTCGAGCACCTCGAGCGGCACAGCCTCGACGCCCATGGCGGCGTAATGCGCAGTGCCGAGGTCGATCCAGTACCGAACCCGTTCCGGGCCTTCCTCCGCGGAGGCCGTCGGGACCAAGACGGCCCGCTGCGGGCGCCCCGCGAGCAGCTCGGCGTCGACGCGGACCATCACCTCGAGAAACTCGCCGCTTCCCACCAACGCCAGCGGCCCCGCTGCCTCGATGCGGCTCACAGCCTTGGACCTGGCCGGCTCTGCATCCGGTTTACGCTAGTGGTCCGGTAGTTCGCGCAGACCTTGTTCGAGGTCGCGTAGGCAGTGGCGCCACGCGGCGCTGCCGCACCGCTGTCGCTTTGAACCAAGACCGCCCCTCATGATCACTGCCACCGACCTCGAGCTCACAGCCGGCGGTCGCCTGCTCCTCGAGCCGGTGACCTTCCAGGTCGCGCCCGGGGACCGGATCGGGCTTGTCGGGCGCAACGGGGCCGGCAAGACCACCCTTGCCAGAGTGCTCGCCGGCGAGGCCCTCCCAGCGGCGGGTTCGGTCCGTCGTTCGGTGCCGGTGGCGTACCTGCCGCAGGATCCCCGCACCGGTGACCTGACCGTCGTCGCACGTGACCGGATCCTTAGTGCGAGGGGTCTCGATCGCATCGTTCACGAGCTCCAGACCGCCCGCGCCGACATGGGCCACGGCGACACCGAGCACAGGGACAGCATTCTCAGGCGCTACTCCCGGCTCGAGGAGCAGTTCCATCTCCTCGGTGGATGGGCGGCCGAAGCCGAAGCCGCTTCGATCGCCTCCAGCCTGGGACTTCCAGACAGGGTGCTCACCCAACCGCTCGGGACGCTATCGGGAGGCCAGCGACGCAGAGTGGAGCTGGCTCGCGTCCTGTTCTCAGGCGCGCCGACGCTCATCTTGGACGAGCCGACCAACCATCTCGACGCCGACTCGATCGCATGGCTGCGCAACTTCCTCCGCGCGCACAACGGCGGGCTCGTGGTCATCAGCCACGACGGCGAGCTTCTCGACTCGGTCGTCAACAAGGTGTTCCATCTCGACGCGGCGCGAACCCAACTCGACGTGTACCGCCTCGGATGGAAGGCGTACCTCGATCAGCTGGCCACCGACGAGCGCCGGCGACGCCGCGAGCGGACCAATGTCGAGCGCAAGGTCGTCGCGCTGAGGTCTCAGGCCGACCGCATGCGTGCGAAGGCCACCAAAGCCCGCATGGCCCACAATCTCGACCGGCGCGCCGAGCGCCTCACCGAAGGGCTCGAGGACGTCCGCAGGGTGGACAAGGTGGCCAGGTTGCGCTTTCCCGCCCCTTCACCGTGCGGCAAGACGCCGCTCAGTGCGACAGGGCTCACGAAGTCTTACGGGTCGCTCGAGGTGTTCTCGGGCATAGACCTCGCTATCGACCGTGGCAGCCGAGTGGTCATTCTCGGGCTGAACGGCGCGGGCAAGACCACGCTGCTACGGGTGCTGTCGGGAATCGAGCGGCCCGATGCCGGCGGAGTCGTCCGAGGGCACGGCCTCCAGCTGGGTTACTACGCCCAGGAGCACGAGACGTTGGACCCCTCGCGCACCGTGTACGAGAACGTGCGGCACAATGCACCGCCGACGGTCAGCGACGCGGAGCTTCGGCGCATCCTGGGGTCGTTTCTGTTCGGTGGTGGGCGCATCGAGCAGTTGGCGGGCACCCTGTCGGGCGGCGAGAAGACCCGGCTCGCGCTCGCGACGCTCGTTGTCTCGGCGGCGAACGTGCTCTTGTTGGACGAGCCGACGAACAACCTCGATCCTGCCAGCCGCAGCGAGGTGCTGAAGGCACTGCACACCTACGCCGGCGCGATCGTGCTCGTCACCCATGATCCCGGCGCCGTGCAGGCTCTCTCTCCCGAACGCGTCGTGCTCATGCCCGAAGGAGTGGAGGACACCTGGAGCGACGACCTCGGCGACCTGGTCGCCCTTGCCTGAAAATGCCGATCTGAATGGTGCGGATGAAGCGTCACGTGCGTAGCTTTGTGAAAGGCGCCACGGGCGGGAGGGCCTCGATGGACAGCGAACTGTTACCGACCCCGACCGAGGTCATGGCCAAGGCGACCAAGATGTTGCAGCGGGTCATGTTGCTGCAGGTCGTGTGGTTCGTGTGCTTTGTCGCAGGCGGTCTGCTCACGGTGTGGACGGCATGGAAGAACACGCATTTGCCTGTCACTTGTACCAGTGGCGTGCATGCCACTGTGTCGGTGATCGAGAGCTGTCAGCATCACTCGTACCTCTTGGCGGTGGTCCTGGTCCTGGTCGGCATCGCCGGGCTGTTGGTGACCGGGTACGTGGCGACGCGTCTTGCGGTCAGGTACCTCGGTGCCGGGGCGGCGGCCTTCTTGCGGAGCGGGCGCCGATTCATGGGACCGATGGGCCCGCGCACGGGTGGCCCGGACATGGGTGGCGGCTTCCCGGGCCAGGCAGCAGGGATGCCGGGCTTCAATGCCGGGCTTCCACCGGCGGCGCCCGGCCCCGCCCCACCGCCTGGTGACGACCGTACTGAGCGCCGCTGATTTTCTTCAGGGCAGCCGGCGACGGTAACGCACCTCCGGATGGCGCTCGCCGCCCACTTCGTACATCTTGCGGGCACCGTCGGCAAGCCAGCCGAGATGCTCGTAGAAAGCTCGCGCACGAAGATTGTCGGCCAGCACCCAGAGCACCGCCTGGGGGTACCCGGCTCGGGTGAGCCGCTCGAGCGCTTCAGCCATGAGCGCGCTCCCGACACCACGGCGCCAGTGCTCGGGGTCGACGTAGCAGGCGTACACCTCACCGAGCGGCGACTCGTCGGAGCCCGCATCATGGCAGGCCCCGCCGCTCAGCCAGCCGGCCACATCGCCATCGACCTCGCCGACGAGCATGAACTGACCCTGCGCCTCAGCGCCGAGAATCAGCGTCTGCCAGTGCAACGTGCGCTGGGGGAGGCCCATGCCCAGACTCCGCAGGAACTCGCTCGAGATCACATTCGCGTAGCCGGCCTGCCAGGACCGTACGTGAGAGGTTGCGATTGCAGCAGCGTCGGCCACTTCTGCTTGGCGCACGAGAGGAGCGATAGTTGATTCTGCCATCGCCGCGAGTCGCTCGAGCATGTCTGGGAGGCTTCGGCCCCTTTGCAGATCGAACATATGTTCGTATACTGGGGCCATGGCCACGTATGCTCTTGCCGGGACGTCGTCGCTGACTGATGCCCGACCGGCTACCGGCATCACTGCGCCGGGTTCTCGTTCCCGTCCTAGCCCAGGCCCGTTGCAGGCCGAGCGGTTTCTACCGGTTCTTCCGGAGTTGGCCGGACTGTTCCCAGGCGGCGGGCTCCCGAGGGGTGGCACCGTCCTGCTCGGCCCGATGACGGCGCCGGACACGCTCCTCAGCTCTGCTCATGGCACGTCCGGTCCCACCTCAGCCGCGGCAAGCCAGGCTCCGGGATTGACGAGCCTGCTGCTCTTGCTGCTCGCGGGAACATCGTCCCGGGGTTACTGGTGTGCAGTGGCCGGCCTGCCAGAGCTCGGGTTTGCAGCAGCGGCCGAACTGGGGGTCAATCTCGACCGTCTCGTCCTCGTCCCTCGCCCTGGCTCGGAAGCTCGCCGGCAAAGCGTCGTCGCGACACTGCTCGAGACCGTCGATCTCGTCTGTCTCGCCCCGGACACCCCCGTACGACCCGCCGACGCCAGGAGACTCGCCGCCCGAGCGCGAGAGCGTTGCTCGACCTTGGTCGTACTCGACGCAGCGGGCACTCCTACCGGAATTGCGAGAGGGTTCCTCTCCGGCGGCCCTGTGCGACCGGGACGTGTCTTGGCACGTTGGCCTGGCCCCTCGGACCTGCGTTGTGCCGTGAGGGAATCGAGCTGGTCGGGGCTCGAGCGTGGCCACGGTCTGCTCAGCTTCCGGCAGCTCGAGGCGGAAGTCGGCGGTCGGGGTGCGGCCAGCCGGCCGAGACGAGACCTGCTGTGGCTCCCGGCTTGAGGTCAGTTGTGCCTCCGGTCCGCACCCTCGTCGTCTGGTGCCCTGACTGGCCTCTTGTTGCCGCCGGGCTTGCCGACCGGCCGGCTGTGGTCGTCGTCGCCAACCGGGTGATCGCCTCCTCCGCCGCCGCCCGGGCGGAAGGGGTGCGTCTCGGGCACCGGCGGAGGGAAGCCCAGGCATGCTGTCCGGAACTCGTCGTGGTGGGCGAGGAGCCGGCTCGGGACGCGCGCAGCTTTGAGCCCGTCGTCGTAGCGGTTGCTGTCTTCACTCCCCGAGTGGAGCTCACCAGGCCCGGGGTCTGTGCCCTGCCTGTCCGGGCCCCCGCCCGTTACTTCGGTGGGGAGGTTTCGCTCGCCGAACAGGTCTGTAACGCTGCGGGTTCGGCCGTCGTGGCCGTCGCCGGTGCGGCCGGCACTGCAGCCCCTGAGCCACCGTGCAAGGTGGGGATCGCCGACGGGCCGTTCGCTGCACGGCTCGCCGCGCGCGAAACCATGATCGTGCCTCGCGGTGCGACGCCGGAGTGGCTCGGTCACTTCCCGGTGGAGGTTCTCGGCATGCCCAAGCTCGCCGACGTGCTCCGGCGGCTCGGGATCCGCACGCTTGGTGAGTTTGCCGAGTTGGACGAGGGTGCGGTGCAGGCTCGATTTGGTGTCGAAGGGGGTTCTGCCCACAGGCTTGCCCGGGGTCTCGACGAGCGACCGCTCGATCTCAGGGACCCTCCAGCGGATCTCACGGTTTGCCGGGAGCTCGACCCGCCCGCCGACCGGGCTGACGCCTTGGCCTTTCTTGCCGTAGGGCTTGCCGATGAGCTCGTCGGCCGCCTCGCTCCGCACGGGCTGGCCGCCACCCAGTTGCTTGTCGAGGCAGAGACCGAACATGGCGAGTCACTACAGCGTTGTTGGAGAGGGGACCGCCCTTTCACCGCCCGCGCCATGGTGGACCGGGTCCGGTGGCAGCTCGAGGGATGGCTGCAGGGACCAGTGATCACCGCCCCCACTGCCGGGGTCACCATGCTGCGGCTCACGGTCGCCGGTGCAGTGCCCGACGACGGACGCCAAATGGACTTCGGAGGTGGTGTAGCCAGCGCGAGCCGACAGGTGGAACGGGGATTGGCGCGAGTCCAGGGCCTTCTCGGTCACGCGGCCGTCCTGACGGCGGTGCGCACGGGCGGGAGGGGGCCAGGTGAACAGATCCGTCTCGTACCTTGGGGTGAGGAACCCGAGGAGGAGCACGGTGCCAGAGCCGCCAGCTCCAAGAAGGCTCGCTTGGGAGGTGAGCGAACATCCGGGCGCGTCCGCCCCGGACGCCGAACCGCCGTGGTCGCGGCCGGTGACCGGGACGCGGCACCTTGGCCAGGCCACCTCCCACCCCCGTCGCCGGCGCTTGTCCATCCAGTGCCCGTTCCTGTCGAGGTTCTCGGCCCCGACGGGGCACCGGTCGGCGTGACCGGACGCGGTCGGTGCACGGCCGTTCCTTCCCGTTTGATCCTGCCGATCGCCGGCAGCTCGTCTCTCGGGATCATGGGCTGGGCGGGGCCGTGGCCGGCCGACGAGCGGTGGTGGGATCCTGCGGTTGCCCGGCGGCAGGCGCGTTTGCAGGTGCTGCTCGATGACGGGACTGCGCATCTGCTCGTCCTCGAGCACGGGCGGTGGCACCTCGAGGCCACCTACGACTGACCCGGTTTCCGGCTCGGCCGCCCGGAGAGACTCGCCGGCGGGCTCGAAACACTCTCAGTGAATTCACAGTCCCCGTGGAGGAAGAACTGAGTACCAGGTCGCATAGTTTGGGTATCGATATTCGAGCCGCGTCAAGCGAGCTGGGGATCGAGGGGGATTTTCGCCCTGGCGCTCGAGCGAGCGCTTGACCGGAGGTGAGTGTGATGGACCAGTGGAACCACGAACAGCCAGAACGTGCTCAACCGACAGAGCCCCTGTCGCCTTGGACCGAGGCCGAGGCGACGGGCACCATGTCGCCGGGACCCTCAGGAGCGCCGGTCAATCCGGAACTCTCCCAGGCATCCTGGACCGGAGCGGCTGACCAGGGACTTCCGCCGGACAACGTGCCCGGTGGCCATGGCCCCGGTGGTTACCCGCCCGGTGGTTACGGCCCGGCTGGCAGTCAGCCAACCGGGCCGGAACCTCCCAGGCGCAACCGGAAGGTCGCGGCCCTCGTGGCGGCGGCGCTCGTCCTGGTCGGCGCCGGCGCCGGCGCCGGGATCGCCTACGTGTCCCGACAGAATCCGGGCTCGGCGGCAGGATTGCTGACCTCGCCTGCCGGGCATTCGCTCACCACGGCCCAGATTGCCGCGGCCGTCGATCCTGCAGTCGTCGACATCAACACGAACCTTGGCGAGGGGACCGGCATGATCGCCACCTCCAATGGCGAGATCATCACGAACAACCATGTCGTCGAGGGCGCCACCAGCATCAGGGTCGTGGTTGACAACCGCGGAACCTACAACGCAACCGTTGTCGGGACTGATGCGACAGCTGACGTGGCGGTCCTACAGCTGAGTGGCGTGAGCGGTCTGCCGACGGTGAAATTCGGCAACTCGTCGGCCGTCAGGATCGGGAACCTCGTCGTGGCGATCGGCAACGCGGGCGGCCAAGGCTTCCCGTCTACGGTAACCGTAGGAGCCGTGACGGCCCTCGACCGGAGCATCACGGCGAGCGACCAGAATGCGGTGAGCGAGTCCCTGACGGGCTTGATCCAGGTGGACGCTCTGATCGAGCCGGGGAATTCCGGTGGTCCGCTGGTCGACACCTCGGGCGACGTCATTGGCATGGACACTGCCGCAGCGAGCGTGGACGGGGCTACGCCGTTGGGTTTCGCCCTGCCGATCAACCGTGTGCTGCAGATTGCGAATGACATCGAGCAGGGCAAGGGTGGTCCAGGGATCGTCATAGGTGTCGTGGCTTTCCTGGGAGTCGCAGGCGAGACGGTCTCCATGCAGGGTGCGGGACCAGCGACCGGCGCCGGGCTGGAGTATGTCGAGCCCGGTGGCCCCGCTGACCAGGCCGGTCTTCAGGAGGGCGACGTCATCGTTGCCTTCGACGGTCACGCGACTGCGACGATGGACGAGTTGGCGACCATCATTCACAAGCTGCACCCCGGCGATCGTGTGAAGGTCACCTTCGAGAACCCGAGCGGCGGTACCCAGACCGTCACCGTCACCCTCGCCACGGCGCCGCCTGCGTAGTTCGCTCGCCTTCCTCCCGGACGAGCACCGCCCGGCCGCCTCGACGCCAAGCCCTTGCGCGTTGAGGCGGCCGTGACGCGTCCGGCGATTCCCGCCTTCGGACCCGACGGCGCTATCCGGCGAACGGGCCGCTGCCGGACGGATCGGCACCGTTGAGCATCGGTTCTTCGGCGGAGGCCTCCTTGGCGCCCCACGGCCGTGACTCCGGCTCGGGTTCGACCGGGAGCTCGACGCTGAAGGTGGCGCCGCCGCCGGGAGTCCCGGTGATCGAGACGTGCCCGCCGTGGGCGTCCGCGATGGCCGCCACGATCGAGAGCCCCAGTCCGGCGCCACCGTGTGAACGGACTCGGGCAGGGTCCGACCGCCAGAAGCGCTCGAAGACGTGTGCAACGGCATCCGGCGGGATCCCGGGGCCATGGTCGGCCACAGAGATCCTGACCTTGGAAGGGGCAACGCCTTGCGAAGCCACGACGGTGACGATGACCTCGAGCGGGCTGCCGGCGGGTGTGTAGGCAAGGGCGTTCGAGACGAGATTCCCGAGAAGCTGGCGCAGGCGTGCGTCATCCCCGATGATCGGGCATGCCGGCGGCGCCTCGAAGCTAACCGTGCGGGAGGGGTCGATGGCGCGGGCGTCCTGGACGGCATCGCCGGCGAGTGCGGCGAGATCGACCGGCTCTCGCTCGAGCGGGCGACCCTGGTCGAGTCGAGCGAGCAGCAACAGGTCGTCGACAAGGCCGGCCATCCGAATCGACTCGCTGTCGATCCGGCGCATCGCCGTGTCGAGGTCGGCGGGACGGTCGACCAGTCCGTGCTGGAAGAGCTCCGCGTAGCCCCGAATCGAGGTGAGCGGCGTCCTCAGCTCGTGCGACGCGTCCGCCACGAAACGTCGAAGTCGCGCCTCGGACGCCTCCCGCTCGCGGAAGGCCGTCTCGATTCGGGTCAGCATCACGTTGAGCGCGCCGCCGAGCCGACCGACCTCGGTGCGGTCATCGGTCTGTTTGACGCGCCGGCTCAGGTCGCCGGCTGCAATCGCGCCTGCCGTCTCGGCCATCTGCTCCAGCGGGCGCAGTCCGATCCGGACCGTGAGCCACGCCGCGGCCGCAAGCGCGATCAGGACGGCAAGGCTCACGAGCAGCTCCAGTTCCAGGAGGCGGTGAGCGGTGCCGGTGACCCCGTTGAGCGGGACCGCCACGACGAAGAGCCCGCTGAAGCCGCCCTGTCCATGAATGAATGCCTGCACGTTCTCGGCAAACAGGCGGAATTGCGTGCCTGATGCCGCCGTCACCGTGATGTCGAGCGACTGCCCCTGACTCGTGAGCGATCGCTCCAGGTTCTTCACCGGGACCACCGGCACCCCACCGGTCCAACCGGCCGTCGCCGGAAGTTGCTCGGCCAGCGCACCATCGGCGTCGGTGTCGTAGATCGCTGCGAATGTGCCGTTCGGAAGACCGAGCTCGTTGTTTCCGGGATTGAGGAGGGCATTCTCGACGGCTCCGCCGGGCACGGCGCTGATGCTGGAGAGTGTGTTGTCAACCTGTTGGAACAAGTAGCTGCGTAGTGACGTGTAGGTGACAGCGTCGGTCGCGCCGAGGGCGACGACTACGAGAGCGATCAGCATGAGGATGATCCGCGTCCTCAGCGACCATCGGCGGTCCTTGCTGGGTTCCGGCGTGACCTGCTCCCGTGCGGCCGGGGCCGCAGTCGTTGTCACGTGCGGGGCGGGCGGAGCACGTAGCCGACTCCGCGAACGGTGTGGATCAGGTGCGGCTCGGTGGAGTCGACCTTCTTGCGGAGGTAGCTGACGTAGGTCTCGAGCACACCGGCGTCGCCGCCGAAGTCGTAGCTCCAGACGTGGTCGAGGAGCTGGGATCGGGTGAGCACTCGTCGCGGATTCGCGAGGAGGTAGCGAAGCAGCCGGTACTCGGTTGCCGTCAGGTCGATGAGCTGACCGGCTCGCCGCACTTCGTGGGCATCGTCGTCCATCTCGAGGTCCGCGAGCACGAGCAGCTCGCGGGCAGGTCCGCTCTTGCCGGCACGACGAAGGATGGCCTGGGTGCGAGCCACGAGCTCGGCCACGCTGAACGGCTTGGTCACATAGTCGTCACCGCCGATCGTGAGGCCCCGGATCTTGTCCTCGGTGGCATCGCGGGCCGTGAGGAAGAGAACTGGGATGTCGCGCCGGTCGCGGCGGAGGCGCTCAGCGATGTTGAATCCGTCGATATCGGGCAGCATCACGTCGAGCAGGATGAGATCGGGCCGGAACGCGTCGATCTGCTCGAGGGCCCCATACCCACTGGAAGCAGTTTGGACGTCGAAACCCTCATAGCGAAGTGCCATCGACACGAGTTCGGTGATGGACTCCTCGTCGTCGACGACGAGGACGCGAGGGCCCGCTTTTCCTTCTGCCACCTCCACATTGTGGTCGATATTGCTGGGAGTTTGCTGAGAATCCAGCGTGGAGACTGGCGAGCGGCGCTTGTGTGGGCCCCGCTGTGAAAAGTACTACGAACATATGTTCGATCAGTGTCACTATCCTGGATCCGTGGTTGGGTATGCAGAGCTCCATTGCCATTCGAATTTCAGTTTCCTCGACGGTGCCTCTTATCCCGAGGAACTTGTCGCCGAAGCCGCCCGGCTCGAGCTCGGGGCTCTGGCACTGACCGACCACGACGGGCTCTACGGCGTGGTGCGCTTTGCCGAGGCGGCAAAGGAGGTGGGAGTGCCCACCGTCTTCGGTGCCGAGCTCACCCTTGCCGGCCGCGGCCCAGACTTAGCCGGCACCCCGGTCGTCCCGGCGGCACCGCGTACCGGGACCCCTGACCCGCCCGGGTCCCACCTGATCGTCCTCGCCCGCGACCCGGGGGGCTACTCCCGCCTTGCCCGCGCCATCAGCGAAGGCCATCTCGCCGGTGGCGAGAAGGGCCGGCCCCGCCACGACATCGACCGACTGGCCGAGCTCGCGGGAGGCCACTTCCTCATCTTGACTGGCTGTCGCAAGGGAGCGGTTCCTGCCGCGCTTGTCGAAGCCGGTCCTGTTGCGGCGGCCAGGGAGCTCGACCGGCTCGTCGACCGGTTCGGTCGCGAGAGCGTCGTCGTCGAGCTGTTCGACCACGATGACCCTCTCGACTCGGCGCGCAACGACGCACTCGCCGTCCTCGCGGTGCGCAGGGGTCTCGGTATCGTCGCGACGAACGTCGTCCACCACGCCCGACCCGCGGGCCGCCGCCTCGCCTCGGTGCTCGCCTCGGTTCGCGCGGGACGCCCACTCGACGAGCTCGACGGCTGGCTGCCCGCCGCAGGGGCGGCCTACCTGCGCTCGGGGGCCGAGCAGGCCAGGCGCTTCGCCCGCTATCCGGGAGCCGTCGAGCTTGCCGCTGAGCTCGGGCGAGCGTGCGCCTTCGACCTCCACCTCGTTGCCCCCAAGCTTCCCGATTTTCCCGTGCCTGCGGGCCAAAGCGAGATGTCGTTCCTGCGCCGGCTTGTCGAGGAGGGGGCGACCCGGCGCTACGGCCCAGCGGAGGCTGAACGTGTGCCCGGCGCGTGGCGACAACTGGAGCACGAAATGGTGATGATCGAAGAGCTGGGCTTTGCCGGTTACTTCCTCGTCGTCTGGGACATCGTCGAGTTCTGTCGGCGGTCGGGGATCTACTGCCAGGGTCGGGGCTCCGCGGCAAGCTCGGCCGTGTGCTATGTGCTCGGGATCACCAACGCGGACGCCGTCGCTCTCGGCCTTTTGTTCGAGCGTTTCCTGTCACCCGAGCGCGACGGGCCGCCCGACATCGACGTTGACATCGAGAGCGGGCGGCGCGAGGAGGTCATCCAGTACGTCTACGGGCGCTATGGCCGTGAGCGGGCCGCGCTCGTGGCCGTAGTCGTGAGCTACCGGTCCCGGTCCGCTGTGCGGGATGCCGCCAAGGCGCTCGGCCACTCGCCCGGGCAGGTTGACGCCTGGGCGCGACGCATCGAGCGGTGGGGATCACTTGGTGGCGACCATCACTCGACCGCGCCGCATCGCAAGGACCGCTGGACGTGGTGGAGCGCTGCAGCGGAGGGCGAAGCCGCACGGCGCGACGCCGTGAAAGGCGAGACAGGTGACGGCCGGCCCGGCCGTGACGACGTCGCCGCCGAGCCCGGCCCTGCGCAGGCAGCGAGCGAGCTCGGGATCCCGGCCCGAGTGCTGGCGGTGGCGACCGAGCTGGAGGGCTTTCCCCGTCACCTCGGCATCCACCCCGGTGGCATGGTTATCTGCGACCGTCCGGTCTCGGAGGTCTGCCCGGTCGAGTGGGCCCGCATGGAGAACCGGACCGTGCTCCAATGGGACAAGGACGACTGTGCGGCGGTCGGCCTCGTGAAGTTCGACCTCCTCGGTCTCGGGATGCTCGAGGCGATCCACCGGGCGGTCGACACCATCGGCGCCTACCACCACGACGAGATCGACCTCGCGATGATCCCCCAGGAAGAGGCCGTCTACGACATGTTGTGCCGTGGCGACTCGGT
>Ga0181518_10001818_pt1 | contig 21386 bp, 26 predicted proteins | sample PEATcosm2014_Bin_28_FD_119751 | JGI IMG/M metagenome (GOLD analysis project Ga0181518, IMG submission 119751) | Peatland microbial communities from MTU Mesocosm Facility, Houghton, MI, USA - PEATcosm2014_Bin01_60_metaG | ecosystem: Environmental > Terrestrial > Soil > Wetlands > Peat | place... | reverse complement strand
CGGCCATGATCCGGCCACGGGCGACCTCGGTGCCGCGCACCTTGCACACGTACTCGTGCGAATCGAGTTCGACCTCGTCGTGGATCCGGACCGAGGGGATCACCATCCCGAGCTCGCCGGCGATCTGGCGGCGGATCATCGAGATGCGCCGGACGAGCGTCCCGCCCGCGCCGCGGTCGACGAGCGGCACGAGGCCGAAGCCGATGCCGAGCTCCAGCGGATCGATCGGAAGCTCCTTCATCACCTCGTCATGCGGAGCAATCTTGGGCGCGACATCGCCTGCGGGAAGCGCCGCTTGAACGGCGGGAGCGCCGGTGAACGCCTCGATGCCGCCCTTGCGCAGCGCCCAGCCGATCGAGAACATAAGACCGCCGATCATCAGGAACGGAAGCTTGGGCAGACCGGGGACGAGGCCGAACATGCAGATCGCGCCACCGGCCACCAGCGGTGCCTTGCGCTGGCCGAGCACCTGGTTGGCGATCTCGGAGCCCAGGTCGCGTTCGGATGCCGAACGGGTGACGATGATCCCGGTCGCGACCGAGATCATCAGCGCGGGGATCTGCGCGGCGAGACCGTCGCCGACGGTCAGCAGCGAGTAGTGGTGGGTGGCTGCGCCGAACGACAGGCCGTGCTGGAGCATGCCGACGATGATGCCACCGATCAGATTGATCGCCGTGATGATGACGGCGGCCGTCGCGTCGCCCTTGACGAACTTCGAGGCGCCGTCCATCGCGCCGTAGAAGTTGGCCTCACGGGAGATGTCGGTGCGGCGCGTGCGTGCCTGCACGTCGGTGATCAGGCCGGCGTTGAGGTCGGCGTCGATCGCCATCTGCTTGCCGGGCATCGCGTCGAGCGTGAAGCGGGCGGCCACCTCGGCCACGCGGCCGGCGCCGTTGGTCACCACCACGAACTGGATCACGACGAGGATCAGGAAGATGACGAGGCCGATGACGACGTTGCCGCCGACGACGAACTGGCCGAAGTCCCGCACCACGCTGCCGGCGTTGCCCGTCGTCAGGACCAGGCGCGTGACCGACACGTTGATCGCCAGGCGAAACATCGTCGTCAGCAGCAGGAGGCTCGGGAAGGAGGAGAAGTCCAGCGCCCGCTTGAGATACATCGCCACAACGACGATCGCCAGCGCGCCCGAGATGTTGCACGTGATCAGCAGATCCAGCAGCGTTGACGGGAGTGGGATGACGAGCATCGAGACGATCAGGACGACGCCCACGGCGCCCAGCAGGTCGGTGTGCCCAAGGAGCTTGCGCAGCGTGCGTTCGTCCATGCCGCCAGCCTCCTGCGCCCGGCCATCCGGTAGACGTACGCGAGCACCTGGGCGACTGCCGCGAACAGCTCGGCCGGGATCATCTGATCGAGCTCCACCGACGCGTGCAGCGAGCGCGCGAGCGGGGGATCGGGCACGATCGGCACCCCGTTCTCCTCGGCGATCCGGCGGATCTGAACCGCCACCAGGTTCTTGCCCTTGGCGACCACCACCGGCGCCGGCAGGGTGCCGTCGTAGCGCAGCGCGACGGCATAGTGAGTCGGGTTGGTGACGACCACGTCGGCGGTGGGCACGGCGGCCATCATGCGGACGCGCGCGGCCTGGATCTGGCGGCGGCGCAGGGCGGACTTGACCTCCGGGGGGAGCTCGGCCTGGCGGCCCTCCTCCTTGACCTCGTGCTTGGACATCCGCATCTGCTTCGTGTGCTGCTTGCGCTGCCAGAAGAGATCGGCGAGCGCGATCAGCACGTAGACGACGACCACGCGCTCGATCAGCGCGACCCCGTCGGAGTGGACCAGGCTTCCGAGACCGGTGGGCGTCGTGCCGATGCCCGCCGTCACGTGGGTGATCATCGGGACGAGCGCCATCGCGGCTGCGCAGCCGACGAGCGCGATCTTGGCCAGCACCTTGGCGAACTCGACGCCGATCTTCTTCCCGAAGATGTTCTTGGCCCCGGTGGCGGGGTTGAGGCGCGAGAACTTGGGCTTGATCGCCGCCCCCGAGGGACGGAATCCCACCTGGAGGATGTTGACCGCCACCGCCGCCCCGGCCACCACCCCCACGATCGGAGCGACCGTGCTCTCGATCACATGCAGCACGTCTGACTCCAGGCCGTGCAGGCCGGCGGCCGAGCTGACCGTCCCGGGGTCGGCGATCAGCGACCACGCCGTCTGCATCATCCCGGCGGAGCCGGAGACGACGGCCGGACCGACCCACATGATCGCGATCAGCCCCGCGATCAGGACGACGGCGCCGTTGAGCTCGGTGCTCTTGGCGACCTGCCCCTTCTTGCGCGCCTCCTTGCGGCGCTTGGGTGTTGCGGGTTCGGTCTTGTCGTTGGCCATGAGAGCTGGGTCAGGGTCAGATCGTCGTCAGGGTGTGCACGGCGGTGGCGACGGCGCCGGCGATCTGGCCGGACATGAAGTTGCCCAGGAAGGGAAGCGTCGTGGCCACGATCAGCAGGGCGACTCCGATCTTGAGCGGGAAGCCGACGCCGAAGATGTTGAGCTGCGGTACCACGCGGGAGACCATCCCGAACGCGATGTCGGTGATCAGCAACGCCAGCAGTGCCGGGGCCGCGATCTCCAGTGCGGAGACGAAGATCGATCCGAACGCCGTGACGACGCCGCCGACCATCGTTTGCAGCTGTGGTGCCCGGGTCAGCGGCACGAGTTGGAAGGTCCGGGCGAGGCCGCGCAGCATCCAGGCGTCGCCGCCGATGGCGATGAACAGCGCCAGTCCCACGATTCCGTACAGGCTGGTCATCGCCCCGCCCTGGTTGCCGCTGATCGGATCGATCAACTGGCCATAGGAGAAGCCGGCGACGATGTCGATCAGCCCCCCCGCGGCCTCGACGGCGGCGAACACGGCCCCGACGGCGAACGCGAACGCTGTACCGACGAGCACCTGCACGAGCATCAGCCCGGCGACCGCCATGGGGTCGGTCGGGATCGTCTGACCGTGCACGGCGATTCCAGTCAGCCCCATCGCCAGCGCGACCGCGACCACGAGGCGGACCTGCATCGGGACCATCTTGGACGAGAACAGCGGCGCCAGGACGAACAGCGGGGCGATCCGGACGAGTACGAGGAAGAAGCCCGTGATATTGGGACTGCCGATCTGGCGCAGCAGCTGTGAGAGCGTCTGTTGGGTCATCAGCCGATCAGCTGTGGGATCGAGACCCACAGATTCTGCGCGTAGCTCACGAGCTGTCCCAGCATCCACGGCCCGAGGATCACGATCAGCGCCGCGAGCCCCACGATCTTGGGGATGAACGAGAGGCTCTGCTCCTGGATCGAGGTGACGGCCTGGAAGATGCTGACAATGAGCCCGATCACCAGTCCGACGAGCAGGATCGGGCCGGCGATCTCGACGGCGAGCGTCATCGCCTGCGTGGCGAGGTTGACGACGGTGTCCTGATCCATTTCGGTTCCCCTGGCGGTCAGTGATGAAAGCTCGCCACGAGCGAGCGGGCGATGAGATCCCAGCCGTTGACCAGAACGAACAGCAGGATCTTGAACGGGAGCGAGATGAACGTCGGCGGGAGCATCATCATGCCCACGCTCATCAGCGTCGACGACACGATCAGATCGATGATCAGGAACGGCAGGAAGATCAGAAAGCCGATCTGGAAGGCCGTCTTGAGCTCGCTCATGATGAACGCCGGGATCAGCACGTAGGTGGGTACCTGGGCGCGCGTCTGCGGGGTCTTGACGCGCGCCAGGCTCACGAACAGCGAGATGTCGTTCGCGTCGGTCTGCGCGAACATGAACTCGCGCAGCGGCTCCTCGGCGCGGGTGATCGCGGTCGACACGGCGATCTGGTGGTGCTCCAGGGGGTCCCAGGCGTCGGTCTTGATGGCGCTGATCGTGGGCGCCATCACGAACAGGGTGAGAAACAGCGCGATCCCGACGAGCACCTGATTGGGAGGCGTCGTGGTCGTCCCCATGGCGGTGCGGATGAAGCCGAGCACGATCAGGATCCGCGTGAATCCTGTGACGGTGAACAGGATCGCGGGAATCAGCGACAGCCCGCCGACCAGCAGCAGGAGCTCGACGGCGTTGGATGAGTCGATCTTCACGACCGGACCGTCATCCGGCGCAACAGCTCGACGACCTTGTCGAGCGGTCGCTCCGCCTGGTCATAGTCGGGCGCTGCTTCTGGTGGGACGTCGATCCCGACCGCGCGCGCCTCGGCTTCGGTGTAGGTCTTGATCGGCGTCACGCCCTGCTCGGCGATCCCGACGAGCACGATGTCGCGGCCGGAGCGGACGAGCGCCAGCGATCGCCCGGCGCCGAGCGGCAGCGTCGCGATCTGGGTCAGGCCCTCGCCGCTGGCCCGCCCTCCCCTGCCCTTGACCGCCCGCAGGATCCGCGCGACCGCGTAGATGACGGCGATCACGATCACCAGGGCGACGATCGTGCGCAGGATGCTGGTGCCGCCGGAGCCGGCTGCGGCTGCGTGCGAGATCCCGCTGCCCGAGAGATGCAGGGGCGTGCTCTCGCCGCCCGCGGCATGCGCGACGGGCACGGGCAAAGCAGTGAGGACGCCGCCCAGCGCGACGCCGCGTGTGGCTGTGATAGACCGCATCGAGGGGGATGACTTCGAGGGAAGTCAACCTTTAGATCGGCCTCCGGAGGCCAGGTCTTTAGCCGGAGGCCGACGGCCGGCGGAGCTGGGAGCTACGCAGCTACGGAGCTACGGCGAGCTGTCAGTCGTGGGGGCCGGCGAGACCCCGAGGTCTCGCCGGCCGCCGCTGTCTGAGACCGACAGGTCGCGGCGCTTTCAGGCAAGCGCCTTGCCGACGGCCTCGAGCAGGCGGTCGGCCTGGAACGGCTTCACTACGAAATCCTTCGCACCGAGCTTGATCGCCTCGATGACCTTGCTCTCCTGCCCGAGCGCGGAGCACATCATCACCCGCGCGCTCGGGTCGATCGTCATGATCTCGGCGAGCGCCTCGAGCCCGGACTTCTCGGGCATCGTGATGTCGAGCATCGTCAGCTCAGGCTTGAGCTCCTTGAAGCGGACCACCGCCTCATTTCCGTTTCCTGCCACGCCGATCACGTCATGGCCGCCGGAGGCGAGCGCGTCGCTCACGACCTTGCGCATGAAAGCGGCGTCGTCGACTACGAGTACACGGGCCATCAGGTCAATGCTCCTTGTTGTGTGTTGGATTGAGTTGCGATTGGAGGCGACGGCGCCTGAACGGGCTTGCGCCCGCCGACCGCGTCGCAGTGGAACGCCCACTCGCCATCATCGGTGATGATCAGACGACCTTGAGCGAAGCGCATGCCGTTGACGAACAGGTCCACCGGCGAATCGGCGGGATGGTCGAGCTCCACGACGCTGCCCAGCGGCAGCGAGAGGGCTCTGGCGAGCGGCAGGTGCGTGCGGCCGAGCTCGGCCCAGACGCGAAGCTTGATCTCACCGAGGGCCTCGACGAGCGCCATGCTCGTGCCACCGCTGCCGTCTTCGCCCGCGCGCTCGCCGGCGCCGGGCGACCCGTCGTCGTCACCGGCCTGCTCGGCGCCGAGCTCGTCGAACGCCCGCGCCATGCGCACGACGAAGGCGCTCGGCACGAGCTGGATCAGGCGGCACGACTCGCCGTCGATCAGGAATGTGGTCGAGGTGGCGTGCGAGGAGCTTCCGTAGAGGTCGGGAGCGGCGGCCGGATCGTCGATCACCCGCGTCTCCGGCGGCGAGATCTCGATCTCCTGCCCCAGCACCACGCCGATCGCGCTCGCGGCGGCGGCCATCATCTGGTTCGCCGCCTCGGCGATCGCCGACAGCTCGAGCTCGGACAGCGCGCCCGGCTCCGAGGACTCCGCGCCTTCGTCGGGATCAGGTGGCGGTACGCCCATCGCCGACGCCAGCTTGCGCGCGCCCGCCGGCGTGAGGGCGAAGATGTTGGCACCCGTGACCCCGTCGACGTAGGAGACGCTGACGGCGACGGCGCCGCGGGACAGGCTCGCGAACGGGTTGGTCGCCTCGGGCAGCACCGACACGTCGCCGCGATCGATCGCCCCGGGGGCGAACATCTCGAGCACCTGCGCGATCGCCTCGGCCGTCGAGGCGCCGAGCCGCACGAGCGCGTCGCGCTGGGCGAGGTCGCGCCCGCTCATTGCCCGTTCCCGTCAAGTCCGCAGATCTGCACGGCACGCCGCGGCCCGTTGGAGCCGGGTTGCGCCCGCGCGAGCTGCACGTTCTCGGCGTAGAGCATCACGCCGTCCTGCGCCGGGGTGTCGAACTTCACGATGCTCCCCGGAGCGAGCGCGAGGATGTCCTGCACGACCAGATCGACGGCGGCGACCTCGGCCCGCAGGGTGACCGGGACGGCCGACATCGCCTGCTGCATGGGCGAGCCGTGGTGGGGCGCGCCGCGGTTGTTGTGGTCCGATCCGGCGATCATGTGCACGATCGGCTCGATCGCGATCCACGGAACGAGCAGCCCGAGCGCGAACGACTGCTTCTTGATCCGGCACTCGATCAGGGTCGTGAACGTCGGCTCGCTCACCGAGGCGGCCTGGCTCGCGTCGTGGGCGTCGACGTCACCCGCGGTGAGGGTGACCCCCGCCATCTCCTCCCAGACCATCGAGAGCTGATGGACCATCGACTCGAACAGCCGTCGCGTCAGGCTCCAGTCGATCTCGCTCAGCCGCCGCTCACGCGGGGGATGATCGGGGGACCCGCCGAGCAGGCACTCGAGGCAGGCCAGGACGAAGGACTGCTCGGCCACCAGCAGCATGCGCGTGCCGACCGGCGCCACCTCCACGATCACCGACAGCGAATTGGAGGGCAGCTGGTTCTGGGCGGCCGACCAGGTCAGCTGGACCGTGGTGAGCACCTCCAGCTCCACCGGCCAGCGAAGCTCGGACGACAGCCGCGTGTTCATGGTCTGGCAGAAGGTCTCGGTCGCGCGGGTGATCCGGCGCTGCTGGTCGGCGGAGAACTTGGTGGGGCGCGAGAAGTCGACCGTCCGCAGCCGGTGGGAGCGCCGCTGGGTCTGACCCTGGCCGGGATCGGGTAGCTGCCCGTGCTTGGCGGCGTCGACCAGAGCGGCGATCTTCTCGGGGCTGAGAAGCTCGCTCATCGACGGCCTCTCGGGACGCCGGCCAGGTTCGCGCGCGCGCCGGCGGCAGCGGCGGCGGCGGGCTGGGCTTCGCTGCGGCCGGCCGATCTCCCCTGCAGCAGCGTGACGGCGCTGGTGCCGCCCGAACGACACGTCACGATCCCGGCACCGACGAACACACGGACCGTCCGGCCCATGTTGCCGCCGGTCTCGGCGGCGCGAACACTGATCCGGTAGTGCGACAGCGCGGCGCGGACCGCCGCCTCGTTGCGGGCGCCGATGTCCAATCCCCCGCTCATCTCGAACATCCGCGCGCCCCCCACGAGCACGGTCTCGAAGCGCCGGTCGACGGCGCCCACGGAGTGCAGCAACCTGATCAGCTCCGGAATCGCGAGATCGGCGAACTTGCCGGCGGGGCCGGCGCCCGGCTGGGATTCGGGGAGCACGACGTGTGCGAGGCCCGCGACCCCTGCGCCGCGATCGAGGATCGTCAGGCCGATGCACGACCCGAGCCCGAGGGCGACCAGCTCCTCAGCCGGATCGCGTGAGACCGCGATCTCTCCCATCCGAACGCTGGCCATGGCTAGCCCGCCAGGCCGAGCGGCGCAAGCAGCCCGTCGATCTGGCCCACCGTCGGGAGCAGGAGGAACGAGATCGAGCAGGCCTCGCCGGACACGTCGAGCTCGGAGTCGAGCACGAGCGCCAGGTCGTCGATCCCCGACGTCGCGGCCAGCAGGCTGGAGACGATCGCCGCCAGCATGTCGGACTTCAGGGTCGGCGGCGAGGGCAGGAGCGCCAGCCCGGTCATCGCCGCGAGCCCGTTTAGATAGGAGGTGCCGAGGATGTTGCCGATCTCACACAGCGCCGAGTCGCCGACATCGGTTCCGGCCTCGACGCCGAGCATCGCACACAGGGCGTGCGCGTGCTCGGCGGGGATCAGCAGCAGCACGAGCGCCTCGAGGTCGCCGTCGATCGGGAACACGACGCCGGAGACCTCGGCCTCCGGGGGACCGCAGGCGTCCACGGCGTCGGCCAGCGGCAGCGCGAGCGCGCGCGGGACGTTGAGCTCCACCTCTCGCCCCAGCATCTGCGACAGTGCGGTGGCGGCGGTTCCGGAGGCGATGTTCGCCAGTTCTCGCAGCGCGTCCAGCTGCATGTCGTTCAGGGGCGGGATCACGGACTTCTCCTGTCGGGGTCGAGGATGATTCACGCCGCCAGTCGCCCAATTGCGGGCAGCAGCGACGGTTCTGGTGAGAGCGACGCGCGCTGCGGGCCGCCGGCGTCCTGCGCCAGCGCTCCAAGGGCGTCGCAGTCGACGATCAGCGCGATCCGGCCGTCGGCGAGCGCCGCGCCGCCGGACACCGGCTCGCCGCTGGAGACGACGGGCGGAAGCGGCCGGGTGACCAGCTCTCGCTGGCCGATGAGCTCGTCCACCGAGATCGCCAGGCGCTGGTCCTGGGATCGGACGATGACCACGAACTGGTGATCGCCGGCCGACTGGCGCCCGAAGATCGCGGCGCCGTCGAGCAGCTGCAGGACGCCGTCGTCGAGCACCAGCATCCGCTGGCCGGCGATCGAGCGGACGGTCTGCTCGGACAGGCGCAGGGTGCGCTCGACGCGGTCGAGCGGGATCGCGTACGGGTCGCCGGCGACGTCGACGGCGAGCGCGGAGACGATCGCCAGCGTCAGCGGCAGCCGAATCTGGGCCAGCGTCCCGGACCCGAGCGTCGAGTCCATCACGACCTCGCCCCCGAGCTCGCGGATCTTCGTGCGCACGACGTCCATCCCGACGCCGCGGCCGGAGATGTCGCTCGTCGACTCGGCGGTGGAGAATCCCGGCGCGAACAAGAGCTCCACGGCCGCCTTCATGGTGATCTCGGAGGCCGCCTGGGCATCGATCAGTCCATTGGCCAGCGCCTTGCGGGCGATCGCCTGCGGGTCGATGCCGTGGCCGTCGTCACGCACCTCGATGACGACACTGCCGCCGGCGTGGCGCGCGGCGATCGTCAGTGTGCCGGTCGCGGTCTTGCCCGCCGCGAGGCGCTCGTCGGCGGGCTCGAGCCCGTGGTCGAGCGAGTTGCGCACGAGGTGCACGAGCGGGTCGCCGAGCGCGTCAACGACCGTCCGGTCCAGCTCGGTGTCGGCGCCGACGAGCTTGAGCTCGACGTCCTTGCTCAGCTTGGTGGAGAGGTCGCGCACGAGCCGCGGGAAGCGCAGGAAGACGACCTCGACGGGGATCATCCGGATCTGCATGACCATCGACTGCAGCGCCTGGGAGCTGCGGGTCAGCTCCTGCATGGCCTGCTGGAGGCCGGGCACGTCGAGCTTGGCGGTCAGGGCGTCGACGGCCGTGCGCTGGATCACCAGCTCGCCCATCGAGTGCATCAGCGCGTCGAGGCGCTCGGCATCCACCCGGACGGTGCGGGCGGCAGAGGCAGCCGACTTGCTGGCCGAGGCGCCCTGCGCGCCGGCCGCGGGCGGATGGTGCTCTCCGTCCTCGGGCGCGGCCTCGCCGTCCTGCGCCGCGGTGAGCGGCGCGGCGGCGGTAAGCTGCACGACCTCGGTCTCGGGCTCGGGGACCGCGCGCGGGGCGGCGGCCTCGCCGATCTCGACCCCGACGACATCGGAGATCGCGCTGACCTTCTTGGCGACGGCCTCCTCCTCGTGCTCGGAGCTCAGCCACGCCTCGATCCGCCGTCCATCGAAATGCTCGGCGTCCTCGACCGACGGGATCGCACCGATCAGCTCGCCGTGCTCGCCGAGCGCCGCCAACACCATGACCGCGCGCACGGCGGGCATCAGCGTCTCGTCGTCGAGGATCGCCACGACGTGCAGGACGTGCTCGCCCGCCGCCGCGGCGGCGGCCTGAGCGTCGGCCAGGTCGGGGACCGTGGCCCCGTCGACCGGCCGGGACTCCTGATCGGCCGGGAGGTCGCGCACGAGGCTGTGCAGCCGCTCGATCAGCGGCGCCGGATCAAGCGACTCCTGTCCGTCTGATTCGATCCCCTCGAAGGTCGCCGACAGCGCGTCGAGGCAGGCCAGCAGCGTGTCGACCGCCGCGCTGGGTAGCCCCTCGCTGCGCTGGCGCAGGAGCTCGAAGACGTCCTCCATCTGATGTGTGAGCTCGGCGATCCGGGCAAAGCCCATCGTCGCGCTCATTCCCTTGAGGGAATGCGCGATCCGGAAGATCTCATCGACCGTCTCGGGGTCGCGGGGATCGTGCTCGAGGCGGACGATCGCCAGGTTGAGCTCCTGAAGGTGCTCCTGGGCCTCCGCCAAAAACATCGGCATGTATTCAGAGGTGTCCATCATGCTTTCCGGTAGATGAAGGGATGCACCAACTCCAGACCCATCTCTTTGGGTCTGGCCACTCGTTCCGTCGCCCCGATCACCAGGTAGCCCCCGGGACGCAGCGCCCCCGCCAGCCGCGTGTGCAGCTCGTCGCGGATCGGCTCGGCGAAGTAGATGACGGTGTTGCGGCACATGATCAGGTCGTGCGAGCCCGCGCGGGGCTTGAGCCGGAGCAGATCGCCGGGCTCGAACTTCATCATCCGGCGCAGCGCCTCACGCGCCCTCCAGCCCCCGGGCACGCGCTCGAAGCCGCGCTCCATCTCGGCCGTCGGAACTCCGCGCGCGTCCTCCTCGGAGAACATGCCCACCTTCGCGCGTTCGATCATCCGCCGGTCGATGTCTGTGCCGAGGATCGTGACGCGGCAGGTCGGGACGACGCGGCTGCAGACGGCGGCCAGCGTGAACGCCTCGGCGCCATAGGAGCAGCCGGCGCTCCAGCCGCGGATCTGGCCGTGCCGTGCGAGCTCGGGCAGCGTGTCGCGCTCCAGCCACGTCCACTGCTCGGCATGGCGCCACAGCTGCGAGACGTTGATCGTCACCCGGTCGAGCAGGGCCTCGAGCTCGGTGCGATCAGTTCGCAACGCGGGGATCGCGTCCGCCAGGCGGGTGATGCCCTTGCGGACGAAGAACGAGCGCAGCCGCCGCTCCATCTGCGGGCGCTTGTACTGGCCAAGATCCACGCCGCAGATCTGGCGCAGGCCCTCGCAGAAGACGACGTAGTCGTCGGTGCTGACTCCGATCGCGCTCATCGTCTCATCTCCTGGGCGATCGCTCTGGGCATTTGATCGAGCGGCAGCTCGTCGTCGGACAGACCGGCCTCGGCGATCGCGCGCGGCATCCCGTAGACGGTGCAGGTCTCGGCCGCCTCGGTGAGGATCCGTCCTCCGTTGCGCCGCACCTCGCGTGCCCCGCGCAGGCCGTCGTTGCCCATGCCGGTGAGCACGACGAGCAGCAGGCGCTCGCGATACTGGCGGGCCGCATCCTCGATCAAGAGGTCGGCGCGCGGGCGCAGGCCGCCGATCGGGGCCTCGTCGGAGAGCAAGGTCTGGCCGTCTGCGCCGAGGCGGAGATGGCGGCCGCCGGGGGCGACGAGAGCGACGCCCGGCTCCAGTCGCTCGCCCCCGCTCGCCTCGCGGACGCTCAGGGGGCTGGTACGGTCCAGCCGGGCCGCCAGCGAGGCGGTGAACCCCGACGGCATGTGCTGCACGATCATCGTGCCGACGCCGAGCGGGGAGGGGAGCCCGGGCATGAGCGCAGCGAGCGCTCGCGGGCCGCCGGTGGAGGTCGCGATCAGCAGGACCTGCGAGAGGCGCTTGGGCGGCTGGTGGCGCGGGGCGGGGCGCGGAGCGCCGTTGGCGGGGCGCGGGGCGCCGTTGGCGGGGCGCGGGGGGCCGTTGGACGTCCGTGAGCGCGGCCCCGATTTGAGCGCCAGCCGGATCTTGTTGAGCAGGTTCTGCTCGAAGGCCTCGACATCGCCGCTGCCGGACGGCTTGGGGACCAGCTCGAACGCGCCCTCGGCGAGGGCATCGACCGCACGGGCGCCGGCCGTGGGCGAGAAGGCCGACACCACGACGACCGGGAGCGGCGGGCCTCCGCGGCGGCGCAGCGCCCGCAGCACGTCGATCCCGCCAAGGCCCGGCATGGCCAGGTCGAGCGTCATCGCGTCGGGGCTCTCGCGCTCGCACATGGCGAGCGCCTCGTCGCCGTTCTTGGCGCTGCCGACGACCTCCACGCCGCCGCGGGTCAGCAGGTTGGAGACGATTCGGCGCATCAGCGCGCTGTCGTCGGCGACAACGACGCGGGGTGGCGTGGCGGTTGGCATGGTGTGCTCGCGGTCCTCTCTTTGGGTCCGCGCCTACGCGGCGAGCGCGGCGTCGGCGGAGGCGAAGATCGTGCTCAGGGTGAGCAGCACGACGAGCCGGTCGTCGACCCGCACGATCGCCTCGATCATCGTGGTGTCGGCGCCGGGGGCATCCTCGATCTGGCTGTCGGCGACCGTGAGCACCTCTTCGACGGTGTCGACGATCACGCCGGCGGTCTCGCTACCCGCCTCGACGATCACGATCTTCGTGTGCTCGGAGAGCTCGGACTGCACGCCGAGCCGGGCGGCGACGTCATAGACAGGCACGATGCGTCCGCGCAGGCTGATCACGCCGCGTACCCAGTCGGTGCGCGAGGCGACCGAGCGGGGCTCCGCATAACGGATGATCTCATGCACCGACTGGATCGGAAGTGCGTAATGCTCCGCTCCGAGAGTGAAGACGACAAGCTGCCGGTGGTCGGCCTGCTCTGACATTTCGTTTGCTCCTTTGTTGGCATCCTGCTGCACGTACTTCCCTGGACGAGATAGTCGGCTCACGGCGCCTGAGCTTGAGTTGCCGACCGGCTATCCGGCGGCTGGATCGGGGGTGGCGCCCGGGCCGGGCGACCCTGGAGGTGCGCCGGGAGAGGGCTCGGCGCTGTTGGGGTCAGACAACACGTGGGTGAGTCGCAGACCGAACTGCTCGTCGATCACGACGACCTCACCGCGGGCGATGCGGGTGCCGTTGACCAGCAGGTCGACGGGCTCGCCGGCCATGCGATCGAGCGTCACCACCGAGCCCTCGCGGAGCTCGAGCGTCTCGCCGACGGTCAGCCGCGTACGCCCGATCTCGACGCTGAGGTCGACGGGAACCGCGCTCAGCCGGCGCAGGTCGGCGAACGCCTCGGGGGCGCCGGCCGAATCGCCCCCGGACGCGTTCAGGGGCTGGAAGTCAACTTCCTGACTCATGATCCACGCCTCACTGAACCGCCACGTCGGTGAACAGGATCTCTGTGACCTTGACGTCGGACTGCTGGGCGATCGCCGTCATGATCTGCGCCTTGAGGTGAGCGCGGCCGGATGTCGAGATCAGCGTCGCCGAGCTCTGACCGGTGACGATGTTGGTGATGATGTCGCGGATCACCGGCTCCTCGACGAGCGTTCCGAAGCCCGCCGGGGTCGTCGTCGCCCCGGCGGCCGAGGATCCATCGGCCTGCCCGACCCCCAGCACGAGCGCGACCGTCATCGTGGCGTAGTGGCCGCCGGTGAGGTTCAAGGTGAAGCCCTTGGGGAGGACGTAGATCTCGCCGCTGACCTTCAGCTTGGCGACTGCGGGCTTGGGTGCGAGGAAGGTGTAGGCGCCATAGCCGCCACCGACGAGCACGACGACGATGATGATGATGAGCTTCTTCTTGTTCATTGTCAGATCACGGGTTGAGGGCTGGATAGAGGCGTTGCAGGACGATGTCGACGCGCCGGTTGCGCGCACGGCCGGCGGCCGTCGCGTTGCTGTCGACCGGGTGGAGGTCCGCGTAGCCGGCGGCGCTCAGGCGCTCATCGGCCACTCCGTGGGCGATCAGATACCGCAGCACCGTGGTCGCTCGCAGCGCCGACAGCTCCCAGTTGGAGGGGAACTGCGCGCTGGCGATCGGCACGTTGTCGGTGTTGCCCTCCACGAGGATCGGATGGGTGCGGTCGATGTTGAGCAGGTTGGCGACCTCGTTTAGCAGCGGCATGCCCTCGGGCTGCAGCTGATCCGCGCCGGAGGCGAACAGCAGCTTGTCGGTGAGCACCCGCACGACGAGCCCGCGCTCCTCGATGACCGCCTGGACGTCCTTGCCGAAGCCGTGAGTACGGGCGTAGGCGTTGATCTCGGCCTGGAGGTGCTCGAACTGCGCCTGCTCCCGAATCGAGCCGCTCGCGCTCACCATCGCTTTTGCGATCTGCTGGGCCGAGGTGTCGCCCGGCTTCGGGATGCTCGGCGTCAGCGCCACGATCGCCGGGATGTCGGCGGTGGACGATGAGGGGTTGCTGCTCGATTCCGAGCCGGTCCTCAGGATCGCCTTGCCGCCGGTGAGCACGGAGCCCGAGAAGGCGGCCTTCAGTGACTGCTGGAGGGTCTCGTACTTGGAGATGTTGACCGACGAGATCGAGAACAGGAGCATGAACAGCGCCATCAGCAGCGTGATCATGTCGGCGTAGGTGAGCAGCCAGCGCTCCTCGTTCTCGTGCTCGCCAGCACCGTGGCGCCGTCGGCTGTGGCCCGCCATCTCAGGCCGCCTCCTCCCTGCGCAGCTCGGCGACGTTGTCGCCGTCGTCGGCGGACTCGCGCTCGGCGGGCGGCACGAACGAGCCGAGCTTCTCGGCGACGACGCGCGGGTTGTCGCCGGCCTGAACGGCGAGAATGCCCTCGAGCGTGAGCGTCCGCAGCGCCACCTCCTGGGCCGACAGCGCCTTGAGGCGGTTGGCGACCGGCAGGTAGATGACGTTCGCCGAGCCGACGCCCATCAGGGTGGCGATGAACGCCGAGGAGATCGACGGACCCAGGGTGGCCGGCGCGGCGAGGTTGGCCAGCACGTGCACCAGCCCCATCACGGTGCCGATGATGCCCATCGTCGGGGCGAACCCACCCGCCTTCTCGAACGGCGACGCGCCGACGGCGTGCCGGGCGATCATGCCGTCGATCTCGGCCTCCAGGACCTCCCGGACGAGCTCCGGATCCGAGCCGTCGACGACGAGCTGCAGGCCCTTGCGAGTGAAGTTGTCCTCGATCTCGCCGGTCTGCGCGTCAAGCGCCAGCAGTCCCTCCTTGCGGGCCTGCTCGGCGAAGCCGACCAGCTGCTTGACGCGGCCGTTGAGATCGAACTCCGGCGGCCCGCAGACGAGCTTGTAGAGCGTCGGGATGAGCTTGAACGTCGGCATGCCGCAGCTGGCGAGCGTCACCCCGCCGGTGCCGCAGATGATGATCAGCAACGCCGGGATGTCCATGAAGGCAGCCGGGCTGGTGCCTCCCATCATGGCGCTCATCAAGATGCCGCCTGCGGCGACGGCGATACCGATTGCTGTGGCCGGCTTCATGTCTGTGTCTTAGATCGGCGCGGCGCCGGAAAACTTCAAGCGCTCAGCTCTGCTTCGCACGGCACCGAGGCGACACGGGGTCGTGGCGTGGCGGCGCGGATCGGCGCCGGCGCGCGACGCCCGCGGGTGCGCTCGGAGCGCTGCTCGTGGCGGCGGGCCAGCGCATCGGAGAGCACCGAGACCTTGTAGCGCTGGAGGTCGTCGGCGACGCGCTCCGGCGGCTCGGCGACGACGATCTTCGCGCCCGTGGTGAGCGTGATCACGGTGTCGGGCATGGCCTCGAGGGTCATGATCAGATCGGGGTTGAGCCAGAACTGCTCTACCGCGTGACCGAGGCGGTGCAGGATGATCATATGGGGCTCCTGAGCAACTGATTGAGATGGAACGGCGCAGGGTGGCGGAATCCCTTGATTGCCGCCAACCTGCGCCGGATGCGTGGTCTAGCCCGGACTAGCCGAGGTCTAGCCCTGCGGCATGTTCACGACCGCCTGCAGCATCTGGTCGGCGGTGGAGATCACCTTGGCGTCGGCCTCATAGCTGTTCTGGGCGGTGATCATGTTGGAGAACTCCGTCGCCATGTCGACGTTGGATCCCTCCAGCGTGCCCGCGATCGTCTGGCCGAAGCCGTCGGTGTTCGGCGTGCCGGGGGAGGGCGTCAGGCCCGAGCTCGGCGACGCGCTCCACAGCGAGCCGCCGTCGCGCACGAGCCCGGCCTCGTTGGGGAACGAGGCGAGTCCCAGGTAGCCGGCGGTGACGGTCTGTCCGTACGTGGTGTCGGTGGCGGTCTCGTCGGTGTAGCTGACGGCGCCGTTCACGTCGACCGAGACGTCGGTCGAGCCCGGGGGGATGTTGAGGTAGCGGGGGCCGCTAGGACCGGCAGTTGGCGTGGCGGGCGTTTGGTACCCCATCACGTACTGACCGCTCTGCGTCGTCAGGAAGCCCAGGCTGTTGAGCGTGAGGTTGCCGGCGCGGGTGTACTGCTCGATTGCCGGGTTGCCGGTTGTGGTGGGGTAGGTCGAGGGTTCGTTCGGCACAGTGGTTGCTACCGGCTGCCCGGTACCGACGACTAGGAACCCGTCGCCCTGGATCGCGATGTCGAGCGGGTTGCCGGTCGTCTGCTGCGAGCCCTGGGTCATGTTGTTCTGGATCGAGCCGACCTCCGTGCCGAGCCCGACCTGCTGGGCGTTGTTGCCACCGTTGTAGTTGTTGGGGCCGGTGGACGCGGTGAGCGTCTGGGACAGCTCGTCGACGAAGTTGGTCGACTGCGACTTGTAGCCGACCGTGTTGACGTTGGCCAGGTTGTTGGCCGTCACGTCAAGCATTGTCTGTGACGCTTCAAGGCCGCTGATCGCGGCGGACATGCCTCGCATCATCGGGGCATCACTTCCTTTCCCGGCCTCCTCGGAGAGGTCCGGCCTGAGTCATGTGGCGCGTGGCCGCCGAGGCGATCACGACACCGTTGTCTGTGGCTTCCGTGCCCGCTCATGCGATCACGGCACTGTCGATGTTGGTGAACACGTGCTCGCGCATGTGCTCGGAACCCACCGCCGTGATGACGGTGTTGTTGGGGACCGACACCACGAACGCGGTGCTGTCCACAAAGACCACTGCATCCCGCGAGCCCTTGCTCGAGGCCCGTGACATGCCGCCCGCCAGCCGCTGGAGGGTGCTCTGGTTGAGATCGATCCCCCGCCGGGCGACTCGGTCCAGCGCATGGCGGGAGAATGTCGGCGCCGGCGCGGCCGCGGTGCGCTGTGCCAGCACGTCGGCGAACGAGGGGCCGCTCGCGGGCGCCCCGCCGGTGCCGACGGCGGCGGCGCGCCCAAGCGTGACCGGTGCCGGGCCGAGCCCGGGCGAGACCAGCGCGGCATTGGGGACCGTCGAGCTCACGAGGCCTCGGTGATGCTTCCCAGCGCGATGCCGGCGGCGGTGCCGATCGTCAGCGTCGGCCCGGAGGCGCTGAACTGAACGCTGGACACCGTTCCGGTCTGCGTGTCGCCATTGGCGTCGGTGTAGTCGACTGAGTGGCCGATCATCGCCAGCGCCGACGCCGACGCCTGCTCGGTCGCCGCCGACGAGGTCGAGGTGGCGATGTTTGTCTCCTGCTCCAGCGAGCTGAAGCTGGCCAGCTCGGACAGGTACTGCGTCGGATTGCTCGGCGAAAGCGGATTCTGGTTCTTGAGCTGGTCCATCATCAGGTCCAGGAAGTCGTTTGAGCCCATCGTGTTGGACGGGCCGATCGTGGTGCCCGGGGTGCTGAGGGTGGTGCTGCCGGTCGACGAGGTGGTGACGGGGGGGACGGAGCTCATGTCGATCTTCCTTGGTTTAGGGGTCGCGAGGTCACGCCAGCACGTTGACCAGCGTCGGGCCGTGGAGCCCTTGGTGGAGGTTGTCGGTGGCCGACGACGCCGGCGAGACGCCGGTCTCGTCAGTCTCCTCGTCGCCCGCGGCGCTTCTGGCGCCGGCGGGCTGATCCTCGGCCGGGGTTCCCTGCTTGTCGGAGGATTCGATGTCGAGGCTCAGTAGCTTGGTTCCGCCGGCCTCCAGCGAGCGTCGCAGCTCGTCGCTGTTGGCGGTCAGCATGCGCGCGGCCTCCGGGTGATCGGCGATGACCCGCGCGATCACCCCGTCGGGCGTGCGCTGGAGATGGATCTGGAGCGCTCCGAGCGAGGCCGGTGCCAGCGTGATGCGCGCCTGGGCGTTGCCGTCGCGCATGCCGAGCACGATCGTCGTCCGAACGGCGTCGGCCGCTTGGTCAAGAGGCACCGGTGACGGCGTGGCGGCGGCGCTGGAACCGGCCGGCGTCGCCGTGGTCGTCGAGGTGGACGTGAATTGCGCGCCGCCGGCGGCCCCGAAACCGGAGGCGCCGGTGCCGTCGCCCGTGGTAGCAGCGCCCGCGGTAGGGGCGCCGGCGGTGGCGCTGCCCGCGGCCGAGGTGCCCAGGCCGGTCACCGGATCGAGCGTCCCGGCGCCATGCGCGGTGGGGACGGCGTGAGCGGCGGCGGGCACCGAGCCCGCGGGGCCGCCCGGCGTCTGGGCGCCGGTTCCTGGAGCGGAATGCCCGCCCGCCCCCGCGCCGCTGCCCATCGGCTGCCCCGAGCCGGCGTCGGCGCCGGTCGAGGTCGAGGTCGAGGTCGCGGTCGAGGTCGAGGCGGCCGGCGGCGGCGAGCCGCTCGGCACGGCCGGGGCGCTGGGCGGTGCGGCGGCGGTTGGCGCCGGCCGGCCGGCGGTTGTGGCCGAGGCGGCGGGTGCGGTTGTGGCTGAGGCGGCGGGTGCGCCACTCGCGGTCGGCGCCGGGGACGGGGCCACGGGATGCCCGGCGCCCGCTGCGCGCGTGGAGAGCGGCGGTGCCGGCGGGGGGGACGCCGCGGTGCCCGCGGCCGGAGGGGTTCCGGGAGTGGCCGCGGTCGCCGGAGAGGATGCGGCGGCGCCGGTCGCCGGGGGCGATGCTGGGGTGCCCGGGGCCGGAGCGGCTCCCGGAGCGGTGACCGTCGCGGGAGGCGGTGCAGCTGCGCCGGTTGCGGGAGGCGATGCAGGGATGCCGGTCGCTGGAGGCGATGCTGGGGTGCCCGGGGCCGGAGCGGCTCTCGGAGCGGTGACCGTCGCGGGAGGCGATGCAGCGGCGCCGGCCGCTGGGGGCGGTGCAGCGGCGCCGGTCGCCGGGGGCGATGTGGCGCCGCCGGTCGCTGGAGGCGATGCTGGGGTGCCGGTCGTCGGAGACGATGTGGCGGTGCCCGGGGCCGGAGCGGCTCCCGGAGCGGTGACCGTCGCGGGGGGCGGTGCAGCGGCGCCCGTCGCCGGGGGCGATGTGGCGGCGCCGGTCGCCGGCGGTGATGTCGGGGTGCCCGGGGCCGGAGCGGCTCCCGGAGGGGTGACCGTCGCGGGATGCGATGCTGGGGTGCCCGGGGCCGGAGGGGCTCCCGCAGCGGTGACCGTCGCGGAGGAGGCAGGGGCGGTGGACTGCGCAAGAAGCGGAGCGGCAGCGGCCGGGGCGGCCTGCGCGGACAGCGGGGCGGCAGCGGCCGCGGTCGCGACGGACGGCGCGGGCGGGGCGAAGGCCGGACGGGCCGAGGGCGGCGACTGGGAGGCCGCGGTTGCACTCGCCGTCGCGGCGGGCGCCGACGCGCTTCCCGCAACCGTCGCCACGGCGTTGGCCTGCGCGGCGACGAGCAGCGCCGACGTTGCGGGCTGGGTCGGCGCCGGCAGGGCGGCCGCGCTCGATGGCGCGGCTGGAACTTGTGTCGGCCCCGCTCCCGGGACGTTGCGTCCCGCTTGGCGCCCGTTCTGCTGGGGGCTCTTCTGCTGGCCTTCCGCAAGTGCGGTCCGGGCCACCTGATCCTGAAGGAAGCTCGTGAAGCTTCCCGTCGGCGGACTCGCCCCGGGTGTCGGGGCTCGCGCCCCGGGAGCAGCGCCCGGACCGGTCCCGGCGCTCGCGGCGCCCAGGGAGGTCGGGTCGTGGGGAACGGTCCCGGGCGCCGCCGCAGGGGGCGCGCCCATCGACGCGGTCGGCCCCGTTGCGCCCGGCGGTGCCGGACCGGTGGACATCATGGCGGCGAGGGCGGCGCTCATGCCGCCGCCCGCCTGCGAAAGCCGTTGATGGCGATCTCGTCGAGCGCGATGCTCTCCTGGCGAGCCTGCTCGCGCTGGTGATCGGACCGGCGGTGCTCCTTGAGGCGCTCCAGCGCCTGGTGCTCCCGGGCGGCGTGGGTCAGCTCCCGGCGGCGCTCTTCGAGCGCGTGGTCACGGCGCCCGAGGTCCTCCTGGCGGGCGTGGTGGGCCCGCTCGGTGCGCTCCAGGTACGCCTGGCGCGCGACCAGGTCCATGGCCGTCGTCGGTGCGCCGGTGGCGACCAGCTGCGCGTCACATGCCATCGCCACGCGCCGGGTGGCCGCCGCGAGCTCGCGCTCGCTGTGCAGGCGGGCCCGCATCGCTCCGGCGACCGCCTCCTTGGCGGCATCCTCGGCGCGTTCGCGGAGAGCCCGCACGCGCTCCAGCTTGAATCTGAAGGTGGTTCCCGAGGGACCGGTCATGCCCGTGTTATCGGTCGGGGTGCCGCCGGCTTCAGCGCATTGGACGCTTGTGCGACGGGGCGGTCGCTGGCTCGGCGGATGCCCGTGAGCGGCTGTCGGTCATCGGGTCAACGCGAGTCCGGGGATCGCGGCAGGCCCGCCGCCCGGGCCCCCCACCGCCACGGCGGGCCGCGCCGCGCCCGTGACGATCGCACCCGAGAGGGCATCGCCCGGCAGCACGAGCTCGGCCGCCAGCGACAGCAGCGCCGCGTCGGCGTCGGCCAGCGAGCTCTGGTCCTCGACGCGCTGGCACAGGTAGGCGTTGATCCGGGGTCGAAGCTCGATCGCGGAGTCCAGGAGCGCATCGGTGCCGCGCTGGTAGGCGCCGATCGAGATCAGGTCCTCCTTCTCGTGGTAGGCCGCCAGCGCGGCCCGCAGCCGCTGCCCGGCCTCGCGGACCTCCGGGGTGACGATCTCGCCGATCAGGCGTGAGACGCTCTGCAGGATGTCGATCGCCGGGTAGTGGCCGGCGTGGGCGAGCGAGCGCGTGAGCACGATGTGTCCGTCGAGGATCGAGCGCGCCGCGTCGGCGATCGGCTCGTTCATGTCGTCGCCGTCGACGAGCACGGTGTACAGGCCGGTGATCGAGCCGCGCGGGCTCGTGCCCGCCCGCTCGAGCAGCTTCGGCAGGAGCGCGAACACGCTCGGCGTATAGCCGCGCGTGGCGGGCGGCTCGCCGATCGCGAGCCCGACATCCCGCTGGGCCATCGCGAAGCGGGTCACGGAGTCCATCATCAACATCACGTTGTGGTCCTGGTCACGGAAGTGCTCGGCGATCGCGGTGGCGGTGAACGCCGCCTGGATGCGCACCAGCGCCGGCTGGTCGGAGGTGGCCACCACGACCACCGAATGCGCGAGCGCGTCGCCGAGGTCGCGTTCGATGAACTCCCGCACCTCGCGGCCGCGCTCCCCGACGAGCGCGATCACGTTCACGTCGGCGGTGGTCGAGCGGGCAATCATGCCCAGCAGCGAGGACTTGCCGACGCCCGACCCGGCGAAGATGCCCAGACGCTG
>Ga0181518_10001812_pt1 | contig 21410 bp, 13 predicted proteins | sample PEATcosm2014_Bin_28_FD_119751 | JGI IMG/M metagenome (GOLD analysis project Ga0181518, IMG submission 119751) | Peatland microbial communities from MTU Mesocosm Facility, Houghton, MI, USA - PEATcosm2014_Bin01_60_metaG | ecosystem: Environmental > Terrestrial > Soil > Wetlands > Peat | place... | reverse complement strand
GTTGACGACGTTCAGGTCCAGGCCGTACCGCTCGCCAATTTCGCCCCAGTAACCGACGCTCGCCCCGCCGAGCGGGTCAGCGCCGATATGGATCCCGGCGTTCTTGATCGCGGCTAGGTCCACGACCCGGTCCAGCGCCGAGACGTAGTTGTCGAGGAAGTCGAACGTCCCCGTGGTATCGGCCGCGGCCGCCCGGGCGTACGGGATCCGGCGCACCCCCCTGAGCCCGTCGGCGAGCAGCTCGTTCGCGCGGTCCTGGATCTGCCGGGTGATGTCGGTGCCAGCGGGGCCGCCGTCGGGCGGGTTGTACTTGAAACCGCCGTCCGGCGGCGGATTGTGCGAGGGAGTGACGACGATCCCGTCGGCGCGGGGGCCCTTACCGGATAGGTTGTCCGCCAGGATCGCACGGGAGACGGCGGGGGTCGGCGTGTACCCGCCCCGCGCGTCGGTCAGCACGTGCACGCTGTTCGCGGCCAGCACCTCCAGCGCACTGACCTGGGCCGGATCGGACAGTGCGTGCGTGTCAGCGCCCAGGTACAGCGCCCCGTCGATCCCCTGGGCGGCGCGGTACTCACAGATCGCCTGGGTGGTGGCCAGAATGTGGTCCTCGTTGAACGTCGCCGTGAACGCGGATCCGCGGTGACCCGAGGTACCGAACGACACCCGCTGCACGGGGTCCGCGGGATCGGGATGGACCGTGTAGTACGCCGTGACCAGCTTCGCGACGTCCACCAGATCCTCAGCAGCAGCGGGCTGTCCCGCACGTGGATCCACCATGCCGTCATCTTGACACGTGCGGCCGCCCATGGGCACCCGGGGCGCAGCACCTTCGAACGGCGGCGAGGCGAGACGCACCGAACGACGGCAAAGCGAGCGGGGCCGCGGACCAGGTCCGCGGCCCGACGTGTCATGTGCTGGTCAGGTCCCGAATGCCTGGAATTCCCACGGGGAGTATCCGTAGCCGGTGGCACGGATGGTGCCGTACATGCGGATGCAAGAGCCGGCCCCGGCGCAAGATCAGTCCCGGCGCGCGATGCGGTCCTCGATGGCCCGAACGCCCTCGCGGAAGGCGGGGCGCCCCGCGGACCACCGCTGCGCCGCGGTCTCTTCCGCTAGCGCGTCCGCGTGCGTCGGGGTGGACAGTGCGGACCGCAGCGTGGTCACGAACCGCTGCACGTACACCTTCTCCTGGTGCGCCAGGCGCTGGCCGAGTGCGACGGCCGCATCCACCAGGCCCTCCCGGACCAGCTTCGCGGCCAGGCCCGCGTCCACGGCGCCCTGGGCGTCCCAGACCTCGCCGAATAGGCAGGCGAGCGTGGCTTGCTGCTGGCCGACCGCGCGGGCCAGCATCCAGGCGTGGCCACCGCCCGGGTGCAGCCGCAAGGCCGTGAAGCGCGTGTCGAACAGCGCCCCCGGGCCGGCCAGCCGCACGTCGCAGGCCAGCGCGAGATTGAACCCGGCCCCGACGGCCGGCCCGTTGACGGCGGCGATGGTCGGCAGTGGGCAGTCCCGCACCCGCAAGAAGCCCTGGTAGACCGTTTCCACGTCGTCAAACTCGCCGACGGCGGCTCCCCGCAGCGTCGCCACTTCCGCCCCCGCGCAGAAGGCGCTCCCGGCTCCGGTGACCACGACACACCGGGTCACGTCGTCGCGCTCGGCACGATCCATAGCCGCGGCCAGGGCGTGCACCAGCTGGCTGCTGAAGACATTACGGCGCGTCGGGTCGTTGAGGGTCACCACCGCGACGCCGTCCCGCTGCTCCAGCCTGACCAGGTCATCTGCGCCGTCTGGCACCTGCCTCGCCTCCTTTGGTCAACGCCCGACAGTACCGGTAGGCCCGCTCTCACCGGGTCAGCTGACGGGCCATCCAGTCGGCGCGGTAAGGACGGTGCGCCACTCTTGCGCACGATTGCAATCCAATCCGGTGATGCCCCAGAGGCCGTTGACAAAGCGGTGGCGCTTAAGACACGCTCGCTGCGCAAACGATTGAGAAGAGTCACATCGCCGCTGGCCGGCGCCCCGCGGGCCGGCCGGGATGGTGATCCACCACGGCTTCGGACGCGGTAGACGCGAGGGGTGGCCGATGGCCAGGACAGACCTAACCCACCGGCTGGGCTGGCTCGGCACCGGCCGGATGGGCTCCGCGCTGGCGCTGCGACTGCTGGCGGCCGGATGTGACCTAACGGTATACAACCGGACGAAAGCCAAAGCCGAGCCGCTCGCGGCCCGGGGGGCCAGCATCGCCAACACGGCCGCGGGCCTCGGTGCAGCCGATATCGTCTTCGTCACGGTGGGCGGGTCGGACGATCTGATGGACGTGCTGCTCGGCCCCCGGGGCCTGATCACGGCCCCGTCCGTGCCCGCGACCGTGGTCGACTGCTCGACCGTCTCCGCCGAGGCCTCCGAGCAGGTCCGGGAGCGCCTGGCCGAGCGCGGCATCGCACTGCTCGCCGCCCCGGTGATGGGCAACGCGAAGGTGGCCGAGGCCGGACGGCTCACCCTGGCGGTCTCCGGCCCGCGCGAGACGTTTGAACAGGCCCGCCCGTACCTGGACCTGGTCGGCGCCGCAGCCACGTACGTCGGCGAGGGGGAGACTGCCCGGATTGTGAAACTGTGCCACAACCTCCTGCTGGGGGTCGTGACTCAGTCGCTGGCCGAGGTCGCGATCCTCGCCCAGCAATACGGGGTCAGTCGGCACGCGCTGCTGGAGTGCCTCAACAACAGCGTGATGGGCTCCACGTTTTCCCGCTACAAGACGCCCGCGCTGGTGAACCTCGACTTCCATCCGACATTTACCGCGTCCCTGCTGCGCAAGGACTTCGACCTCGGGCTGGCAGCAGCACGGGAACGCGAGGTCCCGCTGCCGGTGGCTGCTACGGTGCACCAGATCATCCAGAGCCTGATCGGTCGCGGCCACGGTGGCGAGGACTTCGCTGCGCTGCTGCAGATGCAGGCCGACTCGGCCGGGGTTTCCCTGGTCAGCGAGAACGTGCAGGTACCGGACGGGCTGGAGCCCGACCACGCCGACGGGAGACCGGGCGCGCTCGGAGGGCCTGGCGGGCCCCATCCAGATGCGGGGGGATCAGCATGAGCAAAGACGGTCCTGCCGGTGGCGCAGAACGCACGGGCGGGCCTGCGGCTGGCCACCCACGGGATGGTCCTCGAAAACGGCCGGGTGCGGCTGACCGGCAGCGGGCGCGAGGCGCTCGAGCACCCGGAGATCGGAGCCCTCCTCACCAAGTTCCCGGCGGAGGAACTGCTGGTGGCGGGCCGCAAGTACTGGACCGCCGGAGGCGGGCTGGACACGCTGCGGGAAAGCCAGTCGCACCTGAACACCCCGGCCGGGCGCGGGGAGGTACGCGGGGAGGTGGGCGGGCGCTCAGGCGGCCAAAGCGGCGTAGCGGCCGTTGCCGGCGACGAGGCTGGTATGGGTGCCGGCCTCGGCGACGTGGCCGTGGTCCAGGACGACGATCTGATCGGCGTTGCGCACGGTGGAAAGCCGATGGGCAATCGTGATCGTGGTGCGGCCCCGGGCCAGGGCGTCGAACGCCTTCTGGACAGACCGTTCGGTTTCGGTGTCCAGGGCACTGGTGGCCTCGTCCAGCACGAGCACGCGCGGGTCGCGCAGCAGGGTCCGGGCGATCGCGATCCGCTGCTTCTCGCCGCCGGAGAACCGGTGCCCGCGCGAGCCGACCATGGTGTCGTACCCGTCGGGCAGGCTGGCGATGAGGCCGTGGATCTGGGCGGCGCGCGCCGCGTCCTCGATCTCGGCGTCGGTGGCCCCGGGCCTGGCGTAGCGCAGGTTCTCCCGCACCGTGGTGTGCAGCAGGTAGGTCTCCTGGCTGACCACGCCCACGATCGCGGCGAGGTCGGCGAACCGCATGTCACGGAGGTCGATGCCGTCGATGCGGACGCTGCCGCTGCCGGGATCGTAGAGCCGGGCGATCAGCGACGCCAGCGTAGTCTTGCCCGATCCGGTCTCGCCGACCACGGCGAGCGTGCTCCCGGCCGGGACGTCCAGGTCGACGCCGGTGACGGCCGGCCGGTCGGCGCCGGGGTAGGTGAAGCTGACGTCGGTGAAACGGACGTGCCCGGTGACCTGGGCCGGATCGATCTCGACCGGGTGGGTGGGCTCGCCGACCTCGACAGGCAGGTCGAGGTACTCGAAAATCCGGGCGAACAGCGCCAGCGAGCTGATCACGGACACGCCGGTGTTGAGCAGGCCGGTCAGCGGCCGGAACAGGCTGTTCTGCAGGGTGGTGAAGGCGATCAGGGTGCCGATGGTGACCGTGCCGGCGCTGACCGGGAGGCCGGCGGCGAGGTAGATGATCGCGGGTATCGCGGCGAAGATGATGCTCAGTGAGGCCATCCGCCAGCGCCCGGCCAGCTGAGAGCGCAGCTCGAGATCGATCAGCCGGGCCGAGGAGGCCGTGAACCGCTCGACCAGCGACGGGCCGGTGCCCATGGTCTTGGCCAGCTGGACGCCGTTGATCGACAGCCCTTCCTCAATGGTGACGTTGAGGTCGGCCAGTTCGCGCTGCTGCTCGGTGGTGATGGCGCGGCGCATGCGGGCCACCTTGCGGGTCAGGTAGATGGCTGGCGGCATCACGACCAGCGAGATCAGGGAGAGCCGCCACGACAGGGCCAACATGGCGACCGCGGTGGCGACCGCGGTGGTGAGGTTGGAGGCGATGGAGGTGGCGGTGGAAGTGACGACCGATTCCATGCCGCCGATGTCGTTGGTGATCCGGGACTGGACCTCGCCGGTCCGCGTCCGGGTGAAGAATGCGATGGACTGCCGCTGCAGGTGAGCGAAGACGCTGGTGCGCAGCTCGTGCATGACCTGCTGGCCGACCCGGGTACTGATCCACGTTTGGACGACGCCGAACGCGGAGGTGATGGCGGCCACGGCGACCATGCCGATCACTAGCCAGGCCAGCAGCGGCAGGTTCTTGGCAGGCAGCGCGGTGTCGATCACCGCGCGGAGCAGGAACGGCGAGGCCAGCCCGACGAGGGACGAGGCGACGATGATGGCGGTGACAATGGCCAGCGGCCAGCGGTAGGGGAGGAACAGCCGCCCGATGCGGCGCAGCGACACGTCGCGGGCCTGCGCCTTCTCCGCGGCGGTGATGGATTTCGGGCCGTGAGTCCGGCCCGTGTTACTGGTGTCTCGATTCGTGTGGGGGGACTCCAAGTGCTTCTCGATTCTGCCGGGTGGGCCGGTGCCGGATGCGCGGACCCTGGGAACGTCTATACTGAGGTAACCTCAATGTGAGGCTACAACATGAAACGCTGGTAGACTATTCCACATGGCCGAGCAGGGTAATACGAGGCGCGTTCGCGAATCAGCCGGCGAGGAGCCGCTATCCGAGGCCTTCTGGGCGGTCGCGCGGCGGCTGCGCGAAATGTCCCAGGAGACCCTGGCGCCGTGGGACATCAGTCCGTCCCACCTGCGCGCGCTGCGCGTGCTGAAGCGGTACGGCACGATGCGCCTGTCGGAATTGTCGGACCATCTGCACATCGCGCCCCGCTCGGCCACCGAGGTCGTGGACGCGCTCGAATCCCGCGGCCTGGTCCAGCGGAGTCCGGACCCCGGAGACCGGCGCGCCACCCTGGTCGAGGTAACCGGCCAGGGCGCCACCATCCTCGAGGCGATCCGGGCGGCCCGCGGGACCGAGGCCGAACGGGTCTTCGGCCGGCTCAGCGCGGCGGATCGCACCGACCTCGCCCGCATCCTCCGCGCGCTCCAGGACTGATCCGCTGGCGGTGAGAGGGACGGAGGTGACCGGTGGGGCTAGCCTGGAAGGCTCACCCGTCTGCCCGGCTGGCCGTGCTCCCGCCGGGAAATGACGGGCCAGCGCACGGTCGTTGTGGTGTCCCGCGCCGCCTACAGGCCGGGCTTCTTGACCGTGGCGGTGCCGTCGACGACCATTTCACCCTTCTGGTTCGACACGGTAGTCCGGAGCTTGATGATCCGTTTGTCGTCGCGTTTCTCGGTCACGGTCACGGTGACGGTCACGGTGTCGCCAATCTTGACCGGAGCGGTAAATTTGAGGTCCTGGCCGAGGTAGATGGCGTTCGACCCGGGTAGCTGCATCCCCAGCACCGCCGAGATCAGGCCCGCCATGAGCATCCCGTGTGAGATCCGCTCCCCGAACATCGACTGCTGTGCGTATTCGGCATCGACATGAACCGGATTGAAGTCCCCGGTGATGCCGGCGAAGTTGACGATGTGCGCTTCGGTGATCGTCCTGCTGAGCGACGCGTTATCACCGATCTTGATATCGGAATAGGCTAGCTCGGGCATATTCTCGCTCCGCCTTTCACGGTATGAACGCCGGCGTTCCCTGCGCGGGTGCAGATTAACTCTTCCGTGCGCTGGGGGATATACCTGGTCCGGGCCACTATCAAGCGTTCGCTTAACTGTTTCGCGTAATTCTTAATAGACAATTCAGGCCAGTGTGGCGGATACTTGGGAGGAGAAGCCGCAGCGCAGCGGCCGGGACAGGGCCCGCGGCCCGGACATTCGCACATGGGTGCCGCCACCAGCGTGGCGGCACGGTCTCTCCGGACGCCCTGCGCCCCAGACGCAAGGTACGGCCAGGAGGCAACCATGAAAGAAATCCTTAACACCATCCTCGATCCCAGCAGCCAGACCGAAGACTTTGCCGCGCTGCCGCTTCCCGAGGCCTACCGGGCCGTTACCCTGCACCGGGACGAGGAGCACATGTTCGACGGTCTCGACGTTCGTGACCGTGATCCGCGCAAATCGGTGCACGTAGAGGACGTGCCGGTCCCCGAGCTTGGCATGGGCGAGGCGCTTGTCGCGGTCATGGCGAGCGCGGTCAACTACAACACCGTGTGGAGCTCCATCTTCTCCCCGGTCTCCACCTTCGCCTTCCTGCGCCGCTACGGGAAGCTCTCCGAGCTCACCGCGCGGCACGACCTGCCTTATCACGTGGTCGGTTCCGACCTGGCGGGCGTGGTGCTGCGCACGGGTCCCGGAGTGAACGTGTGGAAGCCCGGCGAGGCGGTCGTTGCCCACTGCCTGTCCGTCGAGCTGGAGAGCTCCGATGGGCACAACGACACCATGATGGACCCGGAGCAGCGCATCTGGGGCTTCGAGACCAACTTCGGCGGCCTGGCCGAGCTGGCCATCGTCAAGACCAACCAGCTGATGCCCAAGCCCCAGCACCTCACCTGGGAGGAGGCTGCGACGCCGGGGCTGGTCAACTCCACCGCCTTCCGGCAGCTGGTCTCGCGCAACGGCGCCGGCCTGAAGCAGGGTGACAACGTGCTCATCTGGGGGGCCAGTGGTGGCCTGGGCGCGTATGCCACCCAGTACGCCCTGGCCGGCGGGGCGATCCCGATCTGCGTCGTCTCCAGCGAGCGGAAGGCCGAGCTCTGCCGGTCGATGGGCGCCGAACTGATCATCGACCGCGCGGCCGAGGACTACCGGTTCTGGAAGGACGAGCGCACCCAGGACCCCAAGGAGTGGAAGCGCTTCGGCGGCAGGATCCGCGACCTGACCGGCGGCGAGGACGTGGATATCGTCTTCGAGCACCCCGGCCGGGAGACGTTCGGCGCCTCGGTGTACGTGACCCGCCGGGGTGGCACCATCGCGACCTGCGCCTCGACCTCGGGCTTTATGCACGAGTACGACAACCGCTACCTGTGGATGAGCCTCAAGCGCATCATCGGCTCGCATTTCGCCAACTACCGCGAGGCATGGCAGGCCAACCGCCTGATCTCCAAGGGCATGATCCACCCGACCATGTCGACGGTCTACCCGCTGGAGCAGACCGGCCAGGCTGCCCTGGACGTCCACCAGAACCTGCATCATGGAAAGGTCGGGGTGCTGTGCCTCGCGCCGCAGGAGGGCCTGGGCGTGCGTAATCCCGAACTGCGCGCCAAGCACCTCACGGAGATCAACCGGTTCCGGAACGTGTGAGCCGGTCCGGAACACGTGAGAATGAGGCCGGCATGACTGAGCCGTACGAGCCGCCGCGGGCCGCGGGGGCCCAGCCGGGCCAGCGCCCCGACCGGGAACGCCCCTGGCTGATGCGGACCTACGCGGGGCACTCGTCCGCCAGGGAGTCCAACGCGCTCTACCGCCGCAACCTGGCCAAGGGCCAGACCGGCCTGTCCGTGGCGTTCGACCTGCCCACCCAGACCGGCTACGACGCCGACCATGTCCTGGCCCGCGGTGAGGTGGGGCGGGTCGGCGTCCCGATCGGGCACCTTGGCGACATGCGGGCCCTCTTCGCGGACATCCCGCTGGAGCGGACCAACACCTCGATGACGATCAACGCCACGGCCATGTGGCTGCTGGCGCTGTACCAGGTCGTCGCCGAGGAGCAGGGTGCCGACGTTGCCGCGCTGACCGGTACCACGCAGAACGACATCATCAAGGAGTACCTGGCGCGCGGCACGTACGCCTTCCCGCCCGGCCCCTCGGTGCGCCTGACCACCGACGTGATCGCCTACACGGTGGCCCGGATGCCCAAGTGGAACCCCATCAACGTCTGCAGCTACCATCTCCAGGAGGCCGGGGCGACCCCGGTGCAGGAGATCGCCTACGCCCTGTGTACCGCGATGACCGTACTGGATACTGTCCGCGACTCCGGGCAGATCGCCCGGGAGCAGATGGGGGACGTCGTCGGGCGGATCTCCTTCTTCGTCAACGCGGGCGTCCGCTTCGTCGAGGAGATGTGCAAGATGCGGGCCTTCTCCCGGCTGTGGGACACGATCACGCGGGAGCGGTACGGGATCGGCGACCCGGCGCTGCGCCGCTTCCGCTACGGCGTGCAGGTCAACTCGCTGGGGCTGACCGAGGCACAGCCGGAGAACAACATCCAGCGCATCGTGCTGGAGATGCTGGCCGTCACCCTATCCCGCGACGCCCGCGCCCGGGCCGTGCAGCTGCCCGCCTGGAATGAGGCGCTCGGCCTGCCCCGGCCCTGGGATCAGCAGTGGAGCCTGCGCATCCAGCAGGTGCTCGCGTACGAGTCCGACCTGCTGGAGTACGGCGACCTGTTCAATGGGTCCCCCGTGGTGGAGGCCAAGACCGCCGAGCTGATGGCCGGCGCCGAGGCGGAGATCGCCACCGTGCAGGAGATGGGCGGGGTGATACCGGCCGTGGAGTCCGGCTACCTCAAGGCCCAGCTCGTCGCTTCGCACGCCGCCCGGCGGGCCCGGATGGAATCCGGCGAGGACAAGGTCGTCGGCGTCAACTGCTTCCAGGCCACCGAGCCCAGCCCCCTCACGGTGGACCTCGACACCGCGGTCCACCGTGTGGACCCCGCCTACGAGAAGGCGGTGCTGGCCGACCTGGCCGGGTGGCGCGCCCGGCGCGACGAGATGGAGGTCCGCGCCGCCCTTGGCCGGCTCCGGGCCGACGCGGCGCGCGAGGAGGTCAACCTGATGAGCGCGACGCTGGCCTGCGCGCGGGCGGGGGTGACCACCGGCGAGTGGTCGCTCGCCCTGCGGGAGATATTCGGCGAGTACCGGGCCCCCACCGGGATCGGCGGGGCCCCGGTGGCGGGCACCGGGAAGAACGCGGGCATGGTCGCGGATATGGCCGCGGTCCGTACGGCGGCGGCGGCCACCGCCGAACAGATCGGCGCGGGCAGGCTGCGCCTGCTGCTGGGTAAGCCCGGCCTGGACGGCCACTCCAACGGCGCCGAGCAGATCGCCGTGCGGGCCCGCGACGCCGGGCTCGAGGTGATCTACCAGGGCATCCGGCTCACCCCCGATCAGATCGTGGCGGCCGCGGTCGCCGAGGACGTGCACTGCGTGGGGCTATCGATCCTGTCCGGCGGGCACGCCGAGCTGGTGCCGGAGGTGCTGCAGCGGATGCGCCAGGCCGGCGCGGGGGACATCCCGGTGGTGGTCGGCGGCATCATCCCCGCGGCGGACGCTGAGGTCCTCCGCGCCCAGGGCGTAGCCGCGGTTTTTACCCCGAAGGATTTCGAAATTACCGCCATCATCGGCGGAATCATCGATGAGATACGCCGCGCGCATAAGCTCCAGCCATGGCCAAGCCGGCCGGGAGCCCTGGCCGGGGCCACAACCGAAGGATGAGACGACCCGACATGATGACCGAACCCGCCGTGGAGACCGACCGTCCGCGCCCGCGCCGTTCCTGCCTGGCCGTGCCCGGCAGCAGCCCGCGCTTTCTGGAGAAGGCCCAGGGCCTGCCCGCCGACCAGGTGTTCCTGGACCTGGAGGACGCGTGCGCGCCTCTGGTCAAAGAAAGCGCCCGGCACACCATCGTCGACGCGCTGAATACGGGTGACTGGAGCGGCAAGATCCGCGTTGTCCGGGTCAACGACTGGACTACGCACTGGACGTACCGGGACGTGATCACGGTGGTGGAGGGTGCGGGCCGCAACCTGGACGCCATCATGCTGCCGAAGGTGCAGGACGCCGAGCAGGTCAAGGCGCTGGACCTGCTGCTCACCCAGATCGAGAAGACAATGGGCTTCGAGCCCGGACGGATCGGCATCGAAGCGCAGATCGAGAACGCCCGCGGCCTGGTGAACGTCGACGAGATCGCCGCTTCCTCGCCGCGGCTGGAAACCATCATCTTCGGCCCGGCCGACTTCATGGCCTCGATCAACATGAAGTCGCTGGTGGTTGGCGAGCAGCCTCCTGGCTACCCCGCGGACGCTTACCACTACATCCTCATGCGCATCCTGATGGCGGCCCGCGCCAACGATCTGCAGGCCATCGACGGTCCCTACCTGCAGATCCGCAACTCCGACGGCTACCGTGCGGTGGCTCAGCGGGCCGCGGCCCTGGGGTTCGACGGCAAGTGGGTGCTGCACCCCGATCAGATCGCGGTCGCCAACCAGATCTTCTCCCCCTCACAGGAGGACTACGACCACGCGGAGCTGATCCTGGATGCCTACGACTGGTGCACCTCGGAGGCGGGCGGCGCCAAGGGATCGGCGATGCTCGGCGACGAGATGATCGACGAGGCCTCCCGCAAGATGGCACTCGTCATCGCGGGCAAGGGCCGTGCCGGGGGCATGCAGCGCACCTCCAAGTTCGAGCCCCCGCAGGCCTGACCGGCTTCCCGGCGAGAAACCCACCCTTAACCGAGGCAGAAGAAGGACACCCCAGATGCAGTTCGGACGGACCTACGAGGAGTTCGAGGTCGGCGCGGTTTACAAGCACTGGCCAGGCAAGACGGTCACCGAGTACGACGACCACCTGTTCTGCCTGCTCACCATGAACCACCATCCGCTCCACCTGGATGCCCACTACGCCGGGGAGACCACCGACTTCGGCCAGAACGTCGTGGTCGGCAACTACATCTACTCGCTGCTCCTCGGCATGTCGGTGCCCGATGTCTCGGGCAAGGCCATCGCGAACCTCGAGATCAGCTCGCTGAAGCACGTGGCGCCGACCTTCCACGGCGACACCATCTACGGCGAGACCACCGTGCTCGGCAAGAAGCCGTCCACGTCGAAGAGCGACCGCGGCATCGTCGAGGTCGAGACGCGCGGCTACAAGCAGGACGGCACCCTGGTGTGCGTGTTCCGCCGCAAGGTGATGGTGCCGACCGAGACATACATCAAGGAGCGGGGCGGCGAGCAGCCCGGCCGTCCCGAGCCGACCGCCTGAGCTCTTCACGACCAGCAGAACGGAGCCGCACCATGGAACGCCTCGCGAAGACCGAAGGCCTGACCGATATTCAGCGGGACATCCTCGCCACGGTGCGGGAGTTCGTCGAGAAGGAGATCATCCCGGTCGCCAGCGAGCTTGAGCACAAGGACGAGTACCCGGCCCAGATCGTCGAGGGGATGAAGGAGCTCGGCCTGTTCGGGCTGACCATTCCCGAGGAGTACGGTGGCCTGGGCGAGTCGCTGCTGACGTACGCGCTGGTGGTGGAGCAGATCGCCCGCGGCTGGATGTCGGTGTCGGGCATCGTCAACACCCACTTCATCGTCGCCTACATGATCGGCCAGCACGGCACACCGGAGCAGAAGGAGTACTTCCTGCCCCGGATGGCGACCGGCGATGTGCGCGGCGCCTTCTCCATGTCGGAGCCGGGCATGGGCTCGGATGTCTCAGCGATCCGCACCCGGGCCGAGCGAGTGACGGCGGATGGGGAGGCGGGCGGGGACTACGTCATCAACGGCCAGAAGATGTGGCTGACCAACGGCGGCACCTCCAACCTGGTGGCGGTGCTGTGCCGGACCGACGAGGGCCACGACGCGGCGCACCGGAACATGACCACTTTCCTGATCGAGAAGGAGCCGGGCTTCGGGCCGAACCCCACGGTGCCGGGCCTGACCGTGCCGGGGAAGATCGAGAAGATGGGCTACAAGGGCGTCGACACGACCGAGCTGATCCTGCATGACGTCCGCGTCCCCGCCAACCGGGTTCTCGGGGAGGCCCCTGGCCAGGGCTTCTACCAGATGATGGACGGGGTCGAGGTCGGCCGGGTGAACGTCGCCGCCCGCGGCTGCGGAGTCGCCCTCCGCGCCTTCGAGCTGGGCATCGCGTACGCGCAGATCCGGCACTCCTTCGGCAAGCCGATCGTCGAGCACCAGGCCATCCAGTTCAAGCTGGCCGAGATGGCCATCAAGGTCGAGGCCGCCCATCAGATGATGGCGGTGGCGGCCCGCAAGAAGGACTCCGGTGAGCGCAACGACCTCGAAGCCGGCATGGCCAAGTACCTGGCCTCCGAGTACGCCAAGGAGGTCGTGGAAGACTCCTTCCGCATCCACGGCGGTTACGGCTTCTCCAAGGAGTACGAGATCGAGCGCCTCTACCGGGAGGTGCCGATGCTGCTGATCGGCGAGGGCACGGCAGAGATCCAGAAGATGATCATCGGGCGCCGGCTGCTGGAGGAGTACCGGATCCCCCGCTAGCTGTCCGGCCCCTGCTGCGGGTCCCCGCCGCCCGGGCTGGCCTCGGGCTCGTAGGCCAGCCACACGACGCCGAGGGGCGGCAGCGTGAGGGCGGCGGAGTAGTCGAGGCCGTGCCAGGCGATGGCCTCGGCCGTGACGGTACCAATGAGGGCGTTGCTGCCGCCGAATGCCGCGCTGTCGGAGTTGAAGATCTCCACCCACCGCCCGGGGTGGGGGAGCCCGACGCGGTAGTCGGGGCGGGGCACCGGGGTGAGATTCGCCAGGCAGGCGACGCTACGCTCGCCTGACGCCGGGAACCGCAGAAACGACAGCACACTGTTGTCGGAATCGTTCGGGTCGATCCAGCGGAAGCCGGTCCAGTCGAAATCCTGCTCCCACATGGCCGGTTCCTGGCGGTAGACGGTATTGAGCGCCCGGACCAGGGCCTGCATCCCGGCGTGCTCGGGGTAGTCGAGCAGGTGCCAGTCCACGCTGCCGTCGTGCCGCCACTCGTCGTTCTGCGCGATCTCGCCGCCCATGAACAGCAGCGGCCGGCCGGGATGCGCCCACATCCAGGCGAACAGAGTGCGCAGGTTGGCGAACTGCTGCCAGCGGTCCCCCGGCATCTTGCCGAGTAGCGATCCCTTTCCGTGCGCCACCTCGTCATGGCTCAGCGGCAGGATGAAGTTCTCGCTGAAGGCGTACAACAGGGCGAACGTGAGCTCGTGGTGGTGGTAGCGCCGGTGCACCGGATCCTTGGAGAAATACACCAGGGTGTCGTTCATCCACCCCATGTTCCATTTGAACCCGAAGCCGAGGCCGCCCAGGTAGGTGGGGCGGGAGACGGCCGGCCAGGACGTGGACTCCTCGGCTACGAGCATGATGGAGGGGTGGTGGCGGTAGACCACCTCGTTGAATTCCTTGATGAAGTCGATGGCCTCCAGGTTCTCCCGGCCCCCGAACCGGTTGGTGATCCACTCGCCCTCCTGGCGCGAATAGTCCAGGTAGAGCATGGAGGCGACCGCATCCACGCGCAGGCCGTCCAGGTGGAACTCCTCGATCCAGAACAGCGCGTTGGCGACCAGGAAGTTCCGGACCTCGTGGCGTCCATAGTTGAATACCAGCGTGCCCCAGTCTGGGTGCTCGCCCAGGCGGGGGTCGGCATGCTCATACAGCGCGGTGCCGTCGAAGCGGGCCAGCGCCCAGTCGTCCTTGGGGAAGTGCCCGACGACCCAGTCGACGAGGACCCCGATGCCGGCCTGGTGCAGCCGGTCGACCAGATAGCGGAAGTCGTCGGGTGTCCCGAACCGCGCCGTCGGTGCGTAGTAACCGGTCACCTGGTAACCCCAGGAGCCGGAAAACGGATACTCCGCGACCGGGAGGAACTCGACGTGGGTGAATCCGAGGTCGGTGAGGTACGCGGGCAGCACCTCAGCCGCCTCACGGTAGGTCAGCGGGCGCCACCCGCCGTCGGCGTCCTGGGTGAACCGCCACGAGCCCAGATGGCATTCATAGATCGATATCGGAGCGTGCAGCAGGTCGGTGGCCGCCCGCTTGGCGAACCAGGCCTCGTCCTGCCATTGGTACCGGCTCTGGGTGACGATGCTCGCGTTGGCCGGCGGTACCTCGGCAGCGAAGGCGAAGGGGTCCGCCCGCAGGCTCAGCTGCCCCTGCTGGCTGACCACCTCGAACTTGTAGTGGGCGCCAGAGCCCACCCCGGGCAGGAAGATCTCCCAGACCCCGGAGCTGCCCAGGGCCCGCATCGGGTGCATGCGGCCGTCCCAGCCGTTGAAGTCGCCGACGACCCGGACCGCCTGTGCGCCCGGCGCCCAGACCGCGAACGACGTGCCGGACGTTGCCTGGTGCACGCGCACCTGGGCGCCGAGATGGCGCCACAGCCCCTCGTGCCGCCCCTCGGCCAGCAGATGAAGGTCCAGCGCCCCCAGGGTGGGCCAGAACCGGTACGGGTCATCGACCGTGACCACCGCGCCGTCTGGATAGGCGACCTCCAGGAGGTAGTCGGGGATGTCCGATCCTTCCCGCGCACCGGCGAACACCCCGGCCGGGTGCACACAGCGCATCTCGATCCGCTGCTCACCGACGAGAATGGCCATGCTGGTCGCGTTGGGACGCCAGGCGCGGATCACCAGATGTTCGCGGCCGTCGGTGTCTCGCACCGGGTGGGCCCCCAGCACGTGGTGCGGATCGTGGTGCTGTCCGGCGACCAGGCGTTCCAGGTCGAGATCTTGCCCGCTGAGAACGAATTCGCTCGATGTGCTCATGGTGGCCCCTTCTGTGCGGCGGTTCCATGCAAGCTCAGATCAGGCGTACGCACCATGCCTAGATCGGATTTTAGGTGATCACAGTTCGATCAGCGGCCGCGCGGGGAGCGGCTCACCGGGCCGCACGCGGCGCTCGGCCGGGCCAGCCAGCATGAACAGCGAAGCACCGGGCCTGCTCGGTCCGAGACCGCGTATAGGCCGCGAAGATGACCGGTGACCTCGCAGCGTGCTGTGCGGGGCTGCCCAGATGATAGGCATGCCCGTATGGCGCGGCGCGCGCGGAGATATACGGATGGCCGCCGCGAAGATATCGGCGGGCACGAAATCGAGTGGCAGGTCGACGTCGCATGCTGGCCGTCGTTGTTGACGACGGCCATAAAAACCATTTTTCCCACCTGCCCTGGAGTCAGTGGGCCTGCCCTGATATGCGGCGTGCCCCTATTGGCCATATTTGACAGTTCTGCATGTTTGGCACTGCTGCTTGTGTCCGGGCGCCAGTTGTCCACGTTCAGCGCGCCCAGGCCGGTCCGCCGTACCGGCGATTGTTCCTTCACTGGGTACTCAATATCGGTGGAACGCGCACACGCTTTAGGTCAATGAACGCCAAGCCCAGGCTTGCGATTTAATACATAGCAGACGTACCAGTCTTGCTGGCGGCAGTGCGACGGCGCGGGCATGCGGTGATGCGCCTGGGGGAAAGATGATGCTGGGGGGCGTGGCGCACTAACGGGGAAAGCACGCTCGCTCAGAGGGTTTAGCTTGGGGGGATCATTTTGGCATCTCGGCGGCATGTGCTGGTGGCCTATGTCACCTGGATGACGTTGCTCGTGGTGGCCTACTACGGGCTGCCCCGCCTGCGCGCCGAGGCGTGGGGCCTGATCGGCCTGACCGGCGTGAGCGCCATCGTGGCTGGTGTCGTCATCAACCGCCCGGCCCGCAAGGCGCCGTGGCTGCTGCTGGCCGGCGCGAACCTGAGTTTCATCGCCGGTCAGGTCAGCTTTCTGGTCCTGACGCAGATCGAGGGGGCCAAGGTTCCCTTCCCCTCCTTCGCGGACGTCCTCTACCTGCTGACGTATCCGCTGTACGCCGCCGGTCTGCTGATGTTCATCCGGTCGCACACCCCGGACCGGGACCGCCGCAGCCTGATCGATGCCCTGACCCTGACCGTCGGGCTGGCCCTGCTGTCGTGGATCTACCTGATCCTTCCCTACGTGCATGACCCAGCGCTGTCATGGCTCCAGAAATCCGTCGCCATCGCCTACCCACTCGGTGATGTGCTCGTGCTGGCCATGCTCGCGCGGCTCCTCGCACCGGGGACCGCGCGCACCAGGTCTGTTCAGCTGCTGACCCTCGGCTCCGCCGCCTTGCTCGGTTCCGACGTCTGGTTCGGCTTGATATTGCTCTACGGACCGTTCCGGAACGGGGCGATTGTCGACCTCGGCTGGGCGGTCTTCTACGCCGCGTGGGGTGCGGCGGCGCTGCACCCGACGATGTCGGAGCTGACCCAGCCGGTCTCACGTCAGCAGGCCGAAACATCACTGATCCGCCTCACCGTGCTGATGCTCGCGTCTTTTATCGCACCCGCGGTGCTGTTCATCCAGTCGCTCCGGGGCCAAAACCGCGACGACAGCGTGATCGCGGTGTTTTCCGCGATTCTGTTCCTGCTCGTGCTCTCGCGCCTGTGGGACGTGGCGGCGTCGCACCGCCGCGCCCTGGGCCGGGAACGTGCCGTACGGCTGGCTGGCGCGTCCCTCGCGTCAGCGGCCACTGTGGAAGAGGCCGCGCGTGCGGTGCGGAACGCGGCCGCCACTCTCGTCGGGCCGCGCTCCCGGCGCGAGGCGCTGCTCATGGTCCGGGACGACGGCGCCCTGCGTCCCGTGGCCGCCGGGGACGGGACAGGGCCGCTCGGGGATCCGGCCAGTAACTGGATGCCGCGGCTGGCCGGGTCGGTGCCGCTCTACGTCCCGGCGGCGAAACTCGGCGCGCAGGGCAGAACGCTGCTGGCCGACAAGGGCGGCGTCCTGCTGTGCCCGCTCACGCTCAGGGACCGGCCGTCGGGCGACCCGCTCATCGGCGTCCTGGCGGTATTCGGTGAGCAGCGGATCCTGGCCGACCTGTCCGGGACGTTCGAAGTCCTCGCCCATCAGGTCGCTCTCGCGGTCGAGCGTGTCACGCTCAGCCAGGAAGTGATCCGGCAGCGCAGCGAGGCCTACTTCCGTACCCTGGTCCAGGACACCTCCGACGTCATCCTGATCATCGGCGACGATGGCGCGGTCCGTTACGCGACTCCCTCGGCCATGAGCATCTTCGGCGACGTCAGCGTGGAGGGCAGGTACCTCTGGGACCTCGGAATCGACGGTGGGCGCGACGACGTCATCCGTACGCTGACGCGCATGCGCAGCTACGTGGGGAACACTTCCGGCTACGAGGATTGGCAGATCGCGCGCCGCGACGGCCCCAGCGTTCAGGTCCAGGTCAGATGCAGCGATCTGCGTGGCGACCGCACGGTCCGCGGCCTGGTGCTGACCTTGCGGGACGTAACCGAGCAACGCCAGCTCGAGGACGAACTGAAGTACCGGGCCTTTCACGACGCGCTGACCGGGCTTCCCAATCGCCTGCTGTTCCAGGACCGGGCGGCGCACGCGCTCGCCCGGGCCAAGCGCGACGGGACGACCACCGGCGTGCTGTTCGTAGATCTGGACGACTTCAAGGTCACGAACGACACGATGGGCCACAGCGTCGGCGACCAGCTGCTGGCGGCGGCCGCGATGCGGCTGTCGGCGATGGTCCGGGGATCCGGCACGGCGGCACGGCTGGGCGGTGACGAGTTCGCGCTGCTCATCGAGCGCTGCATGGATCCGGCCGCGGTGGAGACGTTCGCCGAGCGCGTCGTCCGGGCCTTCAGCGAGCCGTTCGCCCTCGCCGACGGATCCGTCATCACCAGGGCCACGGTTGGCGTAGCCACCACCGAGGACAGCGCCGACCTGGACGAGCTGCTCCGTCACGCGGACCTGGCGCTGTACGCGGCCAAGACGGCCGGCAAACGGCAGTGGCGGCGCTACCTGCCGGTCCTCAGCGCCGGGATGATCCGGCGGCGGGAGGTGCAGGCCGCGCTGGAAGAGGCGGTAAACGGCTCCGCGTTCACCCTCGTTTATCAGCCGATCGTGGCCCTGACCAGCGGTGAAATCGCCGGGTTCGAGGCCCTGGTGCGGTGGCCGCATCCGCAGTGGGGCATGATGCAGCCCGGCCAGTTCATCGAGCTGGCCGAGGAGACCGGCCACATCGTCCCCCTCGGCTCCTGGGTGCTCGGGCAGGCCGCCGCACAGGTCGTCCGGTGGCGGCGACGGCTACCGCCCGGGACATCGCTATACGTGAGCGTGAACGTCTCGGCTCGCCAGTTCCGCGACCCCGGCTTCGTCGACGGCCTGCGGGCCGTGCTCGCGGAGTCAGGCCTGGCGTCCTCGGCGCTGATGCTCGAGCTCACCGAGAGTGTCCTGCTCAACCGGGACGACCGGATCCACGCCGATCTCATGGAGCTGAAGGCCATCGGCGTGAAGCTGGCGATCGACGACTTCGGTACCGGCTACTCCTCCCTCAGCTACCTGCGGGAGCTGCCGATTGACGTGCTCAAGATAGACAAGTCGTTCGTCGACGGGATCGCCGTCTCGGAGCAGCGACTGGCCCTCGTCGAAGGCATCATCCGGCTCGCCGGGACGCTGCACCTGGACGTGGTCGCCGAGGGTATCGAGACCGAGGTCCAGCGCGATCTGCTGGTTTCGATGGGCTGCCAGTTCGGGCAGGGCTACCTGCTGGCGATGCCGGTGGCCGCGGACCAGGCGGAGGCGCTGGTCCGGACGAGCAGCAGCCTGGTTCTGGAGCTGCCCCGGGTGAGCAGCTGACGGGCCCGGGATCCATCCGGGCCGGCCGCTACCTGGCTGATAGGACGCAGAATTCGTTGCCTTCGGGGTCGGCCAGGACGGTCCAGGACTCGTCGCCCGCCTGGCCGACGTCGGCCAGGCGGGCCCCCTGGCTCCGCAGCCGCGCCACCTCGACCGCGGGATCCTCACCGCGATAGGGAGCTACGTCCGGGTGGATCCGGTTCTTGACCTGCTTCCGGCCGGGCACCCGCAGGAATTCCAGGTAGGGCCCGGTGCCCCTGGGGGACCGGAGCCCCACGATATGGTCCTCCGCGTATGTGACCTGCCAGCCCGCCGCGTCCACCCAGAACCGGGCCAGGGCCGCGGGACCGGCGCAGTCGGTGAGGATCGCGGCGACCGGGCCCGTGTCGAGGTAGATGTCCCGCGGCTCCAGCACGCAGAACTCGTTGCCCTCGGGATCGGCGAGCACGGCCCAGGGCACGTCACCCTGGCCGATATCGGCCGGCGCGGCTCCCAGATCCTGCAGGCGGCTGACCAGTTCCGCCTGGTGGACAGCGGACGTAGTGGCCAGGTCCAGGTGCACGCGATCCTTTGCGGTCTTCGGTTCGGGTACCGGGACGAAGACGAGGGGCACGGCGGACGGATCTGGGTACTGGTAACCCGCGGGCCAGATGTCCACTTCCTCGGCGGTCTCGTCGGCTATCACCCAGCCCAGGGCACTGGCCCAGAACCGGGCCAGGGCGGCCGGGTCGTTGGCGTCCACCACGAGATGTACCAGGCGCGTCGGCATAGCCCCAGCCTCTCAGAGGACGCCGCGGGACTAGGCACCAACGTGCGGGTTCAGCCAGTGCTGAATTGGCTCGGCGCGCGCAAGGAACTCTCCAGCACACGGCCCGGATCATGGAAACTCACCCGCAGCAGGTGATGACGGCGCCGGGTGCTGACGCGAGCGTCGGAACTATCCGCCCGGCCCACCACGAGGCCCGGGTAGTAGGCCGCGGCGATCTGTGAGCAGGGCCGCAGCGGAGTGATTCCGATCAAGGGGAGAGCCCACTATGGCACTGCACGAGCGTGACACCGTCCGTGACCAGCTTGAGGACTGTTTGTTTGCCGACCGGGACCTGACCAGGCCGGTCGCCAAGTACCGGTTCCCTCAGGATGGAACGCTGCCCAGGGACGCGTTCCAGCTGGTGGCGGACGAGATAATGCTCGATGGCAACGCGCGCCAGAACCTGGCCACGTTCTGCCAGACCTGGGAGGAACCCGAGGTTCATGGCCTGATGGAGCTGTCGATCAACAAGAACATGATCGACAGGGACGAGTACCCGCAGAGTGCCGAGATCGAGCGGCGGTGCGTGCACATGATGGCTGACCTGTGGAATGCGCCCGAGGCGGCCAACACGGTGGGCACCTCGGCGATCGGCTCCTCCGAGGCCTGCATGCTGGCGGGGATGGCGGCCAAGTGGCGGTGGCGGGCCAAGCGCCGGGCCGAGGGCAAGCCGGCCGACCGGCCGAACATGGTGTGCGGCCCGGTGCAGGTGGTCTGGCACAAGTTCGCCCGGTACTGGGACATCGAGATGCGTGAGGTGCCGATGGCACCGGGCCGCTACATGATGGACGCCGCCTCCATGCTGGAACGGGTGGACGAGAACACGATCATGGTGGTGCCGACCCTTGGTGTCACCTACACCGGTGCGTACGAGCCGGTGGAGGAGATGGCCAAGGCGCTGGACAAGCTGCAGGCCGACACCGGCCTGGACATCGACATTCACGTGGACGGGGCCAGCGGCGGTTTCCTCGCCCCGTTCTGCGCGCCGGGGGTCGTCTTCGACTTCCGGCTGCCCCGGGTCAAGTCGATCAGCGCCTCGGGGCACAAGTTCGGGCTGGCTCCGCTGGGGGTGGGCTGGGTCGTCTTCCGGGACAGCAGCGAGCTGCCCGACGACCTGATCTTCCACGTCAACTACCTGGGCGGTGACATGCCGGTGTTCCAGATCAACTTCTCCCGGCCGGCCGGGCAGATCATCGCCAGCTACTACAACTTCCTGCGGCTGGGTCACGAGGGCTACCGCCGCATCCACCAGGCGTCCTACGACATCGGCCAGTACCTGGCCGCCGAGATGGTCAAGCTCGGCCCGTTCGAGCTGCTGTGTGACAGCAACCCGAACACCGGGATTCCGACGGTCACCTGGCGGATCCGCGACGGCGCCGACCCCGGCTATACCCTGTTCGACCTGGCCGACCGGCTGCGCGGCCGGGGATGGCAGGTGCCTGCCTACACCCTGACCGGGACGGCCTCCGACATCGCGGTGCAGCGCATCCTGGTCCGGCTCGGCGTCAGCCAGGACATGGCCGACCTGCTGCTGGAGGACTTCCGCGGCGCGGTGGCC
>Ga0181518_10001811_pt1 | contig 21419 bp, 16 predicted proteins | sample PEATcosm2014_Bin_28_FD_119751 | JGI IMG/M metagenome (GOLD analysis project Ga0181518, IMG submission 119751) | Peatland microbial communities from MTU Mesocosm Facility, Houghton, MI, USA - PEATcosm2014_Bin01_60_metaG | ecosystem: Environmental > Terrestrial > Soil > Wetlands > Peat | place... | reverse complement strand
GACCGACCTGCTCCAGCGGCTACCCCAGCAGACTCAAACTCGAACCCGGAGCAACCCTCACCAACACCGGCACCATCAACGCCGAACCAGGCCTCGGCGGCAACCGCACCATCGAAGGCGAAACCGTCAACGACGGCCTGGTCAACGTCGGGGCGGGCGAGACTCTGCGCGACTCGGGCTCCTTCACACAGGGCAAGACCGGGCGCCTGAGGACAGCGATCGGCGGCGCCTCGGACTTCGGCGCGCTTTCCGTTGGCGCCACCGCCAAGCTGGCGGGGACGATGGAAGTCGCGCAGCTGAACGGGTTCAAGGCGCTCAAGGGACAGCGCTTTGAAATCGTCACGGACGGGGCGCGCTCGGGCGCCTTTGAATTCGTCAAGGGCGCGGCGATCACCTCCAGCCTCTCCTACTCCCCGCTGTACTCGCCGACCGGCGTAACTCTGGAAGCCATCGAAGGCAGCTCGGAACCGGTGCCCACGGAAACGAGCCCGCCGGTGGTCTCGGGTGTGGCGCGGCAGGGTCAGTCGCTGGTTCTGACGCACGGCGCCTGGACGCACAGCCCGTTCGAATACGAGGACCAGTGGCTGCGCTGCTCGAGCGCCGGCAGCGAATGCGAAGCGATCGCGGGCGCCGGCGGGGACAGCTATGTCATCTCAGGCGCCGATGCCAGCCACACGCTGCGCGTCGAGGAGGTCGCCTTCGACCCCACCGGGGAAAGCGCCCCAGCGGAGTCGGCCGCCACTGCGGTTGTCGTTTCGAGCCAGCTGCGGGCGGTCGCCGGGGAAGCCGTGTCGGCCGTCGAAGGCGCGCCAGCGACGCTCGACGGATCGGGCAGCTCACCGGCTGGCGAAATCAGCTCCTACCGCTGGACGTTCGGCGACGGCGAAGCGGTCGAAGGCGCCGGTGGCGCGGTCGTGCATCATGTCTACAGGACGGCCGGCCACTACACGGCGACGTTGACGGTCACGCGCGGCGGCGAACACGAAAGCGCTTCCGTCCCCGTGTTGGTCGCGGCCGCCCCGCAGTCGGCCGAAGGTGTGAGCGTCGCCGTGCGCGACAGCGAAGGCCAGCCGCTGGAAGGCGCCGCCGTGCTGTACGTCGCCGGCGCCGGAGCGCGCAGCGAAGTCACGACCGGGCCGAGCGGCGAAGCCGTCCTGGGCTCACTGCCCGAAGGCACCGACGCCCTGTACGTGTACAAGAGCGGCTATCGCCCGAGGGCCGTCCAGGTGACCGTCGACGGCGAACATCACGGGTCGGCGACGGTCGAGCTCGAAAGCGGCCAGGTCGCGACCGCGGGACTGTCCTCGCATGAAATGACGCTAGGAGAAATCGAAAAAGCGGGGATCGACCCGAGCGACCCGGCCAACCAGAACGTGTACGCGTTCGAAGTCAAGCTCGCGTTCACCGAATCCTCCGAGCCGCCCGTCGAGCTGCACGGCGCCGTCAACGCCGACGGCCAGTTCGTCGGCAGCTATGGCGCCAGCGGCGGCGGAGCCGCCAGCAGCGGCGAAGGCGGATCCGGTAGTGGTGGCGGCGGCGGGCCTGCATGGTCGTGCTCGCCGACGCAGTGCGAAACCAAGGGCGAACCCGCCGACGAAGGCGACCGGATCATCGCGGTGCCCGAGGTCGTCGAAAACCATCCCCTGATCCAGTGGCTGATCCTGAAGGGCAAGGCGGCGGTCCTGAAGCAGTTCTATGAAGTGAGCATGGTCGTGCAGAACCTCTCCGAAGAACTGTTCGCGCTGACAGCGGGCACCGCGAAGCTGAGCCTGCCCGAAGGGATGAGCCTCGCCCCCACCCCCGTCGCGCAGACCGCGGCGCAGGCGATGCCCGAAATCGGCGGCGGGCATGCCGCGAGCGCGACATGGATCGTGCGCGGCGACAAGCCGGGCGAATACCTGCTGTCGGCGGGCTACGAAGCCAAGCTGCGGCCCTTCGAAGCGCCCGTGCAGGTACAGGCCGCCCTGGCCAGCCCACTGCACGTGTGGGGAGCAAACGCGCTACAGCTGCGCGTCATGGCAGACAGCGGGAGCCTGTCGGAAGGAGTGCCCTACCACGTGACGCTCGGCGTCACCGACAGGGCCAACGTGCCGCTGTACAACGTGGGCCTGTCGATCGAAGAAGAACCCCACGAACACTTCATCTTCCAGCCCGAGCAGCGCTTCGGCGAAGAGCTCGGAGAACTCACGCCGGGGCAGACCTCCTACATCAGGCGCCCCTACATCCTCGTCCCGGACGGCCAGAGCCAGTCGATCTTCAACCCGGCGCTCTCGACCGCCACGTTCGCCGGCGAAGAAGCCCACCCCGGTGAAGGCGTCGAAGCCGTGACGCCGCCGACGCTCTACGCGATCTCCGCGCCCGGCGACGTGGTGGGCGCCGTGCACCTGCACTGGCAGGCGGTGCCGGGCGCCGAAGGCTATGAGATCTTCTCGACGTCTACGCTCGACACCCCCTTCAAATCGGCGCTGGCGGTGTCCGCCACCCCCGGCGGCGAAACGGTGACCGAGTTGCCCTCCGGAGCCACCGACGCCTACATCGCGACGGCGGAACCGTTGCGCTTCTACGCCGTCAGCGCGATCGTCGACCACGAAGCGGTGCTCGATCACGCGGTGATCGAGGCGAGCCCCGGTCTCCCCAGCGCGCCCGACTTCGGCCGCTGCGTCAAAGTGTCACCCGAACGGGTGGGCGGCAAAACCGTCTACACAGGCGGGTTCACCGCCGCGAGCTGCATCGTCGCGAGCGAGACCCACACGGGCAAGTACGAATGGCATTCCGGCGTCTCCAGGGCGGGCTTCACGAGCACCGGCGGCGCGGTGACGCTCGAAACCGTCGGCAAAGCGAAGGTCACGTGCGCCTCCGAGGAAGGCTCCGGCTCGATCACGACCCCCAAGACCGTCGGCGATGTCGTCCTCAGGCTGAAGGGCTGCGAACTGGTGCTCGGCGACACGAAAGCCAAATGCAACACCGCAGGGCTCGGCAACGGCGAACTCGAAGCAAGGAACCTCGAAGGCATGCTCAGTTTCGAAGACGAGGCATCGAAGAAGGTCGGCCTCGATCTCTTCCCAGCGGGCCGGGGCGGCTCCTTCATGCAGTTCAGCTGCAACGGCTCCGCCATCACGCTGACGGGATCGGTGATCGGCGCCGTCGCGGCGGACAAGATGGCCGCGACCGCTGCGTTGAAGTTCAAGGCGAGCAAAGGCAAGCAAAAACCGGAAGCCTTCGAAGGCGCTTCGCAGAACGTGCTGCTGAGCTCGCTTGACGGCGCCGCAGCCGAACAGGACGGGCTGACGCTCGCGGCGACGGCGACCTACGAAGAAGCGGTCGAGATCAACGCGGTGGTGTAGGCCGCACGAGCGGCGCGCCCGCGCCCACGGCTGCAGCCGCCTCGCGTGCCAGCGCCTGCGGCCGCGCGCGCAGCAGCACCAGCGCGGCCAGCGCCCCCGCGACGCTCAACCCCGCCGCGACCGCGAACGCCAGCCGAAACCCGCCGCTCAGCGCCGACGGGCCGCTCGCGCCCAGCAGCAGGTCCGCGCGCGTGCGCGAGTCCGCGATCGTGCTAAGCACCGCCAGCCCCAGCGCGCCGCCGATCAGGCGTGAGGTGTTGAGCATGCCCGACGCCAGCCCGCTCTCCTTTGCGGGGACGCCCGCCACCGCCGCGATCGTCGCCGGCACCAGCGACAGGCCCAGTCCCATGCCCGCGAGCAACCCGCCGGGGAGCACGTCCGCGGTGTAGCTGCCGCCGCTGTGCACGCCCGTCAGCAGGTACAGCCCGACCGCCGCGCACAGCATCCCGATGCTCAGCACGCGGCGCTCGCCGAAGGCGCCGACCAGGCGCGGCGCGAGCGTGCTCGTCGCGACGATCGCGAGCGTCATCGGCAGGAAGCGCAGACCCGTCTGCAGCGGGTCGTAGTGGAGCACCTGCTGCAGGTACAGCGACAGGAAGAACCAGATCGCGAACACCGCCGCGTACAGCAGGAACACGATCAGGTTCGCCGCGCGCAGGCGCGCCATGCCGAACACGCGCAGCGGCATCAGCGGCTCGCGCGCGACCCTGCCCTCGACGTACGCGAACGCCGCCAGCAGCGCCGCGCCGAGCGCCAGCGGCGCGAGCACGCCCGTCGAGCCCCAGCCGAGCGTGTCCGTGCGCACGATCGCGTACACGAGCGCCGTCAACGCGCCCGTCACCAGCAGCGCGCCGGACGCGTCGAAGTGACGGTGCGCCGCGGACGCGCGCCCGGCGGGGATCATGCCGCGGCCGTACACGATCACGCCGACGCCGATCGGCACGTTCACCAGGAAGATCGCCGGCCAGCCGAACGCCTGCGTCAGCACACCGCCCAGCAGCACGCCCAGCGAGCCGCCGACGCCGCCCATCGCGCCCCACACGCCCAGCGCGCGACTGCGCTCGCGGCCCTCCGCGAACGACGTCGCGATGATCGCCAGGCTCGCCGGCGAGATGACCGCGCCACCGATGCCCTGCAGCGCGCGTGCGCCGATCAGCAGCGTGCGCGAGTCCGCCAGCGCGCACGCCAGCGACGCGAGCGCGAACAGCGCCGTCCCCGCCAGGAACACGCGCCGGCGCCCCAGCAGGTCCGCCGCGCGGCCGCCGAGCAGCAGGAAGCCCGCGAACGTCAGCGTGTACGCGTTCACCACCCACTGCAGACCCGTCGTCGAGAAGCCCAGCCCGTCGCGGATCGACGGCAGCGCCACGTTCACGATCGACACGTCCAGGATCACCATCAGCTGCGCCAGGCACACCAGCACCAGCAGCGCGCGCGGGCGCCGCCCGCCGGCGCTCCGCTCGGCGGCCGTCTGGACGGGGAGCTGATTCGCCGCGGGGTTCTCGGTCAGGGTCGCTGCCATCGCGTTATCCTTCGTTCGTAAGTACGGCGATCATCGTAGCAAAGGTTCGATGATCGTCGTACAATGGCGATATGAGCCTGCACCACCCCGCAACCGAGGACATCGAGCTGCCCGCCGTCCTGCACGCGCTGAGCGATCCGCAGCGCCTGCGCATCGTGCGCGAGCTCGACCTCGACCCCGCGCCGCGCTCCTGCGGCAGCTTCGAGCTCGACGTCGCCAAGTCGACCTGCACGCACCACTTCCGCGTGCTGCGCGAGGCCGGCGTGATCTTCCAGCAGGAGGTCGGCACTTCAAAGCTGTCCTCGCTGCGCCGCGAGGACCTCGACGCGCGCTTCCCCGGCCTGCTCGACGCCGTGCTCGGGCGGACGGCCGTACCCGCATAGACGTCACGGGCGCCCGCCGCAGACAGCCGCCGCGCGCCCGGCGATCGCCGCGGGTCCCATCCCCGCTACGCTCGATGCAAGCGAGGCGCTACCAGAGGGAGCAGGGATGAGCGAGGCCGTGCAGGTGCAGAGCGAAGTGGTGCGGATGCAGGTCGACGAGGGCGTGGCGCTGTTGACACTCAACCGTCCGGACCGCCTGAACGCGTGGACGGCGGAGATGGAGCACGCCTACTTCGCGATGCTCGAGCAGTGCGCGAGCGATGAGGCGGTGCGCGTGATCGTCGTCACCGGCGCCGGCAGGGGCTTCTGCGCGGGCGCCGACATGCAGGAGCTGCAGGCGATCGGCGACGGCACGATGTCGGCCTCCGCCGAGGAGCATGCGCGCGAGCGCCGCCCCCAGACCTTCCCCCTGAGCATCCCCAAGCCGATCATCGCCGCCGTCAACGGCGCGTGCGCCGGCATCGGCCTCGTGCAGGCGCTGATGTGCGACCTGCGCTTCGCCGCCGAGGGCGTCAAGCTGACGACCGCGTTCGCCCGTCGCGGCCTGGTCGCCGAGCACGGGATCTCGTGGATCCTGCCGCGCCTGGTCGGTCCCGCCAACGCGCTCGACCTGCTGCTCTCCGGACGCGTCGTGTTCTCCGAGGAGGCGCTCGAGCTCGGTCTCGTCAACCGCGTCTACGCGCCCGACAGGCTGCTGGAAGCAACCCTCGAGTACGCGCGCGAGCTCGTCGTCAACTGCTCGCCCGCGAGCATGGCCACGATCAAGCGCCAGGTGTACGCCGACCTCGAGCGCACGCTGGGAGACACGCTCGCCGAGGCCGATCGGCTGATGCTCGCGTCGTTCACCGCGCCGGACTTCGTCGAGGGCGTCACCAGCTTCGTCGAGCGCCGCGACCCGCGCTTCGCCGCGCTCGGGTCGTAGGTCCAACGCGCGCCCGACGGCTGCGCAGCTCGGCAAGGCTCCGCGTCTGAGCGAAGGACGGAGTCCGGCCTTTCGAAGAATGCCAATGTTGGTGTAAGGTCGCGCAAATGGATACGACCTATGACGTGGTTGTGGTCGGATCCGGCTTCGGGGGCGGAGTCGCGGCGTGTCGGCTGGCCGAAGCCGGGCAGCGCGTGGCGGTGCTCGAGCGCGGACGGCGCTTCGCGCCGGAGGACTTCCCCAGCAAGCCCGCGGACGCGCCGGCGGCGCTGTGGCACCCGAGGCTGAACCCGCACGGGCTGTTCGACCTGCGGCTGATGAAAGACCTGTCGGTGGTGACCGCCGCGGGCGTCGGCGGCGGCTCGCTCGTGTACGCGAACGTGCAGCTGCGCGCGCCCGCCGACGTGTTCGAGCGGGGCTGGCCGCAGGCGATCGACCGCGAGGCGCTCGATCCCTACTACGACCGCACCGAGGAGGCGCTGCTGCCGGAACCGACGCCTGGCGAGCTCCCGAAGATGCAGTCGTTCGCCGCCGCCGGCCGGCACATCGGCAAGGAGGCGCAGCGCCTGCCGCTGGCGGTCAACTTCGATGAAGATCGCGAGACCCACCCATTCAGTGGCGTGCCACAGAAGCGTTGCGAGAACCTCGGCCGCTGCGACATCGGCTGCCCGGTCCACGCAAAGAACACGATCGACATCACCTACGTCGCGCGCGCGGAGAAGCTGGGCGCGGAGGTGCATCCGCTGCACGAAGTCCTGCGCCTGGACCCGCCGCAGGGCGCCGGCGGACAGTGGCGCGTGAGCTTCCGCGACCTGGAGAGCGGCGACAGCGGCGAGGTGCGCGCGCCGGTGGTCGTGCTCGCGGCCGGCTGCCTGGGCTCCAGCCGGCTGCTGCTGAAGAACCGCTCGCGCCTGCCGCATCTCTCCCGTGCCCTCGGCAGCCGCTTCTCCGGCAACGGCGACGCGCTCGGCGCGGCGTTCAACCCGAGCGCCAAGGACGTCGGCAGTCCGCGCACCGACTTAGGGCCGTCGATGACGAGCGTGCTCGACTACACCGACGAGCACGGCTTCCTGCTGGCCGACGGCGGGCTGCCGTCGAACTTCGGAGGGCTGCTGGAGATCGTGCGCTTCGTCGACGACGCCCACTACGGCTGGCGCCGCCTGCTGCTGCACATCAAGCGCCTGGCCGTGCGCCTGGGCGTCAGCGACCAGCCGCTCGCGCATCGCCACATGCGTCCGACCTCCAGCCGGCCGATCGACGACTCGCTGGTGTTCCTGATGATCGGCCGCGACGCCGCCGACGGGCAGATGCGGCTGACGCCGCTGTTCAAATGCTTCGACATCCGCTGGAGCACGAAGAGCAGCGAAGGTCTGTTCTCGGCGATGGAAAAGGTCGTCGAGGAGCTGGCGGGCGCGATCGGGGCCGAGCCGTTCTTCGCGCTGAAGACGTGGCCGCTGGGCGCGTACATCACCGTGCATCCGCTGGGCGGCTGTCCGATGGCCGACGATCCTGCGCTTGGCGTGGTCGATGACAGCGGCAGGGTCCACGGCTACGACGGGCTGTACGTGCTGGACGGATCGATCGTCCCCACGGCGCTGGGGGTCAACCCGTCGAAGACGATCGCCGCCCTGGCGGAGCGCGGCGTCGAGCTGCTGATCGCGCGGCTCGGCGGGGCGAGCGAGACGAGCGGCTGAGGCGATGGGCCTGCGCGAAACGCTCACCCGGCGCCGGGCGTGGCGCAACGACACGGGCAACCAGCGCATCTATCCCCTGCGCGAGGTGACGCCGACGACGCTCGATGAGCTGCGCGAGGCGGTCCGCGAAGCCGAACGCGATGGCCTCACAGTGCGCGCGGTCGGCTCCGGGCACTCGTGGTCGGACGTGGCGCTGACCGAGGACGTCCTCGTGCGGCCCATCGGCCTCGACCGGCCGCTGGACCTGGAGGAGCAGCTCCTGCGAGTGCCCGCGACGACGCCGACGGGCGCCGGCGAACTGGAGGGCGACAGCGTCACGCTGGTGCGGGTGCAGGCGGGCATCAGGATCGCCCAGCTGAACGCGTATCTGGAGAGCAGGAAGCTCGCGCTGCCGAACATGGGCGGCTTCGACGGCCAGACGGTCGCCGGCGTGATCTCCACGTCCACGCACGGATCGGGCATCGGCTTCGGACCGCTGTCGGACCTCGTGCGCTCGCTCGACGTCGTCGGGCCAGGTGGCGCCGTGCGCCGCATCGAGCCCGCCGACGGGCCCACCGACCCGGACGCGTACAGGCGCGAATACCCCGAGCGCGAGCTCCACCAGGACGATGAGTGGTTCAACGCGGCGGTCGTCGGCATGGGCTGCATGGGGCTGATCTACGCGGTGATCCTCGCCGTGCGGCCGCTGTTCTACCTGCGCGAGGTGCGCACGCTGAGCGCCTGGTCAAAGGTGCGCGAGGAACTGAAGCGCGGCGAGGTGCTGGAGGAAAACGCCCACTACGAGCTCCTGTTCAACCCGTATCCGGACGAGAGCGGCGAGATCGAAATGCTCGTCACCACCCGCAATCCGATACCCCCGTCCGAATACCGCCGCGACCACCGCCGCAGCCGCAGCCTGCTGATGGAACTGACCGCGCGCTTCCCGCTGACGCCGCTGCTGATCAACCTCGCCGTCGGCCTGTTCCCGAGGATCTCGCCGTTCCTGCTCAAGCAGGCGTTGAAGGCGCTGATCAACGACGACTACGTGAACATCAGCTACCGCGTGTTCAACATCGGCGCGGCCAACTACCTGCCGGCGTACTCGTGCGAGATCGGCGTGCCCGCGGACGAGCCGAGGCTGGACGAAGTCGTCGAGAGGATCGTCGACGTGGCCGCGAAACGCAGGGACCTGGGCGAAACCTTCCACAGCTCGCCGATCTCGCTGCGCTTCGTCAAGGCCAGCAACGCGTACATGTCGATGATGTACGGACGCGACACGGTGATGATCGAGCTGATCATGGCGACGCGCACGGTCGGCGGCATGGAGCTGCTGGACGCGCACGAGAACGCGCTGTACGAGCTCGGCGGGCGCCCGCACTGGGGGCAGGTGAACTCGCTGACCGGCAGCCACGGCCTGGTGCGCGAGATGTACCCGCGCTATGACGATTGGCAGGCGGTTCACGCGCAGCTCAACGCGAGCGGCGTGTTCGACAGCCCGTTCAGCAAGCGCGCCGGCATCTCGAGATCCGAGTTCCGCGCCTGAAAGCGCTCGCCGGGGCCTGCCGCAGGCCTCGGCGCTCCCGCTCGCGCTGGTCGGCTACGTGGCGAACAGCCGGTCGACCGAGACCTCGATCCGGCGATCGGGCACGGGCGAGTGACTCGTGCGTGCCTCGACGTTGGCGGCGCCGGTCACGCTGAACAAACCCTGGACCGTCCTGCTGAGGAAGCGCGAGGGCTGGCCGATCCCGTGCGCGTCGTCGCGCGCGGTCGGGTGGTGGTAGTAGCGCGAGGGGACGTACACGTGCAGCTTGCGGCGCGCGCGCGTGAGCGCGACGTAGAACAGGCGCCGCTCCTCGGCGATGCCCTCCTCGCTGCCGGTGCTCATGTCGGCCGGGAAGTTGCCATCGTAGGCGGCGATCAGGTGAACGGCGCCCCACTCAAGGCCCTTGGCGGAGTGCGCGGTGCTGAGCGTGAGCCAGTCCTCGTCGAGGTGCGGCGGACCGGCGAAATCGGCGCTCGAGGACGGCGGGTCAAGCACGAGCTCTGCGACGAAGTGACGGACGTCCTTGGCGCCGCGTGCCGCGAGCGCGAGCTGATCGAGGTCGCAGACGCGCACGGCGCCGTCGGGATAGTGCAGACGGATGAGCGGCGCGATCGCCGCGCACAGCCGCTCGACCTGCACGCCGACCGTGTCCGCGCAACCGGCGCCCGTCGCGATCAGCGCGTCGATCACCGTGCCGGCCTGCTCGCGCGAGTCCTCCGGGACGTGCTCGGCTGCGGCGGCCCAGCGTTCGAGCTCGGGCGGCCCCTCCGCGGAGGGCCGCAGGGTCTCGAGGATGCGCCGCGCCCGCGCCGGGCCGACGCCGTCGAGGAGCTTGAACAGGCGAAACCAGCTGAGCTCGTCAGCCGGGTTGTCGGCGAGGCGCATGAGCGCGACGAAGTCCTTGACGTGCGCAGCCTCCAGGTACTTCAGGCCGCCGTACTTGACGAACGGGATGTCGCGCCGTGTCAGCTCGACCTCCAGCAGCGCCGAGTCGTGGTTGGTGCGGTACAGGACGGCCTGCTCGCGCAGTTCCATCCCCTGCTCGCGCGCCGCCAGCACCCGCTCGCACACCTCCCGTGCCTGGCCGGCTTCGTCGTGCGGGAAGACGAGCTCCGGCTTGCTGCCGCCCTCGCGCTCGGTCCACAGCGTCTTGGCAAACCCCGCGCGGTCCTGCGCGGAGACGGCGTTGGCGAGCGCGAGGATCGGCCCGGTCGAACGGTAGTTGCGCTCGAGCGTGGCGGTGTGGGCGTCGGGGAAGCGCTCGGGGAACTCGAGTATGTGGCGCGCGCTGGCCGAGCGAAAGCCGTAGATCGCCTGGAAGTCGTCGCCGACGACCGTCAGGCCAGGTCGGGTGAGGCGCATGTTGCGCACGATGTCGACCTGCAGGCCGTTGACGTCCTGGTACTCGTCGACGAGCACATGGTCATAGCCGCCGGCGATCAGCGGGCCGATCGAGGAATCGGCGCTGAGCGCCTGCCAGTAGAGCAGCAGATCGTCGAGGTCGAGCACGCCGAGCGCTCGCTTGCGCGCGGTGTAGGCGCGGAAGATCTGCGCGAGCGACTCGCCGTGCTCTTCACACCACGGGAAGAACTCGGCGAGGATCTCCGTGAGCGCTCTCTGCGCGTTGACGGTGCGCGAGTAGATGTCGAGCATCGTCCCGGCGCGCGGGAAGCGCCGGCGACTCTCGGCGTGGCCGCCCTCCTGGCGCACGAGGTCGAGCAGATCGGCCGCATCGCCGGCGTCGAGCACGCCGAAGCCCGCGTCCAGGCCGAGCGAGGTCGCGTGGACGCGGATCAGCCGGTGGGCGACCGAGTGGAAGGTCCCGCCCAGGATCCTGCCGGCGTCCGGAGCGACGCGCTCGGTGAGCGTGCGGACCCGCTCGACCATCTCGCCGGCCGCGCGACGCGTGAACGTGAGCAGCAGGATGCGCTCGGCGGGCATCCGCTCGGCCAGCAGCCAGCCGACGCGGCCGCACAGCGTGGTGGTCTTGCCGGTGCCCGCGCCGGCGAGGATCAGCAGCGTGTCGCCCGCGTACGTCGCGGCCGCGCGCTGCTCGTCGTTGAGATCGTCGAGGAACGAGCGCGTGTCGGGGCTGACGAACATCTGTTCGCCACGCTAGGTCAGCCACCGGATGGCTTGCACGCCCCTTTGCAGCGACCCCGGGGAGGCGGGGCCCCGGGCGATCGCCCGCCGCAGCGGCGAGAAGGCCAGCGGCCGTGCTCACCATGCAGTCGGAGATCGATCCCGGATCTCGAGCGCCATGACGCCAACCGCCCCGGTAGCCCGCCCGGGTCAGCCCTCCATAGATCCATAAATCGGATCCATGTTGCTTTTTGGTATTCGCGTTGACGCAGTCAACCACGCGAAGCTATCGTCCGCGGGCGGCACCCACCCCTGTTGCACACCATCCAGCGCTGAGGAGGCACCTTGCCCATAAGCCCGCAGACAGATCCCGACTTCAAGTTCGTATCTGTAGCGACACCACCCGGCGGACAGCCCCCGCCGGAACCACCGGGCGCGCTCGGACCCCTCGCTCAGCTGCTCGAGCCGGATGGAGACAAAGGGGAATGGGAAGGCGAAGGCTTCAACACGATCTGGCGCCCGTTCCACCAGCCGGGCCAGGACCGGTTTCTCGAGCTGAACCTGACGAAAGAGCGGCTCGTCTTCACGAGGATCCCCGGGGCAATCCCCAACCGGGGGCTGCTGATGCCGGACATCGACATGTTCGGCATCACCTACATGCAGGAAATCAAAGGCCTCGACCCGGTGGAAGGCCTCCACATCGAGCCTGGGATCTGGGCGAGCGCGCCGCCCACCACCGACCCTCAGGTGGGCGCCACCGTCGTGCGCATGGCGTCCATCCCGCACGGTACGGTGATGCTCGCCCAGGGCGAAGCCAAAACGGTCGCCGGCGGCCCGCGCATCACCCAGAACAACATCATCCCGTTCCAAATCGGCACGCCTCCCCCTCCAAACTCCGACTTCGACCAGGCGAAGGGCATCTTCACCGAGCTCAACCTCACTGTGCCCACTCAATTCCGCCAGGCGGCGCACGCCGTGACCGAGACGATGGTCGAAAACCCCAACAGCGTGCTCGAACACGCCATCGTCGGGCAGAACATCACCGCAACGACGGTGCTCATCGTCTCGACCGAGCACCAGCCAGTCCCTGGGGGCGGCACCGCGAACACGGCCTTCCTCGAAGACGCGACGAATCCCCCGGGCGGAAACGCCAACGCCGTCGAGGTCGATGCGATCTTCTGGATCGAGACCGTCGCGGGGGCCTATGACGAGCCCGACAAACTACAGCTGCAATACACGCAGCTGGTACAACTCGACTTCAACGGGCGGCGCTGGCCGCACGTATCCGTGGCCACGCTGCAGAAAGTCTGAGGCGACATAACAGACGACCCTCGATACGGCAGATTGGCGCGGACATTAGCGGCGCGGCTGCCAGCTCTGGCAGGAGCCGCCGCGACGCTCCTGCTCGCGGCGCTCGCCGTGCTTGTCAGCGGGTGCGGCCCGCCCCCGCCGGCGTGCGTAGGGGGGGCGCCGGTCGCACTCCCGCCTTCAGCGGTCGAGCAACCGATCTCCAAGACCTCGCCTGGTGTTGCAGCGCTGGCCCTGCGCTACGAGCCGACGATCGAGATGTCTAAGCTCGACCGGTTCTGGCCTGTGTCGCTGGCGACCGTGCTCCGGGCGCGGAATGAGAGCGGCCAAGGCGTGCAGCTCGTGTCACACGGGCGGATCGTTGCCGACCCGGTGACGCTGGCCGATCTGTCCGCTTCCGGCTCATCGTCAGCCTATCTGGAATATCCGGCGCCGTTGGCCGACAAGGCCGCCCAGATGCAAGTGTTCCTGCGCGGCGTCGGCGTGCCCGAGTCGCAGATCGATGCGTGGCCGACGGACCTGTCGAAGTTCGTACGGCAGTCGGCGCAAATCTACTTCTATGACGCCGGAACCGGGTGCAAATACGCAGGCCGAGACACGAGCCACTACCGGGCGCTTCAGTACTGGTTCTTCTACGGGCTCAACTACTACCCGATGACCGTCGACACGGCGACGATGCTCGAGCAACCGCTCAGCGCCGACGACGCGGACGTCGACTTCCACGAGGGCGACTGGGAGCACATCACCGTTCTGCTCGAATGGCACAGGTCCGGCTACGTCCCGAAGTTCGTGTGGATGGCGCGACACTCCAGCGAGGGCAAGCTGTATCCGTGGGCCGGCGTCGCACACGACTCCACCGGTCACCCCATCGTCTACCCCGCGTTCGGCGGACATCCGAGCTACCCGAGCTGCGGCGCCCACGCCCGGGCTCTGCTCGCCGCGGCGGTATACGACTACGTCGTCTGCCAGCCGGGCCTTTACACCCTCAAGGCGGAAGACACACCGCTCGTCGACCTTGCCCACGTCGGCTGGAGCTGCTGGCCCGGCTACTTCGGCACGACCGTGGGAACGACCGGAAGCGGCGACGCGGATGATCCGACGGGGCAGATCCTCGTCGCGGGCCCACGCTCGCCCCTACGACAAGCAGAGAACCAGCACGTCTGTCCGAAGGCCAACAGCTAAGCGAAAGGCGAGGTGTAGCGCAATGAGTCACCCGGCTGTCAACGATCAGGACGACCAGCCCCCACCCGAGGATCCGATCGCCTACCGCATCGCCGTCGGCACGCTCGGTCTCGCGGTCGTGGCGTTTCTGATCGGCGCAGCAGTGATCGCGTCGGGCGGAAAGCCGGTGCCAACGCAGTACTGGTCGGCCGGCGGCGCGATCGCGGGAGCGGTCATCGGCATCCTCGCACCAGCGCCCCAGAGGGTCTCTCCCGCCACGCCGGACGGCGCCACCAAAGCGAAGAGGGTCGGGGCCAGGATCTGGTCGGCGTTCGTGGAACTCTGGAAGAACCGTGCTGTGTTCATCCTGATGGCGGTGTTCGGTGTATCGGCGGCCTTCGCGATCTCGCGAGGCTCAGCCGAACTGGAGACCGTTGCGGCGGCGGCCGGCGGTGCGCTGGTCGGACTGCTCGCCCCGTCGCCCAGCAAATAGGAAGGCAGCCGACCCACGACGGAGAGGACGCTGCGCGCCGGCGCCTGACCGCGCGTTAGCCCTGCGTGACCCGCGGCGCGTAGCGGTGATGCAGCATCAGCGCGTTGCCGTCGGGGTCGGCGAAGAAGGCCATATGGCAGACGCCGGTGTCGTACGTGTCGCCGGCGAACTGGACGCCGCGCTCGGCGAGCGTGGCGCGGGCGGCCTCGACGTCCTCGACGTGCAGCGCGAGCGCGTTGTGGTTGGGCTCATAGTCGAGCCCGAACTTCTCGGCGACGATCACGCTGAGCGTGACGGTGCCGGTCTCGAACTCGGCGAAGTGGCGCTCGGGGTAGTAGACGGAGCGCTGCAGGCCGAGCGTGTCGCCGTAGAACTCGACGGCGGCGTCGAGGTCCTTGGTGGGTATGGCGACGAAGTCGACGCCGGTGACGATCTGGCTCTCGGGAGTCATGCGCCGATCCTACACCCGACGCAGCCGCACGCCGCCGAGCTCGATCGAGTCTCCCCCGCCGGGCAGCTCGTGCGGGAGCTCGAGCGCGATCTCGACGAGACCTTCGTCGCACTCGCCGGCGGCGCCCTGGAAGCGGACCTCGCCGCCGTCGAGCGCCAGCAGCGGTCCGTCACCCCCATCGGGCCCGTCGCGATCGCTGACGGGCACGCCCAGCACCTCGCCCCAGCGCGCGGCGACGGCGGCGGGGTCGGCGACGGCGACGGTGATCCCGGCGAGGCGCCCAGCAGCGCCGGCAGCAACCTGCGCAGTCCACTGCGGCCCGCCCCAGCGCCAGCTGCCGTATGGCTTCGAGCGGTCGAGCGAGACGATCGCGCCGCGCATGTCGGCGGGATGCAGGTGCGTGCCGGAGATGTCCGGCAGGTCGATCTGCCAGACGACGCGCACGCCGGCGGCGAGCGCGCGCGAGCGCGCTCCCTCGAGATCCTCGAGGTCGAAGATCACCATGTAGCCGCCGTCGCCGCCGTGGCGCGAGAGGTAGCGCCCGGCGGCGGTATCCGCGCGCGTTGGCGAGATGACCTCCAGGAAGCAGTCGCCGATCGCGAACACGGTGTTCGCGAGGCCGAACTCGCCGACCCCCGGGTCGCGGAACGGCTCGTCGAGGTAGAGCGCGTTGCGCAGCTGCGAGGCCACCACCTCGAGCTCCCCCGCGACGATCACCGCCTGGCGCAGCCTGACCTTAGGTCCATCCCCACCCATTGGCCAAGGCTACTGGCTCGCGCGTCACAGGCGAGCCGCGAGGTAGCTTCGTAGGAGGGGCTCGGGGATGACCCAGTTGCCGCGTCCGTGACGCTCGGCGATCCCAGCCCTCTCCAATATGTTCAACGCTCGTCTGGCGGCGGAGGACGGTGTGCCTGAGTACGGACGCTGACCACGCGCCACACGCAGGGCGATTGAGTACGCGTGCGCGGTCGAGCGCAGCCGTTCGACGATCTCCTCGTGACGCAAACGGTCGGCCTGCATCGCGAGCTCCTGGCCACCGCGAACGTCGCCGAGCTCGATGCCGCGGTCCTCGCGGCGCGTGAGGGCGACGGTCAGGGTCTCGCGAGCGATGAGCATCGTGGTGCGCGGATGCCCCTCACCGAGGGCGACGATCTCTGCGATCGCGCTCCTCGCCGCGCGAATGTCCAGGTCTCGGTAGCGGGCGGCGATGCCGGCCTCCCACTCGCTGGGCAGGATCGGCGTGAGCTCGTAGAAGTTGCCGAACTGGCTGAGCGCTCTGCGCGTCGGACCGAACAGGTCACGCATCAGGTGCTCCATGCTGCCCGCGAACAGCACGCTGGTCAACGGCGAGCGCTGCAGCTCGGAGCGCAGCTGCTTTGTCAGCACATCTGGGTCCCCGAAACGATGCGCTGACACCGCGATGTCCTGAAACTCGTCGATGAACAACACGATCCGCCGCTTGTCCTGCTCGGCTATCCGCTGCGCCAGGCGGATCGTCGCGCCAAGACCCACCACCGGCGCTCGCCCTGCTGCCTGGGTGGTCCAGGCCAGCTCGACATCCTCGCCAAGGTGTGTGCGCAGCGCCGCCGTCACGCCGACCGGCAACAGATCGCGCAGCTCGCGCCCGCTCTCACGGGCTCGGCGAAGCGCCTTGGCGACCGGACCGCGGTTGGCGATGATCGACTCCGCAAGAGCGCGTGTGAGCGAAGCAAGGTTCTCGTGATCCCACAAGTCGACCTGCGCGGTGTAGACATCGGATGCGCGAACCTGCTCGAGCGCGGCCAGGCCCACCGTCGACTTGCCGGTGCGCCTGGGCCCTGCGATCACCATATGTGTGCCGTCTCTCAGACGCGAGGCGAGATCGCGCACGTTCTCCGTACGGCCAATCAGTAGATCCGGCTTGACCGGATCGTCGGTTGGGAACAACTCTCGGATATCACGCATCACGACCTATTATAGGTCGCGCGATGACCTATCCAGGAAGACGGGCCGAGCCGACCGCTCGGCACGAAAGCAGATCCATATCGTGTGCGTGGGCCGGCTCCGCCCGCCGGGCGGCGACCTCGACCACGAACGCGTCGACGACGCGCGGGTCGAACTGCGTGCCGGCGCACCTGCGCAGCTCGCGCAGCGCGTCGAGCTCGGACTTGGCTTCGCCGAACGGGCGGTCGGAGATCATCGCGTCGAAGGAGTCGCACACGAACACGATCTGGCTCGCGAGCGGGATCTCCGCGGCGGCGAGGCCGCGCGGGTAGCCGGCGCCGTCGTAGCGCTCGTGCGTGGCGCCCACGATCTCTGCGACCCGCGCGAGCGCGGGCGCCGCGGCGAGGATGCTTGCGCCGACGATCGGATGGTGGCGCATGAGCTTCCACTCGTGGTCGTCCAGCGGCCCGGCTTTGTGCAGCAGCGAGTAGGGCACGGCGACCTTGCCGATGTCGTGCAGCTCGGCCGCGCGCACGGCGTCGGAGTGATCTGTGCCGGTCAGCCCCAGGCGACGGGCGACGCCGTCGGTGAGCTCGGCCACGTGCGCGGAGTGGCTGTGCAGCTCGGGCTCGTGCGCAGCGAGGATCTGCAGCGCGAGATCGCGTGTCTGGCGACCGGCGCTCGCGCGGCTGGAGTCCTTGTGCGCGTACATGCGCTCGTCGGCCAGCTGCAGGGCCAGCTGGGGATCGTCGGCCTCGGTCGGGAGCGTCACCGAGCCGTATGAGCTCGTGATCGAGAACCCGTCGCCGTCGGCGCTGAGCGCCTGCAGGCAGTCGCCGACCAGCGCCTCGCCGCTGCCGGACCACAAGAGTGCGCAGAACTCGTCGCCGCCGAGCCGGTAAGCGCAGCCGCGGGCGCCGATCGCGCGCTTGAACGCCTGCGCGAGCCGCCTGAGCAAGAGATCGCCGCCGAGATGGCCGAAGTTGTCGTTGTAGGACTTGAAGCCGTCGAGGTCGAACAGCAGCAGCCGCACGGGGCGCTCGATGCTCGCCTTTGTCCACACCGCGCGCAGATCGTCGGCCAGCTGGCGGCGGTTGGCCAGGCCGGTGAGCGGGTCGACGGTCGCCTCGTCGCGCTGGTGCAGCTCTGCAGACTGCAGCGCGAGCACGATCGAGACGACCGCGATCAGCAGCGCGAGCGTGGCGAACACGGGCACCGGGTCGTGCAGCGTCGCGCGGGGATCGAGCCCGATGGTCACGACGAGGATCACCGCGACGGTCACCGCCACGCCGACGCTCACCACCCGCGCTCGAAAGCGTGCGGCGACCATGCCTGCGGGCAGCACCAGCCAGGGCAGCGCCGGGCTGGTGGGTCCGCCGCTGAGAGCGACGCCCGTGGCGAGCAGGGCGAGGGTGATCGCGATCGCGCCCACGCTGGCACGCTCCGGGTGCGCGCTGCGCGACATCCTGCGCTCGACGCCAAGGAGGTTGAGCGCAGACAGCCCGAACAGGATCAGCGTCCACCAGCCGAGCCACGGCGCGGATATCAGCAACGTCACTCCGACCGCCCCCGATCCCACCTTGCGGATCGTGCGCACACGGGCGTTTGCGTCGAGCACGCGCCCGCGATCCCGATCAGTAGGACACAGCCAACTCTTCGACATCTTCAACCGTCTCGGACACGGCACGGCCAGTCTTTAGAGATGCATGTCAGAGCCGTCAAAACCACGCCCTGCCCGCAAATTTGCGAGACTCTCTATGAGTTGAACGCTCCCGCCAGCCCGTAACTCACTTGACGCGATATGTTGGATGTCGGAATCCTATTCGCAGCTGACGAGACGGCCGCTGGTTGCGTCTTTCTAACGCGTTTTTAACCTAAATGTAAACAGGGACGCAACACGTGTTCGGTTAGCTTCGCCGCGTAGACGTATTGTCCACGGACCATGGAGGGGACATGGGGATGAGCGAAGCTGCCGTGTCTCACGGCCGCGGGAGCCGTGAGAGCCTGGCAACGCCGGGTCTGGTGTCGCTGGCGGTCAAGCGCGCGCAGGCGGGCGATCGCGAGGCGCTCGGCTTCCTGTACGCGCGTTACGCGGACAACGTGTACGGCTACGTGCGCAGCATCGTCCACGACGAGCACGAGGCGGAAGACATCACCCAGCACGTGTTCGCGAAGCTGATCCACGTGATCGGCAAGTACGAGGAGCGCGACGTGCCGTTCTTCGCATGGATCCTGCGCGTCTCGCGCAACGTCGCCGTCGACCACATCCGCCGCCAGCGCGCGATCCCCGTGGAGGAGGTCCGGGCGGTCGACGAAGATGGCGGCGGGCCGCAGGACGGAGAGCGGATGAACGACCTCAGGGAGGCGCTCGCGCTGCTGCCGCCAGATCAGCGCGAGGTGCTCGTCCTGCGCCACTTCGCCGGGCTGTCGCCGACGGAGATCGCGGAGCAGACGGGCCGCTCGGAGGGCTCGGTGCACGGGCTGCACCATCGCGGGCGCCGCGCGCTGAAGGCGGAGCTGAGCAGCCGCGGCGCCGCGCCCGCGACGGCGCGCCCGCGCAGCCGTCAGGCCGAGGTGTCCGCCGGCGGCGTGCCGGCAGGCGGAGCGTCCGCCGGCGGCGCGTCCGGGTAGGGGCTGCGCGAGATCTGCCTGGAGATGCGCCCGCTGTCGACGTCCGCGAGGTAGTACAGCACCGCAAAGGTGACCAGCTCCTCCACCGGCACGCCCTGGCGCAGGCTCTCCTGCTCGACCGCTTCCCAGGCAAAGCCGTCCATCTGCACGGAGATGCTGCGATCGCCATGGACGGCCCGATCGTCGCCCGAGGGCAAGCCGCTCACCTTTGGCCTCGATCGGATGATGGGACACTTGCATTCAACGGCGCGCACCCGCGCGCACTCGCGCCGGCGAGGGTCCTGACGGGGACCAAAAAAGGCTGGTTGTCGCTGGTCATGGGCTGGAGATCCACCGGAGCCCCCGTGCGGTGCGCTCGCGCCACGCGTGCCGCCCCGGCTTACTCGCATGATGCCAAGTTCCGCCAGCGGAGGGCGCAGGTCCTCGTCGGGTGGCGCTTCAGCTGTGAGCCGGCGGCTTCAGCCGCGGCCGCGCGAGATCCGCGGGCGTGAAGTCGGGCTCGTGGCCGAAGGTCTGGCGGATCCTGGTACGGAGGGCGGCGTAGCGGCGGACGGCGTCGCTGCGGCGCCCCTGCATGATGTCGAGTTCCATCAGCCGGCGATGGACGTCTTCATCGAAGGGCTGCAGCGTCGCCAGGCGCTCAAGCGCGCGGGCGGCGCCGTCGAGCACGCGCCGCTCCTGGCGGATGTCGGCCAGGCGGCGCAGCCCGAGACACGCGAGATCGTGCAGGCGGTGACGCTCCGGCATCGCCCATTCGGCATACGGCAGCTCCGCCAGGAAGTCGCCGCGGTAGAGCGCGAGGCCCCGCTCGATCTGCGCGGCGGCGGCGTGCGGGTCGCGCTCGGCGGCCGCAAGTCCGGCGGTCACGAACGTCTCGAACTCGTCGGCGTCGACCTCCACGTGATCGAGGTCGAGCCGGTAGGCGCCGGCGCGGGCGGCGATGAACGCGGAGGGCTCGCGGCAGCCGCGCTGGGGCTCGATCTTGCGACGCAGCGCGTGGATGTAGTAGCGCACGCTCGCGCCGACCGCGTAGTCGGCTCCCGGCCAGATGTTCTCGCCGATCTCATCCACCGCAACCGCGCGCTGGCGTTCGGTGACGAGGTACTTCAGCAGCTGTCCGGTGCGCTGGTCGAGCCACGCGCCACCGATCGGACCCTCGACGGATTCGACGACGGTCCTGCCGAGCGTGTGGATCCGCAGCTTCGATCCGACCATCCAGTGTGGGCTGGTGCGGCGGCGGCGGTCGCCGGCGATGCCGGGGCGCAACTGCACCACGACGCTCGTGTCGGCGCCGCCGATCGCCGCGGCTGTGACCCACATGGCGCTCGCTCCGTCAGGGGCGCGAATGTCCACGCGGATCTCGGGCAGCGCGGCGTCGCGGCTGAGCGCGAGCTCGGTCAGGCACGCGGCCTCGAGCACGGTGTCCGGCAGGCGGCAGCCGAGCAGCTCACAGCAGGTGAGCCCCGCCTCGGGCAGGCCGATCGCCTGAATCAGCTGCGTTGCCTGCGTGTTGCGGCAGACCACCCGCCCATCGCGATCGAGCACGAGCAGGCTGTACGGGAACGCGCTGAACGCCTCCGACTCCAGCGGTCGTGCCCGCGCAGTCTCCCCGTTGAAACGATGTGTCCCAGCCCCCGCAACTGTCGCCATTAGATTAGTCCGTACTCAGCAGTGGTGATTCCATTCGATCGATCCCCACCGAGTAGCGTGTGTCAGAAATAAACTGTGCCTTACTTATTCTCAAACTACGACCAATGCGTGTCTGCAGAACGGCGACAACTGTACTACATACGGCAAGGACGATGTCAAAGCCGAGATGTCACGGCGGAGCTCGGCTGGCTGACCAAGTCGACGCTTACACAGCCGCTAGCCCCGCGCGTGCAGTAGCGGTTGGGAGGTGTCCGTGACTGGGGCGGGAGCCCTCGCGGCGCTGTCCGCGTGTGTGTGAGGCGCCGAGGCGGGTGACGGTCGCTTTTGCGCGGCGTG
>Ga0181518_10001807_pt1 | contig 21455 bp, 12 predicted proteins | sample PEATcosm2014_Bin_28_FD_119751 | JGI IMG/M metagenome (GOLD analysis project Ga0181518, IMG submission 119751) | Peatland microbial communities from MTU Mesocosm Facility, Houghton, MI, USA - PEATcosm2014_Bin01_60_metaG | ecosystem: Environmental > Terrestrial > Soil > Wetlands > Peat | place... | reverse complement strand
CATTGGTGGAGACATTAGTGGCGGTTACTGCGGCGCCTACGACAACGGCGCCACTGGGGTCAGTGACCAGGCCGTTGATGTTGCCCGTAATGGTTTGGCCCCAGGACGTTCCGCAAAGGGCAACCAGCCCGATGGCAAGAGACAGGGTGGTTTTAACGCGCATCTGGAGTTCCTCCTGCAAGGTTGAATATCGATCGAGTGCAGCTGGGACTTCGAAAAATTGGGGTCTGCTCTACCGGCTGGCACTCGACTCGGCGATAGGCGTTCCGAGCTGCACGCCGAGCTTTTTTAAGAACGCTGAAATGTTATCTCGAAAAAAAATGAAACAACATCCCAAAAATGGTGCCAATTAACCCTCTTTTGAGTCCTTCGGCATTCTTTCGAAGTTCTAAAGTGAAGAAGACAAATCACGTCGGATACAGAGAGAATCGGAATCCGCGATGCCGCCCGGTCCCGCGGGCGCAAGAGTGGGTTCGAGGAGGGTTTCACTTCCGACCAGAGCGCAGAATTGCTTCGGCCGGTCATCTCCAGTGATCGTTCGCGTAAGCGAAAGCAATCGCGTCCCGTCTCCTCCAGCGAGAATTACTCCCCAACGGTGGCCGCTGGTGTCCACTCCCGTTCGAGTAGGACGCGAATGCAATGGCAACTTAAGCCTCAGCGCTTGTTGAAGGGCTCAAAGGACTCGGCCACAATTCCAGGGTCCGCGAAAATGACAAGCATGAACTCAAACCGCTCTGTTTTTCGCAGAGCGGGAATTCCGCTTTAGACCGATTTTACCGTCTTGCCCTTCGGATGGGTACTAATATACCCCCATTAGCTTCCACTCCCGATTAATTCTTTGCATTGGTTTTCAAGTCCAAAGGCCGGCCGTGCGCCAAACGGTCTCTGCCGAACCCGGAAAGTCATGGTTCAGTCATCGCCCACAAAAATTGCGTAGGCCAATGAAAGATCGGCTCGGCAATTCCAGGCTTGCTGTGCTCTTTCGGGATATGTGCAGCTCGTGTTGGCTCCGAGGTACAGTGCTCTGGAATTGCCGTTAGCCGAATCATTGACATAGGTCCACGTCGGAATCATCAGCAGAGTACGCGACAGGTTGAGCAGAGCGTTCCCATCCATGGTTTCAACGACAGCCCTGATTTGGCTCGAATCCATGCCGGCAGCACAGAGACCGCCGATTAGGCCCCCATGCTGGCGCCACCGATCTTATCGATGGGAATTTGGCGCACTTCAAAATAACGAAAAGCTCCGATGTGCGCAAAATCCGAGAGCACTGCCCCCGCTCAGAGCAAGTCCGGTGGAAGGCCTTTCCCGCCAGGCGTGCTTGAGCAACGGCGGTCGCCGGCAGAATCATTCCTGGTCCAACGCCGCAAGCCAGAATCCTGAAACACGGCCTTATCGCGAACCTTCTCACGTTTGCTTTTCGCTAAGTTTCGGAGAGATTCTCAGCTAGATGCGGGTTGAACATCATGTGGCCATTCTTATCGGTTGACTTCATCCGAATCTCGAAGGGAAATGTGGAAAGCTGCTGTTCAGAAAAGCCCACGATACGGTCTTTTCCACTCTCGTCGATGCCCTGTAGGAAGACGAAACCCGCCTCGCCGCGATAGACAAATCTGCGGACCGAAATCGCTCCAATCGATGTGTGAATAATATAGAGCGCTTCCTCCGGCCTTTGGATCAGAGCCCGAACCTCTCGATACACGTCCCAGAAATGTGAGTCCATTGCTACTCCTTCGTGCGACCCCGCCGGGTATCTCAGCCGGGGGGTTTACGCCAGTAGGCGCATTGCCAATTCCTACGTCCCTCGCGCCCTACTTCTTGTACTCAGGCGGGTAATTCTTGAAAAGCTTGCTCATGGCCTTTTCCAGGTTCTTGTAATTCTTGTCGGGGTTCTTCTCGAGGTCGATGGTCTTGGTGGCATCTCCGCGCCAGATCAACTGCTTTCTTGCGGGGTCGTAGAGTCCCACTACAAGCGTCCCGACCGGAATGGTGGAAGTCTGTCCCTGAACGGAACCGTCCCAAAGGCCTGAACCTCTGCCACCCCAGGCCGAGCCGAAAAGATTCACGCTTAAATCGTTATGGAGCGCTGCCTGGTAGCTGACCTGAACGTCCCCGTTTTTCTCGACTCTCATGAGGCCTTTTTGTACAAGCTGTGCATCCACTGCACGCTTAATGTCCTGGTCGAGCAACTGATCCTCTGTCCCACTGCCCCGAACTGTTGTCGCGCTGCCCGGGAGATTTGGCAAACCGCCCGGAATGGGGGGGAAACCAGGCGACGGGGGTGGCAGGGCGCTGGGCAGATTCGGCACGCCGGCGGGGACGCCTGGCGCACCGCTCGGGATGTCGACCCACTGGTAGGTTTTGTAGGCCGCAAAATTGGCGCCACGGTCGTAGTTGTAGTGGATATCCTGGCCGTCAGCGCAAGCGATCATGAGCAAAAGAATTGGTAAAAACGACAATTGCTTTGCAAGTCTCATGGCATTTCCCTTCTGTTGGCCGGCGCTTGCTCCGGAGTGGGTAAGGTCTTCAGCAACAGGACCCGAATGCCGGATGCTCCACGCCCGATGTGATCCGGTAATGCCTGTCCGTTCGTTGTCGCTTTAGTTGCCATTTTCTTTTCCTGTGAGGATGCCGCAGGATATGTCAACGGAGTTCCCACATTCCAATGGATCAGCTGGTGCGATTCGCAGAATTCGTGTTTCCACGGCAATGCGATGCCGCTGAACGAGCCGGTGGGCGATATAAACGCAGATTCCAACGAAAGCAAAACAGGCTAAAAGCGTTCCCGCCCGAGCAACGTAGGCAGCCGCGCGGTCCAGGTCATTGCTGAAGACATAGCCGAGCCCGCCATAGGCAAATGCATAGAGAGCGGCGCCAGCCGCGTCAAAGACCAGGAAGCGCACCCGGCTGGTGCGCGATGCCCCAGCCAGCGGCGGCGTTACCGCATCCAGACCGGGAACGAACTTTGCCACCAGCAGGAGGGGTAGCCCATGCCGGGCAAATATTCTCTTTGCCCTCTGATCGTGAGAGTCAGGATCTCGCGTGAATCGATGGAGGAGGTGCAACAGCTTGTCACCCCTGCGACGACCTGCCTCGTACCAAATCCAGTCAGCCAAAACACAGGCAATGATAGCGAGACCCATCCCGGTGAGGGCGCGCAACTTCCCTGCCGCCACGAGCGCCCCGGCCGCCAGCAAAAACGGAGGTTCTGGTACAGGGAACCCTATCTGGTGCGCAAACAACACAGCGAAAAAAATGGCGTAGCCGTGCTTTAGAACGAATTGAAAGACGGCATTCACTGGCGGCCTCCTGTACGAACAAGCTCGGCCTGGGCGACGACCTGCTGCAGCTTCGTGGTATTCACAACGGAACCGTAGAGCTTACTGTTCCCACCCACCGCCAAGGTTTCGGTAGATATCGACCAGGCTCAGAAGCTCGTTCGCCTGGGCCTGGGCCAAGCCGAGTTCAGCGTCAAACGCATTCGTATCGTTGGTCAACACCTCCAGGTAGTTTGTCGCACCGCCCCGGTATCTCACCTCCGCGAGCTGTGCCGCATCCTGCGCCGAAGTCACCAGGTCCTGCTGACGCTCCCGGAATTCACGGTTCTTTTGATAGGCAACCAGCGAGTCGGAAACGCCGCGGAACGCCTGCTGAATGGTCTGCTGATAGGTCAGCAGAATTTCCTCTTTGCGCTGCTCGGTTAAATGCACGTTTGAAGTGATCCTGCCGCCGGCAAAAATTGGTTGCGAGATGGCTCCGCCGAAGTTCCACATCCCGGCGGGGCCGGTGAACAGGCTGGTCAGCGAAGAGCTTTGAAAACCGCTGGTCGCGGTCAAGGTGATATCCGGAAAATAAGCCGCCTTGGCGACGCCGATCAACGCGTTGGCCTCGATCAATTGGGCTTCCGTCGCGCGAATATCGGGCCGCCGCTCCAACAGACGGGACGGAATGCCTGCCGGAACCTCTGGCAAGTGCGGCTGCTCAGTCAGCTTCATTCCGCGTGCAATCGGACCGGGATTGTTTCCCAGCAACGTGCTGATCAGGTTTTCCTGTTGCTGGATACGGCGCTCCAGGTCGGGAATGGTTTCGGCTGCTTCGGCGACCAACTCCTCCGCTTGGCGAACATCCATCATCGTGCCGGAGCCGCCGTCTGCCAGCGTCCTGGTAAGCTGCAGAGACTCCTGCCGCGAAGCCAAGGTCCGTTTTGCGATCTCAAGTTGAAGGTCGTAGGCGCGCAACTGGAAATACGAGGCGGCGACATCACTCACTAACGTGCTCATGACTTGGCGGCGCGCCCATTCTGAAGCCAGCAGGTTGGCGCGCGCTGCTTCCGTGGCGCGGCGATACTTGCCCCAGAAGTCCAGATCCCACACCAGGGAAGCATTGACCGAATTGCTGCTGGTGTTGTACTCCGGCGGCAGGTTCTTTTGCCGCGGGCTGCGCTCGTCGGCGGCGGAGGCTCCAGCATAAACCGACGGCAACTGTGCACCGTGCGCGATGCCTACGATCGATTGCGCTTCGAGGATTCTCGTCGCTGCAATCCGGACGTCGTAGTTCTGCTTCAGAGCGGTGCGAATCAGGTCCTGCAACTGGGGATCCTGAAATACCTCCCACCAGTTCTGATCTCCGAACGATGGCTCGGAGGACTGCGGCGAATTCTGCTGCGAATCGCCGGCAGGCTGCGATGCTTGCGGCGCAGCCTGTTGCGCCGGTTGCGAAGAACTCTGCTGCGGCTGCGCAGGCTCCAAGGGAGGAGCGCCGCGGTAGCCGCCCGGAACGTCAACCTGCGGCCGCTGGTAGTTGGGCCCGAGCTTGCATCCCGCCACAAAGACGGTCAGCATCAAGAGAACAATTGCTTTTTTCATATTAGTCGCCCTCCACTGCAACCGGTTTGGCGGCATCTGCCGATGAGTGGGCATGGCGCTTTCCGACACTCGACAACCGTTCCACAAGTACATACAGCGCCGGGATGATGAAGATGGCGAGAGCAGTCGAGGCCAACATTCCTCCGATTACCGTGGTTCCCATGATTTGGCGGCCCACGGAACCGGCGCCCGTCGCAATCCACAAAGGCACGCAGCCGAGGATGAACGCGAACGACGTCATCAGGATGGGCCGCAACCTCAGCCTAGCGCCTTCCAGCGCCGCATCGACCAGCGGTTTGCCACTTTCATACTCGGCCTTCGCGAACTCCACGATCAGGATGGCGTTCTTGGCCGCCAGGCCGATCAGCATCACGAGTCCGATTTGCGAGTACACATCGTTCTCGATCTGCACCATGAAGGCCGGGAAAATCATGCCGAGGATGGTGCGCCGCAGCCAAAGCACGCCGAATGCGCCGAATACCGCGACCGGCGTGCTCAGCAATACACCGAACGGCAGCGACCAGCTTTCATAGAGGGCCGCAAGAATGAGGAACACGAACACGAACGACATGGCGAAAATAGCCCAGGAGGGAAGACCCTCGCGCGCCTTTTGTTCCTGCCGCGACATGCCCATGTAATCGAACCCCATATCGCTGGGCATGGTCTGCTTGAAGACTTCTTCCAGAGCCGCGGTGGCCTGCTCTGAGCTATAGCCCGGAGCAGGGTTTCCAATAATCTGCGCCGACGAGTACTCGTTATAGCGCATCTTGAATTCCGGGCCGGATTGCGACTCGAAATGGGTCAGCGCGGAAAGCGGCACCATCTCCCCGCGATTATTGCGGACATAGTACTGGCCAACGTCATCGGGGTTGGCGCGATACGGCGCTTCCGCCTCCACATAGACCTGCCACGCACGCCCGAACTGGTTGAAGTAATTGACGAACTGCCCGCCCATGAAGGTCTGGAGAGTGGAATAAACATCCTGGATGTTTACGCCTTCCTTCAAGACCTTCTCCTTGTCCACAACCACGAATTTCTGCGGCGTGCTGGGGATGTAGGTGGTCATCACCATGCCAATTTCAGGCCGTTTGTTCGCCGCCGCCAGGAATTTATTCAGGTTGTTCACCAGATATTCGGACTCGTGCCCGGCGCGGTCTTCCAACACAAACTGGAATCCGCCCGAAGTGCCGACGCCCTGAATCGCCGGCGGAGAAACGGCAAACGTGGTTCCCTGCGGCATCGTGATCAGCTTCAGGTTCAACTTCGCCTTGATCACCTGATACTGCTGCTCGATTTGCTTTCGATCTTCCCACGGCTCCAGGGTCACCCAGAAGAAGGTGTTATACGTAGTGCGGGTCAGGCTGAGAAGGTTGAATCCGACAGCGGTGGTGCAGTGCTTGACCCCCGGGGTGTTCCTCAGAACTTCTTCTACCGCCTGGGCAGCTTGGGACGTGCTCTGAACGGAAGAGGATTCCGGCAGCTGCATCACGACGTACATGTATCCCTGGTCTTCATCGGGCAGGAAGCTTGTCGGCAACGCCTTCGCGAGGAAGAGACTGGCAACGCCAAAACCGGCCACCGCTGCCACGGCCACGACACTCTTGCGAATCAGCGATCCCGACACGCGCACGTAGAAATTCGTGCTCGCTTCGAACCTGCGGTTGAACCAAGCGAAGAATCTCGCCAGCGGTCCATGCGTCTTTTTCTTGGGCCGAAGCAACAATGCTCCCAGCGCGGGGCTCAGAGTCAAAGCGTTAAAGGCGGAAACGATTACCGAGATGGCGATCGTGATCGCGAATTGCTGATAAAGGCGGCCGGTGATGCCTGGGACAAATGCCGTCGGCACGAACACCGCCGAGAGGACCAATGCGATACCGACCACCGGGCCGGTCAATTCCTCCATCGCCTTGCGAGCCGCATCCTTCGGAGAGAGGCCCTCTTCGATGTGCCGCTGAATACCTTCGACCACGACAATGGCGTCGTCAACCACAAGACCGATGGCAAGCACCAGGCCGAACAAGGAAAGGGTGTTCACCGAAAAGCCAAAGAACGGAAACACGGCGAACGTAGCCACCAGCGAGACAGGCACCGCTAACATGGGAATGATCGTTGCGCGCCAGTCTTGCAGGAAGACATACACGACAAAGATCACCAGCACGAAAGCGATCCCCAGGGTCATGACGATCTCATGTATGCCTGCCCGTACCGAGTCCGTTGTGTCCAGCGTAATGTCGTAGTCCAGATCCGCCGGGAAGCTCTGCTTCATTTTGGCCATGAGCTTTCGGACGCCCTTCGCCGCTTCCACAGCGTTGGAGCCGGGCAATTGGTAGACACCAATCACCGCGGTGGGCTTGCCGTCGAGGCGGGTGGCGATGTTGTAATCCTGCGACCCCAATTGGACCGAAGCCACGTCCTTCACACGCACCGTACCGCCGTCGGGGGTTTCGCGAACCACAATGTCGCCGAATTCTTCCGGAGTTTTAAGCCGACCCTGAGCACGGACGGCATAGGTGAACTGCGGGGCTCCGGAGGATGGTTCGCCTGCAATCGAACCGACCGGATTCACCGTATTCTGCGCTTGCACTGCATTGGAGACATCGTTGGCGGTGACACCCAGTTTCGCCAGTCGATCCGGCTTTACCCAAAGGCGCATCGCGTACTGCCCGGCATAGACCTGGGTCTGACCTACGCCGTAAGAGCGCTCGATCGGATCGTTCATATTGATGTAGGCATAGTTGGCCAGGAAGTTCGTGTCGTAAGTGCCCTTGGGTGAATACAGAGCGATTAGCATCATCGGCGAGGTGAGGGACTTCTTCACGTCGATTCCGATCTCGTTGACTTCCATTGGAAGCTGGCCGATGGCCAGTTGCTGGCGCGACTGAGTGAGGAGCAGGTCCGTGTTGGGGTCGGTTTTCAGATCGAAATCCGCCATCAACGCTGTGCTCGAGTTGCCCGTCGAGTTCAGCGAATACATGTAGTCCATGTTGTCCACGCCATTGACCTGCTGCTCGATCGGCGTGGCTACGGCTTTCTCCATGGTCTCGGCATCGGCGCCCGGGTACTGGGCGTAGACACGAATCTCGGGCGGAGCAATATCGGGAAACTGCGCGACCGGAAGCGTGGTGATGGTGATGGCGCCGATGATCACCATCAGGATCGAAATCACGATGGCGACAATCGGGCGATTGATGAAGAATTTGGACATGGCTTAAAGTCCCTCCGCCTGAATTTTTACGGGCTTGGGAACAACGGGGGTACCGTCCGTTACCTTTTCGATTCCTTCCACGATGACCTGGTCATCCAGCTTCAAACCATCGTCAATCACCCACATCTTGCCTATCTTCTGGCCCGCTTTGACGGAGCGAATCACTGCCTTTTTGTCGGGGCCCAGCAGCGCGACCTGGTAGCCGCCCTGGAGTTCCTTCACCGCACTCTGCGGGACCAGCAGGGCGTTTTTCCTGAAGCTGGTCTGGATGCGCACCCGGCCGTACTGGCCCGGGCGCAGGATATTGCCCGGGTTGGGAAATGCCGCCATCAGCCGAATCGTGCCCGTGTTGGGGTCTACTTGCCGGTCTGTCAGCAGAATCCTGCCCTTGTGCGGATACACAGTGCCGTCGGCAAGGATCAGCTCGGGTGCACTATCGAAGAGATCCATCGGTTGCCCGGTCGAGCTGAGGTGCTTCGCTTGCAGATACTCCTGTTCGCTGATTGGAAAGTAAACCTTGATCGGATCGACCTGCGAAACCGAAGTGAGGCGCACGTTGGGACCAACCAGGTTGCCCATCTGGACCTCCGCGATTCCCGCAACCCCATCGACAAGCGAAGTGACCTTGGTCCAGCCGAGATCGAGTTCTGCCCGTTCCACTGAAGCCTTGCACGCTTCGACTTCCGCCTCGGCTGCAAGTTTCGCCTGGATCTCGTTATCCAGCTTCTCCTTCGGGACGGCTTTCTTTTCCGCTAATGGCGTATCGCGTTCGACGTCGATCATGCTCTTGCCCAACTGCGCTTCCGCCTGCGCAAGGTCGGCCTTCGTGCGGTCAAGAGTCGCTTGAAACGGTCTCGGGTCGATTTCAAAGAGCACTTGACCTTTGTGGACAACCGAACCTTCGCTGTAGTCCTGCTTGACGATGTAGCCGGAAACCTGTGGACGAATCTCGGCATTGACGTATCCATCCGTCGTCGCGACCCACTCGTTCAGCATGGGCACGTCTCGCTGCACCGGAGTCGCAACCAGCACCTCCGTGTCCGGCAACTTGAACGCGGCATTGGCTTTGCTGCATCCGGTGACGGCAAGCATGGGGGTGATTGCGAGAATGCACGCCAGGACTGTCAATGTCTGACGAACTGCGGGCCTGGTTGTCAGCGTTTCCGTGATCGCCGCGTTTCTGCTCATGCGACCCCGCGATGGTTTCGATGTCGTATTGGTTCTCATATGTCCTTTTCACAAACCTCAGCTAATGTTGAGTTCTTACGGTAGAACTCTGACCTTGTGCCAAATGCCTTCGAATCCGAGATTGCAGTGGAGATGCGGTTCGACTCCGGCCATGACAGGGCGCATTTGCGAAATCGCAGCCTGCACTCTCGAATGTGCAAGTGGGATGCCAAATCTGAGCGCGCCGCTAAGCGTCTTAAAATGAGCGGGTGCCGCAAATGGTCCCGGGAATGCAATCGTCAAGAGTCGCAATTGTCGAAGCAAGTTCGACAGAAAGGTACGGCCCTGGAGTCCGATTCGCTGGCCTCAACTCGTGCGCCGACGTCTCGCGGACAAGCTCAGAGCCGGAGTCAATGAATCAAGTACTGCGGCTCGTGGAAATTGCCTGCATTTGAACAAAGCCGCATTCCGGCTTTATCGTAGTTTCTGTCCGGTGCAAATATGCTTTCCGGCCGCAGATTTCTATGCGCTGTCGCGTGCGCAATGCAATCTCACCGAACATGGAATTCTGATGATAGACATGAGTGCAGAAACGGAGTTACAGCGCCAGAACGAGCGACTTCAGTTGCTCCTTGACCTGACCAACAAGATCACGTCAAACCTGGACCTCCGGGAGGTCCTCCGCGCTATCTTCGCCCATGCCCGGGAACGGGCGCTGGGCGAGGTAGCTGCCATAGCACTGCCCGACGAGGCGTCGGGAAAACTCAGAATATACGCGCTTGATCTTCCCGAGGGCCCAGCGATCATAAGAGAGGGAATGCTGATCAGTTTCGCAGGGCCAACAAGAGCTGTGTTTGAGACTCTCGAGCCTACCATCGCTAACACCTCAAATCCTGACGACTTTTCCCCCGAGGAACAGGCGCACAATGCGCTTCTCACGGAACCGAAGACCGTCTGCAATATTCCTCTTGTGAGCCGCGGCCGTGCTCTGGGTTTCCTGAGAGTCGGGCGAACAGCAGAACATCCATATGAAGCCGACGAGATCGATTTTCTCCGGTTGGCAGCCGGGCAGATTGCCATCGCAATTGAAAACGCCCTGGCCTATGAGGAGATTTCCCGCCTGAAAGACAAGCTTTCCGAGGAGAAGCTCTACCTCGAGGAAGCATTTCGCAGCGAGATGGGCTTTGAGCGGATTATTGGGAACAGTGCGGCAATCAAGCACGTTTTGCAGATGGTCGAAACCGTCGCGCCCAGCGATTCCACGGTCCTGCTACTTGGCGAAACCGGAACCGGCAAAGAATTGATCGCCCGGGCGATCCATGAGCGCAGCCGGCGCAAAGACCGCACCTTCGTAAAACTCAACTGTGCTGCGATTCCCACCGGCCTGCTGGAGAGTGAGTTATTCGGCCACGAAAAGGGAGCCTTCACGGGTGCGATCAATCAGAAGGTCGGCCGGATGGAGTTGGCCGATCAGGGAACTTTATTCCTGGATGAAGTCGGAGACATTCCCATTGAAATTCAACCGAAACTGTTGCGCGCGTTGCAGGAGCGCGAATTCGAGCGGCTCGGCAGCACGCACACGCGAAAAGTGAACATGCGGCTTGTGGCGGCAACCAATCGCGATCTCGAAAAGATGGTTGCCGATCGGGAGTTCCGCAACGACCTCTATTATCGCTTAAATGTATTTCCCATCCGCATTCCCCCCCTCAGAGATCGTAGGGAAGATATTCCACTGCTCGTTGGCTACTTTCTGCAGAAGTGCGCGAAGCAAATGCAAAAGCGCATCGACACGGTTCCGGTATCGGTGATGAAAGGGCTTACGGCCTGGGACTGGCCTGGCAACATCCGCGAACTCGAGAATTTCATCGAGCGTGCCGTCATCCTGACCCGCGGCAAGTCGCTCGAGGCGCCTCTCGCAGCGCTTCGTAAATACAAGAATGACGAGCCGGCTCGAGCCACGGCTGCAAAATCGGAACACGATATTGCGCGAATTGTCAGAGAGACGATCGCTTCCATGAATAGCAAGCATGCCGATTCCGAGCTTGCCAGAAGGCAACATGGCGAGATCGTGCGCGTTCTGACCGAATGCAAAGGTCGGGTCGGCGGCGCGGATGGCGCCGCGGTTCGCATGGGTCTCAGCCGAACAACTCTGATCTCCCGGATGAAGAAACTTGGAATCAACCCGTACGACTACACCTGAATTCAGCCCCTCTTGCGCTATGTGACCGGACTGGCGCCGATTGACCCCTTTTACTCACAAAAAGTGGCCCGCACGGGTCTGCGCGCACCCCGCCCTGTCGTCGACACTTTCGACCTTCGACACGTCGATTGCTGCAATGACATGACAACAAACGAGATGGCCATCTGGAATCTTTGGCACGATGATTGCTGTTAGCTGGGTGGGTAATTGGCATGTTAAAGATTTCGATCACCGAGAACGGGACCAAGCGCCAAGTGGTCTTAGAGGGTAAGCTCGTGGCGCCTTGGACAAATGAGCTGAAAGAAGTGGTTCAAAACGCTGCCGCTGATTGCGACCATCTTGAACTAGTCATCGACTTGCGGAGTGTGACTGCTATTAGCGCCGACGGAGAGGATGTATTGCTGAATCTGATGGATCAAGGCGCCAGGTTCCGTGCAAGCGGCGTCTTTACGAGACAAGTTCTGAAAAACCTGTCTCGACGATCACGAGCCTCGAAAGAAATGAGCGAAGGAGTAAAGGCGTGATTGCAGTCACATCGTTGGAGCAGGCCCACGCAGGAGGAAAGCCATGAACATTCTCGGGGGCATTCAAGTCGCATTTGGCCTCCTTGCAGTAGGCTGCGGCGTGATGGTGATGCGCGGAGTGCTCAGGGTTGCGCTCAGTGGTAAACGAGCTCGCCGATTTTTGAGATACAGCCTTTTTGCGAGTCTGGCCGGCCTGTTGCCTCTTAGTCATCATCTCTCGCTGAACCAGGCAATCTGCATGCTGTCGGTTTACTGCACGGGAGTCGTCGTTCTTGCGTGCCTTAAGTTCCATCTTGCCGGCATATGGCGCACGGTTTTCGCATTTTCTATCACGGTTGTGCTCTATCTAAACGTCGTATCCCTGTTGGTTCAGCTGTTCAATCACTCTCCCATCTTCGCAACAGCGGCCTCGGGAACCTACTCAGTCGTTGAAATTACGCAGTCCCTATTGGCAGCATTCTTCGTGGTTCTGGAGGTCCTTGTGGTGAGGAGCAGTCAAGCAAAGCCGGCGCGCTTCTTATATCGCCTTAAGGCTCCTACGCACTGAGTCAGTTAGGCTTGAGCAGCAAACGGCCTATCCGTGGTCCTGACTCATCCTGGCCGTCCGACGCTGCTCTGGCGTCATTATTCAATTGAGGAACACCCTACAAACTCCGCCAGGATAGACAAGCTGTCTTCTTCGGCTCTTCATTCGGCGGATGCCAGTACGGAGACTCTTGTTTTTGACATAATTCGGCCTTCCGTGTGTCGAGGATGTCATCGGCATTTTCGGCAAATGCAGACAATCGGCACTGAGTTTCCTCGCCCAATCAATAACTTGCGCGGCCCACGGTCTGGCATGTCGATTGCAGTTTCTCAAATACACGAAGGTAAACCCGGGTGCTGGGGGTCTTGGACGTTGGAACTCGCACACTGCGGAGTCCCGCTACGGTGGCAGCATTGACTCCAACTCGTATTGGGCGCCGCGTGGCATCGGGCGTCCAGTCGACAGAAGGTGCCCAGATTTGCTGAGCGAGAAGACGTCGATCAGACCGCGTCCTGCCTCGTCTACCAGCGCGAAGGAGGAGAAATGAAAAGTGCGCTCCAATTCCGCAGTGATCGGTTCAAGTTGATTGAAGACGAAACCTATGCGGTAAACCAGGAGTTTCAACAACTGTTCGCCACCGAGATGACCGATCTCTTTCGCCTGTCGCTGAATCTCACTGCCGATCTAGAGACGGCGGAAACATGTCTCATCCTCGCCATGAGAGAGTGCCTCCAGAGCAACTGCGCTTTCAACTCAAAAAAATTGACACGTGCCTGGGCTCGCCGCGTGGTGATCCGCAACGCCATCTGCTTGGTCTCGAGGGAAGAGAGCGCACGGTCCGGCGGTTCTCGCAGCGAATCGACATCCTGTGATCAATCGCAACCCAACCAGTATCGGACCACCGCTGTGCCGGAATCTCTTGCAGCTCTCAACCTGCCTGATTTCGACCGCATGGTCTACGTGATCTGCGTTCTCGAGGATTATTCCATCGCTCATTGTGCCCTGCTCCTGAGTCGAACACTGAAAGAGGTAGACGATGCGCGGGTGCGCGCAACCATCCGAGTCGTTGTAGCCGAAGAACGGAACCGTCTCGCGAGGCGCGCAATATTTCGAACCGGTACGTACGATACCCGCAGCTACGGAGAAGAAGAGTTTGATGGCTCATGTGCACCACTTCCTAATTAACCGTCTTGTCGCATTGCCAGCAGCAAGCATGGTTTTGGAACAGACAGGCATCCCTATCGCCGGCGCCCCCAGGCCACATCCAACGCATTTCCCCGGGGGCGATCGTGGCTAGTCCATCCTATGCAATGAATCCCATCGAACTAAGGTCGGTCATCGTTGCAACTGACCTAACTGAGTCTGCAAATCACGCTCTGGAGCACGGGATTGCCATCGCGCGTCATTATGGCTCCACGCTTTATGTCGTTTATGTGGTTTCTTCGCATGGATTCACACTTGCCGGCCCGGACGCCGTGCAGCTTGCGGCCGAATTTACAGAACGCGATCTCGATAGCCATGTGAACCAGCTCATGGTCTCGGGCAAGCTCAACGGGATCGAGGTTCGTCCCATTGTTCTCAAAGGAAACATTGACGAGCAGATGGAGTCCTTCGTCCGCGCTCATTGCGTGGACCTGATTGTCGTCGGCTCTCACGGGCGGCAAGGGATGGCTAGGTTGCTTCTCGGATCGGTTGCCCAGTTGATCTCAAAATGTTGCTCATGCCCTGTCCTGACGGTAGGCCCGCATCACCCGGCTCCCTGGCTAGACAATCCCGCCGATTCCGAAAAACCGCTGCTTCTTGCCACTGCATTCGACAAGGCCTCGGCCAGGGCGATGCCCTATGCGATTTCAATGGCAAACGATTTCGAACGCCAGTTGTTCGTGCTGCATGTCATGCCTCCCCATCATACGTATCTCCTCAACAGAGACCGGGCGGCGTATGACGAAAAAGAAGCGTCAGCTCTCGCGCAACTGAAGGCGCTCACACATCCCGACGTTGCTCTCAAACGTGCAGCCAATCTTCTGGTGGAGTTCTGCGATCCCGCTGATGGCATTCTCCGCACCGCATCGCGCATTCATGCCGGCGCCATCATCATGGGAGCGCATAGGGATCCGCTTTCTGACCTGACCGTTCGGCTACCCTGGCCCATTTCCCATCGTGTGAATCTAGAGGCAAAGTGCCCGGTCCTCACAGTAAGAGACTAGTTTTCATGTTTCTGCGCATTCTCGCTATGCAAGCGAATCCGCATGGCTTCGCCTCGATGGCGTTCACACGCCCTCTCCGGCGGCCACGTATATCCGGCAACTGCCCAAGACTTCGTGCTGGCGTACACTAGCACCAGAATCATCCTGACCTCGGACGCCTCTCTTCTGACTCTGTTCGGCTGCGAAGGTGCGAAGATGGCTTCTCCCAGACAGCTCCGGCTGCGCTTTGACTGGCGTCGCACCACGATTGCGGCGTCTGCCGTTTTCTGCCCGCCGTTCCGGATGCTTCTGATCGCGATTCTCGCAGCGTGTGCCTGCCGATGGGCAATGGCGGAAACATCGACACCACCGGATCCGCGGATCGTCCATGATTCCTGGACATTTAAAGACGGCGCGCCGGAGTCCGTTGAGGCCCTGGCGCAAACGACTGACGGCCACCTGTGGCTGGGAACTCCGTCCGGGCTGTTTCGCTTCGACGGGGCTCGCTTCGAGCTTTTCCGCTCGCCCTTCGGCGATCAACTCCCGTCAACAAATGTCTCCGCTTTATTTGCTCCTGGTACCGGCGGTCTTTGGGTGGGCTTTCGTTTCGGAGGCTTCAACTTTGTAAAGAACGGCAAAGTTACAAATTTCGAGCTTCCTGCTCCTACGGGAACTGTTTCCGCTTTCGCTCAGGACCGGTATGGGATCGTATGGGCCGCAACCACAGGTGGCGTGTGGCGATTTGATGGCTCGTCATGGCAACAGAATCCAGATGGGTGGAATCCGCAACTAAGAGCTGTCTCTCAGGTGGGCTTTGACCGAGAGGGCATACTTTGGGCCTTGACAGAGGCCCGGGGAGAGGTCGGAAAGCAACTCTTCTATCTTCCGCCGGGCGGCGCGCAGTTTCGAAAAGCCGCAGATCATCTCGTCATTCAAGGTTTTACACGGGATGCTGATTTGAATGTTTTGACGAGCCACGAAAGTGGGCCGGGCGAGCCTGGTTCCGGCATTCAACTGGAAGGCTCACTTCCTGCCTATCCAATCTTAAGAAAGGGCTCTGAACAAATCGTTGACCGCGCAAACGGAATTTGGATCCTTCCCAGGGAGGGTCCCGTGATGCGTCATCCTGCCGGCGGGCCGCTGGCCGAGATTCTCAGCAAGGCCCCGAGCCGGGATTCTGAAACTTACGATGTCGATCCGTTCCGCTACGCCAGGTTGGTGGATCGAGAGGGCGGTGTCTGGCTTGGAGATCAGGGGGGTGTTCATCGCTTTTCGTATAGTCCGCTGATTGAGCAAGTGCTCCCGAAACCGCCGGGTCCACTTTTTGCGCTGGTGCCAGATGAAGGCGGGGCGGTGTGGATTGGCGCTGGAAACGGGGACGGATTATCCACTCTCTATCATGTGGCAAACGGGAAAATTGACGATCAGAGGTCGCAGAAGGGAGCGGCGCTTGTTGCGTACCGGGCGCCGGATAAGACGTTTTGGTTCGGCGGCGAAGGGGGACTGTGGCATTTGGTTCATGGCAGTCTCACCAAAATCAATCTCCCAAAGGAGATGGCGGAGTTAGCAGCGTTCCTGACAACAATTACACAAGACGAATCGGGGGGAATGTGGGTGTCATTTGGCCCCCTTGGGCTTTATCGATTCAAGGGCGGCGTTTGGACAAAATATGGCGGACGTCGTGACTTGCCAACGTCAGGTGTGTTGATCGAGTTTACGGATACTCTGGGCCGCATCTGGTTCGGCTCCACAAAAAGTCGAATGGCTGTGCTTGACGGGGATCGGGTACAAGCATTCGGTCCAAGAGATGGTGTTCAAGTGGGAAATATCTCGGCGATTTATGGGAGAGGATCGGAAATCTGGATTGGCGGCGAATTCGGCGTGCAGCAATTCGATCACGGACGATTTCATACCATTCATGCTGTAGATAGGGAATCGCTCCGCGGAATCTCCGGAATCATAGAGACCGCCAATGGCGACCTTTGGCTGAATGGCCTGGGAGGAATTATTCACCTGCGCCAGGCAGAAGTCATGCAGGCACTGAAAAATCCCGCTTATCAGGTCAGCGGCGAGCGTTTTGGCAGACGTGAAGGACTTCCGGGGCTTCCTTCGCAGTTGGAACGGATGCCCACCGCTCTCGAGGGCACTGATGGGCGGCTATGGTTCACGGTGAGGAACGGTGTTGTGTGGCTCGATCCAGCTCGAGCTGCAAATAGGATCCCGTCGCCTCCGGTCACAATTCAGTCGATTTCTGGCGACGACAAGAGCTATGCACTGGGTCGACCGCTAAAATTCCCGGCGCGCACCTCCAGCGTGCAGATCGCCTACGCCGCCGTCTGCCTTTCCGACCCGGAGGCGATTCATTTTCGCTACAAGCTGCGAGAAACAGACCAGGACTGGCATGAGGTGGGAACAAGTACCTCCGTTAGCTATCGAAATCTTCCCCCCGGTTCGTACCACTTCCTCGTGAATGCCAGCGATACCAACGGGATGTGGTCAGACAATACCGCAACCGTTGAGTTCATGGTCTTGCCCGCCTTTTACCAGACGATCTGGTTCCGCGTCCTCTGCGGGGTTTTCTTTTTGGCGCTGCTGTGGGCGGGCTACCGGTATCGTGTTCGGCAATTGCAGCGGGAATTTGCCCTGACACTGGAGGCGCGCGTCGGCGAGCGGACAAGCATCGCGCGGGATCTTCACGACACTTTGCTGCAGAGCTCCCACGGTTTGCTACTGCGGTTCCAAACCGTCTCCGAGTTGCTGCCAGAGCGCCCGGAAGAAGCGAAGGAGAAGTTGGGCAGGGCGATCGATCAGACCGCGAACTTCATCACCGAAGCTCGGGATGAGGTGCAGGGATTGCGCGCCTCTACGGTGCAAACCAATGACCTCGCACGGGCTGTGAATGCGCTGGGAGAGGAACTGACAGCCGATCCGGCCAACCACAATGCTCCCGCGCTTCGCGTCACGGTTGAAGGCGAAACGCGAAATCTGCATCCCATCCTGCGCGACGAAATTTACAGAATTGCCGCCGAGGCGCTGCGCAACGCCTTCCGCCACGCTCAGGCGCAGCACCTCGAAGTCGAAATCCTATATGATGATCGTCAATTCCGGTTGCGCGTGCGGGACGACGGGAAAGGCATGGATGCGGCCTTCCTGGCGGGGCAGGAGCCGACAGGACACTTTGGCTTGAACGGCATGCGGGAACGCGCCAAATTAATAGGTGGAAACCTGACAGTGTGGAGCGAATTGGATGCAGGAACCGAAGTCGAGTTGCGCGTTCCTGCCGGCATCGCCTATACGACTGCCAGAAAAGGCTCCTGGTTATCGCGATTACTTTCTGGAAAAACGGAGGATTGATTCAGGAGAACGACACCTTGACACGAACGCTCCACGAAAGACCAGTACCTGGGCGCAGGTTGCGTGTTTGGGTGGTGGTGGTTTTATTCGTGTTTTCTGCCGGCGCGCTTGCGGGCGCCAAGCCAGCGCAGACATCTCGAAACCACTTGCCGATATGCTTACCCGTGATCGCGGGGAAGGACATGCGCTTCACCCATGTGACCTCTACAGAAGCACAGCCGCACAGCCGCGTCGCCGAGGTCACTCAAGACAATATGGGATTCCTCTGGCTGACCACGCAGGATGGCCTGCAGCGCTTCGACGGCTATCGCTTTCGCGAATTCCGCCACGATCCGAAGAACCTCAACAGCATTGGCGGAAGCGACAGCCTTGCCATGGCGCCGTCGTCCCGGACAGGCAGACTCTGGATCGGAACCGATCTGAGCCTCGACGCGTACGACCCGGTTACGGAGAGATTCACCCATTACAAATCCAATCCGCGCTCGCCCGGCAGCTTCAATGGAGCTGTGATCTTTGGCATCGATGAGGTACGCGACGGAAGCATCTGGATCTCGACCGATGATGGATTGAACCAGTTGGATCCGGCCACAGGCCGGATCATCGAATACCATCACCGCCCCAACGACGCCACCAGCCTGAGCAGCGATCATGTGCGAGCCACGTTCGAAGAGCGGGATGGGACTTTCTGGGTCGCGAGCACCGAAGGCCTGGATGTTCTGGACCGTATTACAGGGAAGGTTACGCAGCACATTCCGCTTCCGCCTGAGTTCCCAAGGCCGGGTACGCTCAATCCGTATCTTTGGATCACCTTTTGCGAGGACCACAATGGCGTTCTGTGGGCCGGGTTTTCCTATGGCTACGGGCTCGCCAAGGTCGATCGCAAAGCCAACAAGCTGATCTTCTATTCGCTGAACGGAGCCGGAACGGACAATACGCTGCAATCCGGAGTGCGCGCCATCCTGGAAGACAAGAACGGAATTCTGTGGGTCGGATCGAGCGCCGACGGCTTGCTGAAGATGAACCGCGAGCGTAGCGAACTGGTCCGCTATCGCAACGATCCCAGCGATCCCGACACCTTGAGCTCGGACCAGATCAATTCACTGTTCGAGGACCGCGAAGGCAATATCTGGGTCGGCACCACCGGCGGCTGGGTCAACCGCTTTTCGCAAAGGCCGCCTCCATTTCGACAGTATCGTCACGAGGCCGGCAATTCCAGCAGTCTCGATTCGAACTATTGCTCCGCTGTGCTTCAAGACAGCAGAGGGAATATCTGGATCGGCAGCATCCGAGTCTTGACGCTCATCGATGCCAAAACGGGCAAGTATACTTTCTACCGGACCGCGGGCGGTCCCGGAAACCTCTCCAGCACCTGGGTGATCTCCATGGCCGAAGATCGCGCCGGAAACCTGTGGTTCGGCACCATCGGTGGCGGCCTGAATCGCTTCGATCCCAAAACCGGGAAATTCAAGGCATATCTCCATGATCCTGCCAATCCCCGCAGCCTCAGCCATAACACTGTGCTGGGACTCCATATCGATCGACGGGGAACACTTTGGGCAGGAACGGAAGATGGTCTCGACGCATTCGACGAACGCTCGCAGAGTTTTCGTGTCTACAGGGCCGGCCGGCCGGAGGGAAACCGGTATCGCTCGATCGCCGATGACCCCGCCGGAGGACTTTGGCTAGGCACTCTCTCCAGCGGCTTGCAGCATTTCGATCCCGCCACCGGCCAATTCAAGGTGTACCTCAACTCGCAGAACCCCGGAAGCCTCAGCAATAACTCGATCAACTCGCTCTATGTCGATAGCACGGGACGGCTTTGGTTGGCCACGGCATCGGGACTGGACCTGTTGGACCCGAAGACTCATACATTCCGCGCGTACAACGAGAATGACGGCTTGCCGAACTCGAACGTGAACGCCATCCTCGAAGATGGTCAAGGGGATCTCTGGATATCGACGAATAACGGATTGTCGCGGCTTGATCCGCATTCCCAGACATTTCGCAACTACTCCGTCTCCGATGGCCTTTTGGGCAACGAGTTCTATAACTACGCTTCGGCCTACAAGAGTCCCCGAGGCGAGATGTTCTTCAATAACTATGCCGGCGTGATCTCCTTTTTCCCCCAGGACGTCGTCGACAATCCGTATATTCCTCCGGTGGTCCTTACGGACTTTCTGCTGTTCAATAAGCCCGTTCCCATCGGAGGAACGTCTCCGCTGCAACAGTCGATTTCGGTGACAAAGTCGCTGGTGTTAACGCATGAGCAGAGCATCTTCTCTTTTGAATTCGCGGCGCTCAGCTATGCCAATCCCGACCGCAATCGGTATCGCTACATGCTGGAAGGGCTGGAGAAGACTTGGAATGAGGTTGGCAGCAATCAGCGCTTAGTGACTTACACGACGCTTCCGCCGGGCCGCTACACGTTTCGCGTGCAGGGTTCGAGCGGCAGAGGAATTTGGAACCTTAACGGCGCCAGCGTGGTGCTCACGATTCTGCCGCCTTGGTACCAGACCACGTGGTTCCTGGCCCTCTGTCTTGTCCTCTTTTTCGCGGTGTTGTGGGCGGGTTACCAGTTCCGCGTCGGGCAACTGCGTCACGAGTTTGCCCTCACGCTGGAGGCGCGCTTCGATGAGCGGGCAAGCATCGCCCGGGATCTTCACGACACTTTGCTGCAGAGCTTCCACGGCTTGCTGCTGCGCTTCCAGACCGCTTCGCAGTTGCTTCCCGACTGGCCCATTGAGGCAAAGGAAAAGCTCGACAGCACCATTGAGCGGGCTGCGGACGCGATCACCGAAGGCCGCGATGCGGTGCAGGGACTGCGCGAGTCTACGGTGCGAACCAACGACCTGGCCTTGACTTTGAGCGCGCTGGGAGAGGAACTCGCGGCCGATCCGGACAACCCCAGCTCTCCGGCACTTCGCGTCACGGTTGAAGGCGAGACGCGAAATCTGCATCCCATCCTGCGCGATGAGATATACAGGATTGCCGCCGAAGCGCTGCGCAACGCCTTCCGGCACGCCCAGGCGCAGCATGTCGAAGTGGAAATCCGATATGATGATCGCCAATTCAGGATGCGTGTGCGGGACGACGGGAAAGGGATGGATGCGGCCTTCCTGGCGGGGCGGGAGCCGACGGGACATTTTGGCTTGAACGGAATGCGGGAACGCGCCAAACTTGCAGGAGGGAACCTGACCGTGTGGAGCGAAGTGGATGCAGGAACCGAAGTCGAGCTGCGCCTTCCTGCGGGCATCGCCTACATGGCCTACCGGAGAGGTTCCCTGTGGTCACGAACGTTTGCTGGAAGAGCGAAGGATTAGCAGGGAGCCTGGTCAGGCGACGCCATCCGTTAACTGTCAGAACCTGACTCCTGACTTACACCAGCATTAGAATCGTTCAACGTGGGATCACTGTTTCTGACGTGTTTG
>Ga0181518_10001801_pt1 | contig 21497 bp, 17 predicted proteins | sample PEATcosm2014_Bin_28_FD_119751 | JGI IMG/M metagenome (GOLD analysis project Ga0181518, IMG submission 119751) | Peatland microbial communities from MTU Mesocosm Facility, Houghton, MI, USA - PEATcosm2014_Bin01_60_metaG | ecosystem: Environmental > Terrestrial > Soil > Wetlands > Peat | place... | reverse complement strand
TCTACGCGGTCCTCTGGCTCGTGTGGGCCTGGCTCACCCGCTCAAGTCGTCCGACACAGCTCTGACAGCGTTGATCCTCGGGTATGTCGCTCCATCGGCGGCGTCGGGCGAATGCGTAGCTGAAGTTGAGCCCGCACCACGTGAGAGGTCTCTCAGCGTGGATCAGATGCCAGCTATACGAAGGGACCGGCGGGCGTCGACGCCACCGCCCGCCACTACCCGTCTCCGCCGCATCGACCGGTTGGCTAGTGAACACCGCCATTTCGTATCCGTCCATGAGACCCCCAGTTGTAGGCCATTGGATCGTCGCGAGGGGCGGTAACGACGCACCCGCTTCGTCAGCCGCAACCGCCCCTCAGTCACGATGCTGATGCCGCGGGCCACCAAGAAAATAGAGCCGACCGGACTGGAATGGCACAAGAGATGGACAACAACGGGTCCACCGGCGCGACGTCGCCGGGTCGTACCCTCAGATGTCGATGGCCGACGAGCTCGCCGAGGACCCCACGCCCTATCAGGCTCGACGCTGACGGAGCTCGAGGAGGCCCGGGCCGGCGTCGCGCTGTCGCGGCAACTGGCCCTGGACTCGCTGATGGTGTCCGAGGACGTGCCCGACATCGAGGTTCTCCTCTCCCAGCTCGTCAGTCGGCCGGCCTGGCACCGCTAGGCAGATTGCAGAGGAGCGGACCCAGACCCGTTCTTCCCGGAGCGGGCCAGTCATCGCTCTGGCGTACTGCAAGCACTCCCCGGTGCGGTCCGAGTGCTTCGCCTCCGCCCTCGCGGTGGCGTCAACGACTGGAGTGTGGGGCGGGACGACCGGGCGGGGTCGCCGCGGCCCTGCGGCGCAGCGACGCATGAAGATTCTCCAACCAACTCTGCAACCCGACTCCAGATGACGGAGCGCCATAGGGCGCCACGGCGGGGGAGTGGGCAGTGGGCAGTGGGCAGAAGGTGACGTGAGCAGCCTGTACGCCACCAGCCCCCACGGCACCAACCGCACAGGGGGTCAAGAGGTCCCGGGTCAAGTCCCGGCAGCCCGACCAAGGAGTTGGAGTTCAGCGGCCTGCGGCATCGGCAGCGTTGTAGGCCCCACGAGTAGTCCCGGCGAAATCCACGCGCACCACAGATCCACGGCCTCGTCGACCACATCGACCTCGCCGCGTCCGAATGCTCGGGCGCGGTCCACAGCTCATTTCGTCGCCCGCCCCAACGGGGATATGACTGCGTAGCCATTCACGAAGGCCTGCACGTCGTCACGGAACGTGGTCGCCGTCGAATTGCAGTTCACTTGCAGGATGTTGATCCCGCTAGCGCTCGTCGCGATGGGTTCGAGGATGGGTCCATGAACTCGGCCTGGGCAGGTCGGGACGTTCAACGAGACCGAACTATGAGCGGGGAAGGTGTGGTTGATCAGGGCCGGGCCGTGTGCCTGCACCCAGCTGACCAGTAAAGAGGCGCCTTCTGCGAAATTTGGCCCTTGCCCGTTGTCGATGCCCTGGCTCACGGCAATCGCCGGCACCCCAACGCTGACGGCGGCACGCGCCGCGCCGACCGTGCCGGACCCGTCGACCGACGGGCCGATGTTCTGGCCGAAATTGATGCCGGAGACGACAAGATCGGGACGGTGCGTCACACCGTGATCGGTGATCGCCCAGCGAATCGTATCGGCCGGATAGCCGTGCACGGCGATGGCGGGATAGCTCGAGGCGGTGTGAGAGTGGCTGACGACGAGTTCGCCATTCGTGGTGCGTCCACCGGTTCCGCTCTCGTCGGTCAGCGGCGCCACCACCACGACGCTGGAATGCGGAAGTGCGCGAAGCGCTTGGACGGCTGCGTTGATCCCCGATGCCGTGACGCCATCATCATTGGTGACCAGGATGCGCAGGATGTTCGTGTTCCCGCTGGCTCCCGCGGAAATGGGGTTAAGAGTCGGGATTGCCGACATGGCGATACCGCTGACCACCGACAAGGCCAGCCGCAGCGTCTGGTGCCCGTGAGATTCGCTCAATTTCGAGCCGTCACTCAATGAACTACTCCTTGAAGTGGACATGTATCTTGACAGATTGGTCAACCCCAGGAGAGCCGAACGCAGCTGTCAGCTCATCCGGTGGCTGTTCGATCCAGTTGCAACGGTGCCGCGCTCGGCCACGCGGCGCCGAGACGGAGAAGTTCGTCGAGCATGAGATCTTCGAGCGGGACTAGTGGATGTGCGGGATCTGCGGCCAGCCGATCGACCGGACGCTTCAGCATGATCCGCTGAGCAGCGATCCGGCCCGACCCGAGCCGGGAAACTGCAGGCGCGTACAGAGCGCGGTGCGTGCTGGTCGGCGGTCACCACGCGGCTGGCCAGTAGATCCCGATAAGCAGGCCGATGCCGAGGAGGGCCAGCATCACCAGGATGAAGTCGATCCGAGACAGCACCCGGTTCACACGTGGCCACTGTACGGCCACTGGCACTTTGGTCCGATCCGACCTGGTCAGGTTGCCCGATGTACGGGCTGGGTGGGAAATGCCTGGGGATCAAGGTGCAAATCCCGGAAGCCCGACCCCAAGGTTGCCGTCAACCTCCGGTCGCACATTGCTGGAGCCGTCACCGGGCATCGAGATCGAAGCGTGCCGAGGCGCTCGCGTCACACCTTGATTGACGAAATAGAGCCCACCCTCCATCTTGGCGGAGGAAAGACATCTGAGCCAAGGCTCGTGGCGATGAACTCCACCGAGGTGGCCCACCCTGCGCTACCCGGTCGCTGGGAAGAGATTCGTAGTCAGTGCGTAGTGGCGTGGTGACCGTGATGGAAGGCCGTTCCGAGGAACGAGGCCACCGTCGAGAACGGAATCGCCTTCACCTGCGAAAGAGGCGGTACGACGATCGTCACCGGATCGCCATAACCACTGAGATTGATCGTGGCGGTCACGCCGATTGTCTTCTTCTTTGCTGCAACCGACGCCGTCACATCTGCCTGCACCAACTGATCAGATGAGTCTGCCCACAGGGTCGCTGTGATCGTGGCTCGCCGGTGCGTGGCGACAATCTGGTTCCCGGTCGCCGTGACCCCGTCGATCGTGGAGGTGGGCAGTGGGGTCACGGTCGCGTGATGGGACTGGGCGAATCCGACGATGGAATCCACATCGCCGAGGGCGGAGGCGACTTTGGAGAGAATGCCGGAGACGCCCGACGCGGACTTGGTAGGCAACGTCACGGAGATCCACGGTGCGCCGACACTGGATTGGAGGCTCGGCACATCCACGTAGACCGTGCCCTGGGCCAGCACGGCGTTGACGACTTCGGGTGACGCCGCACCGCCCGGGATCAATGCGGCCACTGCGGCCGGGAGATCGACGGAGAGCGACACCTCGTCGTTGGTCTTGTCTGCATGCCCGGTTCCAGTGACAGTGACGGGCGATGATGTCAGCCCGCTGAGCGACACGCTGAAGTTGAAACTCGCCGTCGACACCGGAGCGGCGGTGGCGGCCCCAACCAGCCCGACGGTTCCTCCCAGCCCAAGGATGCAGCCGACTCCGAAAGACGCCACCAACCTGGGTTTCATTCGCATGTGCACTGGATCCCCTTTGGTATCCGTTGGCCACGCCGTCCGGGAGCCACGCAGAGCGTACCCAGGCCGAACGGTCAGGACACGTCGCTTCGTCACGGGTCGCCGGACGGGTGACTGCCGTGGCGGCCGGCACGAGGTGCAGGTGACCTGGACATGGAGGCTCGGGTGATCCGTTCCTTTGAGCCGACCGCACTGGGGGTCAAGAGGTCCCGGGCTCAAATCCTCGCAGTCCGCTCGTAGCGTTCCCAACGTTTCTCGTGGCGCTTGTGGTGCTGGGAGGCCGGCAGCTCATCCCAACGCTCTGAATAATGGGCGGGTAGAAAGTGGGACGTGATGCGAGCAGCGGTTCACCTGGAAGGTCGCGATGGTGACGACAGCTCTCAACGGAGTCCTACCAATGGGACGCGGGCTGCCATGGCCTCTTGGTTGGCCCGCCACAACACGGCTCTCACCATCGGAGCGGGCCTGTTGGCTCCGATCCTGTATCTCCTCTACGTCAACCACTACGCGGTCAATGTGCTCCAGGGTGACGATTGGAACATGGTTCCCGGTGGCGTCCACCAGGCACTCCACGGCCACATTTCTCTAAGTCAGCTGTGGGGTCAATACGGCGAGTCGCGTATTCTCTTGGTCAGAGCCGTCATCATTCTGTTTGCATTGCTCGACGGGTTCAACACACGCTCCACGATCTTCTTCAACGCGGCCGTGTACATCACGTCATATGTGATTCTGCTGGCGCTCTGCCGTGCCTATTTCGCTTCTTTCGGAAGGCGCCTCACCCCAATCCCAGTTGTGATCCTTGGACTCGTCTGGTTCAGTCTGGCCGACGTCCAGAGTTCTCTTTGGGACTTTCCGATGATCAACTACCTACTCTTGCTGGGCTTCCTCATGATGGTGTTTGCCCTCCTGGTGCCAAAGAGACGCCGAATGCTCTGGTTCTCGATAGGCGTGCTCGCCGCGATCGTGGCTTCCATGTCATTCGTCTCAGGGTTCATTGTCTGGCCTCTGGGGGCGATCTGTATCCTGTGGTCTCGGCCCAGGCAGCGCCAAGTCACCGTTGAGTTTGCCGTGTGGATCGCTGCCGCCGTCGTCACCTTCGTCGTCTATTTCTTGGGTTTCAGTTGGCAGGCCACGTGTATCCCCTCGTTGGGCTGTACGCCAAATGCCGCGCTGTCCCATCCTCTGAGCGGTCTTCACTTCTTCGTGGTACTCATCGGCAACGTCATTCCCGGCGGATTCTTCGGCGCACCCTTTCCGCCCCAGAGCTACGCCCGTTATGACGCCGCAGGCCTAGCGCTCTGCGTGGTGTCCTTGTACATTCTCGTCCAATCGTGGCGAGAGAGGGAATCCCGGGAGCGATTTCCCCTTCCACTCCTACTTATTGGCTTCTCATTGCTGATGAATGCGGTCGTGGCCTTCGGTCGTACGGGCGAGGGCCTGTTCAGTGCCGTCAACAGCAATCGGTACGAGTTCCCGAACCTCGTTCTCCTGGCGGGGATTGTGCTGTATTCGTGGGCTCACATGCCGTCATATCGCCCATCATCGGCCGCTCAGCGTGGGTGGGCGCTGATCGCATGGCTACCTATCGTCGTTCTGGCGGTCTTCTTGGGCATTCAAGTTGTGGTCGCCACGGAGTTTGGTCTGGACAACGGGCGCTTGGAGCGTGCATGGCTCGTGGAGGGAGCGCGTCTCGCCGTCAACCTGAACGAGGTTCCCGTTCACGAACAGCTCTGTGAACGAGCGGCGTACTTCATTCCGACGCCCGCCATCATTCGTGAGGCTGCTGAAGACAATTTGGGAGAGTTCGAGCCGAACTTGCATCGTTACTACCGCCAATTGGGTCCGCCGCCTCTGTCTGTGAGCTGTTAGGCCGTGCCGGTGGACTCTACAATCCCTAGATCGTGGCGTCCTCACCGAACCGTGAATTTAGATGGCCGGGATCACCCGTCGTCAATGCATTGCCGGGCGGGTACTGGACACTGGGCCGGCCACGCGATGCGTGGGCAGGGCCTACTTCGTGAGCACGCAGGTAGCACCAGCGACGTATCGGTGGAGGTATCCGGCAGGAGTTCGAGCGTGCTTCGCGAAGCACATGATGGGCGCATCTCTTTGCGTCTCCGTAGGGCTGATGCTCGCCAGTATCGTGTTTGCCACTCCAGGATCAGCACTGCTGGTGAGCAAGACCTTTGCCTCCGTGACGCATGAATCGGTCCACAACCCTTTTGCCGCTATCGAGAACAGGGCAATGCCCGGGTTGCCTCCGGCGAATTGGCCCACCCTCCAATTCGTTGACTCTCCGCCCGGCGTTCGTGATACAGCCAATGTTGGTTCAAATGACTTGAAGTACACCGTCACCTTCTACGATTTCCGGTCCCGGGCCGCAGCTACGGCGTTTTACGACGCACCACCTGGGTCGATGCTCAGCTTTCTCCGGGGTGCGGAGGGCTATTCCTCGCTTGGCGGTCCGACTGGGATCCCTGCCCCATCCCGTGGGTTGGACCTTCGTTCGTGCATCGGAGAAGGTTCCGGTGTCGTCTTGTTCCCCACCGGTCAATGTTCCAACGGGTCACAGTCTTTCTCCATCGGAGTGGGCACCATCGCTCAAGTTGGTCCGGTCATCCTGATGGTTGGGTATGTCCGGAACAACGCGCTGACCAAGGCGGCGAACTCATCAGAGTTGGGACACAACGTAAAGGTCGCCTTGAGTGGCGTGAGCCTTCTCAGAAGCATCGGCATCAGTTCCCGATGATTCCCATACATTCAAGTGCCTCGGCCTCTGGACGGCCGTGCTGCCACGTGCTGAGCCAAGATTGAAGAGACGCACGGGCGAAGGGGCAGTGCCAGGATATTGGTGACGTCAGTAGTAGAGACTGAGTCGGAAGCGGAGTCTTCGGAGGTGGACAACCCCGAGACGAACCATCGCGACCGTCGACGTTTCACGTACGCCTCCCTAGGGGGTGTGGTGGTGGCCAGCGTGCCGTATCTCTGGCTCCTCATGAACGACTGGACGGGCACCTACAACCCGCTTCGCTCAATCCCGTACTTCGGTGATTTCTACGATGAGCAGGCCCAGGCGATGCTGCACGGCCATTTGTGGGTGCCCACCGGATCGCTCGGGATTGAGGGGTTCGTCCACGACGGTCATACCTTCACCTATTTCGGCCTGCTGCCGTCCCTGCTTCGAATACCCTTCATCCTCGCCGCACCGAGCCTCACGGGCCGTCTGACGGCTCCGTCGATGCTGGCGGCCTGGCTCTTGACGGGACTGTTCTCCTCGATGCTGATCTGGCGGGTCCGTATCATGCTGCGGGGGTCGGTCGCGTTGGGCCTGGCCGAAGCGGCCTCGCTCGGCGTTCTGGTGGCGACGATAATGGGCGGCTCGGTTCTCTTGTTCCTGGGCGCAGCACCGTGGGTCTATGACGAGGACGTCGCCTGGTCTGTCGCGGTCACCATCGCGACGTTGTTCGTGTTCCTAGGCATTCTCAATCGACCCTCCAAGGGTCAGGTGTTCGCTGCCGGTGGACTCGTCCTCGCCGGAGTTCTCGGGCGGCAATCAGCAGGTCTGGCGTGCATCGTGGGTGCACTGATCATCGCAGTGTGGTTCTACTTTGGGCGGGGAGGCACAGAGCACAAGCGCTGGGCACTGCCGATGGTCATGGTTGCGTTCATTCCCTTCGTCGCATCATGTGTCGTCAACTGGTTGAAATTCGGTACCTTCGTCAACGGCCTCCCGCTGGCCATTCAAGTGTGGACGAAGATAAACGCTCATCGACGGGTCTTCTTGGCGTCCACTGGCGGCAAGGGTTACAGCTTCCATTTCTTGCCCACAACACTATGGGCCTACTTCCAGCCCTTCGGATTGCGCGTGCAATCGACGTTCCCCTTCCTTACGCTGCCGGTGAGTTCGCCCCACGTTTTTGGTGGATACGTCATCGACATCTTGTATCCCACAGCCAGTGTGCCGGCTTCGATGCCTCTCCTGTCTCTCTTGAGTTGCTGGGCGCTCGTGGTTTGCTTCCGTCGACGCGCCAGCCACGGTCACGCGCTCATGCGCATTCCCCTGATTGTGGGCGCAGGAGCAACGTTCGTGGACTTCGAGCTGGGATACATCGCACCTCGATATTTGGGGGATTTTCTCCCCTTCCTGGTCTTGGGTGGAGCGATCGGGATCATTGACCTGTGGGAGCGTTGGGAACTGCAACGGAAGTCGGCCAGGCGAGCGGGTGTGGCGGTGGTTGTCGTTCTTGCCTTGTTCAGCCTGGCGGCCAATTTGGGCATATCGCTCTCAGCGGCAACAGAATGGACTCCCACCCAGGCGACCAATTACCTGCAGACGATCAAGGCCGTGAGTGATGCCACCGGCCACCCTTTGACGGATCAGATCCACCGAGGGTCTGCGCTGCCGTTTTGGGCGCCGGCGAACGAGGTGTTCGTCGTCGGGAATTGCGCGGGGCTGTACATTTCGTCGGGCGTCAATTACCAGGTTGTTCCGACCTTCCAGATTGAACGCTCCACGTGGGTCACGGTGGAGCAAGGCAATACGTTCGATACGTCGCTCTACGTGACGTTCAACACCCCGCCCTCGAGATTGGGCACCGGGGTCCAGCTCTTCAGTATCGGTCTCGATACGGTCTTCATCCGATCAGCCGGTCACGGCAAGGTGCAGTTCGTCCTGGGTGACCCGCGCTTCCCCGTGTTCGGACCGCCGTTCAAGCCAATACTCGGTGCCAGATACGGCACCCAAATAGTGACCAACACCGTTCTCCACATGGTGTCAGTAAGTATGGGGTTCAGTGTCGTATTGAGCGGGTTGCTTTCCAGCGCTGCGTTTGGCGCGCCAGTTGAAGTACAACACCAATCGAACGACGTTCTTGCACCGTTGACCGTGCGTGCCGAGCCCACTCCGCCAACTGACATGTCGCTGTGCCGAAGCCTGCTGAATGATCGATGATCGCCATCGGCAGCCATGATGTCGGGCTTGACTGCTCTAATCGCGGTGGTTTCGTTGGCGGAATCCGTCGAGGCGTTCCAGGAGCTTGAATGCCGCTCGATCTGATATGCCGAGACGCCGTTTAGCCCAGTCGTATGCTCGGAGGACCTGTTTGTCGGCGTAAATGAGGACACCACGGGTGCCATCGCCCGGGCGAGCCCGGTACTCCGTCGAGCGTACGAAGGGGCGCTCCTCGCGAGTGAAGTAGTAGAGAGCCAAGGATTGGCGTGTTACTCCCGAAGGGCATCGCATTGGTTCGGGGTGCCCGTGAAATGAATCGACGTCGGTTGTGAAGATGACGCACCGATTTCCAAGTGGGGGGATAGACGTCTGACATTGCTTCATGTCGGTACTCCACAGCTCGAGATCACCGCCGAATTCGGGCTGCCAATCATCATTGAAGTAGAGCAGAAGGTTGACTCGACGCCTCCAATCATGATGGTGCGGGTGCACAGTGAAGTCTGCATGAATGTTGAGAAATCCCCCTGTGGTTGACCGGTGCAAGCCGCCTCCGTCAAGACTGGCATCGGCAAAGAGGCCATCAATTCCCGTCAGTTCACTCAGAAATTGCACGAATGGCGGCGATTCGAGTTGCTCGAGAATCGAACGGAGACCCGGGCCCCAGAACGATGGATCGACGTGGGAGAACTTACGCTCATTGATGTGGATGTAGGCGTTCCAACGTTCACCGTCAAGTAGTGTGAATTCCTCCATTGCCTGTTGAGCAACCTTCGGCTCAAGGAAGCCGTCGAGGACGATATGCGGAAATGGGGATGCGGATCGATACTGCGTACCCAGCGTGGCAACGCCCCGCTCAAGGCTCTCCAGATCTAGGACCGCCAGCTGCTGCACCTCCGGCTGCTGTTCGCTCAACGCAGATCCATCCTTGGCAGTGACGTCGCAGATGGTCGGGTCGAGCTGGCTGCACCCATTCCGCGCCGACGCGACTGGCTCCAACCGGTTTGCTCGGCAGCCAGCTGCTTCATGCGGGTTCTAGCTCAAACAGGTATTGATACGAGAACAGGTGGGGAGACAATGCCAGGCAAAGCTGATCAACAGCGCCGACTAGGCGCATCAGCCTGGAAGGCGATGGGCCACCCCGCTTGACCATTTCAAGGGGCAATCCGGCACTCGATCGTTGCCGAACCCGCATTCCGGCACGCTCAGCCATTCGTTCAAAGCTTTTCTGAGTGAAGAACCGGAGATGCCGTGCGTCAAAGATGCCCCGCCGCTCGTAATCAAAGTGTCCAGCCATAACGTGAAGTCGGGGGTACCAGTGCGCGACGTTGGGAATGCTCGCCAAGACGACACCTCGGGGTGTCAGGACGCGCCGGAGTTGCACCATGAGATGCTCCGGATCGCGCACACGCTCGAAGACGTTTGTACCGATCACCACATCGAAAGCCGCGCCGACATCAACCGGAAGCCCATCGTTCAAATCAGCCTCCACAAACCCGTCCAGCCGATCTCCCACGCCATCGATCTTTGCCGCGTCGATCCCGATAACTGTGTGACCTTCCAATCGCAGGAGATCTCCCAGCCGACCATCTGAGCAAGCTAGGTCGAGAATGCGTTTCGGCCTGACATTTGTCAACAATGTCAGCAGCTTGCGATCAACTGAGCTGTCGCTTGTCTTGGGCTCCAAGCCCCCTTCGGCGAAGGCCGTGTCACCCGACCCAAAGCCCATTTTGTGGGCCCGGTAGCGCGCGACGTCGATGATGACATCTTTGGCATATCGCATGCCGTTCACGCGACAGATCTCGTCACCGTAGAAGGTGGGGATCGGCGCCTCGACGATCACCTTGTTCGCTTCGTGCAGCTGCAGGATGATCTGAGTGTCGAAATCGAATCCGTCAGAGTTCCTCTCGAATGGAATCTCGCTGAGGGCCTGAACCCGGTAGGCACGGTAGCCGCTGTGCCACTCTGTGAGCCCCATACCGGTGGCAGCGTTCGAGAATTCGCTCAATACTCGATTTCCCACGTACTTGTAGAGCGGCATTCCCCCAATCCTGGCCGAGCCACGATCCATAAATCTCGATCCAAAGACGGCGTCGCAATCGCTGGTTTCGAACGGAGTGACGAGCTCTTCGATGACCTCAGGTGCGTACTGCCCATCAGCGTGCAATAGGACGACGATGTCGAGTCCATGTTCGATGGCCCACCGGTAAGCCGCCTTCTGGTTGCCCCCATAGCCCAGATTGCGAGGGCGTCGGATGACGGTGAGCGGCAAGTTCGTCTCAGCTTGATATTCCTTGCCGACAGAATAGGTGGTGTCAGTGCTGGCATCGTCACAGACGACGACCTCTGCCACCCTCGAGCGGAAGCCGTCCGGAAGGCGGTCGAGCACGGCAGCAAGTGTCGATGCCGCGTTGTAGGCGACGACGATGATCCCAATCCGTTCCGAACTGGCCGCCCTGCCAACGTTCGCCTGTGTGCCCCTCAACCCCCGTCCCCCTTTGTTCCCAACAGCAAGATATCTCACTGGCTTCAAGTGAACATGCACCAGCTGCAACCCACGTTAGCGGCTACGAAACACCGGGAGAGGTGATTGAGACCCTGCCGGTTGGGTCCAGATCCGAGAATCCGGCGCAATGACGCAGACCCATCAACATCGATCGATCGATCGGAAGGGCTAGACCCCCGGAGGGAGCGTGGGAGCGATCATGACATGAAGCTTCGGGTAGATGGCCAAAGGCATCCGAAGCCATCGTGTCGACATGAAGATCGGGTACCACTTCCAGTAATTGAACCCTTCGGGATCAACGAGATGCGCCTCGGAAGAACCGAACCTTTCTTCAAGTACTCGTTGGTAAAAGGCCCGCGTGTACATCACCACAAGTGGTTGGTTGAACTGGGCAAGAAACCGCTTGGTAAGCGGGAGCAAAGCTCGTTGTACGGGCGACCATGCAGGGTTGGGGCAGTACTCGAGGATGAACACGTGGCCGTCTTTGCGCAACCAAGGTCTTACCCGGTCCATGGCTTCTTCGATGCGCCCTTCGCATGACCGCCACTTCCCCTGAGGTGTGTGGTGCAGCATGAGCGGGAAGACGATGGAATCGAAACTTTCGGCAGGAAATTGATAGCGATAAAGGTCTCCGACAACACCGATCGCGTGTTCGGGGCAATAGATCTTTAGCATTTCGGGTGACAGGTCCAACACGGTCAAGCTGCCTAGTTGATCGCTCCACGAAAAGAAGTCCCAGATTCCACCGACACTCAAAGTGTCGCCTGTCACAATCGAGTTCAAGAGGCGAGCCGCTTCCACATCGAGCTCCCGCGTCATGTCCTTCAGCGACTCGTAGCGGTGATCAGCTTGCTGGTGGTCGAAGAACTGGCGTACCTCCTCGGAGGCGGGATCATGCCCCACGGCCTCACCTTTCTGGTGCCCAGCGTTCGACCAGCCGGGTTACGTTCGTCGCTATTTGTCGATCTCGCCGTCCGTCGCTGATGGCTCACGAAACGTAGCACCGGCAGCTGATCTGACTCTCTGGAGGTATCCCGAGTTCAATGGGCCTCGATGCCGCGGGATCGGGCGGACGAGGGCTCCTTTGTCTCGACGCATCCCGTTCTGAAGATGTCGCCTATCTCCTGAAATCGACTACGGGAATAGATCGCCCGCGGGGTCAAGAGGGCTGGATCCAATTCCGCCAGCCCAACCGCGAGGACGCAACGGGCGTGCGGGCAACGAAGCTGCCCTCACCAGGTGGCGAGTGAGGGGCGGTGACGACAACCCCTCCCCCGATCACCGCCCCTCGGTCGTGATGTTGACATCGTGGTCCAGGCCGAAATAGAGCCGACTGGACAGATCGGCGACAACGCCCCGACAACATTTTGGCTCTTCCCGCCGTCCACCCGGCACCTGGAAGATCGCGGTCGGGGGCCCTGGGCGGGACCGCCCTGGCGGGGGTGGCCGATCGGCGATGGGACCATCGCCTCTACCCGGGTATGACCTCCGGGTGCACCATGACGCCAGTCGAGCGCCACCGGCGGCGCCAGCAAGACCCCTGCCGCCAGCGCACTGGCAGAGGAGGTCCACCCATGACACAGGTTTCGGAGCAGCCGACACAGGAGAGCGCGGGCGCAAGCGTCTACGAGGCACCGGGCGGTCCGGCCAGCATCGTCGAGGTCAAGGCCCACTACGAGAACTTCATCGGGGGCCATTGGATAGCGCCCGTGACCGGCCAGTACTCGCAGAACAGGAGTCCCGCCACCGGCCAACCCTTCACTGAGGTCCCGAAGTCGGGTGCTGACGACATCGAGCTGGCCCTCGATGCCGCCCACGCCGCCAAGGATGCCTGGGGGGAGGCATCGCTGACCGAGCGGGCCGCCGTCCTGAACCGCATCGCCGACGTGATCGACGCCAACCGCGAGATGCTGGCCGTGGCCGAGTCCTGGGAGAACGGGAAGCCCGTCCGCGAGACCTTGGCCGCCGACATCCCGCTGGCCGCCGACCACTTCCGCTACTTCGCCGGCGCCACGAGGTCCCTGGAGGGCTCGGCGACCGAGATCGACAAGGACACCGTCGCCTATCACTTCCACGAGCCCCTCGGGGTGGTGGGCCAGATCATCCCCTTCAACTTCCCGATCCTCATGGCGGCGTGGAAGCTGGCCCCGGCTCTGGCCGCCGGCAACTGCACCGTGATCAAGCCGGCCTCGCCGACCCCCTGGTCGCTCCTCAAGCTGGCCGAGCTGCTCCAGGACGTGATCCCGCCCGGTGTGATGAACATCGTCAATGGTCCCGGTGCCGAAGTGGGTATGGCCCTGGCCTCGAACCCACGGATCGCAAAGATCGCGTTCACCGGCGAGACGGTCACGGGACGACTGATCATGCAGTACGCCGCGCAGAACATCATCCCCGTCACCCTGGAGCTCGGTGGCAAGTCGCCCAACATCTTCTTCGACGACGTCATGGCCGACGACGACAGCTTCCTCGACAAGGCCATCGAGGGCCTCGTGCTCTACGCGTTCAACAAGGGTGAGGTGTGCACCTGCCCGAGCCGCGCGCTCATTCAGGAGTCGATGTACGACCGGTTCATGGAGCGTTGTCTGGACCGCATCGCCAAGATCAAGCAGGGGAACCCCCTCGACACGTCCACCATGATCGGTGCGCAGGTCTCCACCCAGCAGTTGGACAAGATCGCCTCCTACGTGGACATCGGCCGCCAGGAGGGCGCCGAGGTGCTGATCGGCGGCAGCGAGGCCCACATGGGGGGCGACCTGGCCGGGGGCTACTACTACCAGCCGACCGTGCTGAAGGGCACCAACGAGATGCGGGTCTTCCAGGAGGAGATCTTCGGCCCGGTCCTGGCCGTCACGACCTTCCGGGACGAGGCCGATGCCGTGCGCATCGCCAACGACACCCTCTACGGGCTCGGGGCGGGTGTGTGGACCCGTGACGGGAACAAGGCCTACCGGATGGGCCGGGCCATCAAGGCAGGGCGAGTGTGGACCAACTGCTACCACCTGTACCCGGCCGGGGCCGCCTTCGGTGGCTACAAGATCTCCGGCGTGGGACGCGAGAACCACCGGATGATGCTGGAGCACTACAGTCAGACGAAGAACCTGCTCGTCAGCTACAGCGATCAGCCGCTCGGATTCTTCTGAGTCGCACCCCCGACGACGTGACGGTTCCCCCCCCGTCTCGCGTCGTCGCCACCGTGGCGGCCTTGCAGGCGATCGCTCGCCTGCGGGCTGCGCGGGGGTCAGTCATCTTCTTCCAATCGGGTGGGTGCTGCGACGGGAGCCTGCCGATGTGCTTCGTCGAGGGCCAGCTCACTATCGCTCCCCGCGATGTGCTGCTCGGGAAGCCGGGAGGATGCTGCTTCTACATCGACCACCGTCAATTCGAGGTGGTTCGGCACACCCAGCTCGTCCTCGATGTCGCGCCGGGAGCCCCCGAAGGGTTCTCGCTGCCCGCCGGGGATGATGCCCATTTCGTGATCCGGTCGCGGCTCTTCACCGACGAAGAGGGCCGCGCACTCGAGCTCGAGGAAGGCGTCCGACAGGCGCCCTGACAATCCATGCCGACAGCGCCCGGACCTGAGCTCTGCCAGCCGACACGCGCCTCAACCGGCGGACAATTCAGTTCCATCCCCTCTGAGCCGGGAGCCGAAAATGTTACGGTGCCCCGGCTGATCCATTCCTGTGCACGAGGGGGGCAAACGGAAGCGTGAGACAGCACCAACCCGGCGCGCGCGCCGTGTCGATTTCTGTGGTGCGCGCCGCACTCGCCGTCGCGGCGGGGGTCGCGTCCGCGCTCGTCGTCATCGGCGGCTCACCTCTCGGTGCCGGGGCATCGGGGATCGTGCCGCCGTCGAACCCGTCGGTCAGCGTGCCGCCGCAGGTCATGCCGGACTGCTCCACCTCACCGGTGGACGACATCAGCGCGGGGTGCATCGACTCGGTGCTGCACAACGTCAACTACGCGCGCTCACTCGAGGGCCTCGGCCCCCTCGTGCTGCCGAGTGACTACGCCAGTGACTCCGTCCCCGTCCAGCAGCTCGTCATCACGGACGAGGAGCGCGGCGACCGCGGGCTCTCCGAGTACTCCGGACTCGACGCCACCCTCAACACGGCCGCTCTCGATGCCGCGAAGGCGAACGCCGACCCCGCCCTACCCTCGGGCTTCCAGGCCCCCGGGGGGTCCAACTTCGCCAAGGACTACACCCCGCTCGGGGCGGACTACGCCTGGATGTACGACGACGGGTACGGCGGCACCAACCTCGACTGCCCCTCGCCCGGCAACGGTGGCTGTTGGGGGCACCGGGACAACATCCTCGGCCCGTGGACGTCCACCGGAACGCAGACGGCGATGATGGGGGACGGCTACACGTCGGCCGGCCAGTACGCGGAGATCTTCGCCACCCAGCAGGACCCGGCCGACCCGCTGGTCGACAAGATCACGCCGGGCGCCCTGCCCACCCCGTCCACGGCCAGCGCCCCCGACGTCGTGCAGGTGCTGCCGGCGTCGTCGCCGAGCGCGGGGGCCGGCACGCCCGTGACCATCGAGGGCAACTACTTCAGCACGTCGCCGGTGCCCCAGGTCTTCTTCGGTGGCGTCCCCGCCACCGACGTCCAAGTGAACTGGGACGGGGAGCTCACCGCCGACGCACCGGCGGACCCGGCCGGTACGGCGACGGACCAGGTCGTCGTCACCGTGAGCACCGGGGCGGGCTCGTCGAGCTCCACCGGAACGCCGACGGTCAACGAGTTCACCTACGCGCCGACGAGCGCGCCCACCATCACGTCGGTCTCGCCCACGTCGGGATCGCAGATCCCCTCGGGCAGCGTGACGATCCACGGCTCGAACTTCTACGACGGCGGCGTGACGCCGATCGTGGACTTCGGGACCGTGGCCAGCATCGGTTCCATTTCCATCAGCGACAACTGGACCCAGATCACCACCACCATCCCACCCGCCATCAACTCCGGAACGGTGAACATCACCGTGACCACTCCGGCCGGCACCAGCGCCATCTCCTCCGCCGACCAGTACGCCTACGCGGAGGGCCGCACCCCCTTGGCACCCACCATCACGAGCGGTGACCAGGCCACGTTCTCGGCCGGCACCGCTGGGGGGTTCGACATCACGACGACCGGGACGCCCGACGCGAGCTCGCTGACCGACGCCGGCTTCGGCGGTTGCACCCCGTCGAGGCTCCCGGCCAGCATCACGCTCCAGTACACCGGCGGCACGACCGCCGTGCTGGAGGGAACACCCCAGGCTGGTGACGGCGGCATCTACACGGTGTGCCTGAACGCGTCGAACGGCGTCGGTTCGCCCGCGACGCAGGTCCTGACGCTGACGGTCAACGCCCCGGCCGCATCGACGCCTCCGCCGCCTCCGCCGCCGGCCCCGACGCACGGCTATTGGCTGGTCGGCTCCGACGGTGGCATCTTCACCTTCGGGTCGGCCCAGTTCCACGGCTCGACCGGCTCCCTGCACCTCCAACGGCCCGTGGTCGGCATCACACCGACGAGCGACCGGGGCGGCTACTGGCTCGTCGCCTCCGACGGCGGCATCTTCGCCTTCGGCGACGCCGGCTTCCACGGCTCGATCCCCGGAAGCGGGCTGACTCCCGCCGGCTCGGGCCTGCCCCACAGCCTCAATGCGCCCATCGTCGGCATGGTGCCCTCCACCGACGGCGGCGGCTACTTCATGGTGGCGTCCGACGGCGGCGTGTTCGCCTTCGGTGACGCCAGGTTCGAGGGGTCCTGCCCCGGCATCGGCGGCTGCAGCGGCGCCGCCGTGGCCGTCGTGCCCGACGCCTCCGGCAACGGCTACTGGGTGGTCACGAGCACCGGGTCCGTCTACCCGTTCGGCGATGCGGTCGACTACGGCGCGCCGGGCTCCCAGAGCTCGGCCGTCACCTCTGCCGTCGCCACCCCCAACGGCGGCGGGTACTGGATCCTCGACGGGGCCGGCCAGGTCTTCCCCTTCGGCGACGCGGCCGGCATGGGCAGCCTGCCGCCCGGTTCAGCCGGCGGGTTCAATCCGGCGTCCGCCATCTTCTCGACCTCCGACGGCGGCGGGTACTGGGTGGTGACCGCGCTGGGCAAGGTTTCGAACTTCGGCGACGCGCCGAACGACGGGGACATGTCGGGCACCCACCTGAACGGACCCATCATCGCCGCCTCGGGTTCTTGATCCTCACGCCAGGCCGCCCGTTGGCAACATTCGTGGACAGTGGGGCGGGTGTGCAGTGAGCGGCCACAGCGCGGCCCGGCCCGCGGGCGACGGCCTGGGTCTGGATCGGTCAGCGGTCCGGCTCTCCCCGCACGACCCGAACTGGGTCGCCCTGGGCGGGCGGGAGTGTGCCGACGTCGCCGCCCTCCTCGGTGATCTCGCCGTCACCGTGGTCCACGTGGGGAGCACCGCAGTCCCCGGTCTCGAGGCCAAACCCATCCTCGACATCGTGGCCGCCGTGGGGGACCGGGTACGGATCGACGATGTGGTGGCGCGCCTGTGCGCGGGCGGGGACTACGCCTACGAGGGAGACAAGCGTGACGATGGGGGACTCCTGTTCGTACGCGGCGAGGGCACGGTCCGCACGGTGCACATCCACGTCGTGGGGCAGGGGAGCCGGGCCTGGACGGACTACCTGCGCTTTCACGCGCTACTGCGCGACGACGCCGACGCCCGCGACAGGTACCAGTCGGCCAAGCGCGAGCTCGCCCGCACGTTCGCCCGGGACCGTCCGGGCTACACCAAGGCCAAGGGAGCGGTCGTCGAGGAGCTGTTGGCCTCCGACGACCGCCCGCCGACGCCGCACCAACGCTGATCGGACTCTATGGTGGGGTCACGGACCGACCCCTCAGGGAGGGAAACATGGGCATCTTCCAGCGGGCACACGACATCGTGCAGGCCAAGACGAACAAGGCGCTCGACGCCGCCGAGAAGCCTGACGAGATGCTCGACCTGTCCTACGAGAAGATGCTCGAGCAGATCACCCAGGTGCGGCGGGCCCTCGTCGACCTCGCCGCGTCGAAGAAGCGCCTCGAGCTGCAGGAGGAGCAGTTCCAGCACACCATCGACCACCTGCAGGACCAGGCCAAGCAGTCCCTGGCGGCGAACCGGGAGGACCTGGCCAAGGAGGCGCTCTCGCGCAAGGCGGCGGCCCAGCAGCAGATCGACGAGATGGAGCCGCAGCGCCAACAGCTTGACGAGGAGGAGCAGAAGCTCACCCAGACCCTTGACGCCCTGCAGAAGCGGGTGAACGACTTCCGCACGCAGAAGGAGACGCTCAAGGCCCAGTACACGGCAGCGAAAGCGATCTCCACCGTCGACGAGAGCGCGGCCGGGATCTCCAAGTCGTTCAATGACTCCGGGGCGTCCCTACAGCGGGCCCAGGACAAGATCGCCACGATGCAGGCCCGCTCGGGCGCTCTCGACGAGCTGCTCGAGTCCGGTGTCCTCGAAGACGTCGGAGGGAGCACCGACGACATCCAGAAGGAGCTCGACCAGGTCGGTAAGGACGCCCAGGTCGACCAGGAGCTGGCTGCGCTCAAGGCGCAAGTGGGGACGGGCGCGCCCGACCCCGAGGCGCTGGCTGCGCCCGCTCCCGAGGAGTCCTCACCCAGCTCATAGCTCAGGTGGGGGAGTGTCGCCCACGAGCTGCACCACGACGTCAGCGAGAGTCTCGCCGCGGTCCTCCTGCAGGAAGTGTCCCGCGCCACTGATCGTGACCTGCGCCCGGCCGACCGCGCCCGGCACGTGCTCCCGGAGCACCTCGGCCCAGCCGCGCGTCGCCGGGTCGCCGTCGGAGAACGCGGTGACGAACGGGCCGTCGAAGCCGGCGAGCGCGTCCATGGTGCGCCGGTTCAGGCGTGCGCAGGCGCTGGAGGGCGTGTGGCCCATCAGCAACGGCAGCTGGCGCGGCCCCGCGCAGTAGGCCTCCCCGGGAAACGGCGCGTCGTAGGCCGCCAGCACCGGGTCCGGCACCTCCGACTCGGTGGCCCCCTGCACGAACATGCTGGGCTGGAACGGCGTGACCTCCTGCGTGAGGCGCTGGTAGTCGAGCAGCATCTGCGCCAGGGTGACGGTCCGGTCCGCGGCGACATGGCACGGCCACTCGAGCCGGCCCGCCAGGGCGCCATCGGCGGTGTGCAGCACGGTGTTGGCCGCGACCACGCGGCGGACGAGCCCGGGGCGAGCGGCCAGGAGGCTCAGCCCGAACGGGCCGCCCCAGTCCTGGACGAGGAGCGTGATATCGGCCAGTCCCACGGCATCGGCGAACTGGGCGACCCAGTCGACGTGCGCACGGATCGTGTGCGCCGTCCTCGCCAGCGGCTTGTCCGAGCGGCCGAACCCGATGAGGTCCGGAGCGACGGCGCGCAGCCCGTGCTCGACGAGCCGGGCCACGACCGTGCGATAGAGGTACGACCACGTCGGCTGACCGTGCAGCAGCAGGACGGTCTCGGCGCCGGCAGGCCCCTCGTCGACGTAGTGCATCCGCACGCCGTCGCCCAGGACGGCGTAGTGCGGGACGAAGGGGAAGCCCGGGAGGTCCGTGAAGCGCTCTTCGGGCGTCCGCACGATGTGCACGGCGCCCATAGTGCCCCACGGCTGGCACGCCGGCGCCGGGACTGGTGGACTCGATGCTCGTGATCGGGGAACGCCGCGACGTCGCCGTGCTCGGGGCCGGGCTGGTGGGCCTCGCGCTGGCGTACGAGCTGGCGTGCCTCGGGGCGAGCGTCACCGTCGTGGACGCGGCTCATCCGGGGCGGGCGACGGACGCCGGCGCGGGCATCCTCTCTCCCGCCACCAGCTCCGAGACCGACCCCGCGCTGTGGCCGTTCCTGCGCCGGGCCGGTGCCCACTACCCGGCGCTGCTGGCGCGCCTCGCCGGCGACGGGGCCGACGTGTCCGCCGCCGGCTACGGCGCCTGCGGAGTCCTCTCGGTGGGCCTGCGCCTCCACGAGGACGGGTGGTTCGGCCCCTTCGCCGACCTGGTGCTCCGCCGCTCCCCGGGAGAGGTGTCCGAAATCCCGGCCGCCGAGGCGGCTGCGCTGTTCCCGCCGCTCGGCACGGTCCACCGCGCCCTGCACGCGCCCGGCTCCGCCCGCGTCGACGGCCGCGGGATGGCCGCCGCGCTGCGGCAGGCGGCCGAGGCGAGGGGAGTCGCGTTCATCGAGGGAACCGTCCACGGCGTGGCCGGGACGGCGCACGGGCGCCACGTCGAGTCGGTCTGCGTGGAGGGGCAGGGCAACGTCGACTGCACCAGCCTGGCCGTTGCGGGCGGGGCCTGGACGGCGGCGGCCGGCGAGTGGCTCGGCCGGGACCTCCCGGTGGGGCCCACGAAGGGGCAGATCGTGCATCTCGGCGTCGAGGCCGAGAGCGGCAGCTGGCCCATTGTGCAGCCACTGCTCACCCACTATCTCGTGCCCTGGCCCGGGGGGAGGGTCGCCTGCGGGGGCACATTCGAGACCGGCGCCGGGTTCTCCGTCACGGTCACTGCCGGCGGCCTGCACGAGCTGCTGCGGGAGTGCCTCCTCGTTGCGCCCGGGCTCCAGGGGGCGACCTACCTCGAGACGCGGGTCGGGCTCCGTCCCACCTCTTCCGACGACAGCGCCCTGGTCGGACGGTTGCCGGGTTGGGGCAACGTCTGGGTGGCCACCGGGCATGGCGCTAACGGCCTGTTGCAGGGCCCCTACTCGGCCCGGGTACTGGCGCACGCCATGGCCGGGGTGTCGCTGCCAGCGGACGAGCCGCCGCTCCCGGACGCGTTCGATCCCGCCCGCTTCGACTGAGGCCCCGCGGTGACGCGCCCATCCCACCGCGGCGGCGACGCCGACGTGAGACTGGGGGCGTGCTGAAGGGAACCCTGCGCCGCGACGGCCGCGACGAGGCAGCGACACCGGAGAACGTGGTGGACGCGCTGGCGGGCACGGGCTTCTTCTGGCTCGACCTCGACGACGACGCGGTCGATGGCACCGTCGCCGAATTGCTCAGTGTCCACTTTGCATTCCACCCCCTCGCCGTGCAGGCGGCCGAGCGCTTCGGGCAGCGGCCCCGCATCGACGACTACTCGAACTTCATCTACCTGGTGGCCCGCGGCGCCGACCCCGAACGGAAGGGCAAGGCGGAGGTGCACTGCTTCTGGACCGACCGCTACGTGGTCACGGTGCACCGGGGGGACTGTCCGGCCCTCACCCACGTGCACGAGCGGCTCGAGCGCCACCCGGTCTCCCAGGTCGCCTCGCCCCAGATCGTCATCGTGTACCTCGTGATCGGCGCGCTCGTGGACAGCTTCATACCGTTCCTCTCGGACTTCGACGACCGGATCGACACGCTGGAGGACGACATCCTCAAGGCACCCACCGAGGCCCAACTCGGTGAGCTCTTCGACATGAAGCGCGCACTGATGGAGATGCGCAAGGTGATCGCGCCCCAGCGCGACATGATGGCGAGCATCAACGCCGGGGTGACGGACGTGCCCGGCATGACCGACGAG
>Ga0181518_10001799_pt1 | contig 21516 bp, 21 predicted proteins | sample PEATcosm2014_Bin_28_FD_119751 | JGI IMG/M metagenome (GOLD analysis project Ga0181518, IMG submission 119751) | Peatland microbial communities from MTU Mesocosm Facility, Houghton, MI, USA - PEATcosm2014_Bin01_60_metaG | ecosystem: Environmental > Terrestrial > Soil > Wetlands > Peat | place... | reverse complement strand
GGCCCGGCCCGCCGGCGCCAGACAGGCCAGCACGATGCCGCCGGTGGTAACCAACGGGGCGACGCCCGCATGCAGCCATCCGCGTAGCTTCGGTATCGCCGGTATGGGGGGATCGCTGGCGTCGCGGTGATTGTCTCTCACGTTGCCAGTCCTTCTCCCCGTGGTCATCCTTGGCCCGGAGACGCATCGCGGCTCGTACGCCTCAAGAGGAACAACCGACCGAGCGCGCTCATCGAACTGGACCGGCCTTCCCCAGATCCGCCACAGGCAAGAGTGTTCGCCCACCGTACTCGGCGAGATTCGCCCTAAAGGGTGGTGCTATACCGATTGCATGAGTGATGACACTTCAACTCCGGTCACAACAACAGATGCGGGGATCCCAGCACCGAGTGATGAGTTCTCTCTCTCCGCAGGGGCCGAGGGTCCCCTGCTCCTGCAGGATCACTACCTGATCCAAAAGATGGCCCACTTCAACCGGGAGCGGGTCCCCGAGCACGTGGTCCATGCCAAGGGCCACGGAGCCTTCGGGTTCTTCGAGGCCACCGAGGACGTCAGCCACTGGTGCAGGGCCGACTTCTTGAAGAAGGGCACGCGTACGCCGATGGTGGCCCGTTTCTCCACCGTCGCCGGCGAACAGGGGTTTCCCGACACCGTTCGGGATCCCCGAGGCTTTGCCTTGAAGTTCTACACCCAAGAGGGCAACTACGACCTGGTTGGCAACAACACGCCGGTCTTCTTCATCCGGGACCCCTCCAAGTTCTCCGACTTCATCCACTCCCAGAAGCGCCGGGCCGACACCGGCCGAACCGACCACAATGGCCAGTGGGACTTCTGGACCCTGTCGCCAGAGAGCGCCCATCAAGTCACGATCCTTATGTCGGACCGGGGCACGCCCCGCACGCTGCGCCACATGAACGGCTATGGCTCCCACACCTTCATGTGGCTCAACGCTGACGCCGAACGGTTCTGGGTCAAGTACCACTTCAAGACCGAGCAGGGCATCGAAAACTTCACCGATGCCGAGGCCAAGGCCATGACCGCCGAGGACCCCGACTTCCACCGGGCCGACCTGTGGGATGCCATTGAGCGCGGCGAGCACCCGGTCTGGCGGCTGGAGATGCAGATCATGGCCTTCGAGGAGGCCGCTGACTACCGGTTCAACCCCTTCGATCTGACCAAGATCTGGCCGCACTCGGACTACCCGACGATCCCGATCGGTCGCATGGTCCTCGACCGCAACCCCGACAACTACTTCGCCCAGGTTGAGCAGGCGGCGTTCGAGCCATCCAATATGGTGCCGGGCATCGCCCCCAGCCCGGACAAGATGCTGCAGGGTCGGCTGTTCAGCTACCCCGACACCCACCGGTACCGCATCGGCCCCAACTATCTCCAGTTGCCGGTCAACCAGCCGCTGGTCCCGGTGCACAGCTACAACCGGGACGGCCACATGAACTTCCGTCCAGGCGGCGACCCGGTGTACGCACCCAACTCCTACGGCGGACCGCAGGCCGACCCGGCCCACTACGCCGACCCGTCCTACCAGCTCACGGGCGAGATCGTCCGGGCCGCGTACCACGCCCACAGAGACGACACCGACTTCGTCCAGCCGGGCACCATGTACCGCGAGGTCATGTCCGAGACCGACCGGGAGCACTTGCTGACCAACATCATCGGTCACGCCAGTAACGGACCCGGCCTCAAGCCCGACGTGGCCACCCGTGTCGGCGAGTACTGGCGCCAAGTCGACCCCGACCTGGGCGCCAACGTGGCCAAGGCGCTCGGCAACCGAGGCTGACCGTTCGCAGCACGAGGTAGTTCCCCGTCCGCCGGGATTGATCACGTGGAGGGGTTCGGGCGCTGCGAGCGGGAGACGCGCGCTGACGTTGCTCCCAACAGATCAGAGCGAACGACCCGATGTCTCATGAGCGGGCTTCATGGCTTGGAATCCCGCGGAAGGACTTCTTGGAGTCGCCGTGGTCCCCCCAGTTGCAACGGGCAATTGGCCCTAAGCGATCGATCAGCGAAGGGGAGCCAAGGGCCGTCGCCGGCGCGGCCATGGCTATTCGGATCCGGGAGTGGGACGATGTCGAGCATGATCGCTGCGTTCTCTATCACCCCGCTCGGCACCGACGAGTCGGTCGGCGACCTGGTGGCCGAGGCGGTCCGCATCGTCCGCGCGAGTGGCCTCCCCAATGAGACCAACGCCATGTTCACCAACATCGAGGGCGAGTGGGACGAGGTCATGGCCGTCATCAAGGAATGCGTTGACACGATGGCGCAAGCTGCACCGCGTGTTTCCGTCGTGGTGAAGCTGGACCACCGCCCAGGCGAACCGAGCGGCCGTATGAGTCGAAAGGTGGAGTCTGTCGAGCACAAGCTGTCCGAAAACCCCACTCGTGCTGGGTAACCGGCTGCGCTTGGGATCGGCGAAGGCATTAGGCGGTACCGCCGAGCGTCATCGCTTCCTCCCATGGTCAGTTGTCTCATTAGAACGGAGTTGGCCTCCAGTCGGGTTGGTTCATCCCGGTGGCCCCGGCACGCGCCAGGTCACCATCGGCGCTGCGATCGCGGCCGATGTCCATGGGAAGAACCATCACGCCGATGGGCTCGTCCCGCTGATGACGTGAGGACTCCAGATCGGGCTCGGCGGCTGATACACCCCAATCAAGCCCCGCGGCGTCCAGGTTCGCGCGGCGGTGCGCATCAGCCGCCCGAAGAGCCAGGAGCCCGACGGGGGGTCCTAAGGAATTGTCACACCCTTCGGTAGCCTCCGACGATTCCAACCCCGGGGGTGACCGTTGAAAAACCCTTGGTGCATGAGAGCCGCAAGTACCGCCGGATTCAGTGGCCTCGGACCTAGCCCGACGTCAACCCGTGTCGGGGCGTTCGCCCATCTATGCGCTTCAATTTCGTCCCAGAGAGTTGGATCAAGAATCGTCGCCCGCTGCTCCGCAGGCAATTCGTAAAACAAAACCCAACGATCCAGGGCCTCGTCGAAGTAGCACGCCTCTTGTGGTGCCAAGTCCCCCTCCAGGGCCCGACCAAACATCTCGAAGTCATTCCTGAGACAGCACCAGGCCCAGCAATAGGGGTAATCGCTCGCCATGTTGCACCCTTCCGCTTTCGACGGTTACGTGAACAATGAGCCATTTCGCTTGTGACAAAGAAGGCGCGCAACCTGTTGAAATGCGTGAGAAATTGCCCTGATACCTGTGTAGAAGCTTGTGGACAATATGGGTGTTCTTACGACAGAGCTCATCCGAGGGTGCCCGGAGAGCCGAGGAAAGTGTCGACGTCGGCCCAAAACTGACCCGGTCCATGCGGCGAGAGGATCGGCGGAACCGTGAGGAACCGAACACCGACTGAGTATCCGGCGGCCGACGGCCTATCCGCCAAGGCAGCGGGCCGACCTGGGGTGCTCAGGTGGAGGACCGACGAGTCGGTCGACTACTTCAGGAGCCACAGACCGGTTTGGGGGTTGTTCGGGGGCCTCGGGAACTGGCGTCGAACCCAGCCGAGAAGCGCATTCCACCGCCCACTCGGGGTCTCGGTTTCGGTGTAAGGGGGCTCGACCAGGCCCGCTGCCGTGCCCTCGGCTAGTGCGGCGATCATGCGTGCGGCTTCAGTGAGTGGGAGGCGGAACGTGCTGGTACAGGTCTGCCCTGGCATCGTTTGGCCGGTCCTGCTGTCGGTGACTTGGAGCATGTCCAGGTTCCCGCTCACTTGCACGGTCACTCATCTCTCTCCGGTCATCTTTGGTCGTGTCACGGGCACGGCGTCCGCAAACCCTCCCAAGGCGTCCCCCGAAGCTGCCCCTCGAAGAGGGCCGTAGTCGGGCGTCCACATGGCGTCATCCACGGCGTCCTCGATCTGATCGTCGGTCGCCATGCGGCCGATGCCGCGGTCGCGGGCCTCTCGGGCGACAGCGACGGCGATCGCCCGCGAGATCGACCGAAGCTCTGTGATCGCGGGGAACAGAGCGCCTTCCGCGAGCCGTTCGTCCGAGACCAAGCTGGCCAGGGTGGTCGCCGCGACGAGGAACATCCGGTCGGTCACTTCGCGGGCCCCGGCCACCATGACGCCGAGGCCGATCCCGGGGAACACGAACACGTTGTTTGCCTGCCCAATGATCCGCGTGGTCCCGCCAACCTTCACTGGCTCGAAGGGGCTGCCAGTTGCCACGAGCGAGCGGCCCTCGCTCCACTCGAGTACATCGGCCGGAGTCGCCTCGGAATGCGAGGTCGGGTTGGACAGCGGCAACACAACAGGTCTCGGTGTCCTCGCTGCCATCTCGCGCACCGCCGCCTCGGTGAAGGCGCCGGGCGTCCCGCTGGTGCCCACCAGCACGGTCGGTGCCACGTGGCGCACCACCGTCTCGAGGTCGTAGCGCGCGGCCGGCTCGAAGCCGAAAGCAGACAGGACACCCGGCGACATCGCGAACGGGCGCTTGTCCTCCTCCAACTGGTCGCGCCCCTCGAAGACCAACCCGCGTGAGTCGAGCATCACGACCGCTCGACCCAAGTCCGCCTCGGTGACTCCCGCCTCGCGCATGAGCTGCTGGACGAGCCGCGCGATCCCAAGGCCGGCGGCCCCTGCCCCAAAGAGCACCACTCGCTGCGCCGAGAAAGGCTCGCCGCCAAGCCGCAGGGCCGCAAGGATCCCGGCAGCGACCACGGCGGCCGTGCCCTGGATGTCGTCGTTGAAGCTTGCGATCCGGTGGCGGTAGCGGTCGAGCAGCCGGATGGCGTTGTGCTGCTTGAAGTCCTCCCACTGCAAGAGGGCGTGGGGGTATACCTCGGCCACGGCTTCGACGAACGCGTCGATGAACGCGTCGTAGGCTTCGCCCCTAAGCCGGGGCCTGGGGTAACCCAGGTACTGGGGGTCGCGCAACAGGTCCTCGTTGTCGGTGCCGCAGTCGAGGGAGACAGGAAGCGTGAGGCTCGGGTGGACGCCCGCCCCCGCCGTGTATAGGGCGAGCTTGCCGACGGGAATGCCCATGCCCCCGGCTCCCTGGTCGCCGAGCCCGAGGATGCGCTCGTTGTCGGTGGCGACGATCAGCTGGACGCCCGGGCGCCCGGTGTTGCGAAGCAGTCCCGGGATGCGATCGACGTCGTCGGGGGTGATCCAGAGCCCCCGCGGGCGGCGCATCACGTGGCTGAACAGGCGGCACGCGTACCCCACCGTCGGGGTGTAGATGATCGGCGCCAGCTCCTCGAGATGATCTAGCAGCACGTGATGGAAGAGGGTCTCGTTGCGGTCCTGAAGGGCGGCGAGGCCGATGTACTTCTCGAGGTCGTCGTCCTTGCGGCGAAGGTGCTCAAGCTCGAGCGCGGCCTGCTCCTCGATAGTCACGACGCGCCACGGGAGCAGGCCGCGAAGCCCGAATTGCTCGCGCTCGTTTTCGGTGAACGCGGCGTCCCTGTTGAGCGACGGACAGTCGAGCAGCTCTGAACCCCGGACCTGAGGCTCCGGGAGTGCGATCGGCCCACCGCGGCGAGCGTCGTTGGTTGTCTCTGTGTTCGTTCGGCTCCAAGCTGGGACACCGTTGCCCATGGCAGACCCTCCCGCTCAGGCGGCAGACACTGGTCATCCTCGCAGGAAGGAGCAGCGCCGGGTAGGGCCGATGGTCATACCGGCCGTCGCCGTCGTTCGTTCCTACCCCGCCGGGCTTCCTCTGTCTGGATGGAGTTGCCTGATCGATACCGGACGGTCCTGATCGCGCCAGCCCCAAATGCCCTGCGCCCTATTCCTGGAAATCACGATCGGGTATGCGAGTAATCCCTAGACATGTCTCGGACTGTTGGGGTGCTCGTCTTAGACCCGGCACCCATTCGCGATGCCTAGTAGGGGTCGGCGAAACGATCGGCGAAACTCACGAATCGCTGGTAAGTGGCCGCTTGAAGATGAGGTAATGAAGTTCAGGAGCGCCGTCGAGATAGACGATCAGCTCCCAGCCCTGGAGGCCCATGTCCGTGAGCATTTTGCTCACGCCCTCCTGGCCGCCAGCTCGACCCCAAGTCGCATCGGGCCTCCACGGAACGACGCGATATTCCCAGCGAGCCGCCATCTCACATAATGATATGGCTCAAATGGCGGGTTTGCTACGCCACGAGTGGAACGGCTCGGGTCCTCTCCAGAGTCGTCACAAGCTGGGCCAAGATCGTCAGATCGACATGCAAGCGCACCCGCTCGATCCGGCGCACCCGGAGCGGGAGCATCCCCCACTCATTCTTGAGGCGACCGAATCCACGCTCGATGCACCCACGTTGCTTGTAGGTGTCCTTCCACCGCCTGGTCGAGCGAGGGACCAGGGTATGAAGCCGATCGGCCTTGACCCACGCCGAAGCGGGCTGGCACTCACCGGTCGGGCAGCGCCACTTCGACGCTCCACGCTTGGCGTCCGATCCGGCAAAGGTCCACGAACCATGCTCGCACTCGGGCGGGGCAGCCTTGCCAGCTTTGACGGCCGGGGTTTCCCTCAACGGGATGATCGGGCGGATTCCACGGTGCTCACACGCTTCGTAAACCGAGCCGTTGTCGTAGCCACGGTCGAGGATCGCCACCGAGGGAGTGAACCCGCGGCTGGTAACCGAGTCGAGCAAGGGATTGTTCACGGTGACCCACGCCGTGTCCATCGCCAAACGCGTTTACCGATCTATCCGGTCCAGCCTCCAATGGTGGGGTCAGCATGGTGGGACCCTTCTTCTTGGGACATTCCTGGCCCTGGTGTTTTGGTACTCACTCATGGCCCAATCCGACCGCCACCGGGCGGGGTTCCTGGGACGCGTAGCGGTCTTGTGCGGAGCGGCTGCTCTGTTTGGGGTAACCGAGACGAGCTTTTGGGGTAGACGTTTCCGTCGCTGGCTCGGACTTAGGGCCCGACCAGGACCGGCAAGTTTCGCCGATCCCTCCTAGGGCCTCGGTTCTTACGACAAAGAACCCTGCCCTGGTTTGGCGTCGGACGCCAGGCGTGACGGGACCGGCACGCGCAAGAAGTCGTATGCGGCGATGACATCGTCGAATTCGGCTCGAGCCTCATCGAGCAGGATTGTGGTGTCGGGATAACGCTGCGAGAAGTGCGAGATCACCAGTCGCCTGGCTCCCGCCTCGGCCGCGATCCGCCCGGCCTGCGCGGCGGTGAGGTGACGGAACCGGCGCGCCAGGTCCGCCTCGGCGGATGCGAACGTCGCTTCGCACACGACGAGGTCCGCCCCCTCCATGAGTTCGAAGGCGGCATCGCACAGCCCGGTGTCCATGACGAAGGCAACCACTTGCCCGGGCCGCTCCACGCTCATCTCTTCGACTCGGACCCGCCGACCGCCGACGTCGATGACACCGGCACGCTGGAGCTCGCCCACGGCGGGCCCGATGATGCCGGCGGCTTCGAGCCGGTCGTGCAACATGGTGCGGCCCCCCGGCTCCTCGAGACGCCATCCGAGAGTGTCCGGGACGTGATTGAGGCGCTTCGCCACCAGCGCGAACGGTGGTCCGGGATCCACCACGCCGGATCCGGCTACCGGTCGCTGGCGCACGTCAACGTGCTCGTCGAACACCGCCGCGTGCAGGAGCCGGTCGATATAGACCTGGCCACTCGACGGGTATAGGACCTCGACGGGGTGGGTCACCCGGTCGAGCGACAGCCGCTGTACGACACCGGGGAGGCCCAAGCAGTGGTCTCCGTGGAGATGGGTGATGCAGATGCGGCCAAAGGTCCAGGGCGACACGCCGGCCACGAGGAGCTGGCGCTGGGTGCCCTCGCCCGGATCGAACAGGATCCCATCGTCATCCCAGCGCAGGAGGTAGCCGTTGTGGTTGCGGTAGCGGGTGGGGGCCTGACTCGCAGTCCCGAGGACGACCAGCTCTCGCATGGGCGCATTCTCGCGGTCAAACGCCGGTCGCCGCGTCGCTGAGGCCCGCGTCCGTCACTCGGCCCCAGGGGAAGTACGACGCCAGCCCGGCGAAGTTGACAGCGATGAAGGAGGCCTGGCACCACTTCGGGCCCCGCACCCTTCGGCTGGACGCTGGGCCAAGTCGATCCAGGCTGTCGCAGCGAGCGACGGCTGAACCACCGCCATGATGACGGCGCCGGCGCGCCGAGCCAGGCTCATTCCGCAAGCGAAGTGCCGATGCCGTGCGACCGGACAGCCTGGGACGCTAACTCCTGGTAGGGCCGCCGCCAGAGTCGTTTCGACCATTGACGAGACGGTCAACTTCTGCGGAAAGCCGCTCGACCGCTTCGGCCAACTCGAGAAGCTCGGTCCCGAGTTCATTGACGTGTGCTTTTGTTACTAGGTCACTGCCCGAGCCGTGCAGGTGGGCGATGGTCGATCGAACCTTGTGCGAAATCCCGGTGATTGCCACGCCCGAAGCCTATGGCTGAGTGAAAGCCTGGCGTTTCCTTGTCTCCGGATCTACGTCATCCTCAGGTGTGGGCGACACCCATGACAAGGCTCATTTCGGCGATCGTTCCAGGGCGTCGCCCGGATGGCCAAGGACACACCGATCGGCGCCCCCGTTGCGGGGGCCTTTGCTTGTGTGGGGCTGAATCTGGTGACATAATCTCGACAAATATGATCAGATAACTAAACGTTGACCGCGCGAACCACCTCAGGTGTAGGCGGAGTTATCCCTTTTTCCAACGGCCGCTCGCCTGAGCATCGATGCCGCCCGAGGAGCAACCATGGCCGCGATGGCAAAGGAGTCCATAGCGAACAGCTCGGAATCGAGCGACCCGAGTCAGATCGATCGTGGTTTCGCCGAGACGCTGATTGGCCACCGCCGGTCTCAACCCGCCGCGCTGCCCTCCAAACACGACGTGGAGGCCTTGGTCGAGGAGGTCCTGGCGCTCCTGTTCCCGCAGCACGCGGAGGATGTGAGTGCAACCGTGGACCAGATCCGCGCGCGGCTGACTCACCTGCGCGCTGAGCTTGGCCGTGTCCTCTGCGCGGTCGTCCCTCGCGAGCGCTCCCAGGAGTTGGTCGGACAATTCGTGGAACTATTGCCCGGGATCTACGAACACCTGTGCGCCGACGCCGAAGCCATCGCGGCCGGCGACCCGGCGGCCGAGAGCATCGACGAGGTGGTGGTCGCCTACCCCGGTTTCCTCGCCATCACTGTTCACCGCATCGCGCACGGGCTTCATCTGCTTGGCGTGCCCATCTTGCCCCGTCTGCTGGCCGAGGTGGCACACGCCCGAACTGGCGTCGACATCCATCCCGGTGCCACCATCGGGCACTCGTTCAGTATCGACCATGGCACCGGGATCGTGATCGGCGAGACGGCCGTGATCGGCGATGAGGTCAAGATCTATCAGGGCGTCACGCTGGGCGCGCTCAGCGTGTCCAAGAACGCTGCCCGAGTCAAACGCCACCCGACGATCGAGGACCGGGTGGTGCTCTATGCCAACGCGACCGTGCTCGGCGGCGACACCACCATCGGGCACGACAGCGTGATTGGCGGCAACGTCTGGCTCACGACGAGTGTGCCGCCCCAATCTTTCGTTCACAACACGAGCCAGGTCCGAGTTCGAAATGTCTCGGATGCGCTTGACTACGCCGACTTCTCGATCTGACAAAGGACGATTCCATGCCTTACGACAACATCCTGGAGACCATCGGTGACACGCCGCACGTGCGCATCAATCGACTCTTCGACCCCCGCGTCAGCGTCTGGTCCAAGCAGGAGAGAGCCAACCCTGGTGGCAGCATTAAGGATCGCATCGCTTTGGGGATGATCGAAGACGCCGAGAAGGAGGGGCTCATCGGTCCGGAATCAGTAATTATCGAACCGACCTCCGGCAACACGGGCATCGGTCTCGCGCTCGTCTGCGCCGTCAAGGGCTACCGGCTGATCCTGTGCATGCCGGAGTCGTTTTCCATCGAGCGCCGTCGGCTAATTGCGGCGTACGGGGCTGAGCTGGAGCTGACCCCACGCGAGTTGGGCATGAAGGGTGCGATCGCGCGCGCCAACGAGCTTCAGGCAGAAATCCCGAAGGCCTGGATCCCGATGCAGTTCGAGAACCCCTCCAACGTCGCGATTCACCGGCGAACGACCGCCGAGGAGATCGCACGCGACTTCCCGGACGGGCTCGACTATCTGATCACGGGCGTCGGGACGGGGGGGCACATAACTGCCTGCGCCGAGGTACTGAAGCCGCGCTGGCCGGGTCTCAAGGTGTTCGCAGTGGAGCCGACGCTCTCGCCTGTGCTCTCTGGCGGAACCCACTCGCCACACCCGATCCAGGGGATCGGGGCCGGCTTCATACCCGGCATCATGCGCACCGACCTGCTCGACGGCGTGATCCAAGTCTCTCCTGAGGACGCAGCGGCATACGCGCGGCGGTGCGCTCTCGAGGAAGGCATCCTGGTCGGCGTGTCCTCGGGGGCGGCGCTGGCTGCGGTCGCCCAGAAGCTTCCGGAAATGGCAGACGGCGCCCGAACTCTCACATTCGCCTATGACACCGGAGAGCGCTACCTCTCGGTCGAAGGCCTATTTCCGTAATTCGCTGACTCTGGACGAATTCTGAGTGGTCTGTCCTGGGCCTAGTGGAGCCAAGATGTTTCACCGGAAGCTTGTCTCGCCGGCCACGTCCTGTCGCTGGTCTGCTGGTCTGGCCACTTGGGACCGCGTCGAGGAGCGCAAGCGACTCCTCGAGCACGCCGACGCCGCCCGGTACGCGGCCAAGGCTCACGGTGAGCGCCGCCCGGTTGCCGTGGCCCCAGGCGTCACAGGCGGTCCGCCCGACGCCCGATCGCTCGTCTGGGCTGAGACGAGCGGTCGCGGACGCGAGCCCTTTTACTGGATCGCGACCCCGGAACCACTGAGGTCATTATCCGAAGCGCCGATGAATCGCCGTGCAACGGCTGGTACGCGGCGGAGTCAAGGGGTCGTCGGCTTCCGCCGGCTCGGGCGCGATCGGGTTGATCGGTCCGGCCGCCTCCCTGTCTTCCGAGTAGTGGTACTTGCCCCCTCGTAGCCAGGACATTGCGGCCGCCGCCAGGCAAGCGCCGATGGCAAAGTCGAACGCCGCGTGCAACCCGTTCGCGAAGGGACCCGAGATCAGCATGGGGAAGTAGCCCCGCCCGGTCAAGACGGCCGCCTGGTGCGCGGGCAGGTGGGCCAGCAAGGAGGCACCGACCAGGTACTTGACCGGGTTGTATCCCAAGAAAGCGGCGAACAAGGTGGAGACCGGCGGTAGGTGGGCCGCCTTGGCCGCCGCCGAAGAGGGAACCCCGTGGGCCACCAGGCCGTGAAAGAGCGTTGTAGACAGCGTGGAGGACAGTCCCACGATCACGAGCGTGAAGAAGATCCCGATCGAAAGCACCTGGGCGGCATTCTGGAAAGTCGAGTTCATCCCGGATCCGACCCCACGGTTTTGTGGCGGCAGGCTGTTCATTACCCCCGCACGGTTGGGGGCAGCGAAGGCGCCCATGGCGAGGCCGTTCATAAGCAGAATCGGCCCGAACGTCGCGTAGGAGAAATTGACCGGCAAGAGCTCGAGAAGGAGGAACGAGCCGGCGGCAACGATCATCCCCCCCGAGGCGAACGGCCGGGAGCCGTAACGGTCGGAGAGATAGCCCGAGAGCGGCCCGGCCAGGAGGAACCCGGCGGTGAGCGGAAGCATGTAGATGCCGGCCCAGAGCGGGGTCCGGCTGAAACTGTAGCCATGGAGAGGCAGCCAGATGCCCTGTAACCAGATGATGAGCATGAACATGAGGCCGCCCCGGCCTATGCCGGCAAGCAAAGACGAGAGGCTGCCCGCAGTGAAGGCGCGGATCTTGAACAGCGGTAGGCGGAACATCGGATCGGCGACCTGATGCTCGATGAAGGCGAACACCACCAGCAGGGCCACACCGCCGATCAGGCAGCCGAGAACGAAGGGGCTGGTCCAGCCCATGGTGGAGCGCCCGTGGGGCTGGATGCCATAGGTGATGCCGACCAGGATCCCGACCGGGCCCAAGGCGAAGGTGATGTTTCCAGGCCAGTCGAGGCGCGCCTTGGCCTGTCGAGGCACCTCTCGGAGCTCACGGTAGGCCCACACCGTGCCGAACAGGCCGATCGGCACTGACACCAAGAAGATGAGCCGCCACTCGATCGGGGCGAGCACCCCGCCGAGGACGAGGCCGATGAACGACCCGCTGAGGCCGGCCACCTGATTGATGCCAAGGGCCATGCCCCGCTGGTCCTCCGGAAATGCGTCGGTGATGATGGCGGCGGAATTGGCGATAAGAAGCGCCGCGCCCACCCCTTGGAAGACCCGCATGATCACCAGCCACAGCGCCGAGCGTGGTGTTCGACAGGACGACCCACTTGTAGCGGTCGTCGGTGACACGGCTGGCGTCGAGCCGGTCAGGTGCCGCCTTTGCGACCTTGTGTGCCGAGCGTGCCCCGTTGCTATCGGCGCCACCCTGTGGGCTGGGGACCTGTATCACTCGGCTGACCCCATATCGGGCACCATCATCGTCGCATTCCACCGTGACGCCCGCCTACGCGGCCTGGCTCTAGGCCCGCCGCCACTCGCGGAATCGGGGTCAGGGAGAAACAGCTACCTGGCTACATTGCCGGTCTGGCATGGCTGTTTGCCTATCAATACCAGTGTCCCGTGCGGGACGTCACGCAAGGCGTGGAAATAGGCGCGTCGACCCGCCCCGAGACCCATCATGATGCCGTGGCTCGGGGTGGAAGCACGGCGGGCCGTAGTCAGTCACCTGCGATTATTCATTCCACCTGTCGAGGCCCACTCGGATCTATTTTCCGGCGACCCGGGACGGCGGTTGATCCGACGGCAACCCCACCACCTCGGACCGGCGACTCAGCGTAGGTTCCCGCACTGGGCACATTGGGTCGAGCCTCGGCGGCTGTTACGCACTCAGCCACGTCCGCCATCGACAAGAGGCTGACCACCGAACAGCACATTGGAAGCCACGTGCCTGTGCGGTACCGGTATGGCTGGGCCATCTCAGTGGCGAGCGGCGGCTCTTTTGGCCGGAGTCCGCTTGACAGCCTTCTTCACCGTCCGCTTCGCCGCCTTCTTGGCCGGAGTCCGCTTGACAGCCTTCTTCACCGTCCGCTTCGCCGCCTTCTTGGCCGGAATCCGCTTGACAGCCTTCTTCACCGTCCGCTTCGCCGCCTTCTTGGCCGGTTGCGTGCTCTTGGCCGTCTTCGTCGAGCTGCGCTTGGCGGCTCCTGCCTTCGTGGTGCCGGTCCTGGCATTTGCCGGGCTACTGCGACGCTTCGAGCCGGATCTGGCCCTCCCGACGACGCTGAGGGAGCCCATCTGGGGTGCGAACGTCGACTCCTCGCCGGTCGACCACTTCACCTGCAAGAGGGACCCGATCACGCCAGTCACGACTCCGTCTCGAGGAGCCTGGCCCACCTTCGTCGACGCCACCTGCACCCGGTCACCTATGTCTGCCATTTGCACATCCCTAGTAGCGGGTATTCGGAGCCCCATGCTGTCACTATTGGAGTCGGGACGGGTCCGCCAACCGGCAGCGAAGACCGGTCGTCGTGCTCCTGTAGGCAGCTCGGCGCAAGTAGCGCTTGCCGAGGCTCGGGCTTGTGACGGCTGCAAAGACTTGACATGATCCCCGATCACCCCGGAACGGCCGGCCGCCGAGCCACCGACGACGCCCGGTCGGCGTGTCCGAGCGCGCCTGCCGTACAGTTCGACAACGGGCGCCCGCCCGCGTCGAAGGAGGGCCCATGCGTTGGACGTTGCCGAGCGAGAGGATCCCCCAGGCGTGGTTCAACGTCGTCCCACACCTGCCCACCCCCCTCCAGCCGCCGCTGCACCCGGGCACCCGCCAGCCCATCGGGCCCGACGACCTCGCCCCCCTCTTCCCGATGGCCCTCATCGCCCAGGAGGTGACGGCCGAGCCCTGGGTCGACATCCCCGGCCCGGTGCTCGACGTCTTGAAGCTCTGGCGGCCGACCCCGCTCGTGCGGGCCACGCGCCTGGAGGAGGCGCTCGGGACCCCGGCGCGCATCTTCTACAAGGACGAGTCGGTGTCTCCTGCCGGCTCGCACAAGCCCAACACCGCGGTCCCGCAGGCCTACTTCAACAAGGTCGAGGGCATCGAGCGGCTGACGACCGAGACCGGCGCCGGGCAGTGGGGGAGCGCGCTCTGCTTCGCCACCGCACTCTTCGGTCAGGAGTGCAAGGTCTACATGGTGCGCGCCTCGTATGAGCAGAAGCCCTACCGCCGGGTGATGATGGAAACCTGGGGCGGCCAGGTCGAGCCCTCCCCAATCGACGACCCCGAGTCGCCCGGATCGCTCGGGAGCGCGATCTCCGACGCGGTGCGTGACGCGGCGGGGCGACCGGACTCGCACTACTCGCTCGGCTCGGTGCTCAACCACGTGCTGCTGCACCAGACGGTGATTGGGCTCGAGGCGAAGGAACAGCTGGCCGAGGCCGGCGTCGAACGCCCCGACCTCATCGTCGGCTGTTGTGGCGGGGGATCGAACCTGGGCGGCATCTCGCTCCCGTTCGTGCCGGACCGAGACGTGGAGCTCCTGGCCGTCGAGCCAGCCTCCTGCCCGACGCTCACCGCCGGCTCGTTCGACTACGACTTCGGCGACACGGCGGGGATGACGCCGCTCCTCGCCATGTACACACTGGGCCACGACTTCATCCCGCCGTCGATCCACGCCGGTGGCCTGCGCTACCACGGCGACGCACCGATCATCTCCAACCTGGTGCAGAACGGACGGATGCACGCCGTGGCCTACCCGCAGGGCAAGGTCTTCGAGGCCGCCGTGCAGTTCGCCCGCACCCAGGGCACCATTCCGGCCCCCGAGACGGCGCACGCCATCCGGGCCGTCATCGACGAGGCGCTGGCCGCCAAGGAGCGCGGCGAGGAGAAGACGATCCTCTTCAATTACTCCGGGCACGGGCTGCTCGACCTCGGTGCCTATGACGACTACCTGCACAACCGGCTCATTGACGCGTGAGGCCCCCGACGATGAGGGCCGTCCCCGCTCGGCGGCCACGGGGGACGCGGGAGCCGAGCTGCTGACCGAACGGCTGCCGTCGGACGTGAGAATCGTACCGCTGCTCAGCTGCCGCCGGGCTCTTGGCTCAGACCGGGGTCTTTGGTCCCGTCAGCTTCGGCTCGCGGCCAGTCGGTGCACATGATCGGCGAAGGGCGCTTCGACAAAGACAACGACCCGGTCGACTTCGAGCTCCTCCAGTCGTTTGAGGGCCGGTGCGTGGAGGCCCGAGGACACCGTCACGACGAACGTCGACAGATCGCGCCCCGAGGCTGCCCTCGCCTCCCTGGCGGCCTCGAGTAGGCGCTCCAGGCGCGGTCCGTCCGGCAGGTTGACGCCGTCGGCTATGCGGCCAGCCAAGTCCGCCATCTTCGGTCCGAAACCTCCGACGATGATCGGCGGAGGAGGGTCGGGCCGCGGGAAGCCACCGACACCGCCGACGGACCCGGACCACACGGACCGCAAGGTCACCACGGCCGCCTCGAGTGAGGCCCGCCTGGCGGCATCGTCCACCACCGGCCGTCCCAGTGCTTGCTGCTCGGCCGCGTAGGGCGTCTCCCGGCCACCACCGGCACCAAGACCTAGGAATAGACGGCCTTCGCTCACCTCTTGAAGGGTGGCGGCCATCACCGCGAGGGTTCCAGGATCACGGTTGGCGACATTGAGAACCATCGGACCGACAGCGATGCGGGCCACCATGGCAGCGATCGCCGTGAGTGTCGTCCAGCACTCGAGAACCCGATCCTCCCCGTGTACCGAGCCCGCCAGGTGATCGTACAACCACACACCGTCGAAGCCCTCGCCCTCGGCCACGATGGCTCCCTCTCGCACATCTGGCCACGTGACACCGAAGGGGTCGAATAACAAGTCGGTCTGCATGTGCCGGATCCTGCCGCTAAACGAGCCCTCCTACCATCACCGGTTGCTGAACTCCGCGACCCGCCGCCCAGAACGAAAAGCGATTGGACCAGACGGCTAAGGCGGCGACCGACCCGTGCCCCGAACGGCTGCTTGGCGACGTTCGCCTATGGCCTCCGAGGGGTTCGTGCTTGCCGTCGCGCCCGATTCAGGGATCTCGGTACGTCCTCGTAGAGGGCAGAGCTCCCGCATCCCTGGGGTCACTATCCGAAGCGCCGATGAATCGCCGCAGGTGCTCTCCGGCGGCCCGTCGTTACAACGATCCGAGCGTTCAGACGAGAGTCAGGACCGTGACCGATGACTCGGTCGCAATTGGTGCAAACGCTCCTTTGCTATTCCAGTAATCGCCGAGATTCGGGCAGGAAGGGACCGGACGGCCGGAAGCCGGACAAGGGGCCGGGAGAGCGGGCCCGGGGGAAGAGCAAGCCGACGGCGACGGCGCCCGGCAAGGTCGACCGGCCGGGAGCGGAACGGGGGACACGGCCGATCTGGCTGAGCGTCATGATCGCCCGGCGAACAATCCCTCACCAAGGATTACCTGCCACCTAGGCTCTTGGCTCTCCGGAACCTCGCCTCGTTGTCATGACCTGTTCGTCGTCGACCAATCGTCGAAAGGTGCGCCATGGTGCCGCCCGGACGTTCTGAACAGGATCCCAACAACACCCGGTGGCAAGCGTTTCCGGTTCTCTCCTCCCTGGTTAGCGTCCTTGTCTTCCTCGCCCCAATTGCTATCTCGATAGCCGCGGCGGCGACGCTCGCCCGATTGATCCCCAAGGCAAACGGGGGTTGGTGGGAGGTGGTGTGGTGGGCCGACGTCCTTCTCGTCCCGATCCCGGTGTTCCTCCTTGCCGACCGCCTCGCCCGCCGTCTCCTCCCCCTGGCCGTGCTGCTGAAGATGACGATGGTCTTTCCCGACCGGGCACCGAAGCGTCTGGCCGTCGCCCGCAAGGCCGGCACGACCCGTGATCTGGCCCGCCGGATCGAGGAGGCGACCACCCACGGGGTCAGCGATGACCTGACACTGGCGGCCCAACAGATCCTCGCCCTTGCGGCCTCCCTCAGCGCTCACGACCGACTCACCCGTGGCCATTCCGAGAGGGTGCGGGCGCTGACCGATCTGATCGCCGAGGAGCTCGCTCTTCCGGCGGCGGACCGTGACAAGTTGCGCTGGTCTGCCCTTCTCCACGATGTGGGCAAGTTGACCGTGCATCCGGACGTCTTAAACAAGGCCGACAAGCTGGACGACGCCGAATGGGCGCAGATGCGGAACCATCCATTGGAGGGAGCCCGGCTGACCCGCCGCTTGGCCGGCTGGCTCGGTCCCTGGGCGAACACCATTGCCGAGCATCACGAGAAGTTCGACGGCACCGGCTACCCGTTCGGGCTCGCCGGGGCGCAGATCTCGCTCGGAGGACGAATCGTTGCGGTCGCCGATTCCTATGACGCCATGACCGCGATCCGCTCCTACGACAGGCTCAAGAGTCCAACGGCGGCACGAGCAGAGCTGGCTCGGTGTGCCGGCACCCACTTCGACCCCCAGGTGGTGCGGGCATTTCTCCAGGTGTCGGTGGGGCGGCTGAGAGCAGCGACTGGCGCACTAAGCTGGCTCAGCTCGCTGCCGTTCTCCAATGGCATCTCTGGGGTTGCCCAAGTCGGTTCGGCTGCGGTGCGAGGGGCGGCAGCCTTGAGCCTGGTCGGGGGCGGCATCGCGTTGGGCGCCATTCACGCCGATGCCCAGACCACGCCCCACTCCGTGTCTGCACTGCCAGCCTCAGGAAGTTCGACCGGTTCCTCAACTTCGGGGAACGCTCCGATCTCGGGTGCTGGGTCCTCCGCGAATCCGGTTTCGGACCCATCAGGGTTGGGTTCAAAATCTGGCGCGGGGAACTCGAAGGCAACCGAGGGAACGAGCCAGGACGGTTCTGGTGACTCGGGTGGCGAGACGAGTTCCTCGACGTCGACGACGACCAAATCGGGGTCGCCAGGTACAACAACGACCACTACGAAACCAGCTACAACAACGACCACCACGAAACCAGCTACAACAACGACCACCACGAAACCAGCTACAACAACGACCACAACCACGACGACCACAACCACGACGACCACAACCACGACGACCACAACCACGACGACCACAACCACGACGACCACAACCACGCTTCCGTGCATTCCGGAACGCGGCAACTGCCTACCGAGATGCGACATTCGGTGTGGCCATTGAGGTCCTGCTGCGGGATCGGGGCTTGGAAGCGGAGAAGTCTCGCTCATTGCCCGGTGTGCGCACCGCGCTCAGCGCCTGGGCGCTCGCCGAAGCCGGCCGGCTCGACGAGGCGCGCCAAGTCGTCGAAGAGAACGGGAGGCTCGGCTTTGTCGACATGCCCGACGACGGGAGTCTTCCGATCACCCGGGTGGCCTGGGTCGAGGCGGCGGTCCTCGTCGGCGATCTCCACGCGTGCCGGGCGCTCTTCGATCTGCTCTTGCCCTACCACGACATTTTCCAGGTGACCGGGGGTTGGTACGCGGGTTCTGACCCCATTCGAGGTCTGGCTCGTTGGCTATGGCCTGGCTGAGCACCCCTACGATCAGCATTGAAATGAGGTAGACGGCCTCCTCGGAGTCGGCTTCGGGCCGAGCTGCCATTTTCGACAGCGTCGGCCAAGGCGGCGCGTTGGAGAGCGACCATCTCCACGCTGGGGGCGAAGGCGTCAGCGGAAGTTCATCCTCCGTTCGCTACTCAGTAACGCCGCGCTCATTCGCGGCCTGTACCGTCCTGGAAAGGAAGTTGGGACTCAGCCGTCAAGCTGAGACACCCAGAGCTGTTCTCCGAACCTCCCGTTTGCCCGGCGGCCTGTGACTTCAACCCCCCGGAGCCATCCCGGCCCGTGTGAACGATTGTCTCGGAGATCAGTTCTGGGGGTCTTGAGCGATGACCGGCATGACATAGGAAGGTGGGCGGTCATGGTTGCGGAATTGATTTTGGAGTTCGAGGGCGTCACCACCAAGGAGTACGACGCAGTCAACAAGGAACTCGGCCTCGACCCGAAAAGCGGGGAGGGCGACTGGCCAGACGGCCTGGTGGCTCATTCAGCCGGCCTCAACGATGCTGGAAACCTCGTCGTGATTGAAGTGTGGGACACGCGGGAGCATCAAGACAAGTTCATGGAGGAGCGCCTTGGCGAGGCACTCGCCAAGGGTGGCATCACCGGGCCGCCCTCGAGCACGACATGGATTGAGCTGGTATCTCACTATCTACCCGGGAGCTAACTGGGCGGCAGATCATTCAGGCCGTCGAAGTGGTTCTCGCAGAACAGCAGGCTTCGCTACGGTCTGGGATCTTGTTTCCTTGGGATCGTGACTGTCTCGCCCGCCCATCAGCGACACATTCCGGTACGCCGAAGACTCATGTGGCCTTTGCAATCGCGGTGGCGGTGATTGTGCTCAATTGGGCCATCGGCATGTTGGTCTCCGCGCGTGTCAGTTTAGCGATACGGCCCCCGCCGCCATGGCTGCTGCGAAGTTGGGAGTCACCTAGTGGGTGAGGTCGTTAGCCCCTCAGCGCGACCTCGCAAACCTTCCGCGACCGGTCGAAGCGCGCGCACCGGAGCGGTGGGAACTGCGCCTCCGAGCCGCGGCATCGAAGAGCCTAGAGAGATTGCCGAAACGATCGCCTTGGTCGACAGGGCGTTTGCCTTTGTGGACCTGTGTGGCTTCACCCGTTTCATAGCGACCAACGGCGAGCACGCGGCAATAGACACCCTGACCCGCTTCCGGTCGTTGACCCGTGACATTGCCGTGCGACGCGGAGTGCTGGTTGCGAAGTGGCTGGGGGACGGTGCCATGATCGTAGGCGTTGAAGCCGGACCGACATTGGCCGCCGCCGCCGAGCTGATCGGGCGCTACGACGGGTCGACGCTCGCGTTGCGGGGAGGATTCGCTCACGGACAAGCCCTCATCATGGACGGTGATGACTACATCGGGCGGCCCACCAACTTGGCCTCCCGTCTGTGTCAAGCGGCCCGTCCAGAGGAGCTCCTGGCTGTCGGCTATCCAGCGGCGGCTCTTCCGCCCTGGATCAAAGTGCTCGGCATCCGAAGCGTGACGCTTCCCGGATTGGGCCGTGTCCGTGGGGCTCAGCGGCTCGGTCTCGTCCCCGATCTCGAGCTGCCCAACCTGACCCAGCCCTACTCACTTCCTCGAGATTGCTGATTGTCGGCTATCAGCCACCGGTAGCCGTCTGCGTATCAACCCCACCAGGCCCCACACCCGACGATGGGAGGCATCCGGCTACTGGCCGTTGGCGTCAGAAGTAGAGATGGTCGGCGTGCAGCCGGGACGTACCGGAAATCGTCGTCGGTATCCGAACGCTCCAGTCAGTGAGCACGGCCAAGGTGTCGAGACTCTGGTCGGCGAGGAAGGTCGCGACAGTCCTGCGCCGACGATCAGAGAGCGCCGTGAAGTAGCTCGAACATGTTCTGATAGAAAAACCGGTCTCGATCGCCTTCGGCCGCGTTCACGAGGGTCTCCTCGAACTTCGCCAAGGGGTCCCGTCCACCCTCCGGGTGCGGGTAGTCCGTCGAGAACATAAACAGTTCCGGTCCCCCCTCTTCGATCATCCACCCGACTGGTTCGCCGGCGAATGGGGTGAACTTGAGATGGCGACGCACATAGTCGGAAGGTGCGAGTTCGAGCCTCCGCAGCGGGTCCTCAGTCCTTCGAAAAGCTCGCAATCCATAGTCGAGATGCCGCATCCAGGAAATAACCCAGCTCGCTCCCTGCTCGATACATCCACCGCGAAGCTTGGGAAAGCGGTCGAACAAGCCGTCATAGATCAGGACTCCGAGAAAGAGCTCTGGGGAGTGGTGGATCGCCAGAAAGTCCTTGGAGCGAATATTCTCACCACCTCCGAGATGATCGGTAACCGGCATCTCATTGTTGTGGAAAGCGGGGTCCAATAACCTCCCGCCCCCACCAACGTGCAACACGAAGGGGATGTTGGACTCGTTGAGCACGTCCCAAAACCCGTCTAGGTCTGGATGCGTCGGTGCCCGTTCTCCGGCGGCGGTAGATGGAACCATTACTGCTGAGCAGCCGCTCTCAACCGCCTCTTGTACCAGAGTTCGAGCGCGAGTTGGGTCGACGAGCGGAACGTAGGCGACCGGAAGCAGGCGCTCGTCGTTCGAACAGAAGTTCACCATCGCGCGGTTCTGGGCCGAGCTACCCGCGTACAACCGATCAATGTCTCTTCCCGTGAACATCGACGTCGCGAAGGTCGCGAACACCAACTGGCCCTGCACTCCGAGCAAGTCCAGGACGTGACTCCGCTCCACTGGATCGAATGCACCCATGGCGTTCCAGCCCTTGTCCTCAAGAAGACGCTCTTCGGCCCGGGTTGCCTTCGCCTGGTCTGACCGACGAGCGTTGGCCTTTGCGACCGCTCCCTCAAGTACTGGGGCGAGTGCCTCCATCCCTCTTCGACGCAACCGATCCCGGTAGTCGGGATCGATGAATCCATCAAGGAAGTCGGCGAGCTCCATGACGTGGCTGTCCGCGTCAAGGACCTTCCGTTGACCAACGTAGGTCGACATGTCTCCCTCCAGG
>Ga0181518_10001797_pt1 | contig 21520 bp, 17 predicted proteins | sample PEATcosm2014_Bin_28_FD_119751 | JGI IMG/M metagenome (GOLD analysis project Ga0181518, IMG submission 119751) | Peatland microbial communities from MTU Mesocosm Facility, Houghton, MI, USA - PEATcosm2014_Bin01_60_metaG | ecosystem: Environmental > Terrestrial > Soil > Wetlands > Peat | place... | reverse complement strand
GGCTCACCCAGCCGCTGTTCTGCGACCCCTACAGCCGGAACCGGATGACCGGCGGCCTGATCCTGATCGATGAGGCCACCAGCGCCACCGTGGGCGCTGCCATGATCACCGATTCCGGCTGAGGTGCCTACAGATGGGTGACTCACGAGAGGTGCTGGCCGCCTACTTCGCTCAGTCCCGGGCGAGGCAGCATGAGCTGAGGCAGACAAAGGCGACCGACTCAGGCGCCCGGGTGGCGCTGAAGCACCTGGTCCCGGTGCGCTACCGGGGTACCGGGCGGATGATCCTGACCGACCTCGTCGAGGGCGCGAACGGCGCAAGGCCAGCATGCTCGCGAGCCAGCCTGGCCTGCGCCGGCACCTCGGGTGCGGCGGGGAAGGCAAGGACGGCTGGGTCAATATCGATCTGCTAGGCGATCCGGTGGACGTTGCCTGGAACCTGGCTCATCGGCTTCCTTTCGCGTCAAACTCGGTGGATGCTGCGTTCCATGAGCACCTGCTGGAGCACCTGCCGCTGGAGGCGGGAGCGGCTTCATGCGGGAGTGCTACCGGGTACTGAAGCCGGGCGGCATTCTTCGCGTAGGAGTGCCAGATGCGGGCAAGCTGATTCGTTCCTACGCCGGCGACCGGAGCTACCTGGAAGACCGGCATCCCGGTCGGCCCACCGCCATGCTGGCCGTGCAGGAGCTTTTCTACTGGCACCGGCATTGCGCGATGTTCGACACCGAGACGCTCTGCCTGTTCTTCCAGGCGAGTGGCTTCCCCGATCCTCATGAGTGCGAGTTCGGCGACACGGGGCGCCCGACACTGAGCGACGGCGCGACCAGACGCTCTATATGGAAGCCCGAAAGCCCGAGTAGGCGACGTGGTTCAGGCTCGCCTGCTTAGTTCCGGCTGCCTTTGCCGGGCATGGCATGAGGGCCGCGCGCCCTGCTGCCTGCCCCCCGGCAGGGCGGAGCGCTCTGCCCGGGGCCAACCTGGTTACGGCGATGTGACCGTGAGCACCGTCCGTGCGGTGGCGGTGCCTTCCGCGTTGCTGGCGACGACGATGATGGGATAGCGCCCCGGACGCAGCAGGCTTCCCTGCGAGTCGTGGCCGAAGTACCACGTCGAAGACCATCCAGCTGGCTGACCTGGCCGGTCTAGCTCGCGCACCACGGCGCCCTGGCTGTCCAGCACGCAGATGCTGATATCCGCACCCTGAGTGAGCTTGAACAAGATCCTGACATGACTGGCGCCGGTCGGAACGAACGCGGCCGGGCTGACCGCAGGCTCATTGATGGCGAGGGCTGCCGGTGGCGCGCTGGGCGCGGGGGCCGTGCTCGGCACTGCGCTAGGAGCCGGCGCGGGCTTGCCGCTGGGCGCTGGCAACGGTGCGGGCGAGGGGCTAACCGGTGGACCGGGCGTTGGCGCGCCGACGCCTGACAGGGCCACGGCATCGCGCCATGCCTGGATCGAGGGAGCGTCGTTGAGCTCCATCCAGGGAAATCCGGTGGAATTGAACAAGGTGCCAAACAAGGCGCCGCTGCTACGCAGATAGCTGGCGACCTCGGCCAGCCACGCTGGCCGGTCAGCCTGGGTGCCCAGCGCGAACTCGGCGAAGCCGAAGGGGAGGCCCACGCTCCTGGATGCGGCTACCTCCGGGCCCATGAAGTCCGCCGGGTTGGTCGGCTGCGGATTAAGGTCATGGACCGTTCCGGCGGGATAAGCGTCCCAGCCGAGGGTGCTGATGACATTGCCAGCCGGCAGGAAGTCCTTCCAGTTAATGCCGGACGCGGGATCCAGATCCCAGGCCATCAGGATAAGGGTGGACTTCAGGTAGGGGTTATGCGCGGCGTTGGCTATCGCGACAATGTGCGTCCAGGCCGCCTTATACTCGGCCAGGGAGAACTGGCCGCTCGAGATAAAAGGCTCGGGCTCGTGATAGTAGGTGTAATAGATGGGATGGCCAGTCGGGGCAGTATCAAAGAAATGCGATAGAGCAGCATCATCGGCGCCAGAGAGGATTGTCGCCGGCGGAACCCTGAAGCTAAGGACCACGGCTGAATGATTAATCGCCTGTACGCCTGTCGTCCACGCGTCAGGATCGGGCATCCCGTTGTAATAAACGCGAATAATCGGCATGTGCCCGAACTCGGAGGTAGCCGAGGCGAGCTGACCCGGGCTGCTGGCATTCACGCCGAGCAGCGTGGCGGCGGAACTGTCGGCAGTCAGCCGGGGCGCCGCGGAGCAGGTCGAGGCAGAAAGGGACACGGTGGTGTTGTGGTTCCCGGCAGCGCGCATGATTCCCGAGCCGAGCAGGACGGAGAATACGGCTGCCAGTGCGAACCACCCGTATCGCTGTCGTTTCGAGGGTCTTCGCGGTCGGCTGGCGGGTCTTCGCGGTTGCCTAAAGGTATGATCTGGCCGTGAGTGACTGGGATGTCCGGATGCATGCTTGCCGCGGGGCATGAAGCTCCTCTCCTCGGTCGCCTGCCGGGTTAGCTGACGGGTTCGGGCGGGAGTAGCCCTACGGCGCACCAGGCTCGTGCTGGCCCGGCGTGCCGATTCACCCCAGGGGAAGTGGGTCCCCGGCTCCCTGACCGCACCAGGGATTCGGCGGTTTGCTGCCCCTCGGGCAGAGCGGCAGCAGCGGTGTAAACGCGTCGGACACTAACGGAAACCGAGCTGAGCGGAAGCGGGAACGACGAAATCTCATGGTGTTTACGGCGATTGCGAGCTGCAGTGTGATCTTGCGGAACGTCAGCAGCTATGGCCGCCCAGAGCCGGGCGATCAGGCCCGCAGCTGTTGATGCCGGTATAACCGCAGCTCACGCCGCACGATCTCAGCTAGGGCCAGCGTGATCTGACCGTGATGGGCACTAATAGCGTCCGCGTGGCTTTCCGGCGCCATACCGCAGCGGTGGCGCCAGGGGCGCGGGCCGGGCCGCCCGCCCCGCGGCGGGTCTCCGGCGTCCGGCGTTCATCTTCCGGCGATCGGACTGCGAGGGCTGCGCCGGCGATCCTGGCGGGCAGAACCGGGATCGGCTTGGCGCGGGCGACCACGACCCGGCAGGCGCCGCAACTCGCCACCTGCGCCAGGCGCGAGCTGGGCTCACCTTGTCTTGAGCGCGATGAGTGATTTCGTCAGGCCCATGGACTTCTCCGGAAGCAGCGTCGAATCCGGAAAATAAGCTTGCATCTCCGTGCGGCTGAGCAGCTCGACTTCCATCACCCGGCGAACGTTTTCTTCGCGGCTGGCCGGGGGAAAATGGACAAGCGGCCATTTACGCGAGATCTCGGCCCGAGCGCCCAGCGGCAGGAACTGAAACCCGGGGAACAGCCAGTGCGGCTCGATCGGAAAGTACCGGTAGGGCGTCTGGATCCAGTGCCGTGTCGACAGCGCGTGCACGTTGTCGGCGAACCTGGCACGCTGAGCATGACCGCCTACATGCTCGAGAACGGAATTCGAGAAGACCAGATCGTACTTAGTGCCCGCTGTTTCGCTGCTCAGGGCGCATGCATCGCCCACCTCCACGCGCATCCAGCCGGGCATCTCGGCTGGGGCCGCCTGGAGATTGACTATGTGAACGGCGGCCGGGCGGTAGGGGGCGCGCAGCCACATTCCAACCCGGCCACCAAGATCAATCACCGACATGGACTCGATGTCAGGAAAGCTTCGCCGCACCAGTTCCCATCGCCTGGACCGGTAGCGCTCACCTAGTGAGTCAGGGCCCTCAACAAACTGGCTTCTTAGCTGCTTGAGCGCGCTCATACGCCCTCCGGCGATCTGGCGGCGCAGCGTGCGCTGTCCGCCGCGGGAAATTTGCCGCGTCACCGGGCCCATCGCGCTTGCTCGGGGCGTTCGCCGACAGCCCCACGCAGGTCGTCAGGGGCTGAGCAGCTGAAGGTAATGCGGCGGTAGCTGATGATCTGCGGCGCAACGATAGCATAGGGAATTTTGCGACGGCGTCGCTTCCGTGCTGGCAGGAGACGGCCGGGCCCCGTTCGCGCGCGGCCGCAAGGCGGCTGTGGGCCGACGGGGGCCCAGGCCGGGCGAAACTCCGGGCAGCCAAGTACTCCAAAACACTATATAACATAACATTATTAGTAGTGACTGACGCATGGGCTGATGAGGTGGCACAGTGGCTCTGCCCACTGATGGGAGTTGGGTTGCTATTCATGACAACTCAACCGTTGGGTCGGGCGTCATCTCTGTGTCAGCAGACCTGTCCTGTGGCAGGAGAACTGATCGGTTCGACGGAAAAGCGCGGATTCTGCGAGGGGGGGGCGTGGAGCGATCCCAGATGGCGCCAGCGCCGCTGAGTCACGCCTGGCTGTTCGACCTCCTCTTCCCGAGGACGCCGATGGTGACCTGGGCGGCCGAGGGCACGCTTCCGGCGGGATTTGAGCGAGCGGAGCAGTTCGCTGTCCTGCCGGTCGGCGGTGGCCGGAATTTCATGGTGTCGCTCGCTGCCCGGCGTGGCACGTCATCGGCGCTGACCTCGTACAACGCTCTCCGTTCCGGCCGTACGCGGCTCGCCCGCCGGGCGCTCGGGCTCGGGCTGCGCGCCGGGCTCGCTCAGCCGCTGCTTCGTGACAAGATCGACATCGGCACCGCGGTCGGCGCGGGCCCGGCGCGGCTGGCAGCCGAGCTGCTCGGCGAGCACCTGCGGCAGCTATTCGGCCAGGGCCCTGTCATCGTCGCCTTCGGCGGCGGCGCAGGTCCTTACCGCAAGCCGGTGCTGCAGGCCTTCAGCGCGGGTGGGACACCGCTTGGCTATGTCAAGGTGGGCTGGAATGACTGGACCCGCGCGGCCGTGCGTCGCGAGGCTGCGGCGCTGCGTGCGTGCGCCAGCCGGCCGAGGCAGTTCGGCGTGCCCGAACTGCTGGGCCTGTCCACCTGGCGCGGGCTCGACCTTCTCGTGACCGCACCGATGCCGCAGGGAATCCGCCGGGTGGGGAGCGGTGCGCGGCTGCCCCACGCCGAACTGCTCCGGGAGATCAGCGAACTGTCGCCTGCCTACCGGGGCGAACTCGCCACCAGCCCATGGTGGCTCGGCCTTCGGTCCAGGATCGGGCAAGGCGTGACCGACCCCGATATGCGCTCGGCCCTGTTGATGGCGGCCGAGCGCATAGAGAATGGCCATGGCGACATGCCGCTGGACTTCGGTACCTGGCACGGCGACCTGGTGCCATGGAATCTCGCCCGGCTCGGCCACCGGCTGTACGCGTGGGATTGGGAGAGCAGCACGCCGGACGCCCCGGCCGGATTCGACGCGCTGCACTTCCACTTTCAGGTGGCATTCGTCGCCCGGCAGCACTCGCTTGCGGAGTCACTGCTGCTGGCAGCCCGCAGCGCCCGGCCGTGGCTCAGCGGCCTCGGGGTACCGGCGGACAGGCACGGGCTGGTCGCTGCCCTGCACCTGCTCGAGCTTTCCGTCCGGCACGAGGAAGCGCGCGGCAGCAGCGGAGATGTCGATGGCCGTTTCTACCCGGCCATCGTGCCCGTCCTCGGAAAGTCGGTCGCGCCCGCGCTCGGCCTGTCAGGTCCTGCCTCCGCCGGGAGAGCTGCATGAAGGCCCTGCTGGTCAGCTCGTCGGGCGGTCATCTCGCGCAGCTGTATCGGCTGCGTCCCTGGTGGCAGCGGCACGAACGCACCTGGGTTACCTTCGCTGACCCCCAGGCCGAGTCATTGCTCAGGGGCGAGAACGTGATACCGGCGTTCGCCCCCACCACCCGCAACATTCCCAATGCCGTCAGGAACCTGCGGCTGGCGATCCGCGTCATCCGCGCTGAGCGGCCCGACGTGGTGGTTTCTGACGGAGCCGGGGTGGCATTCCCTTTCTTCGTCGTCGCCAGGGCGCTTCGGGTCCCGACCGTTTACCTCGAAGTCTATGACCGGATCTCCCGTCCGACCCTGACGGGGAAGCTGTGCTATCCGTTCACCGAGCTCTTCCTGCTGCAATGGCCGGAGCAGGCGCTGAACTACCCGCGCGGTCAGGTTATCGGGTGCCTGCTGTGACGGTGCTGGTCCCCGCAGGGGAGCATAATGCGGCCGGCCCGCGGTTCCTGGTGACCGTCGGGACCGACCATCATCCGTTCAACCGTCTCATCAGCTGGACCAATGACTGGCTCGGGCAGCACCCCGATAAGGTCCAGGCCTTCTTCGTGCAGTCCGGTGCGGCATCGATCGACCCTGCTTGCCCGGGATCGCGCTTCCTGGAGGTCGACGAGCTCACCGTCCTGCTCGACGCGGCCGACGTGATCGTCTGCCACGGCGGTCCTGCGTCCATCGCCAGTGCGTGGATGCGCGGCCAGTTGCCCATCGTGGTGCCCCGCATGGCCCGGCTGGGCGAGCACGTCGACGATCACCAGGTTGACTTCTGCCGCACGGTAGCGGAACTCGGGCGCGTCCGGCTTGCTCAGACGCCGGAAGACTTTGCCGGGCTCCTCGACCAGGCTGTTCACGATCACGCGCGCTTCCGAACCGATGTCCCCGGGCCCGACGTCGATGCGGCCGTCGCGCGTTTCGGGGAGCTCGTGGATGAGCTCGTGAGCCGGTCACGGTACCGGCTGCCGCTTGTTCACCGCAGCCGGCGAGCCCGCCGTCGGCCCGCTTATGGCACCGGCATACCTGTCGCTGCCGAGACGAAATCACCGGTACTCACCCCGGAAGCGAGTACGAACTGGCACGCCAATCGCGCGTCAGTGCGCGCCGGCCTCGCTGGAATGGCTAACGAGGAGCAGGAATGAAGCTGAGAGTCCTTTTCGGGGCGACTGCCGTGGCGCTGGCTGCCGCGACTGTCTCGACCTTGCCGGCGTCGGCAGCCACCGTAACGGTGGCCAAGCCGTCAGCGCTGCAAGCCCCCACGCCGAATCCGCCGGTCGGGGTGTCCGATGGCAATGTCAGCTCTAACGCCTTGTCGAGCTGGCAGACGGACAACACGGTATGGGCGGTCGCCTACGGCAATGGCGTCGTCTATGTTGGCGGCCAGTTCGCTAATGCCCGGCCACCCGGTGAGGCAGCAGGCGTCACCACCGGTGAGGTCTCGCGCACGTACCTGGCGGCTTTCAACTCCACCACCGGGGCGCTGATCACCAGCTTTGACCCGGTCATCAGCGGAACGGCGTCCGGGTCCGGGGTCTATGCGCTCGCGGTGTCGCCGAACGGCCAGACCCTCTACGTGGGCGGCCTGTTCAACAAGGTCAACGGCTCCTACCGGGACAACCTGGCGGCATTTAACACCTCGACCGGCGCGATGACCAGCTGGGCACCGTCCGCGTACGGGAAGGTGAACGCGATCGCCACGTCGCCGAGCGGGTCGGAGATCTACATCGGCGGCGGCTTCGACGAGCTTGGCACGCCCGGAAGCACGGCCGGACTGCAGGCCCGTACCTACGCAGGCGCGGTGGACACCTCGGGCAACCTGCAGCCCTGGGCCCCCGTCCTGAACAACGCGCTGACCTCCATTGCCGTGGCGCCCGACGACTCGCAGGTCCTCATCGGCGGTTACTTCGAGACCATTAACGGCGTGGCGGAGAACGCGGCCGGAGCGGTTAGCCCGGTGACCGGGACGACGACCGAGCCGTGGGGGGCGAACATCGTCCCCGCCGATTCCAGCTGTTACCCGCCGGCCGTGAAGACCATCGTCATCAGCGGTACCACGGCGTACCTTGGCTCCGAGGGCACCGGCGGCGGATGCTTCGACGGCGACTATGCGGTCAGCCTGAGCCTGAGCGGCGGCGACCAGCTTGTCTGGCAGAACGACTGCCTCGGCGCGACCCAGGCACTCGTCGTCATTCACGGTTACTTGTTCAAGGGCTCGCACGCGCATGACTGCGCCTACGCGCCCGGCGGATTCCCGCAGGTTAACGACCACTCCGGCGGCTGGGTCACGCACCACCTGCTGGATCAGTCACTCATCGACGGCTCGCTCGGGCACTGGACGCCGAACACCGACGGCACCCTGCTTGGCCCGCGGGCCATGGCCACCGACGGCAACCAGCTGTTCCTCGGCGGTGACTTCGAGAACGTGAACGGCAAGCCGCAGCAGGGCTTCGCGATCTTCCCGGCCAAGCCTGACTCGGTCTATCCGTCGAACCCGACCACCGCGCCGACCGTCACCAGCACCTCGGCTGGCGTCGATTCGATCAGCTTCCCGGCTGTCAGCAGTGCAGACGTGGGCACGCTCAATTACGAGATCTTCCGTGACGGCGGCAAGACCCCGATCGCGACCCTGACCGCAACGTCATGGCCGTGGGCGCTGCCGGTCCTGCACTACCAGGACACCGGGCTAGTGCCTGGTTCCAGCCACACGTACACCTACGCGGCCACCGACGGCACGCACCTGTCCGGAAGATCGCCGGCATCCGTGGCGGTCACGGTTGCCTCGACCAGCCCGACGCTCAGTTACCAGCAGACGGCCCTGGCCAACAACCCGTCCTTCTTCTGGCCGCTCAATGATTCAGGGAGCACGGCGGCCGATGCGTCGCCGAACGGGTTCAACGGGGTCTACGAGCCGGGCACGACCCAGGGCGTAGCCGGCCCATTCCCAGGCAGCGCGGCTACCGCGTTCGACGGCGTGTCGGGCAACGTGGTCTCGTCCAGCGCGGTGCCAGGCCCGCAGACCTTCACGATCGAGGGCTGGTTCAAGACCACCACCAATACTGGCGGGAAGCTCATCGGCTTCGGCAACAATCCGACCGGCATGAGTTCCAATTACGACCGGCACATCTACATGATGAACGATGGGCAGCTCGTCTTCGGCGTCTACAACAACCAGATCGTGACCATCGAGACGCCCAACGTGTACAACGACGGCCAGTGGCACTACGTGGTGGCGACTTATGACGCGACCAACACGAGCGGCCCCAACATGGCCCTCTACGTCGATGGCCAGCTGATCGGCACTACCACTACCAGCTCCGCCCAGGGCTACAGCGGTTACTGGCGGGTCGGCGGTGACAACCTCAACGCCTGGAACCTTGACCCGTGGGGCAGCAACAGCCAGGGCACCACGGAGCCGAATAGCTACTACTTCAATGGCACGATCGCCGATGTGGCCGTCTACCCGACCGCTCTGACAGCGGCTCAGGTGGCGGCGCATTACGCAGCCGCGCTGCAGCAGGGAGGATGAATAGTATATCCTAGTTTAGGCATAAATGTCTAGCTAGCATCCGCGGGAGTGAAGTGTGTCGATGGTGACGCTCCGCGGCAGCGCGGAGCGTCACCCCCGGCGCGCGTTTCCGGTCCCGCTGCAAGCGCGGTTTGCGCGCGGCGCGGCCGGATGCGCTCCAGCCGTCCACCGACCAGGCAGCCGGGCCCTGTCGCCCGTAACGGAAATATGAAACAAAGAGCTCCGTCGAGTGCGCATCGCCATGCACGAGGTCTGACGCTGCTGGCGCTCGCCGTGGTGGGCGCCGTCGTCGTGATCGTGGCCGGCTCGCTGGCGGTCATCGCCGTGCGGCAGCCGGCCAGCGGGCGGCCCGCCTACAAGCTCCCATCCGGGCCGCTGCCGCCGGTGGCCCGGGACTCGCTGATTCCGGCCAGTGGCGACCTTTTCGGGGCGTGGGTCGAGCCAGAGGCCGGATTCACTGCTAGTCAGCAGAAGTCAGCAATCGTGTCGTTTGAGCGCACGATCGGACGTAAGCTCGCCATCGACAGCCTGTATACGACCTGGAATGCCCCCATGCCCGTCGCACTCGCGCGCTGGGACCTGCGGAACGGCCGGATTCCGATGATCTCCTGGGCCGGGGCCAGCTCGGCCCAGATCCTAGCTGGCACCTACACCGCACAGATCCGCGACCAGGCTCGTGAGCTGGAGTCGCTACCCGGCCCGGTCATGCTGCGCTATTTCCCCGAGATGAACAACTCGTTTGCCGCCAGGGCCACCGGCCCGCCGTCGGAGTTCATCGCCGCCTGGCGCTACCTGCACGACATCTTCGCCAGCGTCGGGGGCGAAAACGTGCACTGGGTGTGGAATCCGACAAGCTCCGGGTTCCTGACAGGAGCTGCGCAGCGGTTCTATCCAGGTGATGCCTACCTAAACTGGATCGGCGCGGATGGCTACAACTGGTCCCCTCAGCTCCAGGGATCATCGTGGCGGAGCATCTCCGACATCTTCTCTGCCTTCTACCGCTGGGCTGAGTACAAGGGGAAGCCACTGGTCATCGGCGAGTTCGGGGCTGTCGAGGGAAGGCCTGGCGCCAAGGCTGCCTGGTTCAGGCAGGCCGGCCAGCAACTGCGGACGCAGTTCCAGCGGATCAGGGCCATCGTCTACTTCGACTCCGACCACAAGAACTTCGGCCAGTTCTTCAACTGGAGAGTGAACACGTCGCCGTCGGCCCTCACGGCGTTCCGCGCCTTCGCCGATGACCCGTATTTCGATGCACGGCCAGCGATCTAGTGGCCGTCCCGCTGATTGGCCTGACGGAGGATACAGAATGACCACACGACAACCGCCGGAAGCTTACGACGTCGCGGGCGAACCGCGGTCGATCGACCTGCGGGAGTACTGGCTGGTCATCCGCCGCCGCCGGGTGCTTGTCCTGCTCGCCACCGGGATCGGCATCATCGCCGCAGCCGGATACGCCTTCGGCGTGAGCCCGACCTACGCGGCGACCGCGCAGGTCGTGGTCACGGCGGTCACGCAGGGACCGCTGAGCTCGGCGGGGCAGGTCAGCACTCAGGTCAACATGAGCACCGAGCAGGCGGTCGCCCAGTCGCCACCCGTGGTCCAGCAGGCGGCTGCCAACATGCACGTTCAGCCATCTGTTCTGCAGGCGGCAGCGGCCAAGCGCCTCACGGTGGCCGTCCCGGCCAGCACGCTGACCACCTCTAACGTTCTGCAGATAACCTGGCAGGCCGCCACCCCGCAGGCGGCGCAGGCAGGGGCGGATGCGTTCGCGCACGCCTACCTGACCTTCCGGCACCATGAGCTGGCCGGCCAGATAGCGACCTACAGGTCGAGCCTCGAAACGCAGGCGAGCAACCTGCAGAACGAGATCACGCAGGTCTCCACGGAGCTGGCGTCAGCCGGGCCATCCCGGCATCAGGCACTCTCCATCCGGTTCAGCGAGCTGACATCCCAGGCGGGCACGGCCGAGGATCAGCTCACGACTCTCGCCACCTATAACGACACCGGCGGCGACTTTATCGGAGCCGCGCGCCCGGATAAGCCGTCTGGTCTCGGCCATGCGGCCATCCTTATTCTCGGCGCCCTGATCGGGCTGATGATCGGGCTGGCGCTGGCATTCACGCGCGATGTCTTCGATGACCGGCTTCGTGATTCGTCCCAGCTGGAGCGCAAGCTAGAGGCTCCCACGCTGGCGGTACTGGCGACCGCGGACACCGGGCCGGAGGGCGGGGACAGCAGCAGGCGGCAGGCGCCGGCGATCGCCAGCGCTGCCAGCCCGGACAGCCGCGCCGCCGAGGGAGTCCGGGCACTGCGGGCGACCCTGGTGGCGACCGCTGCGCGGAACAACCTGCGTACCCTGCTGCTGGTGGCCGCGGACTCCAGCGTCTCCTCTGGCCGTATCGCCGCTGAGCTCGGCGTGGCCCTGGCCGAGTCCGGGCGGCGCGTCCTGCTGGTGGCTGCGGACATGCGCGGCTCAGCGCTTCCGCCGATCTTCGACGTCCCGAATACCACCGGGCTGAGTGACCTGCTTGTCGGGGGCGGCGACCCGGAGGTGCTGACCCGCCATCCCAAGCAGGCCGCCGGGACGCCGCTCCGCAGCTCCGTCGTCAAGCGGCTGGCGGTCCTGCCCAGCGGACCGCAGATGCCTCATGCACTGTCCATCCTGGACTCCGATGCCATGCTCGACCTGCTGCAGAGCCAGCGCGAGGGCTATGAATTCGTGCTGCTGGATTCCCCGCCCGCGACGGTCGCCGACGTCTTCGCGCTCGCCTCGCACGTGGACGGAGTGATCGTGCTGGCCTGCGAGGCGCGCAGTAGGGGCGGGACAGTCCAGGAACTGCGCCGCAGGCTCGATCAGGTCGGCGCCCAGGTGATCGGCGGCGTCCTGATCGGCAAGAACAAGACTGGCCGCGATCGGCACCGCTTCGCCGGTCAGCCGGCCGTCGCCAGCCTGGCGGTAACGGGTCCGGACCGGCGCGACGCAGCGGACCGGCGAAACGATATGGACCGGCGCGAACCCGCGGGACGCCCGGATGCGGTGGCCGTGGACCGCCGGGATGCGGACCGCCGGGATGCCGGGCAGGGGGCCAGGCCCACGCCGGCGCCAGCGACCCGGCCAATGCCCCTCATTCCGGGCGACGATGCAGCGCCCAGGATCTCGGGCCGTGCCGCGAAGCGGTCATGAGCACGCAGCTCGGCTACGGTCAGGGAGCCGGGTACCCCCGTGAGACGGTAGCTGCGATGCGGCGACCGGATTACAGGGCGCCTGGGACCAGCGGGCTGCGCCTCCCGATTACCTGGCCGCTGGTGCTGCTGTTCGTCGCCTTCCCGGTCTGGTGGGTGCTCGGCGTGAGCGCGTTCACCTGGCCCGTCGTCGCGGTTCCCGCACTGGTGGCGCTGATCCTGCGAGGACGGACCAGGGCGCCGGTCGCCATGGTCCTGTGGTTCGGCTTCACCAGCTGGGTGCTGCTGTCCGGGCTGCAGCTGGAGAGCTTTACCAAGATCACGACGTTCACATACCGGCTCGCGCTTTATGCCTGCGCCGGGGTCCTGTTCCTGTACGTATATAACCTGCCGCGCACGGGCCGCCTGGATACCAAGGTGCTGCGGATCCTCACCGTGTTCTGGATCATCGTGGTCATCGGCGGCTATGCGGGCATCCTGGTGGGCGCGCATACCTTCACGCCTCCGGTCGAGGATCTGCTGCCCCTTTCGCTGCGGCACCAGGCGTTCGTGCAGGAGCTGATCCAGCCTGTCTTCGCGGAAGTGGAGTCGTTCCTCGGCTACCCGGTGCCACGGCCTGCTGCGCCATTTACCTACACGAATGAATGGGGCGGCAACATCGCGGTGCTGACGCCGGTGGCCTTCGCGGCGATCGCCACAGCCGGCCGCGGGCTGCGGCGCAAGATCATCATCGTCGTCCTGATCGCGTCGCTGGTACCGATGATCGTCTCGCTGAATCGCGGCATGTTCCTGAGCCTCGGGGGCGGCATCGCTTACGTCGTGATCCGGCTGGCGATCCGCGGCCGCCTGGGCGCGCTGGTGTCCTTGGTGGGCGCGACCTCGCTCATCGCGGTCATCGTTGTCCTGACTCCGCTCGGCCATCTGGCCGCGGCTAACCTCTCCAGCACTCACGGGCACAGCAATACAACCCGGCTGAGCGTGGCCCAGCAGTCCATTGATGGCGCCAATAAGTCTCCGGTATTCGGCTACGGCGAGCCGCAGCAGGTGACAGGCGAGGGAGGCACGCCGCCCATCGGAAGCCAGGGTCAGCTGTGGATGGTGCTGTACTCCAATGGCTATCCGGCCACGGTTCTCTTCATTGCCTTCTTCCTGGCGGTCCTCTGGCAGACGCGCCGAGCGCGCGGCATCACCGGACTGTGGCTGCATACGGTGCCGCTGATCGGCCTGGCCCAGATCGCCTTCTATGGCTGGCTGCCGGTCGAGCTGCAGGTGGTGATGGTAGCCGCAGCGCTTGCCTACCGCCGGTGCGGGCAGCCGGTCCGGCCAGGGGGCGGTGCGAGGAGCGCGCTGACGAGAGCATCCGCGAGCCCGGCCGACGCTGTTAGCAGCAGGCGCCCGCGCGCGCTTCCGGTCGCTGCACCGTGACCAGCGGCGCGCAGGGCGCCCGGCCGACGCTTTCGGCCGAGGCTGCCGTCGTCGCGCGCGGATCCCTGGTCAACCTGGCCGCCATGGTGACCGGTGCCGCGCTCAGCTTCGGGCTCACCGTACTGGTCAGCCGCTGGCTTCAGCCGAGCGGGGCCGGCGGCTTCTTCGAGCTGATCGCGATCTTCACCATCCTGTCGAATACCTTCGAGCTCGGGGCCGATACCGGCCTCACCCGCTGGATATCCCGAGCGCGGGCGATCGGCGGCCTGTCGGACGTGCGACGGATCGTGGCGATCGCGCTGGTACCGGTGCTGCTCATCGGCACGGCCGGCGCGATCGGGATCTGGGTCGCCGCACCGGAGCTCGCGCACGCCTTCCTGCGCGGCCTGGCCGCCCCGGCCGGCACGACGGACATCCGGATCATCGCCCTGCTCGTGCCGGTCGGAGCGCTGTCTTCCTGCATCGTCGATGCGGCGCGGGGATTCGGCCGGATGTGGCCCTACCTCGCGGTTGAGGGCCTCGGCAAGCCCGCGGCGCGAGTCGGCCTGGTCCTTGCTGCGCTGATCGCCGGCTTGGGACTGCGCGGCGCGCTGGTGGCGTGGGGACTCCCGGTCATTGCGGGGCTGGGTGCGGGCTGGCTCATTTTCGCCCGGATCCTGGGCAAGGAGGTTCCGCTGCGGGCCCACCCGCAGCGCGGCTCCGAGCACCGCATCTTGGCGAAGCGCCGCGCCGCGCCGCGGGCGCTCCGGCCGGGAGAGGCCCGGGCGAGGGCAGGCACTCCGGTCAGGCTAGGCGGCCCGGCCGGCCAGCAGATTCCGCTCCGCCGGGAGCGGCCGGCCAGGGCAGCGTTCCCTGTCACGCCCGAGCTCGCGGCCACGCTGGAGCTTCCGGCGATCCTGGACGTCCCGGAGCCTGCCCCGGTGCCGCCGGGCCGCCGGAGCGACAGTCGCGACCGCGGCCGGCATCGCGGGCCATCTCGCGCGGGCATCGGCCGGCTCCGCCAGCTGAGCGCCGAGTTCTGGGGGTTCACCGGGCCCCGCGGCTTCCAGGCCACCTTCCAGGTCGTGATCCTCTGGCTGGATATCCTGCTGGTCGGCGCGATGGTCTCCCGGTATGCGGCAGGCGTCTACGGGGCGGTCAGCAAGCTCGCGATCGTCGGCACCTTTGCGCTGGAAGGGAACCGGCTCGCGATCGGCCCGCAGTTGAGCGCGCTGCTCGCGCGGCGCGAGCACCATCGCGCCGCCGAGCTGTACCAGAGCGCGACCCGCTGGCTGATGCTGGCCTCCTGGCCGCTGTACGTGGTCTTCACCGTCTTTCCCGCCGTTGTCCTCGGCATCTTCGGCGCGCGTTACACGGCGGGCGCGGCAGCCCTCGCGGTGCTCTCGGTCGCGATGCTCGTCAACCTGGGCACCGGCAATGTGACCGTGGTCCTGCTCATGGGCGGAAAAAGCTCCTGGAGCGCCATCAACGCCGGCGCCGCATTCATCGTCAATATCGGGCTGAACCTCCTGCTGCTGCCGCGGATAGGCATCCTGGGGGCGGCCATCGCGTGGGGGGCCAGCATCGTGGTCGACAACGTCACCGCCATGATCGAGGTCCGGTGGGTGCTCGGCCTCGCCCCGTTCGGCGCCGGATACGGCCTGGTGGCCGCGACGACCCTGGGCTGCTTCGGCGCGACGGGCATCGCCGCCCGGGTGCTGCTCGGCGAGACGCTGCCCGCGCTGGCCGCGGCGCTGGCCGCCGGGCTGGCGGCCTACGCGGCCGCCCTGTACCTTGCGCGGGCGCCCCTGCAGCTCACCGGAATGTCCGCGGCCTTGCGGCTGCGGGTGGTGCCCGCCGCGACGAGCCAGGCCAGCCGCCAGGCGGCCTAGCGAGCGAGAAGTCAATGTCTGTGCGGCCTGAGCCGAGGAGAACCTGATGACAGTGCACGCCAGCAGGCCCGCTAGCCAGTCACGAGGGCCCGTCAACCGCGCCGCGCGCGAGTCCGCCAAGCGTGTCCTGCGCAGCTACGGTGAGATCACCGCCGGGCTGCGGCCGGGACCGGACTTCGTCATCGCGGGGGCGAAGCGGGGAGGCACGACCTCGCTCTACAAGTATGTGCTCGAGCATCCGTCCATCCAGCCGCTGTTTCCCGGCCAGCAGCACATCAAGGGCGTCCACTATTACGACTCGAATTACAACCGCGGCCTGCGCTGGTACCGCTCGCACTTCCCGCTTGCGCTCGGGGATCGTCATCTGGCCCGGCCCGGCCTGCAGCCGGCCATGGCCGGCGACGCGAGCCCGTACTACCTGTTCCACCCGCTGGCGGCTGAGCGTCTGGCCCGCGACTTTCCTGACATCCGGATCGTCATCTTCCTGCGTGATCCGGTGGAGCGGGCATATTCCCATTTCAAGGAACGGACCCACCACGGCGGCGAGACGCTGAGCTTCGAGGCAGCGCTGGATGCCGAGGAGGACCGGCTGCGCGGCGAGGCCGAGCGGATCGTGGCCGAGCCCGGCTATCGCAGCGTCGAGCACGAGAACCACTCCTATCTCGCCCAGGGCCGCTATCTTGATATGCTGCCGCGCTGGTTCAGCCTGTTCCCGCGTGAGCAGTTCCACATCGCGGCGAGCGAGGATTTCTATGCTGATCCCGAACGGCACGTGAACGAGGTCTGGGCGTTCCTCGGCCTGCCGCCCGGAAAGCTCCGGAGCCGGGTCCGGCACAATTACCTGCCCGCCCCCGACATCCGGCCGCAAACCCGTCAGCGTCTCCAGGAAGCGGTCGCCGAGCACAATCGCGGGCTCGAGGAGCTGCTGGGACGCTCGCTGCCGTGGCCCGCTAGCAAGCAGCCGGTCCATTGAGCACGCCATCGATCGGGGCTGACAAGCCCGGCCGTGACGCATCGCTGGGCAGCGGGCAGCTGGCTCCCGGCCGGTGGCCATCGGTGAGCGCGATCGTCGCGACCCGCGACCGCCCGGAACTGCTGGCCCGGGCCGTCCGCGGCATCGTCGGCCAGTCCTATCCCGGCGAGATTGAGTGCGTCGTCGTCTTCGACCAGAGCTCCCCTGCTCGGGTGCTGGTCGAGCCGCCAGCCCGGAGGCAGATCCGGGTGGTCGCCAATGCCCGCACTCCGGGGCTGGCGGGCGCCCGCAATTCCGGCATCACAGCCAGCGACGGCGCCCTGGTCGCGTTCTGCGATGACGACGACGAATGGGACGCCGGAAAGCTGATGCTGCAGGTCGAGCAGCTGCAGAGCTCGTCGGCGGAATTCGTGGCCAGCGGAGTGCGGATCCACCACTCCGACAGCCTGGTCATCCGGATACCGCCGGACGTGATCCGACTGGAGCAGCTGGTGCGCGAGCGCGTCACGGCGCTGCACCCCTCGACGTTCGTCATGAGCCGGGATGCGCTCGCTGGCATGGGCCTGGTGGACGAGCAGATTCCCGGCAGCTACGGCGAGGATTATGACTGGCTGCTGCGCGCCGCCCGGCGCATGCCGATCGTGGCCGTCCAGCGGCCGCTCGTCGACGTCTACTGGCACCAGCAGTCGTTTTTCGCTGAGCGCTGGCAGACGATTACCGATGCGCTGGGCTACATGCTGGACAAGCACCCTGAGCTAAAGGCGGATCCGCGCGGGATGGCCCGGATCGAGGGCCAGATCGCTTTCGCCCAGGCGGCGCTGTCCCATCGGGTGCCCGCGGCCAGGGCCAGCTGGCGTGCCCTGCGCGGTAATCCGCTGGAGCGCAGGGCCTACCTGGCACTCGCCGTGGCCTCGGGCGCCATTTCCGCTGCATCGATCGTGCGCCTGGCGAACAGCAAGGGCCGCGGTATCTGAGCGGCGGCCAGCGGCGCCAGGCCGCCTGGCCCGGTCGGCCTGCCCGGCCGCTTGACACGGCCCATCGAGCCTTCGCCGCGGTCCTGCACGGGCTCGCGGCGCGGCGTGGCATCGGGCCACGGAGCTGGCTTTCCGGGGACCGAAAATCGGCCGTATCTAAGTGATGACCTGGCAAACACGGGCAGCATATGCCCCCTAGACTCCTTTCATGTCATTCACGCCCCTACCTGCGCCATCCGCCCGTGCACGGCACCGTTCTCTGCTCGCCAGGGGAATGTGCGCGGCGGCCGGCCTTACGCTCGCTGCCGCCCTCGCCGCCTGCAGCTCGTCTGGCGGCACTGCCCCGGCGGCAGGCTCTTCCCCGGCCGGCGGCTCATCCTCGCCCGCCATGGCGTCCCCCAGCAGCACCAGCAAGCCACCCGGCGGCAGCCCCAAAGCCGCAGCGGTTCAGATAGCCGGCCTGATCACCTTCAAGGGCAGCTTGCGGTTGTACGGCGCCTCCGCGCAGCACGTGGCGTTCAGCGCATTTCCTGGCGTCACAAGTCCGGCGAGTTCCTGCGCGCGCATTGCGGCCCGCGGGACGCCCGCCGCCAAGGGCGCGCGGCCACTCTTCAGCATCCCGGCGCCGGCGGCCGGCAGCCCCATCTACTTCACCGCCGAGGTCTCCCCCTATCACGGTGCGGGAGCGTACGGCAAGGCGTCCATTCTCGCCGTCGGCGCGAGCATCATCGTGGGCAATGCCAGCTATAACCCGCTGGCCGCGCAGGCCACGGCCTCGGTGCTCGTGCGCGCCAACGGCTCGGGAAAGTTCACCTTCGAGAACGCCCCCGAGTCAGATCCCGTCAAGCCGCCCCTCTCCGGCTCGGTCAGCTGGACATGCTCAGGATGATTGCCCGGCGGGCTCCGACAGGTGTCACGCTGCCATCCGGGGAGGGCGGCACGAACACTCACGGATTACCCATCATGCCGACAAACACAGGAATCAGGCCCTATTATGTTGCCCTGCGGTGATCGCCAGTGATGGCCGTGCTACCCGAGACATAGCCACCGGGGTTCAGTGGCGCCTGCTGAGCAGGCCAGGTCACGCCCGGCAGGCCGTCGGCGAGACCGCTGAGCCACCGAACGAAGTAGGCAGCTGCTGGCTAGCGGCGTTCCGGCACCAGGCTGCCGCGGCGCCTGGCGATGGGATGGGAATGAAGGCAAAGATCCTGCTTGGCTTCACCGCGCTGGTGGTGGCTGCCGCGATGGCGACAGGCATGCAGATCCCGGGCGCATCGGCGGCAGCGGCCAGCGCGGCGCCGGCGCAGCTGGACTCGAGCAGCGCAAGCAGCCCGAACATCAGCGCCCAGGCATCGCCCTCCTGGCAGACGAACAACACAGTCTGGGCCATCGCGCAGGCGAAGGGCGTGGTCTACGTCGGCGGCCAGTTCACCTCCGTGCGGCGGCCGGGCGACCCGCTGGGCACGGGTGAGGTCACGCGCAGCTATCTCGCTGCGTTCAGTGCCGCGACCGGTGCCCTGATTACGTCTTTTGACCCGACCATCAGCGGCTCCACGCCGGGCGTTTATGCCCTGGCCGTGTCGCCGGATGGCCAGACTCTTTACGTCGGCGGCCTGTTCAATAAGGTTGACGGGTCGTACCGGGATAACCTGGCCGCCCTCAGCACCTCGACCGGCGCGCTGACCGGCTGGGACCCGGCGGCCTACGGCAAGGTGAACTCGATCGCGCCGAACCCGGCCGGCACGCAGATCTATATCGGCGGCTCCTTCAACCAGCTTGACCAGGCCTCGCGTACCTACGTCGGCGCCGTGAGCGCATCCGGCAGCGGCAGCCTGCTGCCGTGGGCCCCGGTCCTCAACAACGCGGTCACGTCCATCGCGGTCACCCCGGATGACTCGCAGGTGCTGGTGGGCGGTTACTTCCAGGCCATCAACGGCGTCACGCAGAACGCAGCCGGGGCGGTGGATCCGGTGACCGGGACCACGACCGAGCGGTGGGGGGCGAATATCGTTCCGTTCGACCCGCCCAGCTGCACCTCCGCGGTCAAGGACATCGTGATCAGCGGCAGTACCGCCTACATCGGGGCGGAGGGCACGGGCGGCGGCTGCTTCGACGGCGATTTCGCCGTCAGCCTGAGCCTGACCAGGGGCGACCAGCTCGCCTGGCAGAACGCCTGCCTCGGCGCGACGCAGGCGCTGGCGGTCATCAACGGCTGGCTCTACAAGGGCTCGCACGCACACGACTGCGCCTACGCACCCGGCGGCTTCCCGCAGGTCCCCGACGCCTCTGGCGTCGTGACCCATCACTTGCTTGACCAGTCACTTACGAACGGAACGCTCGGGCACTGGACGCCGGGCACTAACGCCACCCTGCTCGGCCCGCGCGCGATGGGCACCGACGGCAGCCGGCTGTTCCTCGGCGGCGACTTCACCACGGTGAACAACGCACCGCAGCAGGGCTTCGCGATCTTCGGGCCCGGCCCCGACATCGCTAAGCCCAGCCCGCCCGCGGCGCCCACGGTCACCAGCACCTCAGTGGGCGTTGCCTCGGTGACCTTCACCGCCGTGAGCACCCCCGATGTGGGCACTCTCAGCTACGCGATCTACCGGTCCGGACGCGGTGCCCCGGTCGCCACGGTGACGGCCACCTCCTGGCCGTGGGCGCTGCCGGTCCTGCACTACCGCGAAACCGGCCTCCGGCCGGGACCGGCGTACACCTTCCAGGTCAGGGTCAGTGATGGCACCCGCGTCTCGGCGAAATCGCCGGCCTCAGCGCCTGTCACCATCGCATCGAAGAACCCGGCGCACACCTATCAGTGGACTGTCGTGCACGGCAAGCCATCCTTCTACTGGCTGCTCGATCAGAGATCCGGCCGCGTCGCAGCCGACTCGACCTCGCACCACTTCAATGGCGTCTACGAGCCGGGCACGACCCAGGGCGTAGCCGGCCCGGTGCCGGGCAGCGGGCAGAGCGCCACCGCGTTCAATGGCGTGAGCGGCCTGGTGTACTCGGCGGCCAGTGTGACCAGCCCGGCGACCTTCTCAATCGAGGCCTGGTTCAGGACCACCACGGACACCGGCGGCAAGATCATCGGCTTCGGGAACCGGAGGACCCGCGAGAGCTCCAGGTATGACCGTCAGATTTACATGATGAACGACGGCCAGCTCGTATTCGGCGTGCAGTCGACGAGCCTGGAGACCATCGAGACGCCCGACGTCTACAACGACGGCCAGTGGCATTACGTGGTCGCGACCTTCAGCTCAGCAGGCGGCCCGGACAATATGTCGCTGTACGTCGACGGCCGGCTGATCGGCAGGCAGACGGCGGCCCCGGCCGGCTCTTACACGGGTTACTGGCGGGTCGGCGGCGACAATCTGGCTGGCTGGAACCTCGATCCGTGGAAGCACAATAGCCAGGGCACGACGGAGCCGATCAGCTATTTCTTCAGCGGGTCAATCGGCGACGTCGCCGTCTACCCAAGGGCGCTGTCCGCGGCGCAGGTTGCCGCGCACTACGCAGCCAATGCGCTGAGTCACTGACCCTGGTGGCTGCCGCCAGCACCATGTCGGGTACCAGCGATTTCGCCCCAGGCCGGGTGCGCTGCCTCCGCTATCCTGGCCGGATGCCGCGAGCGGATCGGTCAAGGTCAGGGGCAGCCCTGGGCACGCTGGCGGCGGGTGGCGCGGCCACGCTGCTGGCATCGTGGGCCGCGGGCAGGCTGATGCAGAGCGAGGCGGTAACGCAGCCGTCACGCCGGCTCTATGAATACTGCCGCCTGCGCCGGTCGGAGGCCGTCAGCCGGCGGCTGGAACAGGTCGTCACGACACTCGGCGACCATGCCGTCATTGTCCCGTTCTCGGCTCTCGTCGGCGGGATGATCGCGTACGAGCGCCGCGACTGGAAGCCGCTGCCCCTGCTGCTCGGCGGCCTGGCCGCGGAGGTCGCCCTGCAGAAGTCACTCAAGCGGCTCGTCCGG
>Ga0181518_10001794_pt1 | contig 21522 bp, 17 predicted proteins | sample PEATcosm2014_Bin_28_FD_119751 | JGI IMG/M metagenome (GOLD analysis project Ga0181518, IMG submission 119751) | Peatland microbial communities from MTU Mesocosm Facility, Houghton, MI, USA - PEATcosm2014_Bin01_60_metaG | ecosystem: Environmental > Terrestrial > Soil > Wetlands > Peat | place... | reverse complement strand
GAAGATGCGGCGCAGTGGTTTACTGGTCTGGCAGATCCTGCACGAGTTGGAGAAGATGGCTGGCGAGGGCGTCAGCACGCTGGATCTGGAAGTCGCCGCCGAGCGCATGATGAAGGACGCCGGTGCGCGTCCGGCCTTCAAAGGCTATTATGTGCCGGCCGCCGGCGATACGTTCCGGTTTGTGCTGTGTACCTCGATTAATGAGGAAGTGATTCACGGCATGCCGTCGGCCAAGCGGATTTTGAAGAAGGGCGATATCGTTTCGATCGATACGGGCGTGCAGCTCGACGGTTACTACGGCGATTCGGCCACCACCGTGGCCATCGGAGAAGTCAGTGAGCAGGCCTGCAAGTTGATGCGGGTGACCCGGGAGTCGCTGGAACTGGCCATTCAGCAGGTAAAGGCGGGAAACCGTTTGTTCGACGTTTGCGGCACCGTGGAGCGGCATGTGCTCGCCAACGGGTTTTCGGTGGTGCGGGAATTTGTGGGTCACGGCATCGGGACGCAGCTCCACGAAGAGCCGCAGGTTCCGAATTACGTGGAGCGGAAGAACGAGAATCCGCGGTTGAAGGAAGGCATGGTGCTGGCCATCGAACCTATGGTCAGTGCCGGCAAGCCGGAGACCTTTGTGAAGAAGGACAAGTGGACGGCGGTGCTTAAAGATGGGTCGTATGCGGCCCATTTCGAGCATTGCGTGGCGGTGACCTCCAACGGTCCCTGGGTGTTGACACGGCCTTGAGCGAAGCCGTGAACGAAGTAACGGCGACGGTTCTGGAAGAGTTGCCGAGTGCGCTCTATCGCGTGGAGCTGGAGAACAAGCAGCAGGTTCTGGCGCACCCGGTAGGGACGGTGAAACGGAATTTTGTGCGGTTGCGGCCGGGCGATCGCGTGCGCGTGGAATTATCGCCGCACGACTTTACGCGGGGCAGGATAGTAGGAATCTGCACCGAGCCGCGACCGTTAGGGAGCGGACAGAGTTAACGATATGAAAGTGCGCGCATCAGTCAAGAAGATTTGCGATAAGTGCAAGATCATCCACCGCGAGGGCGTGGTCCGGGTCATCTGCACCAACCCGAAACATAAACAGAGGCAGGGATAAAGTTATGGCACGTATCGCCGGAGTGGAAGTGCCGCCCAAGAAGCGGGCTGAAATCGGGCTCACCTACATCTATGGCATCGGACGCGCCCGTGCGCGGTCGCTGCTCTACCGGGCGGGCATCGATTTCGACAAGAAGGTGGCCGATCTGACCGAGGACGAAGTCAATCGCATCCGCCAGATTCTGGAAGAGGAAGGCGCTGTGGAAGGCGACCTGCGCAAGGAAATCTCGATGAATATCAAGCGACACATCGAGATGGGTTCCTATCGCGGCCTGCGGCACCGGCGCGGCCTGCCCGTGCGCGGCCAGCGCACACACACCAACGCGCGCACCCGCAAAGGTCCGCGGCGCGGCACCGTGGCCAACAAGAAGAAAGCCACATCGAAAACATAGCGGGACATAGTAGAGGCGTATGGCAAAAGCACCGGCAAAACCGACCAAGAAGAAAAGCTTCAAGAAGAAGGAAAAGCGCGTCGTCCATTCGGGCATCGTGCACATACAGGCCACGTTCAACAACACCATCGTGACCATCGCGGATCAGGAAGGCAACGTGGTTTCATGGTCCAGCGCCGGATCGCTGGGCTTCCGCGGATCGCGCAAGGGAACGCCCTTTGCCGCGCAGCAGGCCGCCATGACGGCGGCGAACAAAGCCAGCGAAAGCGGGTTGCGCACAGTAGAAGTGCGGGTCAGCGGCCCCGGTTCGGGCCGCGAGTCGGCGGTCCGCGCCCTGTCCACAGCCGGAATCGAAGTCCGCCAGATCAAGGACGTCACGCCGATTCCGCACAATGGATGCCGGCCGCCGAAGAAAAGAAGAGTGTAAAGGCGGTGGTGGGTTGTAGGTGATGGGTGATGGCAAACTCTTCAACCGTCTGCCGGGAGCAGGCCACAACCCATCACCCACAACCCATCACCCTGTTTCACAAGCAGGACGAAGGTCGCCATGACCGTAAACTGCACCTTGAGTAACGAAAGGTAAGGAGAAGAACATTGGCAAGATACATTGGCCCGGTCTGCCGGCAATGCCGGCGCGAGGGCATGAAGCTATTCCTGAAAGGCGAGCGCTGCCACACCGAAAAGTGCGCCATCGAAAAGCGCAACTTCGTCCCCGGGCAGCATGGTAAAGACCGCAAGGCCAAGCTGGTCGGCTATGGCCTGCAGTTGCGCGAAAAGCAGAAGGTCCGCCGCATCTACGGCCTGCTGGAAACCCAGTTCCGCAACAACTTCGAAAAGGCCTCTCTGTCCAAGGGCATCACTGGCGATGTGATGCTGTCCAACCTGGAACGCCGCCTGGACAGCGTGATCTACCGCATGGGATTCGGCACCAGCCGGCCGCAGTCCCGCCAGATTGTGCGGCACGGCCACATTCAGGTCAACGGACGCAAGGTGGATATTCCCTCGTTCATGGTCAAGATTGGCGACGAGGTCGCCGTGCGCGATGCCAGCAAGAACAACCCGACCATCCTCTCGGCCCGCGATGCCACGGCGCATGCGCCGTCCCCGGCCTGGATGGATGTGGATCGGGAAGCGCTCAAAGGCCGTATTACCAGCCTGCCCAAGCGCGAAGAGCTTGTGCAGATCCAGCTTAACGAGCAACTCATCGTAGAACTGTATTCCAAGTGACGTGGCGCAGGCACTCGTGCCTGCCGGCGGGCACTCTTGCCCGCCCCTAAAAGGAGATTATGTTCAAGGGCTTTCAAAAACCGAAAAGACTGGTTGCCAACACCGAGACCCTCACGGAACGGTATGGCATGTTCACCGCCCAGCCGTTTCAGCGCGGCTTCGGCACTACCATCGGCAATAGCTTGCGCCGCATCCTGCTCAGCTCCATCGAGGGCGCGGCCATCACGGCGGTACGCATCGAGGGCGTGGAGCACGAATTCAGCCCCATTCCCGGAGTGGTCGAAGACGCCACCGATATCATCCTCAACCTCAAACAGATCCCCTTCAAGATCATGGGCGAGAGCGTCAAGACCGTGCGCCTGTCCGTGGATCACTCGGGCGAAGTCATGAGCTCCCAGATCCAGACCGACCAGGACGTGGAAGTGCTCGACCGCAATCTGCACGTGGCCACCGTCAGCGAAGGCGGCAAGCTCAGCGTCGAGATGCGTCTCAAGAACGGCCGCGGCTACGTCAGCGCCGACAAGAACTTCGACGAAGACCTGGCCCTCGGCTACATCCCCATCGACTCCGTGCATTCGCCCGTGCGCAAGGTGAACTTCGCCGTCGAAGCCGCCCGTCTCGGCCAGATGACCGACTACGACAAGCTCACGCTCGAAGTCTGGACCAACGGCGCGGTCTCCCCGCAGGACGCCATCGGTTACGCCGCCAAGCTGCTCAAGGACCACATGTCCATCTTCATCAACTTCGAGGAGCTGCCCGAGGCCGCCGAGGATGTTTCCGAACACGGCATGGACAAGATGGGCGAGATCCTGAACCGCTCCGTCGAGGAGTTGGAGCTCAGCGTCCGCTCGTACAACTGCCTCAAGAACGCCAACATTCAAACCATCGGCGAGCTGGTGCAGAAGACCGAAGCCGAAATGCTGCGCACCAAGAATTTCGGGCGCAAGTCGCTGAACGAGATCAAGGAAATTCTGGCCAATATGGGTCTGTCGCTGGGCATGCGGGTCGATCCGCACGGCCGGCTGGTGGCGCCGCCGCCGCTACCCGCCGGCAGCCTGCCGGAGCTCGACGATGAAGAGCTGCACAACGAGGAGGGCGGGCTTTAGCCCGCGCGGGGCTTCCAGCCCCGCCCCTCTTGACCAAACAATAAGGTTAACCAGATGCGACATAAAGTAGCCGGATATAAACTGAAGCGGGACGGCGGCGCCCGCAAATCCCTGCTGCGGGGACTGGTCACCAACGTGATCGAGCAGGAGCGCGTCATCACCACCGTGCCCAAGGCCAAGGCCGCCAAGCCGCTGGTGGACCGCATGATCACGCTGGGCAAGGAAGACACGCTGCACGCCCGCCGCGAAGCCGCCAGGGTGCTCTTCACGCCGGCTTCGGTGAAGAAGCTGTTCGACACGCTGGCTACGCGATTCGGCCAGCGCAACGGCGGCTACACGCGCATCGTGCGCCTGGGCCCGCGCAAGGGCGACGGCGCCGAAGTGGCCATGATCGAGCTGGTGGGCTCGGAGCTGGTCAAGCGCGCCGCCGAGCGCGCCAAGCGCAAGGAAGAGCGCGAGCGCGCCGCGCGCGAAGGCCGCGACGTGGAAGAAGAAAAGTAGGCAGCGCGGGTGCGCTGTCGCTAGACTCGCGCCAGGGCTACGGGTCCGGCCTCCACGACTTCCGAACTGACATCGGAGAACTTCTCGAAATTCTTGCTGAAGCGCGTGCTGAGGTCCAGCGCGGCGCGATCGTAGGCGGCTTTATCGCCCCACATGCCGCGCGGGTCCAGGAAATCGGGAGGCACGTGCGGGCAGGCCTTGGGCACCATCGTTTTGAAGAAGGGATGGGGCTCCATCGGCACATCGTCGAGCTGCCCCTCCAGCGCGGCGGTGAGCATGGCGCGCGTGTAGGGCAGCCGCATGCGTTCGCCGATGCCGTAGGGGCCGCCCACCCAGCCCGTGTTCAGCAGCCAGCAATTCACCTTGTGGCGGCGCATCTTGTCGCCGAGCATGGAGGCGTATGTGGCCGCCGGACGAGGCAGGAACGGCGCGCCGAAGCAGGCGCTGAAGGTGGCCGCGGGTTCGCTGCCGAGTCCGCGCTCGGTGCCGGCCACCTTGGCGGTGTAGCCGCTCAAGAAATGGTACATGGTCTGCTCGGGCGTGAGGCGCGAGATGGGCGGCAGCACGCCGAAGGCGTCGGCGGTGAGCAGGATGATGTTGCTGGGGTGTCCGGCCACGCTGGGGATCACGGCGTGATCGATGTACTTGAGCGGATAGGCGGCGCGGGTATTTTCGGTGTGCGCGTCGGAATCGAAATCCAGCAGGCGCGTCTGGGCGTCGATGGCCACGTTTTCCAGCACGGTTCCGAAGCGAATGGCGCTCCAGATTTGCGGCTCATTCTCGGGCGAAAGGCGAATGCACTTGGCGTAGCAGCCGCCTTCGAAATTGAAGACGCCCTCATCGCTCCAGCCGTGTTCATCGTCTCCGATCAGGCGGCGTTGGGGATCGGCGGACAGGGTGGTCTTCCCGGTGCCCGATAAGCCGAAGAACAAGGCCACGCCGCCGCCGTTTCCCATATTGCAGGAGCAATGCATGGGCAGGATGCCGCGCGCGGGCAGCAGGTAATTCAGAATGGTGAAGACGGACTTCTTCATCTCGCCCGCGTAACTGGTGCCGCAGATCAGCACGACCTTTTTGGCGAAGTCGACCACGATGCAGGTCTCCGAGCTGGTGCCGTCTTCACCGGGAGTGGCCTGCAGGCGGGGAGCGAAGAAGATGGTGAACTCGGGGACATGATCCTGGGTGCGCAGCGGATCGGGCCGCACGAACAATTGGCGCGCGAACAGAGCGTGCCAGGCGTACTGCGTGATTACGCGGATGGGCAGGGTGTAGCGCGGGTCGGCGCCCGCGAAGCAATCCTGAACGAAGAGGTCGTGGCCCTGCCAGTAGGCCAGCATTTTCGAATACAGGCGATCGAAGTTGGCTTGCGACATGGGCTGATTGACGGGCCCCCATTGCACGGCGGCTTCGGTGGCCTCGTCGCGCACGATGAACTTGTCCTTGGGTGAGCGGCCGGTGAACTGGCCGGTGCCCACGACGTAGGCGCCACCCTTGGCGAACAGGCCTTCGTGGCGCCGGACCGCGTGCTCCAGCAGTTGCGCGGAGCCCAGGTTCCAGTAAGCGATATTGATGTTGCGAATGCCGTGTTCGGCCAGGCCGTAACGGCTGGGCCGGATTCCGGCGTCGGGAGTGGCGGACGATTGTTCGGTGTCCATAACCATCCTTATCGTAATATAGTTACATGGAGTCGGGTCTGTCTCGCGCCGCGGCCTTGCTGATGGGAGTGTGCCTGTCGATACCCGGCCAGGTGATTGAATTCGAGTCGAACGGGCTGAAATATCAGACGCTTACGAAGCGCGGCGTGACTCTGATGGTGGCGCAATTGCCGGGCCATGTGCGGGAATTCACGATCCTGCAGGTGGCGGTTTCCAATGGCTCGCCGGGCCCTTACACGATCCGGCCGGAGGATTTTTCGTACAAGAAAGACGACGGCTCGGAGTTGCATGCGTGGCCGGCGCGGGACGTGGTGCAGTTGTTGAAGGAGAAGGGCGGGCGGGGCGATGTAATCAAGCTGGTCTCCGCCTATGAGACGGCGCTGTACGGCATTCCGCACATGCGCGTGGCCAACGCGTACGAGGCGCGGCGGCAGGCGGCGCTGGCGGAAGTGGCTTCCACCAAGCTGAAAGCCGCGGCGGCGGCGTCCGCGATTGCATTCGTGCAGACCAAGCTGCTGCCGGGAGAATCCACCGATGGCGCGGTGTTCTTTGGCGCGGAGGGCAAGGCGTTCGGGCCGGGGCGTCTGATCGTGCGAACGAACACGGACGTATTCGAGTTTCAGGGGGAATAGGAACAGCCAGGAAGATGGCGAGCTGAAGCTCGCCAAAGAGCGGGGCTTAAGCCCCGCGCGGGCTAAAGCCCGCCCTCCATACGGAGAAGCGTGCGCCACAGCTACGTGAGCCACTGCTTGATCCGCTCGTACACGGCAGTCTCATTGAGCAGGTCAAAGTGGCTCAGGCCATAACCGACCCACTGCCGGGATTTGGGGAATGCCAAGGTCCGTTGGGGATCTTTGTGGCGGCCCAAGGCGCTGTCCACGGGCACGAAGCCATCTCCGAGCAGGCCGGTGAGAACGCGCGTTTTTTTCCCGGTGACCGCCGCCATAGCGTAACACCGTACCTTCTCCGGTAGGGGCAACGGGCACCGCAGGTCGGGCGCAGGGCGGAAGCGATCGCGCCCAGTCCAATCGTCATCCACAAGATTGCCGTAGCGCAGGTCGGTGATGCCGGCGCTGCGAATCCTGCCCAGACGGGCGAAAGCGGCGGTGTACGGGCTCAACCCAAAAGCGGCGTTCATCCAGGCGCCCCCACGCTCCAAGGGCGCGCCGTGATGCGGCGTACCGAGGAAGACGATCTTGCGCAGATACCGCGGCCAATCGTACCCCGCGGCCGTGGCATAGTGATAGGCGCTGCGTGCCACCATGCCGCCCATGCTATGGCCGACGATCGCGAACTCTTCCAATGGTACAGGCCACTGATCGAGAAGGAGCTCGACTAAGTTGGCGAAGGCACGCCCGTTAGTGGAGATATGCAGTCCGCTATTGTAATGCAGATGGACCGGAGTGTATCCCAAGTCGCAAGCCAGGGCGGCTCCATGGCTGTGCCCTTTTCGTGTCCATTGCAGATCGCTCATGCACAGCCCGTGCGCCAGCACCAGCAGCTTGTTGCTTAAGCGCGGAATCGCGCGAGCCAGATCCCGGCTCTGGAGAATGAGAGACGTGCCGTCCTGGCGCAGACTCATGGAGATGGCCAGCGGATTCCGGGTTGCGGCCAGGTAGTCGCCCATCGCGCCGTTCAGCGCCGCTAGCACGGCCTCGCGTCCCGGAGGGGAATTCCTCTCGCCCAGCAGGGGTATGAGCGGAGAGAGCAGGGCATCGATCCCGCTTCCCATCAGACCGGTTACCGCGCGGATGCTCTGGTAAACCAGACCCGTAATGCCGCTGGCAGGTCCCTCGAATGGCGGTCCGAGAATTCCAGGCTTGCGGGCGATGTTGAGGTGCATGGCCTCCACCATATCGGTGAGTCCGGCGGTAGCGTCAAACGCCAGGCGGCTGAACCCTAAGACGTCGGAAGGATGAATCGGACTCGTTTTGGTCATGTCGGCTCCTCTGATGCGCTGCATTGCAGCATTGATAACAGTGTACAGCACCAGTAGACTCTTGGCAAGACCGGCGAACTGAAGACCGGCGAACTGAAGTTCGCCGCAGCACGCTAAAGCGTGCGCCACGCTACTGATAGCGGAGGGATGTCATGGGGTCGACGGATGCGGCGCGGCGGGCGGGTCCCCAGGCGGCTGCGAGGCCCGTTATGGCCATCAGCGCGGCCACGGCCAGGAAGCTTACCGGATCGCTCGGGTGCAGCCCGGGGACCAGGAACATCGCCAGCGGCTTCACCAGGAAGAAAGCGCAGAGCAGGCCGGCTGCGGAGCCGATCAGGATGAGCTTCGCGGCGCCCGCCAGGACCATCAACGCGATGTCGCGCCGGTCCGCGCCCAGCGCCAGGCGCACGCCGATCTCGCGTGTGCGGCGGCTGACCGAATATACCATCACGCCATATAGGCCGATGGTGGCCAGCATCAGGCCCAGCAGGCCAATGCCCCCGAGTAACGCAGCGCCCATCTGGCTGGGAAGAAACGCCAGCCCGATACTGGAGTACAGTGTGGCCACCTCCAGGCCGGCATTCGGCTCGATGCGCCGCAATGCAGCATGCACAGCCTGCAACTGCGTGGCGGGCGGAGTGGCGCTCCCGACGACGAACTGCACGCGCGTGCGATCGTTGTCGATGCGCGCCAGGTCTTCGTAGAGCTGCGGCTCATCTTCTTCGCCAATCGAGAGATTCTTGGTACCGTCGACGATCCCGACGACCGCATAGGGAGTCTGGTTGTCTCCCCAAAGAAAGGCGCGGCCTAGAGGATCGCGATCCGGAAGGTAGCGCTCGGCGAATGCCCGATTCACAATTACGGGGCGCGTGGCGGCATCGGCGGCCATGCGGAAAGTCTCACCGCGTTCGATGGGGATGCCCATGGCGCGGAAATAGTCCGGTGAGACGGCGTTCCAATGGAAGAGCGCGCGCACGGTCTTGCCGGTGTCCAGCAGTGTGAGGCTACTACCGAAGGTGGTGTTATTGGTGAATGGAATGACACGCGCCGCTGCCGCGGATTCGATGCCGGGCAGCGCCGTCAACTCGCGCAGCGCTTGGGTGACGTAGGCTCTCTTCCGTGCGACGTCCTTGTATTCCTGCGGCGGCAGGTTCACATCTGCGTAAACCGTGTGGCGGATATCGAAGCCGGGGCTGATGGCGTTCGAGCGCCAGAGATTACGCAGGAAGAGGAAGCCCGCCGTCAGCACAATCAAGGAAAGCGCCAACTGCGCCACGATCAACGCGCGTTGCAGACGCATACGGCCCTCGCGGCGCAGGCTCGGCGCGATCGATTGCCGGACAGACCGCCAGGCCGGCAACAGGCCGCAAGCCAGGGTGGCGAAGCCGGCGAGCAGGATGGCGTAGAGGGTGACGCGCCAGTCGAGCGTCAGGTGCAGCCGAATGGGAATCGGCAGGGGCAAGCGGAGTTGTTCAACGGCCGAGGCCATCGCCTGGCGCAGCACCAGCCCGAAGGCAACGCCCGCGAGCGAGAGCAACGCGGTTTCAACCAGCAGTTGCTGGACCAGGCGGCCGTGGCCCGCGCCGAGGGAAAGCCTGATGGCGAGTTCCTGCCGGCGGGCCGAACCGCGCGCCACCAGCAGGCTGGCGACATTCACGCAGGCGATCATCAGCACCAGTCCGACCACCACCAGCAGCATCGCGAAGAACAGGCCGACGGTCTGCATCTCCGTTTCGGTCTTGATGCGGTCAAAGCCGCCGACGGCCGCCACCTGGATGTCGTCCGCATAGCGAAACGACTCGGGCATGGCCTTGTCCAGGCGCTGCGCCACCGTGAGCAGGCCGGCGTGCGCCCCACCGATTGTCATGCCCGGCTTCAGGCGCGCGTACAGGGCGAGGATGGTGTCGTCCAGGTAGCGTGGCACAAACACGTCCGGCGAAAAGCCGAAGCCGATCAGGGAACGGAAGTTGTTCGGCAGAATTCCGACCACGGTGTAGGGCCGGCCATCCAGACGGATGGAGCGGCCGATTACCGCTGGGTCGCCGCGCAGGCGGGTGCGCCAAAAATGGTTGCCCAGCACCGCGACCTCGTCGGGATCCTGGGGCAGGATGCCGCGTCCCAGGGCCACAGGAACGCCGAGGGCGATGAAGTAGTTCTTGGTGAGCAACATGGCGGAGAGCTGGCGCGTTTCGACGCCATCGTTCCAATTGATGGAGGCCTCTTCGTACTCGCCGACCACATCCTGAAAGAGGCCGCTCGCGCGCACGAACTCGACGACTTCCTTGCTGGAGTGGCTGTTGCCGCCCATTCTGACGGACACCACGGAGCGGGCATCGGTGACGGAAGGCTCGCTGAGCAGGAACTCCACAGCCATGGAGAAGATGCCGGTGTTGATGCCGATGCCCAGGCCCAGCGAGAGCAGCGCGGTGACGACCAGCGCGGGGCTGCGGCGCAAGCTGCGCGCGCCGTACACCACATCGCGCCACAGGTTCTCGACGAAGGTGAAACGCCACAGGTCGCGGGCATGCTCTTGGATTACGGTGGTGTTGCCCATGGGGATGGGGTTGCCGTGGGCGGCGGCCATGTCGCGATGAAAGGCCAGTTCCGTTTCGAGATCGCGCTCCATGGAGCGGCGGCGGAAGAGCTTTAGAAAGAGCCGGCGCATGGGTTCTCCTTAACGGATTAGGGCTGGCGCGCGAGCACGCGCTGGACTCCCAGCGACAGCCGGCTCCACGTTTCCCGCTCGGCGGCCAGCAGCTTTTTGCCGCGCCTGGTGATTTCGTAGTACTTGGCTTTGCGGTTGTTCTCGGAGACGCCCCAGTGGGCGGCGATGGCGCCGTCGAGTTCCAGGCGGTAGAGGGCGGGGTAGAGGGATCCCTCTTCCACCTTGAGCGCCTGGTCCGAGAGCAGGTGGATGGTTTGGGCGATGGAATAGCCGTGCAGCGGGCCGCGTTTGAGGGCGTGCAGGATCAGGAGATCGAGGGTGCCCTGGAGCAGCATGGGGGAGTCGGATTTGGCCATGGACAGCGTTTCCTATGACGATCTATGGGTAGTATGGGGCAGGTTGCCCTAGATTGTCAAGGGGAAAGTTCGGGGGGAAAGACGATTAGGCCGCCGACGAACGCAGATAAACGCGGATGAAATCAACGATCCACATTCGGCCGGGCAGGTTTAATCCGAGGCGTAGCTTGCATAATCGCCCGGTGCATTCGCCAGGTGGCGTATGCGGAGAACCGATCGCCGCGCCTAGATTCGAAATGCTGTACGGTCTTCACGAGACCAGTGTTGCCTTGCTGAAGCGCGTAGCGCGCCACCGGAGTTTGGCCTTCCGTAAGCTGCACGCGTGCAACCGAGCTGTGTTTTCGCGATTTTGTGTAACATCGCGTAACATTCGTTGCACTCTGTCGAATCCGGGCGCGGGGCCGCGCGGGCTTAAGGGATCACGCTCCGGCGGGTGAAATTGGCTTTCGTTTTGAGATTTTGTTGAAAACAAAGGACGAATTGGGTTCGTTTCGTATTCTTGATTGGGTTCGTCGCAGCGGGACGCCTTGGGCCACCCGGCCCGGATAGTATTCGGATTTCAAAGACCCGGGCGAGGCTTCACCTGACGCAAGCGTAGCACGGCGGCGTCGGGAATCCGGTTGACGGATTGAGGTTGGGCGTTTGTTTTCAGCCTGGACTGGGGAATGCGAAGTGCGTCACCGTGGCATCGGGCGTGCCCCGCGAAGGCGCGCGTGGCGCGTCAACGGCGAACTGAAGTTCGCCGCAGCACGCTAAAGAGTGCGCCACGTCACACCTCCAGAATGACCGGCATGATCAGCGGGCGCCTGGAGGTTTCCTTTACGATGTAGCGCTTCAGGTCCGCGCGGATCTTCTCTTTGATCACGCCCCAATCGGTCTTCTCCTCGCGATTGGAGGCTTCCAGCGTTTTCGCCACGACCTGGCGGGCGGCCTGCATGAAGTCCGATCCGTCTTCGGCCAGCGCGAAGCCGCGGCTGACGATTTCCGGCAGGCTCTCCATGCGCCCGGTCTGGCGGTTGATGGCAATGATGGGCAGCACGATGCCGTCTTCGGAAAGATGCTTGCGGTCGCGGATCACCATCTCCTCCACCACCTCATCCACCGAGCCGGAATCGATGCACACACGTCCCACAGTCACCTTGCCGGCGCGGCGCGCGCCGTGGTGGTCGATTTCCAGCACATCGCCGGATTCCATGACGAAGGTTTCCTCCAGGCACGAGGCGCGCAGATGCTCGGCCAGGCGCGCGTGCTTGGTGAGCTGGCGGAATTCGCCGTGGATGGGCATGAAATAGCGCGGCCGCACCAGGTTCAAGACCAGCTTCATTTCTTCCATGCTGGCGTGCCCGGAAACGTGCACCGGCGGGTTCATATTGCCATACAACACGTCGGCCCCGCGGCGGGCCATGTGGTCGATCATGCGGAAGATGCCCTTCTCGTTGCCTGGGATGATGCGCGCGCTCAAAACCACCGTGTCGCCTTCTTCCACCGAGATGTGCTTGTGGTTATCCACGGCCACGCGCGAAAGCGCCGACATGGGCTCGCCTTGCGTGCCCGAAATCAGCACGGTGACCTTCTGCGGGGCGGCATCCATGACGTCCTGCGGCCGGATGAGGACTCCGTCGGGAATGTCGAGCAGCCCGAGGGAGTGGGCAATCTCGCTTACGGATGTCATACTGCGTCCGACAATCGCCACTTTGCGGCCGAACTCCGCGGAAAGATCCAGCACCAGTTGAATTCGGTGGATGGAAGAACTGAAACAGGAGATCATCAGGCGGCGCTGAGCGCGGTTGAAGATGTCTTCCATGCGCGGCTGGACGGCGCGCTCGGATTCGGTGTAGCCTGGACGGTCGGCATTGGTCGAGTCGGAAAGAAGGAGCAGAACGCCGCGCTTGCCGTATTCGGCGAGCGTGTGCAGATCGAACAGCTCGTTGTCGGTGGGGGTGGGATCGACCTTGAAATCGCCGGTATGGATGATGACCCCCAGCGGCGTGGTGATGGCCAGGGCGACGGAGCTGACGATGGAGTGCGTGACATGGATGAACTCGATCTTGAACGGACCGATCTCCAGTATTTGTTTTGGTTTGACCTTGTGCAGCTCGGGTTCTTCTTCAAGCTCGTATTCTTCCAGGCGCCGCTCGACCAGGGCCAGGGTGAAGGCTGTTCCGTAGACCGGCACGCGGATCTCGGTCAGGAAATAGGGAACCGCGCCGATGTGGTCCTCATGGCCGTGGGTGAGGATCAAGGCCTTGACCTGCGACTGGTTCTCCTTCAGGAAGGTGAGATCGGGCATGACCAAGTCCACGCCCAGGAGTTCGTCCTCGGGGAACATCATCCCGGAGTCGATTACGATGATTTCATCGGCGTAACGCAGGGCGGTCATGTTCATGCCGAACTCGCCCAATCCGCCTAGAGGGATTACTTGCAGTTTGTTTTCAGACATTTATATTCTTTCACGGCGAGCTTCGCTCGCCGGGACGGCGAACTGAAGTTCGCCGCTGCACGCTAAAGCGTGCGCCACGTCGACTTCATCGGTAACCTGCCGCTTGCAGCTCGAACAACTCCGCGTATTGCCCGCCCAGCGCCACCAGGTGATTGTGCGTGCCCTGTTCGCGGATCCGTCCGTTTTGGAGGACCAGGATGCGATCCGCCATGCGGACAGTAGAGAATCTGTGGGAAATCAGCACCGCCATTCTCCCTTTAGTTAGTTCGGCGAAACGGCGGAAGACCTCATACTCGGCGCGGGCGTCAAGGGTGGCGGTGGGCTCATCCAAGATTAGCAGTTGGGCGTCGCGCATGTACGCCCGGGCGAGGGCGAACTTCTGCCATTCGCCGCCGGAGAGGTCCACGCCACCGTCGAACCTGCGGCCGATCATCTGGTCGTAGCCGTTGGGCAGTTTTCCGATGACTTGGAACGCCATGCTCTTTTGGGCGGCCAGTTCGATGCGGGCGTGGTCGGCAAGGTCTTCGATTTTCCCAAAGCCAATGTTTTCTTTTGCCAGCAGCTCATAGCGCATGTAGTCCTGGAAGATCACGCCGATTTCTTTGCGCAAGTCCTCGACGTCGTATTCGCGGAGATCCACGCCGTCGAGGAGGATCTGACCGGCGGTGGGATCGTAAAGCCGGGCAAGGAGTTTGACCAGGGTGGTCTTTCCGGCGCCATTCTCGCCGATAAGGGCAATTTTTTCCTGGGTTTCCAGTCGGAAGTTAATGTTTTCAACGACCATTAGAGAAGAGCCCGGATAGGCAAAGCCCACGTTGCGGAACTCGAAGCCGCCGCGAATCGGGCGAGGGGCGGGCAGTGCGTCGGGAAGGCTGCGGATAGAAGGCTCCATCTCGAAGAATTCGAACAGGTCCTTCAAATAGAGAGCCTGATCGGAGATGTCGGTGAAACTCTGCAGGATTTTTTCGATGTACATGCGTGAGCGGGAGAACGCGCCGGTAAGGAATGTGAACGTGCCCACCGAGATCGCACCAGCCAGGGTACGGATCAAGACCACCGCATACGCGCCGTAATAGCCGCCCGTGGAAACCAGGTTAAGCAGGAACCCGAGGCTGGCCCGCTTGACGGCAACCTTCTTATTATCCTCATAGATACGGTCGGAAACCTCACGATATCGTTCAGCCAGATGGGTGCCCAGTCCGAAGATCTTGACCTCTTTGGCGCTCTGGTTGGAGGCACCCAGCAGCCGGATGTAGTCCAGGAGGCGGCGCTGGGGCGTCCACCGATAGAGCACGGAATAGGCGAGTGTGGTGAAATGGGTCTCGCCCAGAAACGCGGGGATCACAGCGGCGACCAGCAGGATCACGAGCCAGGGCGAAAAGACGATCAGGCCGGCGGACAGCGAAATCAGGCTGAGCGTGTCCTGGGCGACGTTGAGAACGGCCGCCAAAAGGCCAATGCGTCCAGTAGTTTGCCGGCGGGCGCGTTCCAGCTTGTCGTAGAAGACGGGATCTTCAAACGACGCCAGATCCAGTTGCGTGGCGTGTTCGATGAGCCGCACGCTGATGCGGTTGGTGAAACGGTCGCCGAGCAGGCTGTCGACCAGGGAATTAGCCCGCGCCAGCAAATCGCTGAGGACGGCCAGTCCCAATTCCAGGGCGACCAGTTTCCAGAGCCCGGCGGCATTGCCGCTTCCACGCCTAATCCAGGCGACTACGCCGTCCAGGATGAGCTTCGAGACCCAAAGCATAGCCAGCGGCAGCAGCGCGCGTATGAGGCGTAGAGCCGTGGTGATGGATACCAGGGCCGGGCTGGTATCCCAAACCATCCCTAGCAGCGGACGGATGTTCCGCAGGGAGGCCAGACGGGTACGCCAGGTGGCGTCGCCTTCAGGCTTCCGGGGGATGGGCGGGTGCATAGATTCAGTTTAGCAATGCGCTCGGAGGAGCGGGACTGAAAGTCCCGCGCGGGCTAAAGCCCGCCCTCCAAATAGAAATGCTCACCCCGAAGGGTGAGCATCCTTCCCCTGTTCTATCAGGGGGATGTTCGATGGGAGAATCAGGTTCGACGGAATCGCAACTCCGCCAAAAAACCTTTGGTAGTTGGATCTTATGGCCCCTAGCGCCGCAAGTCAAGTAAAAATCCACCCGAAAATTTTGGCCTGTAATTGGATGCAGATGAGATATTTACAGGATTTCCACATTTCCACAGGCAGTGTCCGAAAACGGAAAAACGGACGGTTTTGACCTGTTGATTTTGTTCTAAGGTCCTGGAATGCGGTAGTTTATGGGTTTGGCGGGCGGCTCGTCAGCGGTCCGACAGATGCAGCACGATCATGGCGTCGGCCGCTTCGCCCCGGCCGCCGCGCCGCAAAAACGCCCGCACGCTGCCGAACGCCAACCCGCCGACGAGCGAGAAGCAGAGCAGTATACCAATCAAAATAAAGGCGTTGATGACCAGATCGCCGATGTTGTCACGGCGTGTGGAGACGCGTTCGTCGAGCGTGATGTCCGCCTGATAACGGATCAGGGACAATAGCTTCTCGGCGGCGTCGGGGTTGGGCGGCGACAGAATCACGGCCACCAGTGGGCCGCTGCGCTTGACCATGGCGCCCGCGATCCGCTGGAATTGCCCGGTTTGCTGCATGGCGATTTGGTGCGTTGGATAGCTGAAAATGGCCAGTTTCAGGTCGCCACTCGGGGTGCGGAACGAGCCCATTTGGGCCTCCGCGGAGAGATGGAAAGCAGCCGTGGAGGGGGAAATCCCGGGAGCGAACTTCTGCAAGGCCGCCGGGCCTTCCGCGTAGCGCTCGGAATTGGGCACGAGGTCCTGGGATGGGAGGTAGTCCATCAGGGCGGGGAGGGCGGAGTTGTCCACCTGCTTGAGGCCCTCGACGAACGTGGTTAGAAAGGGCACCGCCGGATGGTAGCCTTCGAACCGCAGCACGTAGTTGGCATGGGTCAGGATGGTGCCGGTGGAGGTTTCGGCGGCCAGTTTGGCAAGCGCCGACGGTTTGGAATCCGCCGGGCGCAGCCACTCGAATGCTCCCAGAGCGCCGGTGGGGTCCTGGAAGCGCCAGGCGGTGGCGGTGAACTTCTGGCCATCGCCTTCGTATTGCGCGGTTTCGCCCTCGCGCAAGCCGTATTCGTCAAAGATGGCTTGGTCGGCAGTGGGAGTGACGGCTTGGACTGAGACGCGATGGAAGGCGCCGAGGGTATCGGGCCAGGTGGCCGCGGCGGCGAGGGTGGGGAGGAAGAGGGCGAATGCGACGGAGCGGGCGAGGGGGCGAGCGGGCGAGGGGGCGAGTCCGCGACGCGGCGGCACGGCGAACAGTGTGGGAAGATCTCTTATGCTCCGTGACATTTTTTGTATTTCTTTCCGCTGCCGCAAGGGCATGGGTCGTTGCGTCCGACCTTTTCGCTATTGATGACCTGCTTCTTGGCTTTGGCGGAGCCGTCGCCGCCGACAAATTGCAGTTCCGCCAGTTCCTTATCTTTGTCGCGCTGGAGCCTCCTGGTCATGTCCTGGACGGCGGATTGCGCAGCGCGCTTTTGCTGTTCGGCGATGGCTGCCTGCGGCGCTTCTTCGCCGCCTTCTTCTTCATCTTCGTCTTCATCCATGGGGAACGGCAGCACCGGGGCGGGCCGGAGACCCGACTCGTCTCCACGCGACACCTGCAGGAAGAACAGATAGCGCAGCGTCTCGTCTTCGATGCGGTCCATCATGTCCTGGAACAGGATGAAAGACTCCTTCTTGTATTCGACCAGCGGATCCTTCTGGCCGTAACCGCGCAGGTGGATGCCTTCCTTCAGGTGGTCCATGGAAAGCAGGTGGTCTTTCCACTGGTCGTCGATCACCTGCAGCATAATGATGCGCTCGGTCTGCCGCATGGTATCCGGCCCGACCAGGTCTTCCTTCTCCTGGTACCTCAGCGCCAGCCGGTCGACGATGGCGTCCTCGATCTCCTGGCGGTTCATGCTGGCGAATTCCGCGGTTTCGATCTTCGACCCGAACTGGCTCAAGACGTCGGTTTTCAGGCCGGCGAGATCCCAAGTATCCGGATGGGTGTGTTCCGGGAGGCGCATGTCCAGGTACTGCTCGACCAGGCCGCGAACCATCTCCATGACCCGCTCTTTCTGGTCCGAGCCTTCCAGCAACAACCGGCGCATGCCGTAGATCGCCTGCCGCTGCTTGTTGTTGACGTCGTCGTATTCGAGCAGGTGTTTGCGGGCTTCGAAGTTCTGCGCCTCGACGGCCTCCTGCGCCTTCTGAATGCGCTTGGTGATGAGCTTCGACTCGATGGGCACATCCTCTTCCATGCCGAGGCGCAGCATCAGGCGCTGCATGCGCTCGCCGCCGAAGATGCGCATCAGATCGTCCTGCAAGGAAAGATAGAAGCGGGAACTGCCGGGATCGCCCTGGCGGCCCGCGCGGCCCCGCAACTGGTTGTCGATGCGCCGCGAATCGTGCCGCTCGGTGCCCAGGATGTGCAGCCCGCCGAGGGCGGTGACTTCATCGTGCTCGCGGTCGGTTTGTTCCTTGTAGCGGGCGAGCAGAGCGGCCCAATCCGCTTTGGGCATGTGGTCCGGGTCCACGGCCTGTTTGCGGGCCGCTTCGCGGGCCATAAATTCCGGGTTGCCGCCCAACAGAATATCGGTACCGCGGCCGGCCATGTTGGTGGAAACCGTGATGACGCCTTTGCGTCCGGCCTGCGCCACGATGAACGCCTCGCGCTCGTGATTCTTGGCGTTCAAGACCTCGTGCTTGACGCCCATGCGCTTCAGCATGCCGGAAAGCCGCTCGGATTTCTCCACCGAGATGGTGCCCACCAACACCGGCTGGCCCTTTTCCTGAAGCTCCTTGATCTCTTTGGCGGCGTTGCGGAACTTCTCCTCCTCGGTGCGGTAGACGACGTCGGAAAATTCTTTGCGCACCATCGGCTGGTTGGTGGGAATCACGGTGACTTCGAGCTTATAGATCTTCTCGAATTCGGCCGCTTCGGTTTCCGCCGTACCGGTCATGCCGGCCAGCTTCTTGTACATGCGGAAATAGTTCTGGAAGGTGATGGTGGCGAGGGTCTGGTTCTCGCGCTCGATTTTGACGCCTTCCTTGGCTTCCACGGCCTGGTGCAGGCCATCGCTCCAACGGCGGCCGGGCATGAGGCGGCCGGTGAATTCGTCCACGATGATGACTTCGTCCTGGTTGGTGGCGTCGTTGCGCTTGACCACGTAGTCGCGGTCCTTGAGGTACAGGGCGTGCGCTTTGACGGCCTGCTCGACGTGGTGCTTCCACTCGATGGTGGCAATGTCGTAGATATTGGGCAGGCCGAGCAGGCGGGCGGCTTTGTCGAAACCTTCTTCGGTGAGGGCGGCGGTGCGGTGCTTTTCGTCGACCGTGTAGTCGCCGGTGGTATATTTTTCGCCGGGCTCCTTGCCTTCGATTTCCTCCCCGCGCATAAGCTTGGGGACGATGCGATTGACCTTGAAATACTTGTCGGTGGACTCTTCGCTGGGGCCGGAAATGATGAGCGGGGTGCGGGCTTCGTCGATCAGGATGGAGTCCACTTCGTCAACGATGGCGTAGTGGTGGCCGCGCTGGGTGCAGTCTTCCAGGCGGAACTTCATGTTGTCGCGCAGGTAATCGAAGCCGAACTCGTTGTTGGTGCCGTAGGTGATATCGGAGTTGTAGCTGTCCTGGCGCTCGCGGTCGTCGAGATCGTGCACGATGACGCCGACGGCGAGGCCGAGGGCGCGGTGGATCTTGCCCATCCAATCGGCGTCGCGGTGGGCCAGGTAATCGTTGACGGTGACGATGTGGACGCCCTTGCCTTCGAGCGCGTTCAGGTAAGCGGGCAGGGTGGCGACCAGAGTCTTGCCTTCACCGGTGCGCATCTCGGCGATTTTGCCGCGGTGCAGCACGATGCCGCCGATCAACTGCACGTCGAAGTGGCGCATGTTGACGAAGCGGCGGCCGGCTTCGCGGACCACGGCGAAGGCTTCGATGAGCAGGTCGTCGAGGGGCGCGCCCTGGGCCAGTTTTTCCTTGAACTCGATGGTTTTGGCGGCGAGGTCGATATCGGAGAGCTGCTGGATGGCTGGTTCCAGGTCGTTGATGGCGGCGATGATGGGCTGAATGGCCTTGATTTCGCGCTTGTTTTTGGTGCCAAAAACCTTGGCTAGGACAGCGTCAATCATAGAGAGGTCTCGTTACAGAGTAGAGATCCACTGCTACTATTCTAGCGCGGGTGGCAATAGCGGCGTTCCGGGCTGCCGCCGTCCGCTTACGCCGGAACCTCGACCTGCTCGACGAGCCTGGTGCGCAGCGGTACCGCCTCGCCATGGAGACGCATGCCTTCGATGTGGAACTCGATGGCTTCGCGGATCAGTTGCCGGCACCTCCTTCTCGTACTCATACCAGCGCAGCTTTCTGAGTGCGTGTGCGATTGGATTTGAGACGTCTGCCGGCGGGGATGTCTTGTCCGGGCTGAGGTAGTCGACCATTGCTCCTACAAGCGTCAGATCGGGCACGGGTGGGTTGGCGCTGGGGCACTGATGGATGGACAGCCTTGGACAGGAGGCCGAACGTTGTCCGCACTGCGACCCCTTGGTTTCCGTAGAGCGCCCACATAGCTGCAGATTCATCATCCGATTGATGCCAGCAATTCACAAATAGGACGGTCCTGTTATATTGCCATGTGTCGTAGGCGCGCAGTCTGTCCTCGTCAGTAGCGCCCTGAGGCGGCCTCGGGGGCGAGCCCTCCAACTCATCATTCAGCGAGGCCAGCACCGGAAAGTAGAGCGCATTGCGATCGAGTATCGACACCAACTTGGCGAGATCCATGAATCGCCAGAGCTGTGCCTCGGCTGGGGGCACCTGTCGTGTTGCCCATGTCGACATAACTCAACTTCAGAATGTCAGGCCCGTTTGGAGTTCCCATCGTGACGCTTCCGCGCGGAATCCCCAGCGATTGGAGACCGAGGCAGGCGCCGCGGTTTGAGCTCGCCGCGGGCGAGGGCCGCTTGAGCTTTTTCGCCGAGCCGTTCGCGCTGCTCATACCACCACTCAGCCTCTTCGGCTTCAGTGGCGAATTTGGGAATAGGCTCCTTGTTTGTCATTAGTTTCATTTGAATCTCTCAGGTCCTTGTTCCCTGGATCGCACGGCGGTAGACGAATTCAAGATCCTTAGTAGCCGGATAAGCCGTAATTGGATGGTAGGAGCCATCGTCGAACACAGTCCAGACGATGACGAGAAGGCGTCCAGCAGCCGTTTGACCCATGGCCGTCCAGCGCTCTTCGCCGTCGTCGGTCATGCGATAGTCCAGGTCCACGATTCCGCCTGAGAGCGCTTGCTCGGCTTCTTCAGGCCGAACGTTGTGCCGGGCGAGGTGGCTGACATTATGGACATCCCAGTCAAACCGCAGACCTCCATCCACGCACTTACATTATACACACAGACTGGCGGAGGGGGCTTGTGTAAACAGCGACGAGCGTCTTGCCCTCACCGGTGCGCATCTCGGCGATTTTGCCGCGGTGCAGCACGATGCCGCAGCCGTGACCGCGAAAAGACCAAAGAACGCCAGCCGGCTCATCGCCTCTGTCCCACCACCACCGCCTGAATGAATCCGTCGCGAAAGCCGTACTGGTAACCGGAGCACGCGAAGCCCGCCTCTTCCAGCGCCTCCCGCGCGTAACTCCTGCCGGCCAGCAGTGAAACCTCGGGCGGGTGAAGCTCGGTCCGGCTCTTGAAAACCTGGCGCAGACAAACGTGCACAGCCCTGAGGAACATCACGCTGGGCGCCCTCCGGTGAGGCCAAAAGATCACTACCTTTCCGCCGGGCCTGAGCGTTCTTCGCAGCTCCCGGAGCATCCTTATTATGTCTGTGCGCGGAAAATGCTCCACCACTCCCAAGTTGTACGCGCCGTCGAACTCGCCGTCCGGGTACGGCAGGGCGAATATATCCGCGTGGTCGAGCCGGTGCGCGCCTGGATTGTTCCGGGAATACAGGCTGAGGGCCTCCGGCGAGATGTCGGCTGCTGTGATCCGGAATTCTCCGTGCAATTTCCGGTCCACCTGTCCGCTGCCGCAACCTGCGTGGAGCAACCGGGCGCCCGGCGGGAATGCCTGGCGCAGCGCGCGTTCGAG